>Ga0180215_1001944_pt1 | contig 21654 bp, 22 predicted proteins | sample eDN3rd37CBELigBY_FD_128871 | JGI IMG/M metagenome (GOLD analysis project Ga0180215, IMG submission 128871) | Enriched backyard soil microbial communities from Emeryville, California, USA - eDNA 3rd pass 37_C BE-Lig BY (version 2) (version 2) | ecosystem: Environmental > Terrestrial > Soil >... | reverse complement strand
GATCTCGGAGGGAGCGGTGGGGGGAATGAGGTTGCATCCCGTCAAGGCGGCGAGCGAAAGCGCCATGAGCAGGGATCCGAGTCGGGTCGCCATGCGAGCCCCCTTCACGTCTCGGGCAGCGAAGGCCCACGGTGTCGATCGGTTGAGATCCGGTCACCGGGCCTAGCGGGCACCTGGTACCACCCTAATGGGTTGGCCCAGGCTCGTCAACTAGCCTTTTGGGCAGATCGGCCCAATTCCTCGTCATGGCGCACGAAGCTCCGGGGAGGGGGGATGCGGGATGCTGGGGGGCGCGAACGCCTTTGCGCGATCAGGAGGAGCCATGCAACGACTGCCCGTCAACACGCGCGACATCCTCATGGCGTTGCTCATGGGGCAGGTGGTCAAGCGAGCCCGCATGCCCCTCACCCTCCTGGTGATCGGCGGCAACCTCGGCCTGGGCATCGCCCTGCTTTATCGGCTGGCATCGCTTCAAAAAAAGGAGCCTGGTCGACCCAGGCTCCGAACGGTCTTCTTGCGGGAGCCTACGAGCTCACCGCGAAGGCCTTCTGGCTCAGCGACGCCGTCGTCGCGTTGAACTTCAGGCTCATCGGCTGGCCGCAGCAGAGCGGCGCGATGCGGATGAAGTCATCCTTGCGGATGGCATGCGCGCAGCGCACGCAAATCAAGCCTCCGCTATGCACGCGCATCGAAAAGCCACAGCACTGGGGAATATCGCGTTTCCCACCGCATTGGTGGCAGGTCAGCTTTCTCATTACTCGTCCTCATTCAGGGGGCGAAGCCTGGCAATCGTCCAGGTGTACGTCAAGTGTATCAATCCCCTAAGAAGAGGTCAAGAGAAGGTAATCACAAGTTTAAGATAAAATTAATTTAAATGCGGATTAAAACGGCGTTCCCGTATCACTTCTCTCGGAGGGCCGCCGTCTTCACCCCCGCGTTGAGCTCGGCCACCCGGTCGCGGACTTCGGCGTCCGCGCTCAGGAGGGCCTGAAAGGCGCTGGCCGGCCCCTCGGCCCCCATCAGGTCCACGTTCCGCTGCGAGGTGGTGGCCGCCTGCATGACGAGGTGCTCCAGCTCGGAAATCGCGTCCTGGGTCATGCGCTCGATCCCCGAAGTTCCCACCTCGCGCAAGAGGCCCTCCGCCACGATGGTCGAGACCGCACTCAACTCGGTCACGGTCGAGCCCCCCGAGGCCTTCACGAGGCCTGCCAGACGCAAGGTCTTGCCATTCTTACCCGGGACGGTCGCGCGGATCACCGAGACCTTCTCCGCCGGAACGCCCTCCAGGCGGAAGTTCCCGGTCGTATCCGTCCGGGCGGTGGAATTGGCGACCGGCAAGCCAATCAAGGTGTAAGTCTGCACGTCTGCATTCGCGCCGACGCTGACTTCGCCCGGGAAAAATGCCGACGTCCGATACCCGGCGACGCCACCGATTGCGGCCATCTGGGGCTGAGGGACGCGAACCTGCCCGGTCACCGACACGCCCATGACCCCCAGCACTCCGAAGATATCGGCGCAGCCCGAAACGGCAAGGGTCGCAGCCAACAGGAAAGGAAGCACGGGCTGTCTCATGGGGTCGTCCTCCACCCGGCGAACCGTCAGACGGCCGCCAAAACGCATCTAAACCGACTTGCCCGGAGAAGCGCGGCTCGTTCCCACGGCCCTCCCGACAGACACCTAAGCTTCTTACCCGAAGGTGCCGCTTTCAAGCGTGGGAAGCGGCGGGGAATCGGCGGCAGCCCGAAGACGCGCCCCCTTACGGCCACGCGCGAAAGATTCTTGAAACGCTTGCCGAGGGCCCTGCGGGCGGCCTTTGCCGAGCGGCGGCAGGATGCGTGCCGGGGGATGGTGGCGTCGAGGGCTGCGAGGGTCTCAAAGTCGCTCGGGTCGGGGATTCTAGGCGATTTGTTAATATTTGACGATTAAGTTATGTTTTGCTTATCTAAAAGGTAGCCAAGGGATCGTCGCGCGACGGCGATCGCATGGCTGCATCGTCGCGCATCCCACCAGAAAGGATTCGAACCCCATGCAGAGACTCAAGCGGCTGGTTCCTCTCGCGGCTGTCCTGACGCTCGTGGCGGCTCCGGCGGCGATCGCCCCGGCGTATGCCCAAGGAACCCAGCAACAGCAGCAGACGCAGCATATGATGGGGGCCACCAGCACCAGCTACATGCTCAACCATGCGTACCAAGAGGCGCTCCACGCCCATGAATCGGCGGCGCTCGGCATGAACGACATGGCCACCAACCACCTTGAGAACGTCCGCCTGACCATGGCCATGATCGATCCGCAGCGCAGCGGGATGAACCAGGGCTTGCAGCAGCAGATCGCCGCCATCCGCGAAACCGTCGAGAACGTCGATTTGCCGAGCGACCGCGCCCAGGCCACCCAGAACACGCAGCGCGTGGTCAGCCAGTTCGTGGCTTTCTACAACCGTGCGCCCCAAGGGATGGGCGGCGGCGGAGGCGGCCAGCAGGCGGGCATGATGCCCACCGCGTTCGACCTGACGTCCATGGCCAGCACGGAAGCGGCCAACGCCCAGGCCTCGATTGTGAGCCGGGACTGGGCCAGCGCGCAGCGTCATGCCCAGGATGCGGTCAACCACATCGACAACGCCATCAAGACGGCCGAAAGCGCCGGCCGCAAGCTCGACGCGGCCCTCGTCCGCGAGCTGCGCAACATCCGCCAGGACGCCAACACCTTGCTGACCCAGACCCGCAACAAGAACCAGCAGGCGAACCAGTCTGCCGGCAAGCTGGTCGGAAGGCTCGGCACCGTCTCGCCGCGAATCGCCATGGCGCTGGAGAACCAGCAAGGCGGCGGCGCGGGCCAGACGCAGCAACAGCAGCAGAAGCGCTAAGCTCCGAGGCCGTCGCCAGCAAGACGACGTCTAAAAGGTCCGAGACGCGACCGGGAGGTCGCGTCTCGGGCCTTTCAGCAAGCTTTACGAGGCAGCAGAATCCCCCTAGACTGGAGGTTCGAACCGTAGAAGGGGGAACATGTCAATGGAATCGAAAGCCGAAGTCGCACGGATCCTCGAGGAGATCGGAACCTTCATGGAGTTGAAGGGCGAGAACCCCTTCAAGGTGAGGGCGTTCACGGGCGCCGCCCGGACCATCGAGACGCTCGACGGCGACCTCGCCGCCATGGTGGCCTCCGGCGAAATTGCCAAGCTCAAGGGAGTCGGCCCCGCGACCCGCGAAGTCATCACGCAGCTGGTGACCACGGGGACGTCCGCGGTTCACACCGAGCTCAAGGAGGGCATCGCCCCCGGCCTCCTGGAGATGATGGAGATTCCCGGCCTCGGCCCCAAGAAGATCAAGGCCATCCACGAGGGCCTGGGCATCGAGAGCGTCGGCGAGCTCGAGTACGCATGCCTGGAGAACCGGCTCGCGACCCTGACGGGCTTCGGCGCCAAGACCCAGGAAAAGATCCTCAAGGGAATCGCCCTTCGCAAGGCGTTCCGGGGCCGTCACCTCTACGTCGACGCCTTGCCGGTCGCCGAGCGGATCCAGGCCATGCTCGACAGCCATCCCGACGTGATTCGCTCAGCGCTCGCCGGCTCGATGCGCCGCCGCATGGAAACCGTCAAGGACCTGGACTTCGTGGCCTCCTCCGACCATCCCGAGCGCGTCATGGCGGATTTCGTGGCCCTTCCCGACGTCGCCGAGGTCATCGGCCACGGCGCCACCAAGAGCTCGATTCGCTTCAACTCCGGGCTGCAGGTCGACCTGCGAGTCGTCACCGACGCGCAGTTCCCCTTCACCCTCCACCACTTCACGGGAAGCAAGGACCATAACGAGGCGCTGCGCTCGCGGGCCAAGGCCATGGGCCTCAAGATCAACGAGTACGGCCTCTTTCGGGGCGACGAGCTGATTCCCTGCGCCGATGAGACCGAGTTCTACCGCGCGCTCGGCCTGGAGTTCATCCCTCCCGAGCTTCGCGAGGGCCTCGACGAGATCGCGCTCGCCGAACGCCAGGCGCTTCCCCGGCTCGTGGACGCCTCGCAGGTTCAAGGGGTCTTCCACGTCCATACGACTTACTCGGACGGAGCAGCCACCCTCGAGCGCATGGCCCTCGAAGCCCAGTCCCTTGGCTACCGCTACCTGGGCATCTCGGATCACTCGCAGGCCGCAGCCTACGCCCACGGCCTGACCGTCGACCGGATCCGCGAGCAACATGCCGAGATCGACGCCCTCAACGCCCGACTGAGCGGCATCACCATCCTCAAGGGGATCGAGGCGGATATCCTCGCCGATGGCAGTATCGACTACGACGATGAGACCCTTGCGATGTTCGACTTCGTGATCGCGAGCATTCACCAGCGCTTCGGCCTGGACGAGGCGGCGATGACCGAGCGGCTGGTCAAGGCCATCCGCAACCCGCGCGTCACCATGCTCGGCCACATGACCGGCCGCCTGCTGCTCGCGCGCGAGCCGTACGACCTCGACCTGGAGCGCGTCTTCAAGGAAGCCGCCGAGCATGGGGTGATCATCGAGTTGAACGCCAACCCCCATCGCCTCGACATCGACTGGCGGCACCTGCGCCGCGCCCTGGCGCTGGGAGTTCGCATCTCGATCAACCCCGACGCCCACTCGGTGGACGGCCTTAAAGACGTGGCCATCGGTGCGGGAATCGCCCGAAAAGGCGGTGCCACGGCGGAGCAAGTCTTCAACACCCAGGGCCCCGAGGACGTGCTCGCCCATCTCGCCAAGCGCCGCGCGGTCTTCGCCGCCGTCTAAGGCGCCAAGCGGCCTTTCGCGGCCAGCGGGCCTGCCCGCGTTGTGAGGCCGACGTCCTTGCGGTACCATGTCCAGCCAAACCCAGGCGATAAGCGCGCAAGGGGGTGGCCATGGACAGTCAGGATCGGGAATTCCAGAAGCTCTCGAGGCTCGACCAAGCGCGCCTCGAGCGCGAAACGGGGGGCGACGAGGAAAACGCCACCGAGCTTCCCTACCAAAGCAACGCCGGTGAAGGCGCGGAGAACGTCGTGGATCGCGAAAGCCACGCCGAAGCGCCCGCCTCGGACAGAGGCTACCGCCGGCTCGACGAACCTCCGGCATGAGACGAGGCCCTCCCCGCGCGGGGAGGGCCTCGTCTCGCGTCTGGCTGGCGGCTAGATCTTCTGGAAGATGGCGCCGCTCATGCTGGGCAACTGCACCTGGACCTTGCCGCCTTCGACGGTGTAGGTCTTGCCGGACATGGCGTCCTTGACCTTGGTGCCGTTCTTGAAGGCCGAGCTCACGTCCAGGGCCACGTCCTGCGGATGATGGCCGGCGTTGAGCAAGACGGCGACCTTCTCGTTGCCGTTCTCCCGGACGAAGCCGAAGAGCCGGTGATGGTTGTGGCGCAGGATCGAGCGGAACTCGCCCGTCCGCAGCGCGGCGCTCGATTTGCGCAGCTTGATCAGGCGCTTGTAGTGGCCGAGCATGTCCTGATCCTGGCGCGAGGCGCTCCACTCGAAACCGCGGCGGTTATCGGGATCCTTGCCGCCGACCATGCCGATCTCGTCGCCGTAGTAGACCACCGGGGTGCCGGGATAGGTCATCTGGAAGAGGGTGATCAGCTTGGCCTTGCGCTTGTCTCCACCGGCCTCGGTGAGGATGCGCGGGACGTCGTGCGAGCCGACGATGTTGAACATCACCTTGGTGACCTCGGGGTGGTAGCGCTTGCGCAGGTGCTCGAGGTTGCTGTCCAAGGCATCGACCGACATCTTCTCGTAGGCGAAGAAGTTGAGGATGTTCTCGCGGAAGACGTAGTTCATGGTCGAGTCGAACTGGTCGCCCTGCAGCCAGCGGTCGGCCTCATGCCAGAGCTCTCCCACGATGTAGGCCTCGGGGTTGATGGCGCGAACCTTTTTGCGGAACGTGCGCCAGAACTCGTCCGAGTCGATCTCGTTGGGGACGTCCAGGCGCCAGCCGTCGATGCCCTGGCGAGTCCAGTACTCGGTCACCTCGAAGAGGTGCTTCTGGACGTCGGGATTCTCCTTGGCGCGAAGCTGGGGCAGGGTGCCGAAGCCCCACCAGGCGTTGTAGTTGGGCTTGGGAGAGTGGACGACGGGATAGCCGTAAATGGTGTACCAGTTCCAGTACTTGGACTTCTGGCCGTTCTTCTTGGCATCCTCGAAGGCCCAGTGGTCGTCGCCGGTATGGTTGAAGACACCATCGAGGATCACCTTGATACCGTTCTGGTGAGCAGTGGCCAGGACGCGCTTGAAGGTCGCGAGATCGCCGAAGGACGGGTCGATCTGCATGTAATCGGCCGTGTTGTACTTATGGTTCGACGAGGCCTTGAAGAGGGGGTTGAAGTAGATGGCGGTGACGCCCAGATCCTTGAGGTAGGGGATCTTCTGAAGCACGCCATCGAGGTCGCCGCCCATCATATTGTCGTAGGTCGGCTTGCTGCCCCAGGGCTCGACGCCCTTGGGGTCATTGGCGCGGTTGCCGTTATGGAAGCGCTCGGGGAAGATCTGATAGAAGACGGCGTTCTTGGCCCAGTCCGGGGTGTCGACCTTGCCGCGGCCGGCCTGAGCCGACAGCGAGCCTTCCGAGGCCTGTCCGAGACCGAGTGGGCTGAGCATGCCGCAACCCGTGAGCGTGATGGCACCCGCCAGTAGTACCGCTAGAGACTTCAACTTCGACGCCAAAATCCGATCCTCCGCAAGCCCACCCCTTGGTGAGCATGTCAGCATTCAAAGGTTGTGAGGAGGTTATCGGCAAACCATCCTTTAATCTTGCCTTAATTTTCAAAAAACAATCGCGCCGGTGCGAAACCGGCGCGCGTCGAGGCGGATGGTAAGCGAAGGAAGGCTAGGGGACGCGCCAGGATCCCTTTTCGTCGAAGAGGAAGTCCCCCTGCTGGAAGCGCTTACCGGCCTTGTAGATGACGAAGTCCGTCTGGGTATGAGGCATGGTGAGATCCGAGAGCAGCACGTCGTCACTGGTTCCCGTGACGATACGCAGGGGCAAGGTCGGGTTGTAGGGGTTGGGGATGGCGGTGACCAGCCGCAGGTCGCTGCCACGGTACTGACGGGCTCCCAGGTGGACGTCTCCCTTGGAGACCTTGATGGGCAGGTACTTGAGCAAGGCCTTGAGGTACTCGTTGGACTCGGGAGTCCCGTAGATCACGAAGACCGTCTGGGCCGGATCCGCCGCCGAGGCCTGAAGCGAGGTCATGACCGTCAAGGTGACCCCGTAGCGCTCGCGATAGCGTGTCACCAGATTGCGGACAAAGGCATCCGCTTGCTTTTTCAGCTCGGGGTCCTTGGGCTCGGGCCGAACGAGAACGGTCCGCTGCAGGTAGCGTTCCTCCAAGGCGGCCGCGATCGGTCCCATGAATCGCTTGGCAGAAGTTTCGATCCGCTTGTGCTCGCCGGCGTCCTTCCAGAAGCCCATGGTGGCCATCATGCGGGGATAGAAGGATTCGAGGGTCGGGTAGGTCTTGCGATCGCCCTCGTAGACGGCCAAGAGGTCGAAGAACTTCCGAACGTACCAGTAGCCCTGGCGCTCATGCTGTTGAAGGGCCATCTGCGCCTCGCGAACCTTGCCGCGGGCCTGCAGCATCCGCGCTCCCACCGCACGCAGGACATGCGCGTCCACGGCCTCGGCCCAGGTGGATTCGCCCTGAGACTTCAAGCGTTCGGCCAGGGGCGAGAAGAGAAGCTCGGCGTCCTTGACGTCCTGGTGGAATTTGGCCGTGAGCTCGGGGACGATGGCCTGACCGACAGCCGCTTCAAGCGCCAGGAAGAGGCCTTGGGGCTGCGAGTAGTCAGGTTCTTGCTGGGCCGTCGCGCCCAGGGGCGCAAGCACTGCGACGACTTCCCGGCTGCCGTCCGGATGAACCAGTGGGATCCCGTAGCCAGAGCGTGCGAGCAAGGGTGCAGGCACGACGGTGACGCGATCCCAGCGCGTGCCGTAGAACGCTTCGAGGCGGCCCACGACGTCATCCACCTTGAGCAAGGCGTCTATCTTGCTCGCGACGCCGCCGAAGAGGGCGCGCTGGCGCGAAAAGAAGTCCATGAAGCGCGTTTCGGCCGAGTAGGCCTGCATGGCCAGGGTGAGCGCGGTGAGCTTCTCGGCATGCGCGCCGAACTCGGGAGGAAGCGGGGCGTCGAGCGTCAGGCCCGATGTCGAGAGCAGCAGCGCGAAGCGATAGGCCTGCTTGCTGGAGAAGCCCTCGCCCCGGAGCTCCTCGAGGAGCTTGACGGCGGCATGGCCGTCATGGGCCTGGAAGGCCGTGGCGGCGGCTGTTCGGTAGGCGATCGCCGTATCGTCCTGCTGCAGCTTGCCTTGACGGGTCCGGCTGAGCAAGAGGCTCATCAACTCGATGCGCGCATCCCCGGCGACCGTCACGCGCGAGGTCGCCACGGGGGATTCCCCGACGCTGGCGGTCGCGTCCGGTGCCGGAAGCTCGACTTGGGCTCCGGCGGGAGTCCCGACCGAAGCCAAAAGCGCGGCGGAGAGCAGCAAGCGACGCAAAGCGGTCATGGCGTGTCCTCTCAAGCATTCAACGGGCCAAGCGTCACCCATGATAGACCGCCAAGCCCGATTTGACCAGGTTACGCCCCTCCGCCTCCCGCTGAAGCGCCCGATTCACCGGCTTCCTTGACGCAAAAGGGGCCTCTGTTATGATGGTCAATAGCGATCGCGGCCAAAGTGCCTCATCAAGCCCACGTAGACAGCCCTGTCGCAGAGGACCATCAGGAGTGTGACCATGTTCGAAGAGCGCCCGTCAACGGAGATCGAATTGAAGGTGGATCCCGCCCCGCTTGTCGATCTCGGCGCGTCGCTGACGTCTCAGATCGATCTGGCCGTGCGTTCGGAGATCGGGCGGATCCGGACGGTGATGATTCACCACCCCGGCGCCGAAGTGGACCGCATGGTCCCGTCGCTGATGGATGAGCTCCTCTTCGACGACATCCTCTTCGGAGACCGCGCCCGCGAAGAGCATGACAAGTACCGCCAGGTGCTGTCGCTCGTCGCCGACGAGGTGCTCGACATCCAGGACGTGCTCGCCGAGAGCCTCGTGAACACGGACGTCCGGGAATCCTTCGTCGAGGTGCTCGCCTACCTCGAGCAGCTGAACTTCGAAACCGTCGAGTTCCTTCGCGCGCTCGACGCCAAGCAGCTCGCCCAGGTCGCCATCGGCGGCCTCGAATACCCGCTTCATCAGGTGGAGCACCATCCCAACCCGACGGTGCCGTTCCTTCTGAATCCGCTGCCGAACCTCCTGTTCATGCGCGATCCCCTGGTCGTCATGGGCGACGGCGCGCTCTTGTCCTCGATGGCCCGCACGGCCCGGCGCCGAGAGCCGCTCATCATGAAGTACGCCTACGCCTACCACCCGCGCCTGCGGCTGAAGGAGCGCAACCGCTTCTACTTCGACGACCTGAGCATCCCCGCCGAGCGCCGGCGGCAGAACCTCCCGTCGATCGAAGGCGGAGACATCCTGGTCTTCAGCGAGAAGGTCATCGCCATCGGCGTTTCCGAGCGGACCACGGAATCCGCCGTGGAACTGCTAGCCCAGGCCATCAAGGATCGTACGTCGGTCGAGACCATCCTGATGGTCTTGATGCCCCGCATTCGCTCGGCAATGCACCTGGACACGGTCTTCACCCAGACGAGCCCCGACGAGTGCCTGGCCTATCCTCCGATGTTCATGCCCGATGGCGTCGAGCTGCTTCCGGTGGTCAAGAAGGACCTGCGGGGCGGCCAGATTCGCAGCACCTACAAGGAGAGCCTGCTCTCCGCGCTCAAGGACGAAGGCATCGACCTCAAGCCCATCGCCTGCGGCGGCAAGGGCGATCGCATCTCCCAGCAGCGCGAGCAGTGGACCGACGGCGCCAACGCCTTCGCCCTCGCTCCTGGCGTGATCGCCATCTACGAGCGCAACCAGCGGACCGCCGAAGAGCTTTCGGCTAACGGTTACGCGGTGGTCCACGCCGACGAGCTGCTCGCCAAGCCCTCGGCCTACCGCCTCGACGGATCGCAGAAGGTCGCCGTCATGATCCCCGGCATGGAGCTCTCGCGGGCTCGCGGCGGCGCGCGCTGCATGACCATGCCGCTGGTGCGCGACGGGCTCTAAGACGCAAGCTAAAAGAGGGGGAAGGGCCTGTGCCCTTCCCCCTTTATCATGCCTGAGGCAATTTTAGCGTTAGCTGTTTCGCTCTTGGAGCCACTGCTCGAACCAGATTCCCGGGCCCTTCGGCAGGACCGCCTCGTCAATCCGGATGACGTTGAGGTCGATCTCGTTGGAGAGATGCTCGCGAAGGCGCTCGCTCTGCAGCGGATCATTCCCCGTCCCGATATACGCCGTCGTGAATGGATGGATCTTGAAGTACTCGGGTAGGACCTCGAGTAGGTTGCCGGGCAAGATCTTGACCGTCAGGATGAAGTCCTTCTGGGAGATCAGCTCGAACTCCTCGAGTTGCTGCGAGATCAAGCGCTGGACCTCCTCGAAGAGCTGCAACGGCTCTTCCTTGGTCTGCGCATGGAAGAGCACGATCTCGATCGGCCCCGAGGCGGCGTGCTTCTTGAGCAGGTAGCTGAGCAAGTTGACGAGGCGAACCGGGTCGATATCCGCGATGCAGGCCACCAGACGCGGCAACTCGTCGGGAAGGTCCCGTAGCCCGCGCATCGTGCCCAGGCCCAAGCGCAGATCGGGAAGCTGCACCATCCGCCCTTCCACCTGCCCCATGCGATAGAAGGCCATGACCAAGAGCACCGCCAGGAAGAGCTGCGAGCCCAGGTCGCGTGCCTCGGTGGAGGTCACCAAGAGCACCGTCTCGGCCACGACCAGGAGGCTCATGCCCAGCACGGGAACGATGGGCAAAGGGCGGTCCCGCCATCGGACGATCCAGCTGCTCAGGTACTCCGAGCGGGCCACCTTGGCGGGATGCTTCATGCGCATCAAGACCACGCCCAGGCTGTACGCGATCATGACGCCGAGGAAGGCCATGCCGTAGATCTCGCTGAGGCGATCGACGGCACCGGGGAAGACCGCGAGCATGCCGAGGCAAACGATCATGAAGGGGATCGCCACGTACGGGTAACCTTGAAGGGCGGGGTTCTTATCGACCCAGCGCGTCAGGACGACGCCGGGCAAGTTCCCCTGGTGGCTCATGGTGGTCATGAGGCCCGTTGCGGCCACGTAAGCCGTGTTCACGGCCGCGAAAAGCACGAAGACGGCGTTGAAGACCAGAATGTAGAGGCCGATCTGTCCTCCCTCCACCAGGGCGAGTCCCGAGAGCAGGTTATTCTTGAAGGCGGCCACTTGCTCCTCGCTCAAGAGGACCAGAGACAAAGCCGAGGAGAGGGGGGCCGTGATGCTGACCAAGATCACGATGGTCGTGTAGATGCGGCGGATGGAGCGCGAGGTCGGCTCTTCGATCTCCTCGACGATCTGAGCAGCCGATTCAAAGCCGGTAATCCCAAGGAACGCGGCGGCGAACCCCAGCAGGAAGGCATAAGGCGTGAGGGCTCCGAGCCCCGTCCAGAGGCGCGACCATTCCGCCCCCTGGGTGAACGCCAGGTAGAGCCCCCAAGCATCCATGACCAAGAGGATGGCGAAGTGAACGGCGGCGATGACGAAGACCAGGCGAGCCGATTCCTTGATGCCCCGGAGGTTCAAGAGGGCGAAGCCCACGATGGGGATGGCCGCCACCGCGAAGATCTGCCAGGCCGGCCAACCTCCGCCCCAGAGCGACGAGAGGTAAAAGGCACCTGATAAAGCGCTGACCACCGCCGTGGCCAGGTAGGTCAAGATGATCAGCGAGCCGATGACCAGCGCGGTCCGGCGCCCCATGGTCGAGAGCGCCATCGAGTAGGCTCCGCCGTTGACGGGATTGACCGAGCAGCCTTCCTGATAGGTGATCTTGAAGAGCCACATGGCCACGACCACCATGAGCACGAACCATGGCGCGGCAAAGCCGACATGCGCGAAGAGGATGCCCGTGCTGTAGAAGACCGAGGTTCCGATATCCGCGCCGATGATGCCTGCGCCCAGCCACCAGCTGATTGCCGCGCGCGGGGCGATGGGCGGAGAATGATGGACGGTTGACATGGTTTATCCGATGAGCGTGCGCTTGAGCAGCTCCTCGTTTCCTTTCAGGGTGAGTGCGAAGAGCTCGTCTCCGGGCTGAAGGACCGTGTTGCCATCCGGAATGATCGGCTCTCCCTCCCGCCAGATGGCGGCCAGGATGGAATTGGCCGGAAAATCGAGCTTCCGGATGGGCATGCCCACGACCGCGGCATCCGGCGGCACGTCGAGCTCGACCATCGACATGCGTTTATGCCAGGTGAAGAGGGTCTTGATGTCGTGAGGGACGATCTCGTACTCGATTGCCCGGGAGACCATGGAGGTCACCGAGATGATGAAGTCGACTTCCTCGATCCGGAAGAGGTCTTCGTTTCGGGGATCGTTCACGCGAGCGACCGAACGCTTGACGTTGAAGAGGCGGCGCGCCATCTTGCAGATGACGTAGTTGTCCTGGTCCCGGCCCGCCACGGCGATCACGACGTCGGCCCGCGCGGCTCCCGCCCGAGCCAAGAGCTCGGGCCGCGTCGCGTCTCCGGCGATCACGATGGCCTCGTTGAACTCCTCGACCACCTGGGCGCAGACCCGCTTGTCGCGCTCCACCAGGGCGACCTCGTGCCCCAGGGAGATCAAGCTGCGGATGAGGTGGAGGCCGACCTTGCCACCTCCGGCAATCAGGACGAACATCAGGCCTCTCCCTTCACGCTCAAGCGGCGTTCGAGCGAGTCCGTGGCCTCGGCAATCGGCGAGAGGACCTCGAAGCCCTGGGAACGGTAAAGCTCCAGCAGTTGAGGCTGGTCGATCCGGACGATGATGTTATCGATGCCGAAGACATGGCGCGCCACGTCGGCCACCATCATGTTGGTGCTCTCGTCGCGCGAGACGATCACCACCGCCCGCGCCTCCTCGATCCCAGCCCGGCGGAGCACGTCCGTGTCGATTTCCATGCCCGTCACGGTCCGGCCCTTGAAATCCTTAGGAAGGTGAGTGGCGAAGTTTTGCCGGTCGTAATCCAGGACGGTGACCTCACCGCCCCGCTCCAGCACCCGCTGGGCAAAGCTTGCTCCAAGACGGCCGCAGCCGACAACCAAGATCATTCCCGCAAGCTCCCATCCTTCTTCGGGCTACCCGAGTTTTGCGCCCGGATCACGAGACCCGGGTTCATGCCAAGGTGCCACTATACTCCTTTGCAAAGGGGCGATCAAGGGTTCCGGGCGAGGGGCCTAAAGCAAAGCCGGCAGGGACTTCCTGCCGGCCGAGACGGTCGGTCTCAGAACCGCCGAGAGGGGGCTTCGATGGAGGTCAGGCGAGCAGCCAGCGCTCGGGATGCGCGTCGTCCCCCATGGCTGCGAGGCGCTCTTTCATCGCGCGGGGCATCATCCGGTAGACCAAGTTCCTCATGGTCTGCATGCGCTTGCGGCGAACGGCTTGTTCGTCGAGCGCCCGCTCGAGGTCTTCGAGACGGATGGCCCCCATCCGCACCAAGATCTCACCGATCTTGCCGCCCTCGTGCTCTTGAAGCAGCAGGGCCTCGTCCAGGGTGGATTGCGTGATCTTCCGCCGCTCGACCAGGGCATCGCCGAGTTTGAGATCGGGATGAATCTCGTAAAGCACGGCCCGAAGCTGGCGGAAGGTGACGCAACCCAGGGTCAAAAGGGCGTCGGTCAGCAGGAGGGAGGGACAGTCCTTGCGAATGGCGAAGGCGGATCGCAACTGCTCCGGAGTCACCACTCCCCGCTCGAGCAGGCATCGGGCACCAAAATGTTGGGTTTCGACCATTCCTTTCCGATCCATTCTTTACCAGGGGGCCAAGTCTCACGTACCCCGCGTATGTTACGTAAATTTTGCGTGAAGACGTTCCCCCGTTTAACGAGCAGGGGGCTATGATGGAGAAGGGCCGCCCGTGCGCCCGCGGCCGAGTTAAAGGAGTCATCATGAGCGCCGACCCTCGTCAAACCGCCATCGACGCGATCGCCCGCCATCGGGTGGTCGGTGTCATCCGGGCCAAGGACGCCGCCGAGGCCGTCTGGGCCGCCGAAACCACCGTGGCGGGGGGCCATCCCCTGGTGGAAATCACGCTGACCACCCCAGGAGCATATGAGGCGATCGCCCAGCTCCGGGACATGCCGGGAGTCACCGTCGGAGCCGGCACCGTCCTTGACGAAGCCATGGCCCGCCAAGCCATCAAGGCCGGCGCCCAGTACCTCGTCTCGCCGCATACGGATCCCGCCATCATCCATCTTTGCCGAGACTGGGGCGTCCTGGTCGCCGCCGGAGCCGCGACGCCCACCGAGGCGTTGAACGCCAGCCGGTACGGCGCCGACATCATCAAGATCTTCCCCGCCGAGACCCTGGGCGGGCCTCGTTTCCTCAAGCTCCTGTTGGATCCCTTGCCCTGGCTGAAGCTGATGCCCACCGGAGGCGTCACCCTCGACACGCTCGAGGCGTACTTCCAGGCGGGCGCCCACGCGGCGGGAGTCGCCAGCGTCCTCTACGACAAGGAAACCATGCGCCGCCGCGACGAGGACACGCTCCTCGCCAAGGTCCAGAAGCTGCGGCAAAGCCTCCCCGTCCTCAGTGGCCAGGTGTCCTGAGCACGATTCCCTGATCATTCGCTCCTAGAAAGAGGTGGCCCCATGCAACTCGGTGAGTTCACCCTCCGCTGGTTCAGCGACGGCGTCTACAAGCTCGACGGCGGCGCCATGTTCGGCGTGGTCCCCAAGGTCGTCTGGACCCGGAAGTACCCCGTCGACGAGAACAACTTCATCCCCCTGGCCCTCAACGCCGTCCTCATCACGACCCCCGAGGCCAAGATCCTCATCGACACGGGCTACGGAACCAAGCTCACCCCCAAGCAGGTCTCGATCTTCCACCTGGTGCAGCCGCCCACGCTCCTGGAATCGCTCGCCGAGGGCGGCGTCCGACCCGAGGAGATCGATTACGTGGTCTACAGCCACATGCACCACGACCATGCCTCGGGAGCCACGTACCGGGACGACGCGGGCACGCTTCACCCTACCTTCCCCAACGCCAAGCACGTCATGCAGCGTCTCGAGTGGGAGGAAGCCAAGAACCCCAACATCCGCTCGGCCCATGCCTACTGGGAAGAAAACTGGGCCATCCTCGAGGAACGCGGGCAGATCATGCCCGTCGACGGTGAGGTCGAATTGGTGCCCGGCGTTCGTTTGATCCCGACCGGCGGCCATACCCGCGGCCATCAGGCCGTCTTGATCTCATCGCAAGGGCAGACCGCCCTGCATCTCGGCGACCTGCTCCCGACCCGCGCCCACCTCAACCCCCTCTGGGTCATGGCGTACGATGATTACCCCATGGACTCGATCGCCGCCAAGGAGAAATGGATCGGCCGCGCCAAGGCCGAGGGCTGGTGGCTCACGCTCTATCACGACCCGGAGATTCACGCGGGCATCTGGGACCAGGAAGGCCAACTCGTCCAGGCCATCCGGCCTGAGCCGGCCCTCGCCACGGAAAGGTAAGCCCCCATGCGCTTCTTACGCTTCGAGTACCAGGGCCGCGAGCAGTACGGCCAGCTTCAGGGCGATCGCGTCGTCGCCCTCGAAGGCGATCTCTTCGGCCGCTGGCGGACCACCGAGGAAAGCTATCCCCTGGCGGGCGTCCGCTTGCTCGCTCCTTGCAAACCGAGCAAGATCCTGGGCGTGGGGCTCAACTACCGCTCGCACCTGCAAGGCCGCCCCGAGCCGCAGAAGCCCGAGCTCTTCTGGAAGCCGACCTCGGCCGTGATCGGCCCCGATGAAGCCATCGTGCTGCCCTCGGACGCCCATGACGCGCACCCCGAAGGCGAGCTGGTCGTCGTGATCGGCCAGCGGGCCAGCCACGTCTCGGTCGCCGACGCCGCCCGCTGCATCCTGGGCTATACCATCGGCAACGACGTGAGCGAGCGGTCGTGGCAGGCGGGCGATCGCCAGTGGTGGCGCGCCAAGGGCTGTGATACCTTCGCGCCCCTGGGCCCCTGGATCGAAACCGAGCTCGACCTCGCCACGGCCACGATCAAAACCCGGATCAACGACGAGGTGATCCAGGAAGGCTCGCTTCAGGAGCTGATCTTCGGGGTCGCGGACATCATCGCGTTCGCGAGCCGCTACGTCACCCTGGATCCGGGAGACGTCATCTACACCGGCACGCCCGGCCATACCCGGGCCATGACGCCGGGCGATCGCATTACCATCGAGGTTTCCGGACTCGGCGTCCTCGAAAACTCCGTGATGGGCTAGGTATTAGCAGGCTTCTTTGAACACTCAAGCTTATAGTTGAAGGAACGCTTGGGGGCTTGGGTGAGCGGTTCGGTCACCCAAGCCCCCGCCCTTTATAAGTGGGTGACTGCAGCAGCTTTCTACAGAGGTTTACGCTCCCCGTTGGTCTGACCTGCAGGGGGCGTACTACCTTGCTCGGACCAGTAGGACTCGTCGAAGGGCTTGGCATGACCAACCCCCTTGCCGCCCGGCGTGTAAAGAGCCAGGTAGCCGGAGGCCAGCTCGACGGACGACTTCACGAGGCTGCGGTGCATCTGCACGTAACCGCCGGCCTGGCTGGCGGGCGGCAGCGCGTCGGCTTGTTCCTGACGCGTCACGATCTGGCCGACCGGCACGTACCGACCTGCCGGGACGACCACCCCGATGATCGCCGCGCGCGGCCCAATCACCGTGCCCTTGCCGATACGGGCATGCTGAACCAGGGCCTGCATGCCCACGTAGACATCCTCCTCGATTGCCGAGGGGCCATGTACCTGCGCCTGAGCATCGATCGAGACACGGCGCCCCAGGAAGATCGAGTAAGACTGCCCGTTGACGACGACCTGGTTGCGCAGGGACGGCTTGCCGTTCTCTTCGGTCGGCTGCCCCTGGATCACGACGCCGGGCTGGATGTTGGATTCTTCCTGGATGCGGATGTTCTGCCCGATATCCGCCCGGATGGTCGCGTTGGGGGCCACGAAGACCTTGGCATCCACGTTCACGAAGCCGATCACTGAGGCCTGCGGGTGGAGATAGGCGCTTTCAGCCACGACGGGGCGCTCGATGGACATGTTGAACGACGTGATGACGTTCGGGCCCGTGGTGAAGTTGGTGAGACCCGGCGGGTTGAAGACCCGGCCATGCTCCTGGCCGGCCTCGGAAGGCACCTGGAGCACCACCCGCTCCGGCATCGCAAAGCGAATCCCCAGGTACGCGGTAAGGCCCGAGCCTCCCACGATGATCGCGAGCATCGCGAAGGCGGTCGGATCGACCTTGGGGAGACGGACCTTTGGAAGGGGGCCCTTCTTGCCCTTCTCAGTCGGGGTCGGCTGCAGTTCTTGGGCAGGAGTCAACTCTTCGACGGCCATGTCCTCTTTCCTTCGTCTATTCGCCTGGCGATCGCCTTGTCTATTTTCCCCTTAACCGGCCCGTTTGACACCTGGCCGTCATTATTGGGGGGCGAAACGCCGTTGGGACGGGTGCAGTGGACGCTCTCGAAGGCCGGGTGCCATAATGGGGGGCGTTCCCGCTCATCCTAGAGGAGAAACCCCGCATGAAGGCAATGCCCCTCCTGCTGACGCTCGCCACCCTGACCTTTGCGCCCGTGGCCCTGCAGGCCCCCGCGCTGGCAGCCGACCTCAAACAAGTCGAAAAGGCCGCCGGCCACAAGGTGGAAGTCGGATCGACGGTCAACTTCACCACCACCAAGGGCAAGTTCAGCGTCGTGCTCTTCCCCAAGGAAGCTCCCGAAACTGTCAAGAACTTCGAAAAGCTCGTGAAGTCCAAGTTCTATGATGGCCTGACCTTCCACCGCGTCATCCCGGGCTTTGTGGCCCAGGGCGGGGATCCCAAGGGAGATGGCACCGGGGGACCCGGCTGGTCCATTCCCGATGAGCTGAACAGCACGCTCAAGCACCTGGACGGCAGCCTCGCCATGGCGAAGTCCTCGGCCCCCAACAGCGCCGGCAGCCAGTTCTACTTCTGCCTCGGCGCGCAGCCCCACCTCGACACCCGCTACACCGTCTTCGGGCAGGTCGTCAGCGGCCTCGACGTGGTCCACAAGCTGACCGTGGGCGATAAGATGCTCAAGGTCCAGCTCGCCAAGTAGGCGCTGCCGCCGCAATCCAAGCCAAGTAAGCGAGAGGTCCCGGCCGTCGGCCGGGACCTCTCGCGTTGAAGCTGAGTTCGAGCTGGCGCTAGCCCTTGAAGAAGCCCTTCACCTTGCCGAAGGCTTCCTGGAGGGGGTTCGCCTTGCGCGCGGCGTGCGCGACCGTTTCCAGGCGTCCCGTCATCCCCGAGACGTCAGCCGCCGACAACGGCCGGGTATACGCGAACGTGATCGGACGAACGCGGACGACCTGATGACGACTCGGAAGACGCTCAACCACGACAGCTCTCCTTGGGTTAACCCCACTCAGCAAAACCTTAACCGTAGCTTAATTATAGCGCATCCCCTCGAAAGCTTGCGTCCAAAACGAAAAAAACTTTCGCCCCTCAGGTGAGCGGGTATAATCCTCGGGGCCCATGGGCCTCCCGTCCCCTGCGATCACGAGGAGCAATGCCGTCATGCCGAAGCCCGACCCTCATGTTCTTTCGCCCCGTTCGCTCGGGCGTCGCGGCTAGGCCGGTGGAGGCGTTTCTCGTCGTCAATCCCCGGTCGGCGGATGGCACGACCGGCACGAATTGGCCGCGCTACGCCCGTATGTTCGACCGTGCGGGGATTCAAGCGGAAACGCGTTTCACCGAGGGGCCTCGCCATGCGACCGAGTTGGTCCGCGAAGGGCTGCGCGCCGGCCATCGACTGATCGTCATCGTGGGGGGAGACGGCTCGATCAACGAGGTGGTGAACGGCTTCTTCGAGCCGGATGGGACGGCGATCGCCCCTGACGCGGAACTCGGGATCGTTTGCCGAGGGACGGGCTGCGACTACATCAAGAGCCATGGGATTCCCAAGCGCGAAGACGAGGCGATCGCGCTCCTCTCGCGCGCTCGAAGCCGGACGGTTGACGTCGGGAGCATTCGCTTCCGCGATGCCTCGGGCTCGCAGCGGCAACGGCTCTTTTGCAACATCGCCGAGGCGGGTCTCGGCGGAGCCGTCGTGCAACGCGTGAACCAGCGCTCCAAGCGCCTGGGGGGATTTGCCTCGTTCTTGCTGAGCACGCTCACGACGTTCACGACGTATCGCAATACGCCCATGACCCTGTCGTTCGACGGGGGACCTCCCGAAACGCTCGTGGCCGCTGACCTGGTCGTGGGCATCGGCAGCTTCTTCGGGGGGGGAATGCGCGTCCTTCCGGGTGCCCGCCTCGACGACGGCCTCTTCGATGTCCTGGTGATGGGGGATTTCGACCGCAGCGAGTTCTTCACCAATATCTGGCGCGTTTACCGGGGGACGCACCTCATGCATCCCAAGATTCGCCACCTGCGGGCAAAGACGGTGACGGTCGACTCCCCCGAACCGCTCTTGCTGGAAGTCGATGGGGAACATGCGGGCTTGGCGCCGGCCACGTTCTCGCTCCTGCCGGGGGCGCTAAAGATTCGGTGCTGATCGACCGGCCGAACGGGCTCGTTCAGCCGATCCCCGCCTTGGCATTCGGTGCTTAACGGGCTAGAATCGGGGGATGCTCAGTTCAGGAGGCCCCCATGGCGTTTAATGGCTTTACTTCCGCGGATTTCACCGTCTTCAGCTTGCCTGGTTTCGAGGAGCGCATGGGCGCCCTCAAGCAGATCGTCCGGCCGAAGCTCGAGGCGATCGGGGCGCAGCTCGCTCCGGCGCTCAGCGAAGCCGTGGGCATGCCGATGTACGCCCACGTGGCGAAGCATGCCCGAAGGACGGTGAACCCGCCCAAGGATACCTGGGTGGCTTGGTCGGCGAACGCCCGGGGCTACAAGGCGCATCCGCATTTTCAGGTGGGCCTCTGGGGCACGCATGTCTTCGCCCTCTTCGCCATGATCTACGAGGCTCCCCAGAAGGCGAGTTTCGCGCGGCAGCTTCGCGAGAACCTCGATCAGCTGCGCATGCCCGCGGATTTCGTCTGGTCGGGGGATCATATGCAGCCGGGGGCCGTGCCTCACGGCGAGATGGACGCGGAGGCGTTTCGCGTCTTCGTGGACCGGCTCGAGCAGGTCAAAAAGGCCGAGGCCCTCTGCGGCATCCACCTCATGGCAGACGATCCGCTCCTGACGGACGGGGACGCCTTCCTGGAGCGGGTCATGGAGGTCTTCCGGACGACCATGCCGCTTTACCGGATGGCCTCCGCTCTCTAGCAATCAGTCGAGTTTCTCGACCTCGAGATCGTCGAAGTTCACCTCGTTGCCGATCGAGCGCAGGGCCATGTAATGCGGGCGCGACGGATCGAGATCCGGAACCTGCATGGTGGCCTCGGCCTTGCCGTCGTAAAGCAGGACGAAGGTCTTCTTTTGAACATCCACGATGCCGCCGACCCGTCGCACGTCTCCGGGGTTCGTGGTCATCGAGCGGTTGTAAAGCCGCTTCCAACCCCGACCGTTCATGGGTTGGCCGCCGTCGCAGTACCAGACCTGAAGCTCTCGAGGGGTGTTGACGACTTCGAGGTAATGGTCGGCATCGAGGTAATAGAGCGGCACCCCCTGGTCTCCGGTGGGCGGCAGGTTGTAGGGGCTGGCGATGGGCTGCTGCGTGACCTCGAAACGGTAGCGCATGGGCAGTTGCCCGTTGGGGCCGAACTGCGTGCCGCGGTAGCGGACCAGGGAGACCCAGGGTTCGGGTTGCTTCTGGGTTTGACGCAGGACCTTGCCGCGGATCGGCGCGCGGTCCACGGTCGCGACCTCCCAGGTGCCGTCATAAAGCCAGGCCGGGGGAGTCTTGCCCTGCGCGACCATCTCGGCGCGGACGCCAATCCAGTCGGACGGTAGCGCGCCCACGCTCGCGCGCTCGAAGTCCAGCCGAAGCAGCCGCGACGACGGCGTCTGGTTGACCCCGGGAGCGGGATCGCCCTCCGGCTTCCCTCCTCCTCCGCCGGGGCTTCCCGGAGCGGTCACGCAAGCCGCGAGCAAGCTGGAAGCCAGGCCAACGAGAAGAATGCGGCGGCCGAGAATAGCCCTCAAGGCGCTGGGACGCATGCGGCCCTCCTTTTGCGGCGCGAAGTCGCTTCCAGCCTAGCGCATCCGGGGAGGCTCGGCGCTTGCCAAAGGATCCAGCGGGCCCTGTCCAAAAACACCGAACGGGAGGCCCGAAGGCCTCCCGTCCAGTCCGTTCACCTTAGATCGGGGGTTGTCCCGGCCTTTTCATGGTCTCGTCGACCGCCCGTCCCGGCTCGGGCTCCATGCGGGTCATGGTCACGCGCTGGGCCTTGCCGGCGCCGCCGACCGTGGCCAGGTGATCCAGGAACATCCGGTTGCGCACCAGCACCACTCCCGAATCCGTGGCGAGCTGGGTCGAGAGCCAGCCGATCCGCTGGATCGAGCCCGAAAGGGTGCGCCCCTCGGCGTTCAGGCTGATGGAATCCCCTCGATCCACCACCCGGCGCAGCTCGGCGGCGGCCAGGATATCCGCGGCCTCATGCCGCAAGCCCAGGCCGAAGGCCAAGGCGCCCGCGAGGGCCACCGCGCCGACCACGGCGGTGAAGAGGATCTGCACCAGTTCGGGAGCGAT
>Ga0180215_1001942_pt1 | contig 21677 bp, 24 predicted proteins | sample eDN3rd37CBELigBY_FD_128871 | JGI IMG/M metagenome (GOLD analysis project Ga0180215, IMG submission 128871) | Enriched backyard soil microbial communities from Emeryville, California, USA - eDNA 3rd pass 37_C BE-Lig BY (version 2) (version 2) | ecosystem: Environmental > Terrestrial > Soil >... | reverse complement strand
GAAGATTCTTCGTCGAGGGTGTCGATCCGGGCGGATCCGTTCGTGGAGGAGGTGAGCGGCGCAGCCGGCGCCGGCCAACCCCGAGGAGCCCGACATGACCGCCACCCTCACCCCGTCGACCGTCACCGCTGTCCCCAGCACGCCCGCCACCAGCCCCCGGACCCGCGGGCTGCGCACGACCACCCTGGTCAGCGGCCTCGTGGGTGCGGCCGTCACCACCGCCGCGGCCGCCGGCCTGCACGCCGCCGGCGTGTCGTTCGAGATCGACGGCGAGATGATCCCGATCCTCGGGTTCGCCCAGATGACCTTCGTCGGTGCCCTCATCGGCGGGCTCCTGCTGGCCGTGCTCAACCGCCGCAGCGACGCCCCCGGCCGCCGCTTCCTGCAGGTCTCGGCGGTGCTCACCGCCGTGTCGTGCCTCCCGTCGGTGGCCTGGCCCGACGACGCCGCCAGCCAGCTCACCCTGGTCGCCCTGCACGTGCTGGCCGCGGCCATCATCGTGCCCGTGCTGGCCCGCCACGCGGCCGACGCCTGACCCGACCTGACCCCCGACCCACCCACGCCAACCCCACCCGATCACGCAACGAAACGAAGGAGCCCTCCCATGGCCCAGTACATGCTCTCCGTCTGCCACGACCAGCCCTACGACGAGATGGACTTCAACGACCCCGCCATCCAGGAACAGGTGGCCAAGGTGTCCGCCTTCAACCAGGAGCTCCAGGCGGCCGGGGCCTGGGTGTTCGGCGCCGGCCTCGCCCCGGTGTCGACCGCCACGGTGGTGCGGGCCGCCCCCAACGGCGAGATCTCGATGACCGACGGCCCCTTCGCCGAGTCGAAGGAGCACATCGGCGGCTTCTACATCATCGACGTGCCTGACCTCGACGCGGCGCTGGCGTGGGCCCGCAAGGCCACCGTCGCCTGCGGCTACCCCATCGAGGTGCGGCCGGCCGATGGTTGACGAGCTCGCGGAGGTCTTCCGACGCGAAGCCGGGCGCTGCACCGCCACCTTGATCCGGGTCCTCGGCGACATCGACCTCGCCGAGGACTCGGTCGCGGAGGCGTTCGCCATCGCAGCGGCCAAGTGGCCCGTCGACGGGGTGCCGCCCAACCCCGGGGGCTGGCTCACCACGGCGGCCCGCAACCGCGCCGTCGACCGGCTCCGCCGTGAGGCGACCCGCGACGACCGTCACCGAGCGGCTCTCCGCCTCTACGACGACGACACCATGGAACCCCGTGACCCGGAGCTGGCCGACCTCGACGCCCTCGTCGACGTCATCCCCGACGACCAGCTCCGCCTCCTCTTCCTCTGCTGCCACCCCTCGCTGGCACCCGACGCGCAGGTGGCGCTGACGCTGCGGCTCCTCGGTGGGCTCGACACACCGGAGATCGCCCGCAGCTTCCTCGTGCCCGAGGCCACGCTGGCCCAGCGCATCGTGCGGGCCAAGCGCAAGCTGCGCGACAACCACGCCCCCTACCGGGTGCCCCGGGCGGCCGAGCTCCCCGAGCGGCTGCACGCCGTGCTCACCACCGTCTACCTGATCTACACCGAGGGCCACACCGCCACCACCGGCGATTCGCTCACCCGGGTCGAGCTGTCGACCGAGGCCATCCGGCTCGGGCGGCTGCTCGTCGAGCTGATGCCCGACGAACCCGAGGCCGTGGGGCTCCTCGCCCTCATGCTGCTCACCGAGGCCCGCCGGCCGGCCCGCACCGCGGCCGACGGGTCGATGATCCGGCTGGCCGACCAGGACCGCACCCTGTGGGACCGTGGGCTCATCGCCGAGGGCCACGCCCTGGTGCGGGCCTGCCTCCGCCGGAACCAACCGGGGCCGTTCCAGGTGCAGGCGGCCATCGCGGCGGTGCACGCCGACGCGCCCACGGCCGAGGCCACCGACTGGTCGCAGATCGTCGCCCTCTACGACCAGCTCCTCGCCCTGCGCCCCAACGCGGTGGTGGCCATGAACCGGGCCGTCGCGGTGGCCGAGGTCGATGGTCCCGCGGCCGGGCTGGCCGCCCTCGCCGAGATCGACGCCACCCGCGTCGCCGACTACCAGCCCTTCCACGCCATCCGGGCCGACCTCCTGGCCCGCGTCGGCGACACCGACGCCGCCCGGTCGGCCTACGACGCCGCCCTCGCGCTCACGACGAACGTCGCCGAGCGCCGCTTCCTCGAGGGCCGGCGCGCCGCGCTCGGCTGATCGCGCCCCGGCCGCTCATCGCCCGCCGAGGCCCCGGAGGGTGAACGCGAGCAGCCGCTCCAGCGTGGCCCGCTTGCCGCTCCGCCGGCCGGCGCCCTCGATGCCCCGGTGCTCGATCACGTCGATCACCATGGCGAGGATCAGCGGCGCGTGCACCCGCGGCTCGGCGGCGGGGAGCGAGCCATCGCGACGCCCGGCGTCGAGCGCGGTCACCAGGGGAGCGAGCATGAGCTGGCGCGTGGACGCGACGACGCCCGCTTCGGCCACGGCGGCGCGCAGGCCGGCGTCGGCGAACAGGGCGACGTGCTGGACAGTGCGGGGTTCGAACGCCAGGCGGAGCATCTCCTCCATCCAGGCCTCGAGCGCCTCGGGTGGCGTTGTCGCGGCAGCGACCCGCTCGGCCAGGAGGGCGCCGAGGACCGAGCCGTTGTCCCGGTAGACGGACACCATCAGCTCGTCCTTCGACTGGAAGTGGCGGTAGAAGGCGCCGGTGGACAGCCCGCTGCGCTCGAGGATGGCGGCCACGCTGATCCCCGCGTAGGGCATCTCCCGCAGGAGGCGCTTGGTGGCGTCCACGAGCATCCGGCGCTCCACGTCAGGGTCGAACCGGCGGGGCCGCCCGCCTCGCCGCCCTGCGGTGCTGGGGCCCATCAGGGAGGCGTCAGCGCCCGGTCCAGCGTGGGGGCCGCTTCTCGAGGAAGGCGCGCACGCCCTCGTGGCGGTCGTCGCTGTCCACGATCAGTGCCAACGCGTCCCTGGTGGCCTGCCAACCGGCCTCGTCGTCGGCGCCGACCAGCTCGTTGACCGCCGCCAGGCAGGCCTGGACCGACAGCGGCGCGTTGGCCGTGATCCGCTGGGCCAGCTCGAGCGCGCCCGCCACGGCGCCGCCTGGCTCGGTGAGCACGTTCACGAAGCCCAAGGCGTGGGCCCGCTCGGCGCCCATCGGCACGCCGGTGAGGATCAGCTCCCGGGCGATGTTCAGGGGGAGCGCCCGCGGTCCGCGGAAGAGCCCCGCGCACGTGGGGATCACCCCGATGGTCACCTCCGGGAGCCCGAAGCGGGCCGTGGTCGACGCCACCACCATGTCGCAGGCCAGGGCGATCTCGAACCCACCACCGAGCGCGAAGCCCTCGACGGCCGCGACGAGAGGCTTGCGCCGGCGCCGCTCGATGATCCCGTAGGCGCCGCCGCGTTCGGTGTGGTAGTCGCCGCCTTCGGGGGACACGTCGCTGCCGGCGCTGAAGAACGTGGCCGTCCCCGTCAGCACGCCGGCCCAGAGGTCGGGATCGTCGTCCAGGGTGTTCAACGCCGCGTCGATCTCCAGGGCCAGGGCCCGGTTGACGGCGTTGCGCTTGGCCTCGCGCTGCATCGACACCACCAGCACGCGACCCTCACGTCGGGTCTCCACCAGACCTGGCACCGCTCCTCCGCTTCCCGTCGACACCGTGGACCGACGCCCGAACCGACGGCCGGTTGCGACCGGCAAATTCCAGAACGTGGGTTCTCCATCCTTCCACAGCGCGGCGGCAGGAGGCCGGGTGGCGCACGGCCTGGAGTCAGCGAACTCGCGCTCGGCACGGTGATGTACGGGTCGCGGGGCAACGCGCCGGGCGGGCGGGGTGCCCACGTCCGCCCGGGTCTGTCGCGCCGCGGCCGCCGGCGCCCGCGGTGAGCAGGGGAGCGACCCCGACCCCCTAGTTGCCGGGCACGTTCGCGATGTCGGCGCTCTGCAGGAACGTCGTGGCGCCGTGGGAGAGGTTGTGGCTGTGGTCGAGGGCCCCGTACTCGCGCGGGGTGGTGTCGACGTCGGCCGCCTCGGCCCGGAGAGCGCCGACGGTGCACGCCTCGCGAGGCCGGTGGGCGAACGGGTCGAACTGGTACCAGCGCGCCGCGTTCTGCCAGCTCACCATGTGGATCTCGTCGTCGGTCAGCTGCGCGGCCTCCAGCGACTTCATGAGCGTCTCGGGCGACTGCGGCCACGTGGAGTCGGAGTGGGGGTAGTCGGCCTCCCAGGTGATCATGTCCATCCCGATGAAGTGCCGGTTGCGCAGCCCCGTCTCGTCGTCGATGAAGCACGTCTGGACGTGCTGGCGGAACACCTCGCTGGGCAGCTGGTCGCCGAAGTCGGCGCCGGTCCAGCGGTGGTGGTGCTGGTAGACGAAGTCGGCCTTCTCCAGGAAGTACGGCACCCAGCCGATGCCGCCTTCGGCCAGCGCCAGCTTCAGCCGCGGGAAGCGCCGCAGCATCGGCGACCACAGCAGCTCCGAGGCGAAGATCGCCGTCTGGAACGGCATCACGTGCGGGATCACGTCGAAGGGCGTGCGCGGCATGAAGTTGGGGTGGCCGCCGAAGTGGAAGACGATGACGGTCCCCACCTCCTCGGCCGCGCGCCACGCGGGGTCCCACTCGTCGCCGTGGTAGTCGGGCGCGCCGAAGCGGTACGCATCCGGGTGGCACGAGACGGCGTGGCAGCCCTTGTCGGCGATGCGGCGGATCTCCTCCGCCATCCACTCCGCGCCCAGCATGAAACCGGAGATGCCGAGCGGGATGAACCGGCCGGGGTAGGCGCCCGCCCACTCGTCGATGGCCCAGTCGTTGTAGGCCCGGGTCATCGCGGCGACGAACTCGTGGTCGTCGTTCTGCATGAAGAACTGGCCGCCGATGCCGGGCCACGACGGGAAGTTCAACGACGCCAGCACGCCGTTGGCGTTCATGTCGCGGATGCGCTCGTGGACGTCGTAGGTGCCCGGGCGCACCTCGTCGAAGCTGCAGGGGTCCTTCCCCCAGTTCTCCGGCGGCCGGCCCTGCACCGCGTTGAGGCCGAAGGTGGTGATCTCCTGCCCCTCGATCGACCAGGCGTCGGTGCCGTCGGCGCGACGGACCACCTTGGGCGCGCGGTCGCGGAACTTGGCGGGCAGCACCTCCCGCAGGTAGTCGCCCATCGACGGCGGCTCGACGACGTGGTCGTCGACGCTGATCAGGATGAGATCCTCGACGCGCATCTGGTACCTCCCCCAAAGCCCAGCCTGAGCTGGAAGGATCGTACCCCCTGCTCAGCCGGCGGTCACCCGATCGCGCCGTTGGCCACCAGCTCGTCGTAGCGCGCCCGGCTGAGGCCGAGGAGGCCCATGACGACCTCCTCGTTGTGCTGGCCGACGAGAGGAGCGGCGCCGCGCACCTTGGCGCCGTCGTCGCCCACGCGGAAGACCACCCCGGGCACCGGCGTCGGCCCGGAGACCGGGTGGTCGGTCCACGCCAGGAACTGCCGCTCGTGGAGGTGCCCGTCCCAGGCGAGCCGGGCGGCGTCCATCATCGGGTAGGCGGCGACGCCGACGGCCTGGCACCGGTGGGTCACCTGCCAGGGCGACAGCGCCCCCGTCCACGTCGAGAGCACGGCGTCGAGGGCGGCCTCGTCGGCCTTGCGGTCCGCGAGCGTGGGGAGGTCGGCGACGGTCACGCCGTCGTCTCGGAGGACCTGGCGCAGGGCGGCCCACCGCGTGTCGTCCTCGACGGCGATCGCCACCCACGCGTCGTCACCCGCGCAGCGGTAGAAGCCGTGGGGGGCCATGGTCGGCGACTTGTCGGCGAGCCGCTCGACCTGCTCGCCGGCGGACCGCCGGGCGATCGGCCCGGGGATCATCGTGAGCAGGCCCTCCACCTGCGCGTACTCGAGGTGGCGCCCCACGCCGGTCCGCTCGCTCTCCTCCAGCGCGGCGATCACGGCCAGGGCGCCGTACATGCCGGCCACGGGGTCGCCGTAGAACGTGTTGATGGGCGTCGGCCCGTCGTCGGGGTGGCCGATGGCCGACGCCAGTCCTGAGGCGTAGGTGAGGTGGTCGCCGTAGGCCACGTAGTCCTTCTCCGGCCCGGTGGCCCCGTAGGCGGACAGCGACAGCATGACGAAGCGGGGGTTGACGGCGGCCAGGTCCTCGAAGCCGAGCCCGAGGCTGGGGAGCACGCGGGGCGAGAAGTTCTCGATGGCGGCGTGGCTGATGCGGGCGAGGTCCAGGATGAGCGCCCGGCCGTCGGGGTGCTTGAGGTCGACGGTGATGCAGCGCTTGCCCCGGTTGGTGGCGGCGTACCAGCCGCTGCGCTCCGGTTCACGGAGGCGGTCCGCGAACGCGCCCGACAGCCGCAGCATGTCGACCCGCTGCGTGGTCTCGACCTTGATGACGTCGGCACCGAGGTCGCGCAGGATCATCCCGCAGTAGGGCGCGGCCCACGTCCAGCCGAAGTCGATGACGCGGACGCCGTCGAGCGGCGGCGTGGTCAACGCACCCTCCCCATCACGGCCCGACCGCCAGCCACTCGTCGGCCACCGCGGCCGCGTCGACCGCCTCCGTCACCCGCCAGCCCGGCGGCTCGAGCAGCGGCACCCGCGGCACCGTCGCCTGGCGGCCGTCGAGGTCCACCGAGCGCCACACGCCCCGGGCGCGCAGGTGCTGCCACGCGAGCACGTCGTCGAGGGAGCGGGGGAGCGCGATGGGGATCCGGCGCCGCTGGCCTTCCTCGAGGAGCTCGTGGCGTCGCTGGTCCGCGGTCCACTGCGCGAGGAGCACCGTGATGGCGTCGTGGTTGGCGAGGCGGCTGTCGGGATCGGCGCCGACGGCGGCGATGGCCTCGTCGCCCACCCACGCCATGAGCGCGTCCCACTGCCGGGGGTCGAGGGTCCGGAGGTAGACGTCGCCGTCGGCGGCGGGGAGGAGCATGCCCGACGCCGTCAGCGGCGTGGACGGGTGGCCGGTGACGATGCCGTAGTAGACGTAGTGCGGGAGGATGCCGTGGAGCATGGCCGCCACGACCTCCTGCACGGAGACGTCGGCCACCACCGGCTCGTGGCGCCACCGCGCCGCCCGGCGCCCCACGACGGCGGCAGTCGCCGCGGCCAAGCCGGCCAGCGCCTGCGGCTGGCACCCGGGCGGCAGCATCGGGGCGTACTCGTCGGAGTCGGCGGGGCGGGGACGCCGCGTCACCGTGGCCAGGCCGCTGGAGGCCCACTCGGTGAGGTCCGTCATCCGGAGGTCTCGGTTCGGGCCGGTCCGGCCGAAGCTGCGGATCGTCACCAGCACCTGGGCGCGCGGACCGCGGCGCAGGTCGCTCACGTCGACCGGCACGCCGGCCGCCGCGAGCTCGGGATCGGCCAGGTCGGTGAGGATGACGTCGGCGGCCGCGGGCAGCGGCCGCGCCGCCGGGCCGGGCTCGACCACGCGCCGACCCCGGTCGTAGTACGCCGACTCCGCCCGCTCCACCGACCGCGGGCGATGGCGCACCTGGACGACGTCCGCGCCGAGGGCCGTGAGGTACATCCCGGCGGCGGCCACACCCAGGTGGCGCCCCGTCTCGAGCACGCGGAGCCCCGTCAACGCTGCTGTCACGGCTCGTCTCGCATCCGCCGGGCCCCATCGGTGGTGTCGTCGCGGTCGCCGTTTCTACCCACGGCGGTGTCGGCCTGCAAGGAGCGCTACGTTGACGACCGTCCTGGAGCCGGGATGGGGGGCCGGGGCTCGAGGCGTTCTGCTCGCACGTCGAGGGGGAGTGATGGCCGCGACGGACACGCTGTTGGTCGACGAGCAGGACCGGGTGGTCACGCTGACCTTCAACCGGCCGGAGCGGCACAACGCCACGACACGCGAGATGCGCGAGCGGCTCTTCGCCGAGATCCGCGCCGCAGACGCGCGCCAGGACGTGGGCTGCATCGTGATCCGCGGCAACGGCCCGTCGTTCTCCTCGGGTGCCGACCTCGTGGAGGACATCGGCCGGGGGCGCGATCCCGACTACCAGAACGACTACGAGCGCCCGCTCCAGACCGACATCCGCATGCTGACCGCCGGCGAGGGGGTCTACGAGACGCTGGCCGAGCTGCAGACGCCGATCATCGCCCAGGTGCACGGGTTCTGCATCGCCGGCGCGCTCGACCTGGCCACGTCGTGCGACCTCCTGATCGCGGCCGAAGACGCCCAGCTCGGCTACCCGATCACCCGGAACATCGCGTCGCCGCCCACCCACATGTTCACCTACCTGATGGGCACCCAGTGGACGCGCTACCTGCTGTTCACCGGCGACTACCTCGACGGGAAGACGGCGGCCGAGGTCGGGCTGGCGCTGCTGGCCGTACCCGCCGCCCAGCTCGACGAGACCGTGGGGCGGATCGCCCGGCGCATCGCCTCGGTGCCGAAGGACCTGCTGGCCATCCACAAGTCGATCTGCGTGAAGGCCCTCGACGCCATGGGTCGCCCCCTGGTGCAGCGCCTCGCGCGGGAGGCCGACGCCATGGCCCACAAGACGCCGGTGATGCAGCGGTTCTACGAGATCGGCCTGGCGCGGGGCTTCAAGGAGGCCTACGCCGCCCTGGACGCCGACGACGCACGGGAGGTGGGGCGGGGACGATGACCGACGACACCGACGCGCTCCGAGCGGACCGACCCGGCCTCTCCGACCAGGAGTGGCGGGCGATGTTCGACGCGGTCAGCAACTGGGGCCGGTGGGGCCCCGACGACCAGCGCGGCACCCTGAACCTGATCGGACCGGCGCAGGTCGCAGCGGCCGCGGCCCTGGTGCGGGAGGGGCGCCACGTGTCCTGCGGCCGCGACGTGGAGTTCGGCACGCGGGTCAGCGTGTACGAGGCCCCCGTCCCGCCGTTGCACTTCATGTCGTCCACGGGGGGGCGGCTCAACGCCGACGGAGCCGGCGGTGCGACCGACTGGGTCGGCTTCGACATCCACGGCCTCCACATCACCCACCTCGACGCGCCGAGCCACCAGTTCTGGGACGGTGCCATGTTCAACGGCCACACCGCGGCGGCCGTCACCGCGGAGCAGGGCGCCCGCCTCGGGTCGGTCGAGCTCGCCGGGGGCGGTGTGGTCGGTCGCGGCGTCCTCGTCGACGTGGCCGCGGCGCACGACGTGGCCTGGCTGCCCGAGGGCTACGCCATCACCGGCGAGGACCTCGACCGGGCCACCGCCCGGCAGGGCACCACCATCGCCCCGGGCGACGTGGTCATGGTCCGCACCGGCTACGGCGCCCAGCGCCGCCAGCTGCGCACCCGGGTGCCCGACCTCGCAGCCGCGCCGGGCCACGATCGCAGCGACCTCCCGCACCTGCCCGGCCTGTCCGCGGCCGCGCTGCCCTGGTGCAAGGAGCACGACGTCGCGGTGATCGGCACGGACACCGGCACCGACGCCCGCCCCTCGGACCAGGCGTGGATCGCGCCGTTCCACGTCGTCGCCATGTACGCCATCGGTCTGTGGGTGCTCGACAACTTCGAGCTGGAGGAGCTGGCCGGGACCTGCGCCGAGCTCGGGCGCCACGAGTTCATGGTGGTCGTCGCGCCCATCCGCTTCCGCAACACGTCGGGCTCCCCGGTGAACCCCATCGCCATCTTCTGAGTCGCAGGAGCGTTGCCCACAAGAACTGACCGTGCTACAAAAATGATCCTGGGAGCAGGTGGGAGGCCGCCATGACGACTGCTGTGCTGACCGGGCTGGTGTCCGGCGATTCGCATGTGAACGAGCCGCGCAACCTGTGGCGGGACAACCTGCCGGCCCGCCTGCGCGACCAGGCGATGCGGGGCATCGAAGCCGGCGACGACGGCAACTGGACGCTGGTCTTCGAAGGCCACCAGCTCGACAAGACCACCCAGTACGAGGCCGAGCGCATGAAGGTGGCCGACCCGGTGCACCGCTTCGAGGTGATGCGCGAGGAGGGCATCGTCGCCGAGTGCATCTTCCCGACGATCGGGCTCTACGTGTGGATGCTCGCCGACCCCGAGGGCGGCGCGGCGTCGTGCCGCGTCTACAACGAGTGGATCGCCGACACGCTGGCCCGCTCGCCCAGGTTCAAGTGCGCCGGGCTGGTGCCCACGTGGAACGTGGACGACGCGGTGGCCGAGGTGGAGCGCATCGCGGAAGCCGGGCTGGGCGCGGTGATGGTGCCGGCGGTGGCCACGCCCGACTGGAACCACCGCACCTGGACCCCGTTGTGGAACGCCATCGCGGCCACCGGCCTGCCCGCGGTGGTGCACCAGGGCACGGGCCACAGCATGTACTTCTACCGGGGCCCCGGCGCCGGGGTGTCGAACCTGCTGGCGACGCAGTCCATGGCGCCCCGCATGGCGGCGCTGCTGGCGACGTCGGGGGTGCTGGCCGCCAACCCGCAGCTCCACGTCGTGTTCGTCGAGTACAACGTCGGCTGGCTGGCCTGGACGATGCAGACCCTCGACTACTACACCGACGCCTTCACGCAGGCGGGCACCACCCCCGAGGGCAAGAAGTGGGTGAACGTGGAGCTGCCCGAGCCGCCGAGCGCCTACCTGCGCCGCCAGGTGCACGCCACCTTCCAGGACGACCCCGTGGGGATCCACAACATCCCGCTGTCCGGCGCCGAGTCGCTGATCTGGGGGTCGGACTACCCCCACCACGAGGGCACCTACCCGCACTCCGCCGAGACGGTGGCCCGCCTGTCGGAAGGGCTCGACGAGGCCACCGCGGCGAAGGTGTTCCGCCAGAACGCCATCGACGTCTTCCACTTCGACCCGGCGCTGCTCGCGACGGCGCCCTGACCCGGGAGGGACGAACCACCCATGGGCACGATCACCAAGCCGGTCGACTACGCCTTCTTCGACGCGGACAACCACTACTACGAGCCCGTCGACATGTACGAGCGGTACGTCGACCCGCAGTACCGCGACCGCACCTTCACGCTCCAGGAGCGCGACGGCGACACGGTGGTGCTGTTCCGGGGCCGCCCGTTCGGCTTCGTGGGAGGGGTCGGGAGCCAGCGGCGCATCCGGCCGGGCTCGCTGCGGGCCCGCCTGCGCGGCGAGCTCACCGACGATGACGCGCCCAGCGACGACCGCTACGCCGCCGACGTGACGGCGCGGATCGAGCTGATGGACCGGCAGGGGATCGAGGCCACGCTCATGTTCCCCAGCACCGGCGTCACCATCGCCAACGCCATCGGCGACGACGCCGAGCTCCTCGCCGTGCACGTGCGGGCCTTCAACCGCTGGTTGTCCGAGACGTGGGGCTTCGACCACGCCCACCGGATCTTCTCCCCGGCCATGATCCACCTCGCGGATCCCGACGCGGCGGTGGCCGAGCTGGAGTTCGCCCTCGACCATGGGGCGCGGGCGATCCAGATGCTGCCGGGCCCAGCGGTGTGGTCGCAGGGCGACCGGCCCGGCCGGTCGCCGGCCGACAAGGTCTACGACCCCTTCTGGGCTCGGGTGAACGAGGCCGGCGTGCTGGTGTGCTTCCACCTCGGCAACGCCGGCTACATGGAGCACTACTCGGCCGACTGGGGCGAGAACCCCGACCCCGACGGCGCGCGGGGCGGCGAGGAGTGGGTGGGCTCGTCGCACCGGTCGCCCGAGAGGCCGGGAGGCCGTTCGGCGTTCCAGTGGACGATGCTCTACCGCGACCGCCCGATCATGGACACGCTCGCGATCCTCATCTACCACAACCTCTTCGGGCGCTTCCCCAACGTGCAGGTGGCCAGCGTCGAGAACGGCTCCATCTGGGTGCCGTACCTGCTGCGGGCCATGGACAACATGAAGGGGATGGGCCGCAACGGCCCCTGGCCGAACGGCTACGTGGAGGGCCGGCCGAGCGAGATCTTCAAGCGGCACGTGTACGTCTCCCCGCACCACTACGGCGAGGACGTCGACGGGCTGATCGAGCTCATCGGCGAGGACCGGGTGCTGTTCGGCTCCGACTTCCCGCACGCCGAGGGGATGTCCGGTGTCGAGGACTACCGCGAGCGCGCCGGTGAGTTCGTCGCGCGGATCGACCGGCCCGACGACGTCGTCCGAGGCGTCATGCGCGACAACGGCCGGCGGGCGCTGGGTCTGGTGGCGCGGTGACGCTGCGAGTCGGCGTCCACCTGCCCCAGTTCGGGCGAGCGCTCACCACGGGCGGCATCGAGCGGGCCGCTCAGCACGCCGAGGCGCTGGGCTTCAGCGACGTGTGGGTGAGCGACCACCTCGTCCTTCCCGAGGAGCAGGCCTACCCGGCGCCGATGCTGGCGGATCCGCTGCAGAGCCTGGCGTTCGCGGCGGCCGCCACCACGTCGATCGGCCTGGGCACCAGCGTGCTCGTGGGACCGCAGTACACCAGCCCCCTCGCCTTGGCCAACACCCTGGCCAGCCTCGACTTCCTGTCGGGAGGGCGCCTGATCGTGGGCATCGGGATCGGCTGGTCGCGCCGCGAGTACGAAGCGCTCGGCGCGTCCTTCGACCAGCGCGGTGCCCGCCTCGACGAGCAGCTCGACCTCTTCCGCACAGCATGGTCGGAGGACCCGGCCACGCACGAGGGCCGCTTCTACCCCTTCCGCGCCATGCGCCTGCTCCCCAAGCCGGCCAACGGCACCATCCCCATCTGGGTCGGCGGCACGAGCGACGCCGCGCTGGCCAGGGCCGCGGCCAAGGGGGACGGCTGGCACGGGATCGGCATCGCGCCGGGCGACGTGGGCCCGTACGTCGAGAAGCTGCGGGCCAGCCGGCCGGAGGAGGGCTTCACCATCTCCATCCGGGCCGCGTGGGAGCCCCGCAACGTCTCACCGGAGGACATCGCCGCGCAGGCCCAGGGCTACCAGGCCGCCGGCGTGGATCACGTGGTGGCGGCCCCGGAGCGGGGTTCGCTCGACACGTGGCTGGCGTCGATGGAGCTCATCGCGCGAGCCGCTGGACTGGAGCCGCGCTGACATGACGCACCCCGACCCGGCCACATTGCTCGACCGGCTCGCCATCCGGGAGGTGCTCGAGCGGTACATGCGCTACAACGACGACCGCGCCGCCGACCGGATCGCCGAGCTGTTCGACGAGGACGCCGTCTTCCAGGTCGTCGGCAAGCTCGTGGTGGGCCGCGAGGCCATCCGCGAGTTCTTCCGGGGCGGCCGAGACCGCGACCCCGAGCCGTGGACGACGCCCGGCGAGCTGCTCAAGCAGCCGCCCTCGCTGCACCTGTCGGCCAACCCCGTGATCGACGTCGACGGCGACACCGCCACCTCGGAGCTCGACTTCCACGTGATCCGGCGCAACAGCGAGGGCCGGGCGGTGACGGCGCTCGTCGGCCGCTACCGCGACCGGCTCCGGCGACTCGAGGACGGCCGCTGGGTCATCACCCAGCGCGTGGGCGTGTCGGTGGCCCGCCCCGGCGACGAGGGGACCGACGCCGAGTGGCAGCGGGTCCTGGCCGGCCTCGACGAGGAGGAGCGCCGCCGCTTCGTGACCTGACCGCCCCCGTGACGGCCCCGGGCGCGCCGTGCTTGGGCACTCGGCCCTCGGCCTCAGCGCGAGGCGGCCCGGCGGTCGGCGGGCGCGGCGCCGCGCACGCCGTAGAGGACGAGGCGCGCCCGGCGCAGGAGCATCGGCTCGAGCGGCTCGCTGGAGCGGCCCGTCACCGCGTGCAGGATGGTCTGGATGATGACGTGGTTCACCACGTCGGCCAGCTCGTCCACGTCGACGCCCGCCGGGATGTCACCCCCGTCCTGCGCGGCGTGGAACAGGCCGCTCATGAACGCGTGCCGGCCGGTGGCCGATGCCCTCGCGCCAGGCCGATCGAAGGCGAACTCCTTGATCGTCCGGGCCACCGCGCCGCTGGGCATCGCCGCGATCCGGCGGGCCAGACCGGCGACCGCGACGGCCAGCGCCTCGTCGAGATCGCCCCGCTCCGCGTACGCGGCCTCGGCCTCCTCGCCGACCCGGTCCACGGTGGACCAGCCGAGCTCGACGAGGAGGTCCTCCTTGCGGGGGAAGTGGTAGAAGAACGTCCCCTTCGAGACCCCGGCCGCCTCCACGATGGCGTCGACGGTGATGTCGGCGAAGTCCTTCGTCCGGCACAGGCGGATCGCGCTCGACACCAGCTGCTTGCGGGTCCGCACCGCACGCGCCTGGCGGAGGCCCGCGACCTTCCGCGGCGGAGGTGGCTCAGGCATGGCCGCTCGTCCGTCGCACGCGGCCACCCTAACGCCGCTCATGCGAAGGCCCCTCGCGCTTCGGTAGACATGCACCACGGGCCGGCCGGGCTCGTGGCTCATGGCTCATGGCTCATGGCTCATGGCTCGATCGTTCATGGCAAGGAGGGGAAGTGGGCAACCGACCGCTGCCGGTTCGCGACGAGCTGAACCGGCACTACTGGGACGGGGCGCAGGAGGGCAAGCTCGTGCTCCTGCGGTGCGCGGCGTGCGGCACCTACGTCCACCCGCCGATCCGCAGCCTGTGCCCCGCCTGCCGTAGCGAGGACCTGCAGCCCTCCGAGGTGAGTGGCCGGGGCCGGGTCTACAGCTGGTCGGTGATGCACTCCGGCGGGAACCCGGGCTTCGAGGACAAGCTCCCGTATGCCGTGCTGGTGGTCGAGCTCGACGAGCAGCCCGGGTTGCGCACGATCGGCAACCTGCTCGATGCCGAGCCCGCCGAGCTGGCCATCGGGGCTCCGGTCGAGGTGTGCTTCGAGCGGCTCGACGACCAGGTCACCCTGCCCCAGTGGCGCCTGGTGCGGACGGGGGAGGGTCGATGAGCAACACCGACACCATCCGCGACAAGGCCGCGCTGGTGGGCACCGGGCACACCCGGTGCGCCAAGGACCTGGGGAAGCCGGCGCTGGCGTTCACCATCGAGACCTGCCTGGAGGCGATCGAGGATGCCGGCCTGGAGGTCGGCGACGTCGACGGCGTCGCGGGCATCGGCACGGTCAACCCGCTCGACGTCGTGCAGGGCCTCGGCCTGCCCGGGGTCGACTTCTACGGCGGCCAGCTGGGAGGCGGCGTCGGCCCGGGCGTGGTCGCCAACGCCGCGCTGGCCGTCGCCGCCGGGGTGTGCGACGTCGCCGTGGCGTACGTGACCATGGAGGCCCCGCGACCCGGCTCCGGGACCTACAACTACATGGGCGGCCCGAGCGCCTCCGGCATCAACGCCTTCACCCTGCCCTACGGCCTTGGCGTGTTCATGCAGTACTTCGCGCCCTTCTACCAGCGGCGCCGGCAGGTCGACGGGGTGACCGACGAGCAGATGGGCGCCTACGTGGTCGCCATGCGCGACAACGCCAGCCGCAACCCCCACGCGGCGCTCCGGACGCCGATCTCCATCGACGACTACCTCGCCTCCCGCTACGTCGCCGAGCCGCTGCGCCTGTTCGACTGCGACATGCCCGTCGACGTGTGCGGCGCCGTGGTGGTGACGTCGGCCGACCGCGCCCGCGACCTGCGCCACCCGCCCGTCTACGTCAGCTCGGTCGCCACGGGCACCGGTCCGAAGCCCGACATGATCTTCTGGCACGACTACGACGAGATGGCCTTCTCCTGGTCGGCCCGGAAGCTGTGGCGGAACGCGGGCCTCGGCCCTGCGGACATGGACTTCGCCATGCTCTACGACGGCTTCGCCCCGTTGGTCCTCTACGGGCTCGAGGCCTACGGGTTCGCGGGCAAGGGGGAAGCCGGCGAGTTCCTCGGCGCAGGTGAGCACCTGGCCGGTGGCCGCCTCCCGCTCAACCCTCACGGCGGCAACAACAGCGAGGGCCGCAGCTGGGCCATCGGCCACGTGGTGGAGGCGGTGCTCCAGCTCCAGGGACGCGCCGGCGAGCGGCAGCTCCCCGACGTGCACGCCACGATGGTCAACGGCGGGGCCGTGATGCTGAGCGGCGCCCTCGTGCTGCACACCTGAGCGACCGGCCCGCCCTTTCGGCGGCGACCGCGCGACCTTGTACGGTGTCGAACGCGACGGTTGTCGCGACACGAGAGGGGTGCAGCACGGTGACAGCGGCGGTGAGGGCGCGATGAAGATCGGGAAGCTGTTCCACCTGACCTTGCTGGTGGACGAGTTCGAGGGCCCCGAGCGGTTCTTCAGCAGCATCTTCTCCCCGCTCACCATGATGCGCGGGTACTCGCCCAAGTGGCACCGCCACGCCGCCATCTACATCATCGGCGAGACGTCGATCGAGCCGATGCACGTCCTCCCGCCGCGGGACGGCGAGGAGGGCACGAGCTGGTACCGGTACATGGAGCGCCACGGCCCGCGGGTCCACAACCTCGCCTTCTACGTGGACGACCACCGCGAGCTGGCCCGCCGCCTGGAGGCCGCCGGCGTGCGCACCACCATGGCGGGCACGGACAGCACGGTCTTCGCCCATCCCAAGGACACCCCCGGGATGCTGGAGTTCCAGGAGCCGCTCGACCTCAGCCGCGACCCGCGGTTCAGCCCCGGGTGGGACGAGCTGCGCACCCACTTCTGGCCCAACGGCGCGCTCGGCTACCAGCGGCTCTCGCACATCACCCTCGTGGTCCACGACCTGGCCGAGGCGAGCGCCTTCTACACCGACGTGCTCGACGCCGTGCCCCTCGCCGAGACGGGCCCGACGTTCCCCGGGGCGACGTCGCGCTACCTCCTCGTGGGCGAGGACACCGTGGTCGAGCTGACCCACCCCGGCGGGGAGCCCACCTGGGCGGCCCGGGAGCTGCGGGAGGTGGGCCAGGGTGCCGTGGCCGTGACGTTCAAGGTGGCCGACCTCGGGCGGGCGCGGCAGTGCCTGGAGCGCAACGAGGCTCCCATCGCGCACACCGATCCGTGCACGATCGTGCTCGACCGGGCGCGCACGTGGGGCGTGGAGTACCGGTTCACCACCACGCCGCTGGCGGGGGATCCGCGCGCCTGACGGCTACTGTCGGCCCGGTGACGATCCCGCTGCGGCACGGCATCTTCCTCGCCCCCTTCCACGGTCTGGCCGAGAACCCGACCCTGGCCATGCAGCGCGACCTGCAGCTGTGCCAGTGGATCGACGAGCTGGGCTTCGACGAGGCGTGGATCGGCGAGCACCACTCCGCCGGCGCCGAGACGATCGACTCGCCGGAGATCTTCATCGCCGCCGCCGCCGAGCGCACCAAGCACCTGCGCTTCGGCACGGGCGTGGTGTCGCTCCCGTACCACCACCCCCTCAACGTGGCCAACCGCATCATCCAGCTCGACCACATGACCCGCGGTCGGGTCATGTTCGGCGCCGGGCCGGGCCTGCTCGCTTCCGACGCGCTGATGATGGGGATCGAGCCGGAGGTCACCCGCGACCGGATGGCCGAGGCCCTCGACGTGATCCTGCGCCTGTTCAAGGGGGAGTGGGTCACCGAGCAGACCGACTGGTACACGATGCGCGACGCGCACACCCACCTGCGGCCCTACACCTACCCGCACCCGGAGGTGTGCGTGGCCAGCGCGGTCACGCCTTCCGGCGGTCGGCTGGCCGGCAAGTACGACCTCGGCATGCTGTGCGTCGCGGCCGGCGAGAAGGCCGGCTTCGACGCCCTGGCCACCAACTGGCAGGTCGCCTGCGAGGTGGCCGCCGAGCACGGGCGCGAGATGGACCGCAGCCGCCTGCGCTGCGTCGTCCAGATGCACCTGGCCGACACCCGCGAGCAGGCCAAGGAGAACATCCGCTACGGCGTCGAGGAGAACATCCGCTACTTCAACAACAACCAGCCGCGCTTCCCGGTGCCCGACGGTGCGGACTACGCCGACTGGGTGATCGAGAACGACATCGCCGTGGTCGGCACCCCCGACGACGCCATCGCCCGCATCGAGCGCCTCTACGAGAAGCAGGGCGAGTTCGGCGCGGTGCTCATCCAGGTCACCAACTGGACCGATTGGCCGGCGCTGCGGCGGTCGATGGAGCTCTACGCCCAGTACGTGATCCCGCACTTCGCCAACGCCAACGACCACCGGCGCCGCTCCTACGAGTGGGTCACGAAGAACCAGCAGGAGCTGGTCACCAAGCGGGTGAACGCCGCGCAGCAGATGATCGACAAGCACGCGGCCGAGCAGGAGGCCAAGGGCCGGGTGACGACCCGGCCCGACCGGCCGAACTCGACGGCGCTGTCGTAGCGCACGCCGCGCCGGCCCGGGCCGGCGGGTGCTCAGTAGACCAGGTCGACCACCTCGAGCCCGTTGCGGGCGCAGTGCTCCACGTAGCCCTGGTAGCGGGTGAACACCGTGTCCTCGTGGTCGAGCTCGCCGTCGGCGCCGAAGAACTGGAGCACGCCGTCGGTGACGAAGACGGTCGTCATGCCCTCCGGGCCGGTCTGCAGGGTGTGGATGTCGCCCGGGGGTTCCCAGACGAACGTGCCTGGCTCGGCCACCCAGGACCGCTCCAGGTACCACCACCGCCCCTCGATCGTGTAGGCGAGGACGGGCCCCCCGCTGTGGCGGTGCTTCCCGAGCTGCGCGCCCGGGTCGATCCTGAGCACGTTGACCCACATGCCGGTCGCGAAGTCGAAGCGCAAGGGCCGGTAGTGCACGCCCTCGCTGAGCGGCACCCAGGGGACGTCCTCGGCCCGCACGACGCGGTCGCCGAGCATCGGGATGGGAGGGAGGCGGAGCGCGGGGTCGGTCACGTCCCGTTCCTAGCCGCTCGGCAGGCCGCTACCGCCGCACGAGGCGGACGATCGGGATCTGGCGGTGGTCCCGGCAGCGGTCCTGGTAGCCGTAGATGCCCGGGATGGCCCCGTCCATCATGGCGAAGAGCCGATCGCGATCCGGGCTGTTGGGCACGGTCTCGGCGCGCACCGGGAAGGTCTCACCCAGGTACTCGACCGTGATCTCGGGGTGGGCGACGAGGTTCGTGTACCACTGCGGATGACGGGCCTGGCCCCCGGCGGTGCCGGCGATCACGAGGTCGTCGCCGTCCTCGCGGACGCACACGGGCTTGATGTGCGCCTGACCCGAGCGGGCGCCGGTGGTGTGCAGCACCACGAGCGGTTCTCCGTCGCTCCGCCGCCCTCCGTTGGCCCGCAGCTCGGCGAGCACCGCCTCGTCGCGGGCCCGCCGCTCGAGCGTCGTCCGATCGGTAGCCATGCCGGGACCGTACCTCCCGCGCTCACCACCGGTCCCAGTGCACCACCTCGCTGACGTCGCGCACGGCCACCGGCTTGAAGTCCGAGCCGACCGTGTAGCCGACGGGGAACAGCCCGGCCTGGGTGTAGCGCTCGTACGGGATGCCGACGACCTCGGCGGTCTCCCGCTCGCCCTCGGGGCGGCTCAGGTTCATCGTCACCCAGGCGGAACCCAGCCCCCGGGCCCGCAGCGCCAGCATGAAGTTCCAGACGGCGGGCAGCAGCGATCCCCAGAAGCCGGCCTGCTCGCCGACCGACGCGCTGTCGACGCGGCCCGCCTGGCAGGGGATCATCATCAGCGGCACCCGCTCGAAGTTGTCGGCCAGCCAGGTGGCCGACTCCCGTCGGCGGATCGCCTGGGCCTGGAGCTTCGGGTCGTCGTGCGTGGCCACGGGCATGACCCGGTAGCTGACGTCGAACTGCTTGCGGTAGATCTCGGCCAGCGCCCGCTTCTTGGCCGGGTCGGCGACGAACACCCACTGCCAGGCCTGCCGGTTGGCGCCGCTCGGGCTCTGCATGGCGATCCGCACGCACTCCTCGATCACGTCGCGCGGCACCGGCCGGTCGAGGTCCAGGCGCTTGCGCACGCTGCGGGTGGTGGTGAGGAGCTCGTCGAGGGTCAGGGGCAGCAGCTCGCTCATCGGGCGCACCTCTCCATCAGGGGGCGCAGGCGCTCGAGCCAGCGCCAGTGCTCGGCCAGATCGGTGGTCTGCGGGGCCAGCAGCACCTCGTCGACCCCCGCCGCGGCGTAGGCCTCGAAGCGCTCGGCCCAGCTGTCGGCGTCGCCGTCGGCAGGGTCGATGTGGAGCCGGAGCTGGATCGGCACCTCGTCGCGGCCCTGTTCGGCGAGCGCCGCCCGCAGGCCGTCGCGCACCGGTGCGACGGCGTCGGGCTCGAGGCCGAGGCCGTGCCACGCCGCGCCGTACCGCGCGACGCGCCGGTAGGCGCCCTCGCTCCGCCCGCCCACGACGAGCGGGATGCCCTCCGACCGGAACGGTCCCGGGTAGGCCGCCACGTCGGCGAACTCGAAGAACCGGCCGTGGTAGTCGTGGCGGCCGGGCGTCCACAGCAGGCGCACCACGTCGAGGAACTCGTCGGTGTAGCGGCCCCGCTGCTCGAAGGCGACCTGGCCGATGGCGTCGTGCTCGACCCGCAGGTTGCCGACCCCCACCCCGAGCACCACGCGCCCCCGGCTCAGGTGGTCGATGGTGGCGACGGTCTTCGCGGTGGGCATCGGGTGCAGGTACGGGACCACCAGCACGCTCGTGCCGAGCCGGGCGCGCGTGGTCGCCCCGGCGACGACCGCGAGGGTGACCAAGGGGTCGTGGTAGGGCAGCTCGCCCAACCGCTCGCCGACGAACCCGACGTGCAGCACGTGGTGGCTGACCCACAACGCCGCCGCCCCCTGCTGCTCGGCCCGGACGGCGAGGGCCACCACGTCGTCGAGGTGCGGCACACCCCAGCTGTTGGGCAGCACGTAACCGAACTCAGGCAAGGCCATCGACGTCCTCCGGGTGGTCGGGGGGCACTCCGGTCGTTCGACGGCGGAGGTCGCCGTCGCCGCCGGGCACGCTAACCCGCGGGCCGCCGGCGACGGCGCAGCGCGGCCCTCGTCGCCGCCGAGGGCTCCGTCTGGAACAGCGCGGCCACCGCGTCGACCAGATCGGCGACCACGACGTCGAAGGGCAGGGCGTCGCCCCGGCCGTCGCCATCGAGTCCCTCCGGGCCGAGCCGGGAGAGCCGGGCCACCAGCGTCGCGGTGGCGAGCTGGAAGCGCTCCGCCCGGAGCGCCGGGGGCACGGCCGGCGTGGCCGCCGCCAGCAGGTCGCGCGTGCGCACGGCCGACGCGACCATCTCGGCCGGCGCGCGCCACCAGGGGTGCAGGGCCAGCGGGTGCAGGGACAGCTGGTGGAGGAAGCGGACGTAGTAGCTGCCGCTGCGGACCTCCTCCACCAGCGGGAGGACCAACGCCTCGACGAGGGCTGGCACGTCGCGGGTGCGCCCCTCCGCCTCGATCGCGTCGAGCCGGGCGCGGCGGCGTTCCTCCAACCCGGCCAGGCGGTGCTCGAAGATGGCCTGCACCAGCCCGTCCTTGCTGCCGAAGTGGTACTGGGCGACGCGGGTGTTGCGCTGCCCGGCGGCGGCCCCGATCTCCCGCAGCGACACCCGGTCGAGGCCGCGCTCCGCGAAGAGCCGCTCGGCGGTCAGGAGGAGGAGGCGACGGGTGGCCTCCCCCGAGGCGTTGGACCGCCGCTCCTGGGCACGCCTCGGCCGGTCGACCTGCATCGCCCGACCCTACTCCGAAGTTAACTCACGCGGAAGAACTACGGTTGACCCGTTGATGCACGTGTGTTAGGCAGGGCATGACGCCGGCAACCCGCTCCTGGAGGGCGCCCGGCGGGTCGAAGGGGGAACGGATGGCACGGTGGGCCAGCGCGGTGCGCGGAGGACGACGTCGCTACGCGGTCGCGGCCGTGGTCGCGGTGATGGGGCTGCTCGGCGCGGCCTGCGGCGACGACGACGACGGCGGGACGGGCGCGTCCGGCGAAGCGACGACGGGCGCCCCCTCGGCCACCAGCGAGGCGACCTCGGCGAACACCACCGCGCCTGACG
>Ga0180215_1001937_pt1 | contig 21711 bp, 19 predicted proteins | sample eDN3rd37CBELigBY_FD_128871 | JGI IMG/M metagenome (GOLD analysis project Ga0180215, IMG submission 128871) | Enriched backyard soil microbial communities from Emeryville, California, USA - eDNA 3rd pass 37_C BE-Lig BY (version 2) (version 2) | ecosystem: Environmental > Terrestrial > Soil >... | reverse complement strand
TAAGGGCGTGGTCGCGCGGCCCTTGCATGCCGAGGCCTTGCCGGGTTTCGTGCTGGCGGTCCCGGAGTTCGAGCTTTCGACGGAAGTGGCCCGGAACGCCTTGCCCTCCGTGATCAGTCGGCAGGACGCCGTGTATAATATCGCTCGCGTGACGCTGCTCACCACGGCGCTCGCGACGGGCCGACTAGAATGGCTCGCGGACGCGCTGGGCGATCGCCTCCATGAACCTTACCGCCGCCCGCTGGTTCCCGGCATGGAGGCCGTCACGACGGCGGCCGTCGCCGCCGGCGCGTGGGGCGTGACCCTCAGCGGCGCGGGGCCTACTCTGCTCGGCTGGTGCCCGCCGGAGCGCGGCGCGGCGGTCGCGGAGGCCATGGCCTCCGCTTGGCAGGCCCAAGGCGTGGCCGCATGGGCGCGACCGGTCTCGGTGGACCGCTCGGGAACGCGCATCGAAAGGGATTAGACCATGGCCCTCATCGTACAGAAGTTCGGCGGCACGTCGGTCGGCAACTCCGATCGCATCAAGCACGTCGCCAAGCGGGTGGCCCAGGCCAAGCTGGAGGGGAACGATGTCGTCGTGACCGTCTCCGCGATGGGCAAGACCACCAACGGGCTCGTGGCCTTGATGGCAGAGATCTCCAACAACCCCTCGCCGCGCGAGGTGGACATGTTGCTTGCGACCGGCGAGCAGGTCTCGATTGCCCTCCTGGCGCAGGCCCTTCAAGAAATGGGCGTGCCTGCCATCTCGCTCACCGGCTGGCAGGCCGGCATCGTGACCGAGCCGGTTCACTCCAACGCCCCCATCTTGCGCATCGACACCAAGCGGGTTCGCGAGCTGCTGGATCAGGGCTTCGTCGTCGTCCTCGCCGGCTTCCAGGGGGTCACCGAAGGCGGTGCCATCACCACCTTGGGCCGCGGGGGCTCCGATACCACGGCGGTCGCCTATGCGGCGGCTCTGAAGGCCGATTTCTGCGATATCTACACCGACGTCGACGGGGTCTACACCGCGGATCCCCGGGTGGTTCCCGAGGCGCGGATGCATGCGGAGATCTCGTACGACGAGATGCTCGAGCTGGCCAGCCTCGGCGCCAAGGTCTTGCACCCGCGCTCGGTCGAGTACGCCAAGCACGTGAACCTCTTTTTGAGGGTGCGCTCGAGCTTCAACGAGGGGACGGGAACGGTGGTCAAGGGGGTGGAACAGTTGGAGAAGCAGAACCCGGTGAGCGGCGTGGCCGCGGACCTCAACCAGGCGAAACTCGCCATCCTCGCGGTTCCCGACAAGCCCGGGACGGCCGCCAAGCTCTTCAACGCCCTCGCCGAGGCCCATATCGACGTGGACATGATCATCCAGTCGGTGCAAGGCGAGGCCACCAACGACATCGCCTTCACGGTGGCCGAGTCGGATCTCAGCCGCGCCAAGGCGGTGGTCTACGAGATCGCCCAGAAGATTGGCGCCTCGGGCGTGATCTCGGATGCGGACGTGGCCAAGGTCTCGATCGTCGGGGCGGGCATGATCAACCATCCCGGTACGGCGGCGACCATGTTCACGGCCTTGGCCGATGCGGGGATCAACATCCAGATGATCTCGACCTCGGAGATCAAGGTTTCCTGCATCATCGAGCGCAGCCGGGCACAGGAGGCCGTGCAGGTCATTCACAAGGCCTTCGCCCTGGATCAGGACGTCGTTCCGGTCATCTCTTAGCCTCCCTCATGTAAACGTCCCGCCCGGCTTCCAGTAGCCGGGCGGGACGTTTACATGAGGGGGGGGTGGCTGCTTCAGGCGGTCTGGCGTTTGGATAGGCGTTCGAGCAAGAGGACGCCGGCGAAGCCCATGGCGAAGAAGGTGTGGACCCCGAGCATCGGCAGCAGCGCTGCGGCGGGAAGCGAGCCGGAGGCGAGGAGCTGGACGTCGAGGACGGCGTTCAAGGCTTCGTCAAGGAAGGGCAAGATCAGCCAGCGCTTGGCCTGGTCGTTTCCTTTGAGGATCTGAATGGCGAGCATCAGGTAGACGAGGCCGAAGAGGGCGATGCGTTGGCCGTAGCCCTGGGTGATGCCGGGTTCGCCGATGGGCAGGGCGGCGGCTTTGGCGAAGAACTCGGGGGCCGTCATCATGGTGAGGCCCGTGACGAGGTCGATGGCGCCCAGCGCGCCGACGAGCAGCACGGGGAGCCAGGGGCGAGGGATGGTGTCGGAGGACATGAGAGGGCGTGCTCCACGGAGAAAAGGGCGCCCCCTGAGCGGAGTCAGGGGGCGTCAGGGTGAGGGACTTAGAAGGGGACGTCGGCCATCGCCGTGAGGCCGCGCAGGGTCTCGGTGATCTCGTTGATGGCGTCCTGGCGCTTGTCGCCGGGGAGCTTGCGCAGCTCCATGAGGAGGGTGTCGAGGGCTTCGCGCCATTCCTCTCGGGAGGTGCCGTGGACGGTGTAGGTGGCCTCGTAGGCGCTGGCGTTTTGAACGCCGGGGGTGAGGCCGGCCGGCTTGAAGGCGGGTTCGGGATCCGGGTCGTAGGCGGGCTCGATCTTGGGCGCGCGTCCCAGCCGCTCGTTGATGTGGCGGTTGAGATCCTTGACCTTGACGTCGTTGAGGGGCTTCTCCTCGGGGAGGCCGTCGTCGCGAACGAGCATGATCTTGCCGGTCTCGAGCACGCGCTTCTGCTCGTCGGCGTCGGGAAGGCGGGCGATCTGGGCCAGCTTGGAGATCTGGAGCTCGCGAGCGGCCGGAAGCGTGGGGTCGACGCCTGCCTTCTCGATGACCTCGCCGACCTTGGCGAGCTGGTAGATGAAGCTCCGGCTCATGTTGAGCTCCTTGGAGCGGATGTAGGCCTCGAAGGTCTCGTAACCGAGCGCGCGGAAGAGCTCCTGAGAGCGGATCCGATGCACGAGCTGGGCAATTTGGGTCACGTACTCCTGGAAGGTATGCAGGAGGCCGTTGAGCTTCTGGTCGGCGTCGGTTGCTTCCTGGATTTGCTCGGGGGCGAAGCTGGGGGCTTCGGGTTGGGGGGCGATCGTCACCACTTCCCAGCCGTCCTCGGCGTCCATGGCGTCGACGACCTCGGCCGCGGGGGCCGCAGGGGCCTCGGCGGCGTTCTCGGGTTCGGACGGGGCGAGGGTGACGATTTCAATCTCGTCGGAGTCGTCTTGCAAGGTCGAATCCTCTCGGTGAACCGGACAGCCGTCCGGGGGGCGCCTCCATGATAGGCGTCCCGACCTCGAGAGGCAACCCAACGCCTCGGATCTAGAGCGAGTTCTCGGGGGCCAGGGGCGCGATCCGGTAAGTCAGCTCGCGCACGTCCTGGCGCTCGGGCTCCGCGATCGGGCGCCCCTCTTCGTCGACCAGAACCGAGCTCTTCCGCGCCAAGATCAGGAAACAACCGGCCGCCAGCCCGTGGACGACGGCGAGGATGACGATCACGGTGACCACGTGGACCTCCTCTCCCCTGCCTTGGCTTAATGCTCGCTTGCTTGCAGGGGGATCATGCCGTAACGAGGTTTCGCGTTTATTGCTTGAAAGTATCCTTGAAGTGAACCCCCGATTCATCGTTGAAATCGCAAAGAAGGCTCGTCATGAGGGGATGGGCGACAAAGCCCTGCTGCTTTGGTAGAATGGCGTAGAGCCCTTTTGCGCCTGAACGCCCCCTGGGAGGCCCCTCCATGACCCCGTCCGAGCCCCGTCTTTCTCCCCTTCCCGATGACCTCGGCCGCTTCGGCCCCTTTGGAGGTCGCTTCGTCCCCGAGACCCTCATGACGGCCGTGCTCGAGCTCTCCGCCGCCTACGACGAGGCCATGGCCGATCCCGCCTTCACCTCCGAGCTTCGCGAGCTCTTCGTCAGCTACGTCGGCCGCCCCTCCCCCCTGACCCACGCCAAGCGGCTCAGCGACCATTTCGGAGGCGCTCAGGTCTGGCTCAAGCGTGAAGACCTCAACCACACGGGCGCCCACAAGATCAACAACGCCATCGGACAGGTCCTTTTGGCCAAGCGCATGGGCAAGACGCGCATCATCGCCGAGACCGGCGCCGGCCAGCACGGCGTCGCCACCGCCACTGCCTGCGCCCTCTTCGGCCTCGACTGCGTTGTCTACATGGGCGAAGAAGACGTCCGCCGCCAGGAGCTAAACGTCTTTCGCATGGAGCTTCTCGGCGCCACGGTCCGGCCCGTTTCCTCGGGCACCAAGACCCTCAAGGATGCCCTCAACGAGGCCCTGCGCGACTGGGTGGCCAACGTGGAGCACACCCACTACGTCATCGGCTCGGTGGCCGGCCCGCATCCCTTCCCCAAGATCGTCCGTGACTTCCAGAGCGTGATCGGTCAGGAAGCCCGTGAGCAAAGTCTCCAGCTCATCGGCGACCTGCCGGATGCCGTCGTCGCCTGCGTGGGCGGAGGCTCCAACGCCATGGGCATCTTCCACCGCTTTGTGTCGGATACCGAGGTCCGCCTGATCGGAGTCGAGGCCGCCGGCGAGGGCGTGGACACCGAGCGCCACGCCGCCACGATCACGAAGGGCTCCGTGGGGGTTCTGCATGGCAGCCGCTCGTACATCCTCCAGGACGACGAAGGGCAGATCCTTCACGCGCATTCGGTCTCGGCCGGCCTCGACTACCCCGGCGTCGGCCCCGAGCACGCCTACCTCTACGAGACCGGGCGCGCCGAGTACGTCGCCATCACCGATCGCGAGGCCCTCGACGCCTTCCAGCTGCTTTGCCGCTTGGAGGGGATCATCCCCGCGCTGGAATCCGCCCATGCGATCGCCTACCTCGCCAAGCTGTTGCCCGGCATGAGCCCCGACCAGCACGTCGTCGTCTGCCTCTCCGGGCGCGGAGACAAGGACGTCACCCAGGTCCGCGAGATCCTCAAGGGGGAGAAATGAGCCGCATCCGTTCCGCCTTCCGGGCCAACCCCGGCCTTCTCGTCCCCTTCCTCACCGTGGGAGATCCCGATCTCCCCACCACCGTGGACATCATCGTCGAACTGGCCCGTCAGGGCGCCGGCGTGATCGAACTGGGTCTCCCGTACTCCGATCCGATCGCCGACGGCCCCACGATCCAGGCCTCCAGCCAGCGCGCCCTCGACAAGGGCGTCAAGCTCGGAGACGTCTTCGGCCTCGTTCGCGCCGTTCGCGAGCGCTCGGACGTGCCCCTGGTGCTCTTCACCTATTGCAACCCGATCTACCGCTACGGCCTCGAGCGTTTCCTCGCCGAGGCGGCCGAAGCCGGCGCCGACGGCATCCTCATGCCGGATATCCCGCCCGAGGAGGCCCAAGATTTGCGCGATATCGCCGAGCGCCACGGCCTCGACGTGATCTTCCTGGTCGCCCCGACCTCGACGCCCGAGCGCGTCCGCGTGATCTGCGAGGCCTCCCGCGGCTTCGTCTACCTGGTCGCCGCCACCGGAGTGACCGGTGCGCGCGCCCAGCTCGCCGCCAACCTTCAAGAGAAGCTTGACCTGGTCAAGGCCTGCGCCAAGGAAGCCGATAAGGACCTCCCCGTGGCGATCGGCTTCGGCGTCTCCTCGCCCGAGCAGGTCGCCGCCATCCGGGCCATGGGCGCCGATGGCGTGGTGGTCGGCTCGGCTCTCGTCGAGCGGATCGGCCGCTGGGCCCAGGAGCCGGGCGTCGATGCGGCGGCCTTGGTCGCGCGCGTCGGAGCCTACGCCGCCGAGCTTCAGGCTGCAAAGCCCGCGAAAGTTTAACTCGAACTTAACTCAAACTCCGCAATTTCTTTCGCTTTTCGCCGGATAACCTTTCCAAAGGCATGTTCGTCTCGGGAAAGGATGACAACCATGGCGGCAGGAAAGATCGCGCTTTCCCTCGCGCTCGTGAGTGTGACGCTCACGGCCGTCTCGGGCTGCGGGAACGAGCCCCGGCGCAGTGGCGCGGGTGGCCCCATGGTGGCTCCCCCTTCGCAGGGCCAGACTCTCGAGCCGATTCCTCAGGGGCCGAACCAGGATCCCCAGGAGGTTCCCACCAATATTCCCGAGCCTGCCCCGCAGCCGCTGGAGCCTCCGGCCCCAGGAGAGATCACCGTCAGGGCCGTCGCGCACTCGGTGACGAGCAACCCCTTGGCTCCTTTCGACGGGCGAAACGTCAAGAGCATCTCGATCTACACCAATTTGACCTGGTACCCGATCAAGGGAGCCGCCACCTACCGGATCTCGCGTGCCGCGGAAGGCTCCGATCGCTTCGTGGTCCGGGCCACCGTCAACGGCTCCGTCCCCTTCTTCCGGGACGGCGGTACGATCCTGGGCAACCTCCACGTCGCGACCGAGTATCGGTATCTGATCGAGGCCCTGGACACCAGCGGCACGGTGATCGCGCGCGGCAACGATTCGACCCGTCCGCTCTATCCGCTGGATATCCCGACCCTGAAGGAGCCCGCCAACGGAGCCGTGCTCGGCAGCGCACAGCCCGTCATCCGCTGGAGCTACGTGGATCAGGACAACAAGCCGAAGCCCGGCCCCGACGGTTTCTACGCGGAGGTCTTCTCGGGCACCACCTTGCTGCCCATGTGGCGGGGGTTCCGGCTGGGGATCCTGGCCGACTCGATCCAGTACGGCAACCAGGTGGACTTCTATCCCGGCACCGCCCCGGCGATCTGGGCCGGCACCTTGAAGCCCGGAAACCGCTACACCTGGACGGTTACGGCCTACAAGACCGACACGGGCAACGCGATGACGGCCAAGGCCTTCGCGACGAGCAACGCCCCCGGATGGAGCTTCTCCATCGGAACGCTTCCGAATTAGCGCTAACTTTCTCCCAAGCTTAAAGCCATGATAACCAAGATCGGGACTGCTGGAGGCGATATAACAGCAGGTGAACCCGATACGTGGAAAGGATGGCGAGCGATGCGGAACGTGAGGAAGCAAAAGATCGGTTGGGCGATCGCGCTGACCACCGTGATCGTGCTCCCGGCGCTCACCGCCTGCGGCACGGCGCCCAACGGCCGCCAGCCCGTTTCCACCACCACCAAGAAGAGCGCCGCCAAGACCTACGATCCGAACGATCCCCGTCTGGTCGAGCCCACCCCCACCTCTTGGAACCAGGATCCCCACGATGTTCCCACGAACATCCCCCAGGGCATCCCCACCCCGCCTCCCGCGACCGCCCCTGGCGAGATCGCCGTGAGCGCGATGGCCAACACCGCGGCTTCCAGCCCCCTGATGGCCATCACAGGCAGCAACTACCGTCAGATCTCGATCACCGCGACCCTGAAGTGGACCAAGGTCGACGGCGCCTCGCAGTACCGCGTGTCTCGTTCGGATGATGGTTCCGAGCGCTTCGTGGTCCGCTCGATGGTGCCCGGCAGCTACACGGCCTTCCGGGATGGCGGTGGTTTCGCAAACCTGGCAGTCGGGAACGAATATAGATATCTGGTCGAGGCGCTCGACCACAGTGGCCAGGTCATCGCTCGTGGGAACGACAACGTGAAGCCCCTCTACCCGCTCGATATCCCCAACCTCAAGGGCCCCGACAACGGTCAGGCCGCCGGCAGCCTCCAGCCCGTCCTGCGCTGGACCTACGCCGACGCGGACGGCCGGGCCAAGGAAGGTCCTGACGGCTTCTACGTCGAGGTCTTCTCGGGCCAGTTCCTGGTTCCGATGTGGCGCGGATACCGCGACGGCAACCTGGCCGACTCGATCATGTACGGCGATCAGCCCGACTTCTACCCCGGCACCAAGCCCGCCATCTACACCGGCGTGCTGCAGCCCGGCGCTCGCTACACCTGGACCGTCACCGCTTACAAGACCGACACCGGCAACGCGATGACCGCCAAGGCGATCGCCAAGAGCAACGCCCCGGCCTGGAGCTTCCTCGCAGGCTCGGCGCCCACCCAGGGAGGCAAGTAAGATGAAGGTTCTCAACACGATCTTCGCCCTGGCGATGGCGACCGCGCTGGTCGGTTGCGGCAACCGGATCCCCACCACCGGGGGCAATGGCGGCGGAGCCGGCATCCTCGAGGTCATGGTCGAGCAGGGCGGCATGAGTGTCGCCGGCGCCAACGTCCAGGTCCTCGACCCCCAGGGCATGCCCCTCGATTCCTTCCAGGCCGACGAGAACGGCATCGCCACCTTCGAAGGCCTTCCCGCCGGCTCGGGCTACTCGGTCACCGCCGAGTACGACGGCGCCACCGGCAAGCAGAGCGGCGTCTCGATCGCCCCCAGCGACAAGACCCTCGTCAAGGTCGCCCTCGGCTTCGGCTCCGGCCCCGGCGGCATCATCGCCGGCTCGGTCAAGATCGCCAGCAACGGCTTCGGCATCGCCAACGCGGTCGTCGAGGTGGTCGGCACCCAGATCAAGACCACCACCGACCACACCGGCCACTACCAGTTCGAGAACGTCCCCGCCGGCCTCCAGAAGGTCCAGGCCACCGCGCCCGGCTACCGCCCCGGCGTCTACGACGCCAACGTCCGGGCGGGCGGTTCGATCTCGCTGAACTTCGACCTCTACAGCAACGCGGATGGCGCTTCGGCCGGTCACACCCTGATCACCACCCAATCGCGCGTCGTCGAGATCGACCAGTGGCACAACGCGGTCGGCGAGAGCAAGGCCACCCAGGCCTGGAGCGCCACCTTCGACCGCGTGACCGGCACCGTCCTCGTCGCTGACGCCGGCAAGAACTCCATCGTCGAGTCCACCGTCCGCGGCTCGGTCATCAAGTCCTACAACGCCACCGCCTTCTGGAAGCTCGGCATCGGCGGCCTCAAGGCCCCCCGCGGCGCCGTCCGCACCAAGAACTCGACCTTCCTGGTCGCCGACTCGGGCAACAACCGCATCGTCGAAATCGACCCCTCGGATCGCAAGGTCTGGGCCTACGAGACCAAGCTCAACCAGCCCCGCTGGGCCGAGCGCCTCCCCAACGGCAACACCCTCATCGCCGACTCGGGCAACAACCGGGTGATCGAGGTCAACGCCGGCGGCCGGATCGTCTGGGGCGTGGGCGACGGTTCCCGCAACGTGGTGAACTTCCCCACCCACGTCCAGCGCCTCGCCAACGGCAACACCCTCATCACGGATGCCGGCAACTCGCGGGTCCTCGAGGTCAACCCCCAGGGCAACCTGGTCTGGATGGTCGGTCTGCAGCGCCCGATGGCCGGCGACGACAAGGGGCTTCGCAACCCCAACTCGGCCACCCGCCTCTCGAACGGCAACACCCTCATCGCCGACACCGGCAACAACCGCGTCGTCGAGGTGGACACCAAGAGCAACGTGGTCTGGCAGCAGCCCATCGCGGGCCCGATGTTCGCCTTCCGGATGTAGCCCTCAACCGAATCCCGATGCCGAGCGGCTTAGCCGCTCGGCATCTTAGTCTTGTAAAGGAGTCCCCGCATGGCCGAGATCGTGAGCTGCACCCCCCAGGGCATCCGCCTGGCGATCCGCTTGCAGCCCCGAGCCAGCCGCAATCAGGTCGTGGGAACCATGGGCGATCGCCTCAAGATCGCCCTCACCGCCCCCCCGGTCGAAGGAGCGGCGAACGCGGCATGTCAGGCCTTCCTGGCCGAGCTCTTCAAGGTGAGCAAGGGCTCGGTGACGCTGGTCAACGGCGAGAAGTCGCGCGACAAGCTCTGGGAGATCAAAGGCGACCCCGACCAGCTGGCCGCGATCGCCCGTTCACTCGTGCTTTAACGGATCACTCATCCGCCCACTGGAACTCGCGAAGCCAGGGCACCTCGTCCGCGAGGGCCTTGTTGCTGTGTTCCAGGATGATCCGGCAGCCCGCATCGGGCACGCCAGCCGCGGCCGCCATCTGCGCGCCGTAAAGCCCGTGCCAGCGATAGATCTGCAGGGCCCAAGGCCAAGGTTGCTTGAAGCGCGGCTCGGCCGGAATCGTCGCATCGGGACGCAAGACCACCAGGACCCGCCAGATCAGCCCGTATCCGCGAGGCTTCCCCACGTCATGCAAGAGGGCTGCTTTGAGCGCCCAGTCCGGGGGGGTCTTGGTGGCGAGCTTGCGCGCCACCTTCACCGTATGCGCTTGGTCGTGGAGGCTCATCCCGTCGTAGAGCGCGCGCTCGGCGGGAGTCAGGATCGTGTCCACCCAGGCCAGATCCTCGGGCTTGGGCCGCAGGACCGCGTATTCCCAGACCTGGCGGATCCGCCCGAGCGCCTTGGAGAGCTTGCTTCGACGCACGTTTAGGGCACGATCCAAACCAGGAACTCCAAGGCTTGGCGCATCAGCATCCCGAGCACGCTCGGCATCCCCGGCACGAACATCGGGCCGAGCACCAGCAAGACCAGCACGATCACGCCGTACGGCATGAGCTGGTAGTAGGTCGGACGCCAGCGATAGGGAAGCAGGTTCTGGAGGATGTTGCCCCCGTCCAGCGGGGGAATCGGCAAGAGGTTGAAGACCGCCAAGGCCAGGTTCAGCATCATCATCACCTGCAACGGCTCGATGAGGCCTTCGTAAGCCGCGGGAATCGACGCGTGCTTGAGGATCGCCACCGCGATCACGGCGAGGATCAGGTTCGCCAGCGGGCCGGCGAACGCGACCATCAGCTCCGCGTAACGCCCCTTGAGGGCCCGCGGATCCACCCGAACGGGCTTGGCCCAGCCGATGGGCCCGAAGAGGATCATGAGCGTGCCGATCGGATCCAGGTGCGCGACCGGGTTCAGCGTCAGCCGGCCGTCGTGCTTGGGAGTCTGATCTCCCAGCCGATAGGCCGTGTACGCATGGCCGAACTCATGCAAGGTGATCGACACCAGGAAGATCGGCAACCAGATCATGAGGCGAGACATGAGGTCTCCCCCGCCGGAGGTCAAAAGGCCAAAATTGAACACGCGTTTTCCCTTCGCTCTAAACCCTTCAGGGCTGTAAGCCCTCATTATACCGCGCGATCAGCGTCCTCGCCTCCCGCTCTTCGTCCGCGGCCGTCGGGATCCCCCCTTCGCGCTTGCGCTCCAGGAGATCCCTCAAGATCTCCTTATAACGCGGGCCGGGGGGAAGCCCCTGGGCTTTGAGCCACTCCCCGTCCACTTTTTCGAGTTTAAGGGGCCTCACGTGCTCCTGATAATGCGCGAGTTGGGCTCGGGCTTTTCGGGACGCCACCGTGGCCATCAGGTAGGAGAGGACCAGGTCGTTCTTGTCTTCCAGGAGATGGGCCAGCTTCGCGGATCCCGCCCTACCCCATTCGACCCTCGGCGTCGCATCGAGTTCCCACGCGGCTTGCAGCATGTTGAGCTCGGGGCGCGAGAGATGCATGCCCTTCGTGATCCGCTCCCGACGCCCCTCGTCTAGGGGGCGCAACAGCACCGCCACGTAAAGCAGCCAGCGCGACGGCTCGGGCAGGTCCATGCGATCGATCCGGGCGATCGCGCACGCCTCCCGGCGCCGCAGGTGAAGCTGCGAATCCAGCATGCGCCAGGCGTCGAGATCTTCCAGCTTCTCCGCGAAGGGCAACGCCGGACGCAGGGCGAAGCCCCGCCGCAGTTCCCCCTTGACCCGGGCGCTGGAAAGCCCGTCGAAGCGCGACGAAGTCAGGGCATGGCGAGCGAAGGCCTCGGTCTGCGGGTCCATGCGGAAGCCGCCCAGCTGGCTCTCGAAGCGCGCGGCGCGCAGGATTCGCGTCGGATCCTCGATGAAGCTCAGCGGATGCAAAATCGTCAGGCGCCCACTTTCCAGATCCTCGAGCCCGCCGAAGTAGTCCACGAGCTGGCCATGTGCCGCGCCGCCCACGCGCATCGCCAGCGCGTTGATCGTGAAGTCCCGGCGCGAGAGATCCTGCTTGAGCGTCGAGCGCTCGACGACCGGAAGCCCCCCAGCCACCGGGTAATGCTCGACCCGGGCGGTGGCGAATTCGATCCGCTTGCCGTCCGGCAAGTCCACATGCGCCGTCCCGAAGGCGTCATGCGCCTTGAGCGTCCCCCCGCATGCCTCGGCCAGGGCGCGCGCCAGGGCGATCGCGTCGCCTTCCACCACCAGGTCCACGTCCAGGTTGGAGCGCCCCAAGAGGAGATCCCGCACGGCCCCGCCCACCAGGTACGCCGGCGTCTCGCCCGCGAGCGCCCCCACACGATCGAGCAGCGCGACCCAGTCCGCGGGCCACTCCGACTCCAGCCGACGGGCCAGGTTCCCCGCCAGCGGATGCGGATTGCTGGGCCCTTCCATGTCGTAGCGGGCCCTCAGGACGTCCGAGCGCGTCACGATCCCCACGAGCACGTCGCCGTCCAGGACCAGCAAGCGGCCGATGTCCTTGGAAACCATGCGCGCCTGGATCTCGGAAAGCGGAGTATCGGGAGAAACGGCTTCCACCCGTCGCGCCACCATGCCCTGGATAGACGCCTCCGCGCGCCCGTGCCCGATGGCGCGATCGAGATCCCGCCGCGAGATCACGCCCTGGGGCTTGCCGCGGTGAAGCACCGGCATCGCCGAATGCCCGAAGCGCGAGAACTCGTCGGCGGCCTCCTGGACTGAGATCTCGAAGGGAAGCGTCCGAACCGGATAGCTCATGAGATCCCGGGCCGTCGGCTCCGGATGGACCAGCGCCTGGAGACGCTCCCTCAGGACGGGAAGCACCTCCTCGATGGGGAGGTTCTCGCCGTGCGCGCTCGCCGCCCCGGCATGCCCCCGGGGATTCCAGGGCGCCAAGAGGTCGCGAACGTCGATCTCGCGGATCCCCGAACGCGCCACGAACTGCGTCCGCGTCCCCTTGGGGTCGGGAGTCGAGACGGCGATCGCCGTCACGTCCGAGCCCGTGAGATCGATCAGCTTGCCGGTGAGGATGGAAAGCTCCGGAGCCTCATCGTTCCAGGTCAACCCCGCCAGCAAGGCCTGAGCACCGGGGAGGCTGTGGCGTTCGGAGGCCTCGAGGAGGGCCTTGAAGAGCGCTTCCTGGCGGACGGTGAGAGTGGTTTCGAGGTAGTCCTCGACGGTTTCGAGTTGCCCGCCTTGCCGAAGCAAGTAGGCGGCAGCTTCCAGGTCGTCGGGAGTCGTCGACGGGAAGGTGAGGCGGCCCGTGTCGGCGTAGATCCCCAGGAGCATGGCGGTCGCCTCGGGGGGCGTGAGGGTCTCGCAGTCGCGCATGAGCTCATGGACCAGGAGCGTGGTCGCCGCGCCGATCTGACGGACGATCCCCTTGGCGGGCTGCGTGAACGGGGGGTGGTGATCGTAGATCACCGTCTCGATGCCCTCGGGAAGCGGGATTCCGGCGCGGCTGATGTCCTGGGTGTCCACCAAGATGACCCGGCGGACGGCGGCAGGGTCGATCTCGTTGAGCGGACGCAGCCCGAAGGACTCGGAGTGAAGCCGCACGAAGCGCTTGACGTTGCGGTTGAGCTGAGGCGCGTAGGCGGCGATCGCCCGCGGATAAAGCCGCTTTGCGGCCACCATGGCCCCCAGCCCGTCGAAGTCCGTGTTGGTATGCGTCAAAATCAGGTCCATGGGCCGATCCTAACATATGGAATTAAGCTGCGGGAAAGCTTTGCTTAAGAGCCGCAAATCACAGCCTCTGAACGCCGACAACCTCCTCAGTGGAAAGGAGGTCCCCCATGTTTCGTTTGCTTCCGATGCTGGCCCTGATGATGGCCCTCCTCTTCCAGGTACCGGCCTTCGCGGCAGAGGTGCCACCTCTAGCCTCGGCACTGTCGAGCGCCCGCGTCGGGGTCGGCAACGTGATCACCGACGGTTCCGGGCAGCCCGTCTACGACGGCCAGGGCTCGCCGCTTCGCGTCACCGGGATCGAGACGGCATCCGCCAATCAGACCGTCGCGTCGCTGGCAAATGCCCTGCGCGTGCCCGTCGCGGATCTCCTCTCCTACGCAGAACGCCTGGGCATGACCCTTCCGATTATGATGCCGGTTTCGGTGACCACGGTGACGCGCTCGGATGGAGGCGTCGAGCAGATCATGGTCTTCAAGGCCAACGGCGCCGAGTACGCGTTCATGGCGGACAAGACCGGAAGCAACGTCTTCGGGATCCGCATGGCCAACGTCGACGCCTCGGGCCTGGGGCGAGTCATGACCGCGCACGGACTGAACGGCAACTTCACCAACCCGCCCTGGTACCTCTCGGCGGAAGCCAAGAAGGATTACTGGATCGCCTGGGGCCAGGAGCAGATTTTTGCTCCGCCGACGCCGGTGGCGCAGATGGCGCCGTCCATGAAGGGAGCCACGGGGTTCGGCGCGGGCTCGAAGCGCGGCAGCGTCCGGGTCGGCGATCACCACGTCCTGAGATCGGGACAGCGGGCGATTATGACCGAGCCCGCCGTGGCCGGCGCTCGCTAGCTCTTTCTCGATTCGGCGACGCCCGCGCGTCAAAGGTCTTCGCCTCTCGCTCGGATGCCCACGCGCTAACGCGTCGGGCGTCCGCTGCTTGCTTGTCGCGGCTGAGGTGAGGCCCGAGACGTCCGGGTTTGGGGCATTTCGTCCCCGTCGGGCATGGTACAATCGGAAGGTTGATTTCGAACCGAGAGGAGAGCCTCCCCATGTTGAATTCCGTCGTGCTGGTGGGTCGCGTCGGCCAGGACCCCGACATCAAGTTCTTCGAGACCGGTCGCGTCAAGACCACCTTCAGCCTCGCCGTGAACCGTCCGACCAAGGACCGCGAGACCGACTGGTTCCGGATCGAGCTCTGGGGCAAGCAGGCCGAGATCGCCCGCGACTACGTCCGCAAGGGCAGCCTGATCGGTATCGAAGGCCGTCTGGAGTTCAGCCGCTGGACGGACGCTCAGGGTCAGAAGCACGAAATGCCGATCATCGCGGCCAACAACCTTCGCCTCCTCGGCAGCAAGAGCGATAACCAGTCCGCGGGCATGGCGTCCGACGGCGGTTACGGAGACGTCGGCTTCTAGCCCGCGGCGGGAAAGATGCCCCATCGTGGCGCCTCACCGGATCGCGGTCGGTTCGGGATCGTCGCGGACGATCTGACCGGAGCGGCCGATACCGGGTTGCAGTTCAAGCGCGCGGGCCTGCGCACCTGGGTCGTCACCCAGTTCCCGACGCGGGGTGACATGGGCCTTCCCCTGGATGTCCGCACCCTCTCGGTGAACGTGGATTCCCGTCATCTGATCGGAGCCACCGCCAAGGCGCGGACCCAGGAAGCCGTCCGCTGGCTGGACTCGCTCGGGTGCCGGCGTTTCTACAAGAAGATCGACTCCACCCTCCGGGGCAACTGGGTCAGCGAGACCGCCGGCATGCTCGGTGAGCTGGGCTGGGAACTGGCCGTCGTCGCCCCGGCCTTTCCCGAGGCGGGCCGGATCACGGTCGGCGGCTACCAGCTCGTCGACGGGTCGCTCGTGCACTTCTCGCCGTATGCCCAGGACCCGCTGTCTCCGGTGACCGAGTCGCATTTGCCGACGATTCTCGAGGCGAGCGGCCTGAAGGTCGGGCACCTGGACTTGCGGATCGTGATGCGGGGCTGGGAGGCGATCGCCGGCGAGATCGCGCGCCTTTACCTCTCGGGAGTGCGCTTGGTCTCGGCGGATGCGACCCGGCGGGAGGACCTCTTGGCGATCGCCGAGGCCATCAAGACCACGCCCTATCGCATTCTTCCCGTCGGCTCGGCGGGCCTCGCCGAGGCCCTGGTCTCGCGCACCGTTCTCGCGGGCGCCGAGCTTCTGGGCGGCCCCGCGCCCAAGCCGCTTCTGCACCACGCCGTCAAGCGCCCCGTCCTCGTCCTCAACGGCAGCGCCAACCCCGTCTCGCTTCAGCAAGTTCGCTCGGCTTCCGAGGCCATGCGCAAGATCACCCTGGACGTCCGCAAACTCCTGCTGGCCGAGGACGATGCCCTTCAGGATCTCACCCGCCAGGTGATCCAGTACCTCCTGGCCGGCATGGACGTCTTGGTGACGGCGGCCACGACCCTCGACCACGTCCGGCGGGACCGGGCGCTGGCCCGGGATCTCGGCATGACGCCCTGGCAGCTGGGGCGGGCGATCGGGGAAGGCTTGTCGCGGCTGGCCCGGGCGATCGCCGACGAGGACCTCATCGCCGGCCTGGTGGTCGCCGGCGGGGACACGGCCGCCGCAGTCTGTGCCGCCTTGCCGGACTCGCGCCTGGAAATCCTCGAGGAAGTCCTGCCTGCGATTCCATGCCTCCAACTGGTCGGCGCCACGCCCATGCGCCTCGTCACCAAGTCCGGCGGCTTCGGTACGCCCGATACCCTGGTTCGGATCGCGGAACATTTGCGTTTGACCGGATCCGACGCGTCGTCTATGCTACGATCACGTTAAAGTCACTTTAAGCGCCCGAAACATCACTACCTCTAGAGAAGGGATCGACGCCATGCGTATCTGTATGCTCAGCTGGGAATACCCGCCTCGGATCGTCGGGGGAATCGCCCGCCACGTGGAAGAGCTCTCCGAGGCCTTGGCCTCCAAGGGGCACGAGGTTCACGTCGTCACGGCGGATCACCCCAATACCCCCGAGTACGAGCATCGCAAGGGCGTTCACATCCACCGCGTGAAGACCGACGTCGCTCCGGCTCCGGACTTCGTCACCTGGATTCACCACATGAACTGGGGCATGGCCGAGATGGCCATCCGCCTCCACCAGGCCCATCCCTTCGACCTGGTGCATGCCCATGACTGGCTAGTCGCGCAATCGGGCGCCCTTCTCAAGAAGACCTTCGGCGTGCCCTTGGTTGGCACCATCCACGCCACGGAGTCGGGCCGCAACCAAGGCATCCACACCCCGCTGCAGAGCTATATCCACCACCAGGAGTGGTTCCTCACTTACGAGTCGTACCGGGTGATCGTCTGCTCGCAATACATGCACCGCGAGGTCCGCGAGCTCTTCGCCGTTCCCGAGGACAAGCTCGACATCCGCCCCAACGGCATCGACTACCACAAGTTCGACTTCCCCTTCGAGAACCGCCAGGAGTTCCGCCGGCAGTTCGCCATGGACCACGAGAAGGTCGTCATGTTCGTCGGCCGCATGGTCCCCGAGAAGGGCGCGCAGGTCTTGATCGAGGCGGCTCCCCGGGTGATCGCCCAGGTGCCTGACGCCAAGTTCGTGATCGTGGGCAAGGGCGGCTTCCTCGCCGACCTCAAGCGCCGTGCCGCCGAACTGCGCCTGGGTAACAAGATCCTCTTCACCGGCTACGTGGACGACGACACCTTGCTGCGCATCTACCGCACGGCGGACGCGGCGGTGGCTCCGTCCCTTTACGAGCCCTTCGGCATCGTGGCCCTCGAGGGCATGGCGGCCAAGGTCCCGACCATCGTGGCGGATACCGGCGGCCTCGGCGAGATCATCGACCACGGCAAGACCGGGGTCACCACCTACGCCGGCAACCCCGAGTCGCTGGCCTGGGGCATCACCGAGGTGCTGAAGCACCCCAAGGAAGCCCATCAGATGGCCGAGAGCGCCTACCAGAAGGTGCTGGACGTCTTCAACTGGCAGGTGATCGGCGACCAGACCCTATCGACCTATGACCAGGTGCTGGAGATGGCCGGCCGCAAGCCCGCCGCCGCCCGCTAGCCTCCGGCCCCGTTTAGCCGACGGCCAAACCCGCCTTTCCGGCCCCGCTCCTGATTCAGGAGCGGGGCCGATGGCTTTGAGGGACGTGCGCTTCCGGGATCGAAATGCTAAAACCGGGCAGGCGGGCGAAATTCCGTCTGGTTGCTTGCCCTCTTCTTGTGGTACACTCTTTCGTGTAACGAAAGGTGAAGCGATGAGGCTTCCCGGTTACGCGTTCACTGGCGAATACCCCACCTACGACGAAAGAGGTGCCCTCCATGAAGGCCGTCCTGATGGCAGGCGGATCGGGAACCCGCTTGCGGCCCCTGACCTGCGACATCCCGAAACCCATGGTGCCGATGCTCAATCGCCCGATGATGGAGCACATCATTAATCTCCTCAAGCGCCACGGGATCACGGACATCATCGTCACGCTCTACTACTTGCCGCACGTCATCCAGAACTACTTCGGCGACGGACGCGACTTCGGAGTCAACATCACTTACTCGGTCGAAGAGAAGATGCCCCTGGGCACCGCCGGCTCGGTCAAGGCCATCGAGCAGTACCTCGACGAGACCTTCCTGGTCATCTCCGGTGACTCGATGACCGACATCGACCTCAGCGCCGCCCTCGAGTACCACCGCCAGCAGCAGTCGCTGGCCACCCTGGTGCTCACCCGGGTCGAGAACCCCCTGGAGTTCGGCGTCGTCATCACCGACGAGTCCGGCCGCATCCGCCGCTTCCTCGAGAAGCCCTCCTCGTCCGAGGTCTTCTCCGACACCATCAACACCGGCACCTACATCCTCGAGCCCGAGGTCCTGCGCCTGATGGAGCCCGAGAAGGAAGTCGACTGGTCCAAGGACGTCTTCCCCCTCATCCTTCGCCGGAACGACCCCATGTTCGGTTACGTGGCGCCCGGCTACTGGGAGGACGTGGGCAACCTCCAGAGCTACCGCCAGACCCATTACGACATCCTCGAGGGCAAGGTCGCCATTGACATGACCTACCCCGAGCGCGAGCCCGGCATCCACATCGGCGAGGGGACCTTCATCCACCCCACCGCCCGGATCAACGGGCCCGTCGTGATCGGCAACAACTGCCAGATCGGCGAGGGCGTGACCCTCAGCCCCGGGACCGTGATCGGCGATAACGTCATCGTCAACGCCAACGCCTCGCTGAAGCGCCCGGTCATCTGGAACAACGCCTACCTCGCCGAGAACGTCGAGCTTCGCGGCTGCGTGGTCGGCAAGAACACCTCGATCAAGCGCGGCGCCGAGGTCCTGGAGGGCGCCATCCTCTCCAATGACGTGATCGTGGGCGAGGGCGCCGTCCTCAAGCCCAACGTCAAGGTCTGGCCCAACAAGACCATCGAGACGGGCGCCACCGTGGCCTCCTCGCTGATCTGGGGCTCGTCGGCCCAGCGGACTTTGTTCGGCGCGTCGGGCGTCTCGGGCCTGGTCAACGTCGAGCTGATTCCCGAGTTCGCGGTCAAGCTGGGCGCCGCCTACGGCGCCACCCTGCCCCCGGGGGCCTCGGTCACGGTCAGCCGTGACGGCTCGCAGGCGGCCCGCATGCTCAACCGCGGCATGATCTCGGGCCTGATGAGCGTGGGCATCAACGTCCAGAACCTTGAGACCACGGCCATGCCCATCGCCCGCTACCAGGCTCCGGCCCTCAACGTGCAGGGCGGCGTGCATATCCGGATCTCTCCCGAGCAGCCGGACATGGCCATGATCGAGTTCCTTGATCAGCACGGCATGAACATCTCCAAGGCCATGGAGAAGAAGATCGAAGGCAACTACTTCAAGGAAGACTTCCGCCGCGTTCAGCTCACCGACATCGGCGACATCTCGTTCCCGGCCCGCGTGGTGGAGTACTACCGCCAGGGCTTCAACAAGATGGTCTCCGAGTCCCGCGAGCTTCGCGACCGCAAGCTCAAGGTGGTGATCGACTACGCTTTCTCGATCTCCAACGTGATCCTGCCGGGCATCCTCGGCGCCCTGGGCATCGAGCCGATCGTGCTCAACGCCCACCTCCGTCCCAAGATGCCCTCCGCCAAGGAGAAGCGGGCCCTCGCCGACCAGCTCGCCGAGGTCACCCAGGCCCTGCGCGCCGACTTCGGCGTGCAGATCGACGCGCACGGCGAGCGCATGACCCTGATCGACAACAAGGGTCGGGTGCTTCGCAACGAGATGCTCCTGGCCACCATGACGCAGCTCTTCTTGAGCGCGCATCCCGGCGGCAAGATCGCCGTTCCCGTCACCGCCTCCAGCGTCATCGAGCGCGTGGCCAAGCGGCACGGCGGCACGGTGATCCGCACCAAGGCCAACCCCCGCGCCATCATGGAGGTCTCCCGCGCCGAGGACGTCCTCTTCGCCGGTACCGACGGGTCGTTCATCTTCCCGGCGCTGCACCCCGGCTTCGATGCCATGTTCGCCACGGCCATGATCGCCGACCTTCTCGCCAAGACCGGGAAGTCCCTCTCGCAGGTCCAGTCGGAGATTCCCGACTTCTACCACCTGCATGAGGAAGTTCCCTGCCCCTGGGAGCAGAAGGGCACGGTCATGCGCGTCCTGGTCGAGCAGGGCCGTGATAAGAACATCGAGCTGATCGACGGCGTGAAGCTCTACACCCAGAACGGCTGGGTGCTGGTCCTTCCCGATCCGGTCGAGCCCCTGATCCATCTGTACGCCGACGGCACCTCGGCCATCGAGACCGAGCAGCTCATCGAGGAGTACACGACGGTCATCCGCTCGATGGCGAGCGGCCAGGCCGAGGTGGCGCTCGCCTAGGCGGGCCGACTTCGTCGCCCTGTCGATTAAAGCCCGGAGAGAGGGGTATACTGTCGATACCTCTCTCTCTCGGGCGAACGTCGTCTCTTCCGGCCAACGAGAATCCGAAACCCCCTGTCAGGGGCTGTTCGAAGATTTTTCGTCGGCCCCGGAGACAGCCGCGGGCGCTAGGCGTTGATAAGGGTGTCCTTTGAGCGTCAAGAAGCGTAAACAAGCCAGAGCGCTGCAAGATCTGGTGCGGCGCATCCCCCTCACCAACACAGCGGGCCTCGTCATCATCTTCTACCTGGCCACCAACCTGGCAGGGGTATTCGAGATGATGATGGAAGGGCCGACCGGCTGGTGGGTCGGTCTGCTGATCGGCGGCCTCGCCGGCATCTTCGTCTTCGGAGCGTTCCAGAAGCCCGTTCAGCGCTACGAGAGCAAGTTCAAGGCGCGTCTCCAGGACGTGGCCCTGAAGATGGAATCGAGCGCCGACGACGAGGACAAGAGCCAGAACAAGCTCCTCGATGCCTTCGAGATCCAGTACCTGGGCGGTCACCCCGGCCTGAGGGTCTCGGATAAGCTCATCTTTGGGACCCTGGAGGTCCGCGACAAGTCCTTGATCTTCAAGAACAAGGAAGCGCGGATCAAGATGTCCCTGGCGCGCCTGAAGCGGGTCTCGGTCGAACTCGACCGCCTCATGCGCCACAAGAAGCTTCCCAGCGTGAAGCTCCCCCCGATGCCGACCTTCAAGAAGCGCTTCCTGAAGCTCTCCTACGATCAACTGCGGAAGCTCCAGCGCTACGTCGTCCTGGACTATCAGGACGACATGGGCGATCGCCACCTGATCGTCTTCTATCCGATGGTCGGCCACCCGATGATCGGTAACCCGCCCAAGGCCAAGGCCATCAAGGCGGCGATCGACGAGCCCCTGGGCAAGTACAATAAGGACAAGAAGGGCACCAAGAGCTTCGCCAAGGATGGCGGCACGGGCAAGCTCTCCAAGGCCGCCAAGGATTCCGCCTCGGTGGTGGAAGCGGCGACCGTGCCTCAGGCGCCTCCGCCTCCTCCCCCGGCTCCTCCCAAGCCCGCGCGCCCCGCGACCGTGGGCCCGGTGAGCGATCTACGCTACCAGGTGAGCCTGGTGGGCGCCGGAAACTCTCCCGAGGAGCAGCAGGCGGTCGCCCAGCAGATGGCCCAGATCTTCGGGTTGCCCCTTGAAAAGGCCTATGCGGCGGTCCAGCGCATCCCGCTGGTGGTCAAGCGCAACCTGACCGAGGCTCAGGCCGACGAACTCTATCAGACCTTGAGCGCGACCGGGGCCCGGGTCTCGGTGGAAGCGAGCAGCCCCTCCGGCGCCCACTCGGGCTAAGTGCATCCCGGCACTATCAACACAAGGGCCTCTCCCGTCGGGAGAGGCCCTTGTGTCTCGTGTTTGGCCCTTTGGGCCAAACCGAGTTAATTTCAGAACAGTCAGGGATTTGGGCGAGGTGTGGCCCGAATCCCTTTGTTCTTCCGGTTTGAGAGTTGCCGTTGGTCGTTACCGCTGG
>Ga0180215_1001934_pt1 | contig 21723 bp, 22 predicted proteins | sample eDN3rd37CBELigBY_FD_128871 | JGI IMG/M metagenome (GOLD analysis project Ga0180215, IMG submission 128871) | Enriched backyard soil microbial communities from Emeryville, California, USA - eDNA 3rd pass 37_C BE-Lig BY (version 2) (version 2) | ecosystem: Environmental > Terrestrial > Soil >... | reverse complement strand
GGAACCCAGCACGCAGTCGAGCCTGGTTCGGGAGACCATCTCGATGATGGTGCGCACTCCCCTGCCCTCTTCGCCCACCAGAAACCCGATCGTGCCCTCGAACTCGACCTCCGCCGAAGCGTTCGACCGGTTACCGAGCTTGTCTTTCAGGCGCAGGATGCGGAACGGGTTGCGCGTGCCGTCCGGCAGCACCCGGGGAACGAGAAAACAGCTGAGCCCTGCTGTGGCCTGCGCGAGCACCAGGAACGCGTCAGACATCGGTGCACTGCAGAACCACTTGTGTCCGGTGAGAACGTGGTGCCCAGAGCCGGAAGGTGACGCGGTCGTGGTGTTCGAACGAACATCCGACCCGCCCTGCTTCTCGGTCATCGCCATGCCGAACAGGGCAGATTGCTTGCCAGGGACCAGCCGACCGTCGTAGTCACGGCTGAGCACGCGGGGCAGCCAGCTCTTGAGCAGTGGAGCGGATGCCTGCAACACGGGAACCGCGGAATGGGTCATCGAAACCGGGCAGGCGTGACCCGGCTCAACTTGGGCGAAGAGCATGAACGTAGCGGCGCGGGCGACGTTGGCGCCGAGGCGAGGGTTCGCCCAGGCCGAGGTGTGTGCGCCGTGTCTGACAGCGTCCGTGATGATGCGGGAGTACGCGGGGTGATACTCGACCTCGTCGATGCGGGCACCGTAGCGGTCGAGCGCGTGCAGTACGGGAGGGTTCGTGTTGGCAAGCTCTGCGTCATGCTGGAAACCTGCCGAACCCACCAGTCGTCCGACCTTCTCCAGCTCATCGAGCGCCCACGCGGCGTCGTTGCGGACTACGCCCTCGACGAGTGGTGTGTTGCTCGTGAACTCGTCGACGTCGACCCTCGACGGGACCTGATTCAGCTGCGTGCTCATGACGGCCATGGCACCACTCTGCCCCACGTGCGGGCTCAGTAGATGAAAATCGGCAGCCAGTCGCGGTTGTGCGCGTGCACCAACGCTAGGAAGAGCACCAGGTCGAACAGCAGGTGCACCGAAACGACGTAGGTCAGCGACTTGGTGAGCTTGAACGTGTAGCCCTGCAGCATGGCGAACGGGAAGGTCAGAAGCGGACCCCAGGCCTCGTAGCCGATCTCCCACAGGAACGAGCAGAATATGACGGCCTGCAGGATGTTTGCCTGCCAGTCGGGAAAATGGCGCCGCAACAGCGTGAAGGTCGTGCAGATGAAGAAGAGCTCGTCCCAGATCCCCACAGTGTTCACGCCGAGGAACAGTCGCCAGAAGATGGTGGGGTCAGACGACGCATCCGGCCAGTTCCGGTACACATCGGTGCTGATCAGGTAGACGGGAAGGATGAAGTAACCGAGCGCTACCACCCCGATCAGGTACAGCTTTGCGACCGTCGACCACTTCCTGCCGGTTGCGACAGGGAAACGGATGACTCGCTCACGAAACACGAAACGCGAGATCAGGTACGGCGCCAGCACGGCGAGGGCGAGCGCCGAACCCATCTGCACCATGTGGCCGATGCTCAGGTCGGCGTTGAGCGGCACGAGACTGATGATGACGAGACCGAGCGCGATGAGAGCCAGGTCCCTGAGCAGTAAGCGGTCGACGAACGCCGAAGTCAGCAGACTGAGGGCGAGCACCACGTACCCGAAGTTGTGCTCGAAGCCGAACAGCAAGACCGCCGAGGCCGAGAGCAGGACTGCCGGAAACAGCTTCATGCTGAACATGGTGCGTCTAGGGGCGGTGGCGGAGGTCGTCACGGCTCAAGCATGACACGAGAGGATGACCGGTCGGCGCCTAGAGACGAGCCGGGAATATTGAGAAAACTGCAGCTGTTGGGGCAAAGACGCGAACCCGAAGGAGTATCAGAATGATCACGCATGTCGTCAGGATGTCTGTCCGCCCCGACGTCACCCCAGAGCAGCTCTCCTTAGCACTGCAACTCATGGCCACTGCGGGCTCGAGCATTGGCCCGGAATCCGGCGTCACCGGTGGGTCGTTCGGACGCGACATCGGAGGCGGCTTCGACTTCGGCGCCGTGTCACGTCTCGATGACCTTGACGCCTATGAGGCAATGATGAACCACCCGACGCACCTCGAAGTGGATCGAATCGGCCTATCCCTGGTAGACCGCTTCCACTCCTTCGACATCACCGACGACCAAGACGCGGAGGTGCACGAGAAGATCGCCGACATCCACCGTCGGCGATTCGAAGCACACCCCGACATCCTCGACCTCGTGCGGCGAATTGATGACTACCAGGGCAGTGGCGTGCCAGGACGCGAGTAATGAGGATCAACATCCGCCCCTCGCCGATCAGCCCAAGCGACGGTGGAACAGGCTCCCACGGTCATGAGGCGGATGTACTCGTCATCGGTAGCGGCTTCGGCGGTGCTGTTGCCGCCGCCAGGCTCGCACAGGCTGGGTACGCGGTGACGGTGCTTGAGCGCGGCCGCCGGTGGCGCGCGGGAGAGTTCCCTCGCAAACCGAACCTGCGCGACGGCTGGCTGTGGCGCGTGGACAGGGGTCTTTACGACATCCGCTGGCTGGTCGGCATGATCGCGGTACAGGCGTCCGGATGGGGTGGCGGCTCCCTGGCGTACGCAAACGTGTTCGCACGACCGTTCGATACTGCGCTGAGCCGACACTGGCCAGCCCACCTGCGTCGGACGGAGCTCGACCCCTACTACGATTTGGCAGCTCACATGCTCGAGGTCGCGCCGACCCCCCATGATCCGCAGACGGGGCAGGCTCCGGTTCGCACCGGCATAATCGAGTCACTCATGGGTCGCACTGACCGCTCGAAGGCAACGATTCGACCCAACCTGGCTGTGACCTTCGACAACCCGGAGGTATGGCGACCCAACATCCACGGCGTACCCCGCCGAGGGTGCGCTTTCGTCGGAGAGTGCGTAATCGGCTGCAATCACGGGGCCAAGAACAGCCTCGACGTTACTTACCTGGCTGTTGCAGAACAACACGGCGCCCGAGCCGAGACCGACATCGATGTGATCGGCATCGAGCGCGAGGACGGCGGGTACATCGTCACCACCAGGGATCTCGCAGCGCCCGGGACGCCGACCAGAACGTGGCATGCGCCGCGCGTAGTCGTTGCTGCTGGGTCGGTCGCAACGACTGAACTGCTGCTTCGGGCGCGCGACGTTCACAAGACACTGCCCGAACTGTCCCCTCGACTCGGCGCAGGCTTCTCCGGGAATGGCGACTTCCTCACGTTCGCCGAGTTCCGGCAACCGGGCGGAGACATGACCACGGGTCCCACGATCACCACCAACACGATTCTCGACGTGCCGGAGGGGCGTCGCTCTGTCTGGTTCCAAGTGCAGGACGGGGCCTTCCCCGTCGTGCTTCATGAGCTGTTTGACGCCGTCGTGCCGGGACAGCTGGTGCGGCGCTGGTGGCGACGCCGATTCGGTGAGCCCGACATCCGGCGCGTCTTCGCCGTGCTCGCCATGGGGCACGACTCTGGAGCGGGAAGACTGCGCCTCAATCGCTCGGGTCGCATCGTGCTGGCCTGGCGGAACCGTTGGCAGCGCTCGCTGTACCGCTCCCAGCGGAGGCTGGGGCCCCTGCTCACACGCACCCTGCACACCCGTTCATACAACCCACTGACCTGGTCGCTACTGCGACGTACTACGACTGTGCACCCGCTCGGCGGCGTGCCATTCGGGGTCGACCGAACTCACGGAGTGATCGACGAATTCGGCGAAGTGCACGGATACCCGGGACTCTTCGTCATGGACGGCTCGACCCTCCCGGCATCCACGGGTGTCAACCCGTCTGCAACGATCCTCGCTTCAGCCGAACGCTCAATCCAGGAGTTGATCCGCCGTGATGGCCACCCTGGTTGGCAGGCACCGGAGTGGCATGCAGTGACGCGGATGCCGATTCCCGAAGACGCAGGCTATGCGTTCGCAGCAGAACTGCGCGAGGCGACGCGGGGTGACGGGGTGCAGTTCTCCGAACGCATGGTTACCGCCCGGTCTGCATCGACATCAATCACCGTTCAACTCGAGGTGCAGACCCGCAGCATCGATGGCCTCGTCGAGGATCCCGCCCACACGCTGTCGATCCGCGGCACGATCGACGCTGTCGGGATCGCCGAATCTGCAGACATCGACGGCTCGCTCTCGCTCTTCCCAGAGAGCGGCGATGTAGCGATGCGCTACCAGTTGAGCTTCGCGGGTGCTGATGAGCGCGAATGGATGCTCCACGGGCACAAGACGATCGCTCGTCGCACACCAACGGGTTTGTGGCGCGGATTGACCCGACTGCGAGCAGTCGTACACCCCGTCGATGACGATACTGCCGCGATAGAAGCAACACTTCACGTGCACCTTCGCGATGTGACACGACTGCTCGGGAGCGTCCGCGGATCCGGCTTCACCCGTTCACGTCGAATCCGGTCGGTGCTCCGCTTCGCGGTTCTGTTTCTTCGTGGCGCACTCCGCCGACCATCAACACGAAAGGACATCACATGACGACGATCGGCATCATCGGCGCGGGCGAGATGGGCAGTCAGCTCGCTCGCGCCGCGATCCGACACGGCCACCGGGTTGTGATCGCCAACTCGCGCGGCCCACAGACGCTGCAGCAGCTGATCGGCGAACTAGGACCGCGCGCAACCCCCGCCACGGCTGCCGAGGCTGCCGAAGCCGGTGAGTTCGTGATCATCTCGGTTCCGCTCAAGCTCGACAACGACATGCCGGTCGAGCAGCTCGCGGGCAAGGTCGTGCTCGACACCAACAACCACATGCCGTGGCGGGACGGTGCCTTCCCGTCTGTGGTGTCAGGGCAGCAGACAGTGCACGAGTTGCGCCAACACCAGTTGCCCACGTCCAGAGTGGCCAAGGCGTTCACCCACATCCAGGCGCCCAGGCTGTTCCAATTGGCCCGGCCCGCGGGGACGCCTGGACGGCACGCGCTATCGGTTTCGAGCAATTACCCGGATGCCGTGGAGTTGGTCACGCGACTGTACGACGAGTTCGGCTTCGACACGGTGGACAACAGCCCACTAAGCGAGTCGTGGCGCACGGAGCCGGGACAGCCCGCCTGGTATGCGCACCTGCATCAGACCCGGCCGCAATTGACCGAGCACCTCCGACTGGCGCGCCGACAGGTTCAGCGAGCCTGAACTGGAAGAGCCCGGCCAGTGGCCGGGCTCTTCCACAGGGTGGATCCAAGGGGATTTGAACCCCTGACCCCCTGCATGCCATGCAGGTGCGCTACCGGGCTGCGCCATGGACCCGTGCCGCTCCTTGCGGAGCAACTTGTCTAGGTTACTACACAAATTTCGAGGTCTCGATACATCGCAGTGCTCACTGCGGCAGCACCAGGAGCGCGCGTCGAAGGGACCTCATCCCATGGATTGCCGACCGAATCTCCTGCAGGTGATGCCGAGCCTCGTACACCTGGCTGTACTCGCCCAGGTGCCCGGTTCTCCGCGAAATGCCAACGGTCTCTACGGCCAGTCCGTAGCGAATCCCCAGTATCTCCACGGCCCCGGCACCCTGATACGGAACGTAGACAGGAGCGGTGACGATCAGAATGGAGCGCTCAGACGGCTGCCGCCGATGCTCCGCCCAGAACCGGTAGGTGTCCGCGGTGTTGGCACGCCGCTCCTCCGGCACAGACGACGGTGCTGCGACAGCGCTGACCTTGACGTCGTGGGCCCACCACGAGTCCACCCGCCAGGATGCGTTTTGGGAGTGGCCCAGGAACTCCTCCCTCTGCGCCGGGCCCAACGGCCCGAAGGCTCGGTGAAGTCCGGCGACCATGGCGTCATACTCATTGTCGCCATCCACGCCCAGCCCGGCAGCGACCTCGTGCTCATCACCGGCGAACGGGCGAAAACCGCCCAGGAAGACGATGTTGTCGACACGCAATCCGTCGTCGAGAAGCATCCGCACGTAGCGAGGCTTGGCGATCCCTGCGCGGACCATCCCTCCCGTCATCACCACAGTGTCGTAGTGCGGATGCCTCGGCGGCACCTGCGAGAGACCGAGCGTCGCTGCACAACTCAGAATGAGTTCGTCCCTCTCCGGCGTGAACAGCACCCGCTCCGCCAGGTTGCGCTCCCTGCCCCGCCGGAAGTCCCAGTGCTCCGCAGAGAACTCATCGAGAAAGTCGAGGCTTTCATCGGTGTCGAGTCCCACCATGGAGCCGCCGAACTCAGAGACAAGCGTCGCCAGAGCTTCGCTGTGAACCCACGCCTGAATCCTGAGCAGGTTGTCACGCACGTCGCCGGGATCCCCCTCCCAGCGCGGCAGCTCAAGTTCCTCCACCGGCGGCCTAACCGGCGACCCGGCTACTCAATGTGCTCGCGCGCGGGAAGCTCGATCGGAATGGCCGGGCAGTCCTTCCACAATCGTTCGAGGGAGTAATACATGCGGTCCTCAGCGTGAAAGACGTGCACGACGAGGTCACCGAAGTCGAGCAGCACCCACCGGCCCTCGCTGCGACCCTCACGACGTAGCGGCTTGTGTCCGGCCGCCGCGAGGCGATCCTCGATCTCACTCGCAATAGCCAGCACATTGCGTTCATTGCTACCGGTCGCGAGGAGAAAGATGTCTGCCAGCGGAAGCGGCTCAGAAACATCCAGCGCCACCAGATCTTCTGCGAGCTTCGCATCGGCAGCGACAGCGGCAAGCCGCAGCAGTTCGTGGGCGTTCTCGGATGCGGTCACAGGGTCCTTAGGGTCACGGTCGGCACGATGCGCCTCGGGTCGGGTCGGGTTGACAGAATCATCACTTCTAGAAATAACCGAAGATCAGACCAGCCGCAAACAGCGCAGCGACACCCACGGCCAGGATGCCGGCGGTCACCATCATGGTGAGCGGCAGCTTGTTGCTCGCTGGCTTCTTCGCCGAGATGACGCCGTGAGTCGACGTATGGGTGCTCACCGCACGTATCGCCCGTACCGGCGCCGAGTCGGCGGGGGCGTAGTCATGGTCTTCCTCAGCGAACAGGGCATCGATGTCTGAATGGTCGTAACGCGTGGGGTGCGCACCGGTCGACGACAGCGTGTGCGGCAACTCGATCGACCCAGTGACGAGGATCTCACCCGTGCTGCTGAACGGCTTGGTGATGTCTGCGGTGGGCGGAGCCGTCGGCATGACGAGCGCACTGGTGGTCAAGGCACCGCCAGAGCCACCCACCGTGCGAACGAAGGGCTCGACCACATCGTCGGCACCCGCCTCAGGCTGCCAGTCGACAGCGGGCGCCGAGAAGAGCTCTGGAGCCTCGTCGATGCCTCGCTTCGTAGGAAGCTCTGCACTCGTGACGGGCACAGGTGCCGGGGGTGCACTCGGGGCCTTGGGCGGCGCTCCAGACGCATCCGTGAACACCACAGGCTCCGGCGAACGCACGACGTGCGGTGCTGCGACATGCGGTGCAACCTCAGGCTGCGGCGCAGCCACCGGAGCCGCTGGTGGTGCGGCGGCAGCTGGCGCAGACGTAACTACGGGGGCAGGAGCGGGTGAAGGTGCAGGTGCAGGAGCAGGGGGTTCGGCGGCGACCAGCGGCACGGCGGGCGCGATCGGAGCCGGCGCGGGAGCAACCGCGGGCGGCGCGTCGTGGGGTGCTGGGCGCAGACCCTGCTTGGTTTCGAGCTCTCGCAATTGCCGTCGCGTAAGAGGGCGCGGCGGTGCAGCAAAAGCCGGCGGAACGCTGCTGACGACCGGTGGCGGCACGGCCTGTGACGGCGCAGGCGGAGCCGCCTGCGTGTAATAGGCGAGGTTGCCTCCGCTGCGAACAGTCGACTGCGAACCAGCCTGGCCATCAGCCGAGCCCGACAATGCGGGCACCGACTGAGCTGTGCCCGACTGAGCTGTGCCCGACTGTGACTGCCCAGACGGCGACTGCCCAGACGGTGCAGGCTCAAACTGGCGGACACGATACTGCGGGGCCGGCGCATCACGGAGGGCATCGCGCACGGCAGAACCCGAGGCATCCGAGGCCTCGACTGAGCGCCGGGCGCGGCGGCCGTAAGCAGCGGCGAGGTCATCAGAAAGTCCGGAGAACGATTGCTCCTGTGACTGTGCCTGGGCGGGCGTCTGGGCCTGGGCGGGCGTCTGGGCCGGTTGCTGTGCCTGTGGCACAAAATCAACGGGAGGCGGCGGCACGGGAGACGGCCCCTGCCCCGAACCCGGTTCGGGAGCACCGTCAACCGGAGGGATCGGCTGCTCGCCGCGCTCCCTCATTCGAGCCTGTCGCCTGGTCTGCGGCGGCAGGTCTTGCCACGCTGTCATGTCAGACTCCGATAGAGATGGTGTTTGGCTATGTATTGCACTACCCCGTCAGGCACCAAATACCAGACAGGGAACCCCCGGCCCACCCGACTGCGACAATCCGTTGAGGAAATAGCCAGCGCAGGCACTTCCAACAAGCTTACGTCTCGGTCTGGTAAACCGGAAACGCTCAGCGGATGACCCGGGCGACTCACAGCAACGAAGTGTGCGAGCTCCCAGAGCTCCGACACATCCTTCCAGTCAAGAATCTGCGCGATGGCGTCAGCCCCCGTGATGAAGAACAGCTCGGCATCCGGACGCTCCCGATGGATGTCGCGAAGAGTATCGATTGTATAGGTGGCCCGCTCTCGGTCGAGATCAACCCTGCTCACCGTGAACGACGGGTTTGACGCGGTCGCGATCACCGTCATCAGGTAGCGGTGCTCCCCCTCCGTCGCATCCGGCTTGCCGGCCGGAATGCCCGTGGGCACGAAGATGACCTCGTCAAGCTCGAAGTGCTGGGCAACCTCACTGGCTGCGACGAGGTGGCCGTTGTGGATGGGGTCGAACGTTCCACCCATGACTCCGATGCGCTGGCGCCCTGGCACCCGCTCGACTCCGGTCATGCCTGCCTAGTGGCGTTCGTGCCCGAGATCGCTCTGCTCCGCAGCCCCAGACTTGTGGCTGTGACGGTTGGCCACGTCACGGAAGCTCCAGGTGACGAAGCCAAGCAGCAGGAAGACAGCTCCGGCGACGACACCGAACCACACCGGGTCCATCAGCATCGGAGCGAGCTCGTGTTCCTCAGCAGCAAAAACGGCCAGCAATGACATCTATCTTCTCCGTTCGGCACGCCCGGAATCCCGAGCGGAAGTGACCCTAATCTATCGCGGAAGCGTCGTCGGCTTTCGCATCCGGGGCGCGTTTGTCGGACTTGCGATCGATCGCAAAGCCCTCATCATCGTGCCACAAACCGGCTTCACGTTCCCTGATGAGCTCAGCCCTCGCCGCAGCCTTCGCGTCCATGCGCTCCAAGTAGGCCTCGCGCCTGGCGCTCCTTGTGGGCCTCTCGGTGCCTCCGAGCCGGGAATCCGTGCCGCGAGGGCTCGTGATGAGTTCCGCGGTCGACGTAAGAGTCGGCTCCCAATCGAATACGTTGTCGCCGATCACGACCGTCGACCCAGCGACAGCGCCCGCCTTGAACAACTTCTCCTCGACGCCCAAGCGGGCCAGTCGATCCGCCAAGTAACCCACGGCCTCATCGTTGGAGAAGTCACACTGGGCGACCCACCGCTCGGGTTTCGCCCCAACCACGCGGTAGACGTTGCCGTAGGTTCCTCCCTCGACCACCACGTCGAAGCCCGCGTCGTCGACAGCTCGCGGACGCAACACGATGCGCTCGCTCACCGGAACCGCAGCGGCCGCCCGGTGCTCCTCGACCAGGGAGGCAAGGGCGAACGTGAGCTCGCGCAGACCGCTGTGGCTGACGGCAGAAATATCGAACACACGGTAGCCCCTCGCCTCAAGGTCTGGGCGAACCAGCTCAGCCAGGTCACGAGCATCCGGCAGATCGAGCTTGTTCAGGGCTATCAGTTGCGGCCTCTCCAGCAGAGGAACCTGGCCCTCCGGCACCGGGTAGGCGGCAAGCTCAGCGAGAATCACGTCGAGGTCGGTCAGTGGGTCACGACCGGGCTCGAGGGTGCCGCAGTCGAGCACGTGCACGAGAGCCGTGCACCTCTCGACATGGCGCAGGAACTCGAGGCCGAGACCCTTCCCCTCGCTCGCGCCCTCGATCAGGCCGGGAACATCGGCAACCGTGAAGCGGGTATCGCCCGCCTGCACGACGCCAAGATTCGGGTGCAGAGTCGTGAACGGATAGTCCGCAATCTTCGGCTTCGCGGCAGAGATCGCCGCAACCAGGCTCGACTTGCCCGCAGACGGGAATCCGACGAGCGCGACATCCGCCACCACCTTGAGCTCAAGCTGGATGTCCCCCTCCCAGCCGGGGGTTCCCAACAGGGCGAAGCCTGGCGCCTTCCGCTTGGTAGTTGCCAGCGCAGCATTGCCCAGGCCACCCTGGCCACCCGGAGCGACCACGACGCGCATCCCGGGAGCCGTGAGGTCGATGATCTCGTTGCCGTCGGCATCCTTCACCACAGTGCCGACCGGAACCGGCAGTTCCAGATCGCTGCCGCTTGTACCACTCCGGTGGTCACCCATGCCGGGCTGGCCGTGCTCCGACGTGCGGTGAGGCCCCCGGTGATAACCGAGAAGGGTAGTCACCTGAGGGTCACTGACCAGAACGATGTCGCCGCCGTTTCCGCCGTTGCCGCCATCCGGCCCGGCGAGGGGCTTGAACTTCTCACGCTTGACCGAGATGCAGCCATTGCCACCGTGCCCGGAACGGAGATGGAGGGTCACATGGTCCACGAACGTCGCCATGCTGTGGTCCTCCCTTCTGCCGGGCGATTGCCGGGCCTTAACACGGAAAGGCGAGCCGAAGCTCGCCCCACGTGTGGTTCAGCGCCTGCCTAGGAGGCAGCCGCCACGATGTTGACGACCTTGCGGCCACCCTTTGCACCGAACTCGACAGCACCCGCCTCAAGAGCGAACAGGGTGTCGTCTCCGCCGCGGCCAACGTTCACGCCCGGGTGGAAGTGGGTTCCGCGCTGGCGGACGAGGATTTCGCCCGCACTGACGACCTGGCCGCCGAAGCGCTTGACGCCGAGGCGCTGCGCGTTGGAGTCGCGACCGTTACGAGTGGACGATGCGCCCTTTTTGTGTGCCATTTCTCAGCCCCTAATGTCTGTCGTGTTACTTGATGCTGGTGATCTTGACGCGGGTGAGCTCTGAGCGGTGGCCCATGCGACGCTTGTAACCGGTCTTGTTCTTGTAGTTCTGGATGACGATCTTCGGACCACGCAGGTCGCCGAGAACCTCTGCGGTGACCTTGATCTTCGAGAGTGCCTTAGCGTCGTGGGTGATCTTGTCGCCATCAACGTGCAGCACGGGCGCCAACTCGATGTTGCCGTTCTCGTCTGCTGCGATGCGATCAAGAACGACGACAGAGCCGACCTCTACCTTTTCTTGCCGACCGCCGGCGCGCACAACTGCGTAAACCACTTGGAACCCTAACTATTGAAAACGAAGATTGTGGTGCTGAAAGCGGGCTTGGCCCAGCCACACCAAGGGTCAATACTACGTGATGAAGCGGCGCGCGGTCAAACCTCGTCGAGCATGCCGGAGACGGCGTGTCGCGACGGATGCTTGTGCAGCCACAACCACAGCAGAATACCCGCCAGAATCACCAGCGGTGCGATGTGCAGCAACGCGAAGATGCCGTGCTGCAACCCCTGCAGGACTGCCTGGAGAATGCCGTCGACCGGCAACGCCGGGAACGAGTTGCTGAAGAGCGAGCCGACTCCCGAGAACATCCCCGTGGCTTCTCTGACGGCAGTAACAACAGTGGTGAGCGCTGCGCCGACACCAGACGCGAGGATGGCCCTCGTGATCACATGCGCGAGCCGCAGTTCCGCGGCGATGGGCGCGATCAGCCACAGGCAGAAGAAGACGCCGACGGCCATCGGGAGCTGCACCAGGACCACGAAAACGATCGAACCCGACCACAGGGTGTCGAAATACAGGGGAGGCAGCACCTGGTTGACCGATGCCAGTGCAGTCGACGCGATGCTCCCCAAGAGCTCCTGCACCACGACCATCGCCAGGACGCCTCCCGCGACCCCCGCTGCAGCGAGCACACCGCGACGACCGAACAGACTCGCAAACCGACGCATGATCCCGCTCCTTAGACTTCTCACATGACCGTGTTGATCGACAAGCCGATGTGGCCGGCTCATGACCGACTTTGGTCGCATCTGGTCAGCGACTCGTCACTCGAAGAATTGCACAGTTTCGCAGAGCAGGCGAGCCTCCCTCATCGATCGTTCGATCTCGACCACTATGACGTTCCCGAAGAACGCTACGACGAGCTGGTCGCCGCGGGAGCCCATCCGGTGAGCAATCGAGAACTCGTTCGGAGGCTCCAGGCAAGCGGCCTGCGCGTGTCCCAGCGAGAGCGACGCGACATCTCCCGCTGAGGATCACCGCGCGTCACGCGTCCCTTGCCCCCTCAGCCGTCACGATTCCCGCGCTTGAGGCACGACGCGACACCCGACCACGACCCTGGCCGGGCTGCTTTGGCTCCGGCAGGGCGTCAAGCACAGAGTCGAGGATGACCTCCGCATCCTGCGGACTGATCTTTCGCGGGGTGCGCGGTGACTTCTTCACGGGGATGTCGAGGATCTCCACGACGGCCTCTTCTTCAGACGAAGGCTCGGCAGTGCCTGAAGACTCAGCGGTCGCATCCGCCGTCGCCTTTGTTCGCCTTCCCGATGACTTGCGTTCCGGCTTGCTGTCTGCAGCCTTCTGCTTCTCCGCCGACTTCGATGCCGAACCCGGGACCTCGGCGTTCGCCTCGGCTTTCACTTCAGCCTTCTTGGCCTCGGCCTCAGCCACCTCCGGCGTGATCACGGGGATCGACGAGGTGTCTGTCGGTGCAATCGTGCTCGCAGCGATCTTCGCCAGGGCGTTCTTCACGTCCTCGGTGATGGCGTGTGTTCCAGCACTGGGCTTGTCTGCGCTGCCAGAGCCGGCGTTGCCGCGATCTGACGCGCCCTTGCCACGGCCCCGCCGTGACTCGGGCTGGGCCGACTGGCGGTGCTTGACGACCGGGTCGTGGTGGATGATGATGCCGCGGCCCGCGCAGACCTCGCACGGTTCGCTGAACGACTCGATGAGGCCGAGCCCGAGCTTCTTGCGCGTCATCTGCACCAGACCGAGCGAGGTCACCTCTGCAACCTGATGCTTGGTTCTGTCGCGACCGAGGCACTCGACCAGACGACGCAGAACCAGGTCTCTGTTGGACTCGAGCACCATGTCGATGAAGTCGACGACGATGATTCCACCGATGTCGCGCAGTCGGAGCTGGCGAACGATCTCCTCTGCCGCCTCAAGGTTGTTCTTCGTGACGGTCTCTTCGAGGTTTCCGCCCGAGCCGACGAACTTGCCGGTGTTGACGTCGACCACCGTCATCGCCTCAGTGCGGTCGATCACGAGAGACCCGCCAGAAGGCAACCACACCTTGCGATCGAGAGCCTTCTCGATCTGCTCGCTCACCCGGAACTTGTCGAAGGAGTCGACGCTGTCTTCGTAGGTCTCGACGCGGTCCATCAGATCGGGGGCGACCTGGCTGAGATAGGTGTTGATGGTCTTCGCCGCGTCTGCACCGTCGATCACGAGCTTGTGGAAGTCTTCGTTGAACACATCACGGATGATCTTGATCAGCAGGTCGGGTTCGCTGTGCAGCAGGGCAGGGGCCGGCGAGTTCTCCAGAGTGGCGCTGAGCGCCGCCCATTGGGAGGTCAGCCGGTTGACGTCGAGGGTCAGCTGCTCTTCTGTCGCGCCTTCGGCCGCGGTCCGTACGATGACGCCGACGTTCTCGGGGAGCACCTCTTTGAGAATCTTCTTGAGGCGGGCGCGCTCGGTGTCTGGAAGCTTGCGGCTGATGCCGTTCATCGACCCGTTCGGTACATAGACCAGGTAGCGCCCGGGAAGCGAGACCTGGCTCGTGAGCCGCGCCCCCTTATGCCCGATCGGATCCTTCGTCACCTGCACCAGAACCTTGTCGCCCGGCTTGAGCGCGAGTTCGATCCGCCGCGCCTGGTTCTTGCCCTCCCCCGACGAGTTCTCTGCCGCAGCATCCCAATCGACCTCGCCGGAGTAGAGCACCGCGTTACGCCCGCGCCCGATGTCGACGAAGGCGGCCTCCATGCTCGGCAGCACATTCTGCACACGGCCCAGGTACACGTTGCCGATGAGTGAGGCTTCCTGCGACTGGGCGACGTAGTGCTCGACCAGTACTCCGTCTTCGAGAACGCCGATCTGGATGCGGTTCTCCTTCTGACGCACAACCATCACCCGGTCGACGCTCTCGCGGCGAGCAAGGAACTCGGCCTCAGTGATCACCGGACGACGACGCCCTGCATCGCGGCCGTCACGGCGCCGCTGCTTCTTCGCCTCAAGACGAGTGGAGCCTCTGACCTTCTGCGGCTCGTTGCTCGGTTCGGGCTGCTGACGGGGCTGGCGCACCTTCACAACAGTGTTGGCGGGCGCCCCGTTGTCATCGCGGCTCTCCTCACCAGACCGACGCCGCGACCGACGACGAACGGAACCAGACTCATCTGGGCCATCGCCGGCAGTCCGTGCCGGAGGGATCATCGTGGGAAGGTCTGGAGCCTGGAACAGAAGCGAAGTCGTGGGGCGAGCCGGGGGCTGCTCCGCATCCGACTTCTCTGCGTCAGGTTTTGGATCGGCAGCCTTGTCTGACTTCGCCTTGGCCGATTTCTCGGTTGCGGGCTTGGCTGTTGCGGGCTTCGCTGCAACTGCCTTCTCGGCTACAGGCTTGGCCGCTGCCTTCGTGTCCGAAGGTTCGGTCGACGCCTCGGGGGACGTCTGCTCCCCCGCCGTCAGCGGCTCAGTCGACTTACTCCTGCGACCACCGAAGAGCCGCGTACGCTTGCGAGGCTTGTCCGAATCTTCATTACCACTATTGCCGTTCGTTGTCTCCACCACTGCTGGTGCACTCCTAGCCCGAAGGTAGCCGCGCTACCCCATCGGGTACTCTCTCGTGCGGCGGATGCCTGGGCAACGCCACCGCGAATTCTTCACGTTGTGAGAGCGGCGGTTCATCGCACTCCGGCCAATTCGGCCCGGTGCGGTACCACCCCTGCTCTCAGTCGTCTCTGGACAAAATCTGTTCGGAACTTGCTATCCGACACGACCTGAGTTGCAGCACGGTGTGCCGAATCGTCGTGGCCCGGATTGATGCCCGGAAAGCCTTCATTGGCGTCACAGCGAGCGCGGCTCGCATGACTACGTCAAATTATCGCATGCATTGCCTCGGGAGCAGCATTGTGGCCGTGTCATAATCCGAACATGGCCCAGGATCCTGCTCGTCGACGCCGCCTGGCGGGCGGGCTCATCACCACCGTTCTCGGGATTGCCGGGCTCATCAGCTCGTTCATCGCCACCCTGGCGACGCTTCAGGGAGTGCGCGACGGCGCATCCGTGCCCCTGCTGCTCGACGCCCCCATCGCGGCCATCGGACTGGGTCTGTTCACCGCCGTCCTGGTCGTGGGGATGGCCACATTGGCAAGGCCACAGCCAGCCACAGCACCCAGCAGCGGCAAGCACGCCCCATCTCTCGCCGTGGGGATCCTGACGTTCGTTCTCGGGGTCATCGGCTGGTGGGCAGCCTTTGCTCTGACTGCAGACAAGGTGGTGACCCTGCGAGAGCCGGGCGCCGAACTGGGCTGCAACGTGAGCCTTCTCGTTCAGTGCGGCGCGAACCTGGAGAGCTGGCAGGGTTCAGTGTTCGGCTTCCCCAACCCACTCATCGGTCTGGTCGGCTGGAGTGCCGTGCTCGTCGTCGCCGTGCTCGTTATGGCCAGGGTGACCCTGAGCGCCTGGTTCTGGGTCACGTTCAACGTGGGGGCTGCCGCCGCGCTGGCGTTCGTCATCTGGCTCATCTCGCAGAGCATTTTCGTGCTCGGAACCCTGTGCCCGTGGTGCATGGTCACGTGGGCCGTCACGATCCCCCTGTTCTGGATGATCACGCTGGGGAACGCACGTCGTGGCCACTTCGGCGAAGGCGCACAGCGCACCCTGGGCGCTGCCTACGCCTGGACGCCGCTCATCACGATGGTCAGCTACCTTGTGGTGGCCATCATTGCGCAGCTGCGGCTCGACGTGCTGCTATACCTCTGAGACTGAACCTCTGAGACTGTCCCTCTGAGCAGAGGACTACGCGTGGCCGTCAGACGCCGGCGGTCGGATTCGCCGCCCTACTCTCTGTACTGAGCAGCACAACGATGGAATCCGGCCCCAGCGATGCTGCGTCCCGAGCGGCCGGTGACGCCACGACCGCCCTCACTCCCGCGAGTGAAGAAGCCCCGCACGGGCCGGCATCGACGCCGAGTTCCTTGAGTTGTGCCACCGCGTTCCTGGCTTCGTCCTCCGACACTGTCACCGCAGCATCCAGCCCGTTCTGAAGGTACGGCCACGAATTCAACGAAGGGGTTCCGCAATTGAGGCCCGCCATGATCGAGTACGAAGTCTCGACAGACGTGATCTCGCCCGCGCGCAGGGAGCGGATGACTGCTGGTGCGTTCTCGGGCTCGACACTCAAGACCGTCGGATGCCATCCGTCGCTCTGACGGTAGTGGCGGATGCCGGCCTCTGCCAATGACCCGACACCGACGGGAATGGCCACCAGGTCGAGGCGGTCGACACCCTGCTCATGCAATTGGGCATCCGCCTCGACGAAGATCGTGGAGTAGCCGTCGACGATAAGTTGCGGGACGTGCTCATAGCCCGGCCAGGCAGTGTCCTGCACATGGACGGCTTCTCCCCCTGACCCCGCCACATACTCCCTCGCGGCGGCGACGACATCGTCGTACGGGCCATCGACCCCCACGACGACAGCGCCCTCCGACTCGATGGCGGCCCACGCATCCTTCGACAGGTAGTTCGACACGAAGATGCGTGAATCGAGACCCGTCAGCATCGCCATGTGCGCGATCGCCCGCCCGTGGTTTCCGTCGGTGGCGGCGACAAGCGTGACCCTATTGGCTCCGACGAGCCGAGCGCGCAACTCGTCGACACTGAGCGGCGTGCCCGTCCAGCCGAGTCGCTCAGACAGGAGCCTCGCCACCGCGTACGCGGCACCGACCATCTTGAAGGCCGGAAGACCGAAACGTGACGACTCGTCTTTGACGAAGACGCGGGCGACCCCCAACTCGCGCGCCAACTGCGGCACCTCGGTCAACGGGCTCCTCACGTAGCCGGGAAGGCTCTCGTGGAAGCGCTGCACGTCGGCAGACACCCCGTCTGTACGCCAAGTGCGAGCACCGGGGTTGGAGTAGAAGTCGTCGGTCATGGTGCTTATGCCTCTCCACAGAATTCGGTGATGGTGTCGGTGAGTACGCGGGTGACGGTCTCGAGGGATTCGAGGGTGACCCACTCGGTCGCGGCGTGGGCCCCTCCGCCGTCGACGCCGAAGAGCAGGCACGGGATGCCGGCCTCCGCCAGCAGGGCACAGTCGGTCCAGAATGGTTCACCGCGGCGGATTGCCGGGCGGCCCGTGACGCGCTCGACGACTGACAGCGTCGTCTGCACGATCGGCTCCGTGTCGTCGACCTGGAACGGCTGACGCTCCAGTCCGCGTGAGATCGTGTAGCGGAAGTCGGTCTGGCTTGCAGCGATATCGTCGAGGATGCCGCGCAACTCCTGCTCCACGGTGTCGGCGTTCTCGCCGGGAACCGTGCGCCGCTCGATCGAGACCGTGCAGCGGGCGGGGTAGCTCGACAGTTCCTCTCCCCCGCGAATGACGGATGCGTGGACGCTCCCGGTTCCGAGCACCGGATGCGCCGGGCCCGCTGCCAGTTCTGCAGCCCAGCGGTCGATCCCCACCAGGAGGTACCCGGCTTTCGCGATCGCATCGACCCCGAGGTCTGGCCGTGACCCGTGCGCGGCAACGCCCTCGACCGTCACGTCGAACCAGGCGAACCCCCTGTGTGCCAGCGTCACCTCGAGGTGACTGGGCTCGGTGATGATCGCGGCGTCGGCGCGATACCGACGCAGCACTTCTTCTGTGCCAGCGCTTCCGAACTCTTCGTCGGCGACGAGGGCCAGCAGGATGTCACCGGCGTGAGGCCGGACCGATGCATCGGCAGCGGCAACCATCATCGCTGCCAGCCCGGATTTCATGTCGAACGCGCCGCGCCCGAACATACTCCCGTCTTTCACGACGGGCTTGAGCGGGTCACCACCATAGCCCGCGAGGGTGACCGTGTCGAGGTGACCGTTCAGCATGAGGCTGCGGCCGCCGCCCGTGCCGCGCGAGATGGCGACCACAGACGGTCTGCCCTCAGTCTCCTCCAGCCGGTGCACCTCGAAGCCGCGCTGACCGAGCCACTCCGACACCGCATCGGCGATGCGAGATTCACCCGCAGCACCGGGGACGAGGTCTGGGTTGCTCGAGTCGATCGCGATCAGCTCGGCAAGCAGTTTCGCGCTCGGCGTCATGTTCGTCATGCGTCCTCCCCCCTCAGCTTTGCAGCACACATCTGTTTCATGAACCACGAATATCAGCCAAGTATCGTTAAGCGGATCGAAAGGGTGCCATGTCAGACCTACTCCGACTTGAACTGCTCGTTGAGCTCCGACGCAGGGGAACGCTCACTGCGGTCGCTGAGGCCAGGGCGTACAGCACCTCCGCGGTTTCGCAGCACCTGGCCGCCCTGCAGCGCGAGATCGGTGCCGCACTGCTCGAACCCGATGGTCGTCGCGTCCGGCTCACCCCGCAGGCAGAACTGCTGGCAGACCACGCAGAAGCAATCCTCGACCGGTGGGAGCAGGCACGCTCGGATGTCGCGGCATCACTCGGTCAGACCATTGGCACCGTGAGGGTGGCCGCCTTCCAGACGGCGACTGCAGTCCTCGTACCGCCGCTCGCCGACTGGCTTGCCACAGAGCATCCGGCCCTCGAGCTCCAGGCGGTTCAGCAGGAACCAGAGGTGGCTGTGCCGGGCGTGCTCGCCCGCGACTACGACCTGGCGATCGCCGAGTGGTACCCGGGCCAGCAGCCGCAGCACCCCGCCGGCCTGCACGAAGCCACGCTGCTGGACGACCCCATGCGGCTCGCGACGCTGCCGGCGAGCAGCATCAGAACGCTCAGGGACTGCGCGGACGAACGCTGGATCTTCGAGCCGGCCGGATCACCTGCGCACAGCTGGGCAGTGGCGCTGTGCCGGAGCGCGGGGTTCGAACCCCACGTGGCCTTCGAGTCCCCCGACGTGAGGGTGCAGGAGCAGTACGTGGCCCGTGGCCTGGCGGTTGCCCTTCTCCCCGACCTCATGTGGTTCGACTCGCGCCCGCAGGTTGCCCTGCATCCGCTCGGCGACGAACAGTCACGCACGATCTATACGGTGGTGCGCAGCGGCGCAGAGCACCATCCGCTCACCGTCGCCGTACGTGACGGGCTCGGTGTCAGCGTGCAATCACTCAGCTTGCACGCCGGGTACCCCGATCAGCCGAACCAGAGGGCGAGTTCGCGCTGAGCCGACTCCGGGGAATCCGAGCCGTGCACCAGGTTCTGCTGCACCCGCAGTCCCCAGTCGCGGCCGAGGTCGCCACGAATGGTGCCAGGGGCGGCGCTCGTCGGGTCGGTTGTGCCCGCGAGTGACCGGAAACCATCGATCACGCTGTTGCCGACAACGCGAGCGGCCACAATGGGCCCCGATTCCATGAACTCAACGAGCGGCTCGTAGAACGGCTTGCCCTGGTGCTCCTGATAGTGGGCCGCAAGCAGGTCGCGATCTGCGGTCACCATCTTCAGGTCGACCAGCGAGTATCCCTTAGCCTCGATGCGGCGAAGGATCTCCCCCGTCAGGTTGCGGGCGACCCCGTCAGGCTTGATCAGTACAAGGGTTTCTTCGACTGTGGTGCTCATTGCTGCTCCTGGTTGTTCGGTGGTTGTTGTTGATCAGGTGCTCCAGACGCTTCGGCTTCGAAGCGAGCGTTGCGGCGGTCGAGCCTGCGCCCCGCCACAAAGCAATACGCCCAGATCGCGGCGAAAAGCACCCCGATCAGGAACATTGCGGTCAGCACAAAGCCCAGCGCGATGAGAACGAGTTGCAGCGCGTGCCCGAGCCAAACCCCCCACGGCTTGGACACGACGCGGCCCGTGAGGGCGAAGACCAGGATGAGTGCGATGCCGCCGCCGAAGGCGACCGCAGGCGGAAGCACCTCGAGGCCGAACGCGGTCATCATCACGAAGAACACGAGCAGGGCGTCGAGCCCCAGCACGATCGACAGCAGGCTCTCAGTTGCACTGCGCCTGGGTCGATTCTGCTCGGTCATCGCAGCCATCCGTTCTCTCGTGCCAGCGCCAGGGTCTCGCCGACCATCGTGATCGATCCGGTGACCAGCACCGCTCGGTTTGCAGCCTCCGCTGCCCACTCCCGTGCGCTCTCAACCGCCTCAGTGAGGGTATCGAACTCCCAGGTGGCGTCAGCGCCCACAGCGTTCCTCACCAGGTAGGCGAGGTCGTCTGGCGTGATGGCACGCTCGGACGACGACGCTGTCACGTGGAAGCGATGCGTCAGCGGAGCCAGAAGGTCGATGATGCCCTCCGCGTCCTTGTCTTCGAGAACACCGAGCACGATCACGATCTCATCGAAGTTGAAGTATTCGCGCATGGCCGCAGCGACCGCGGTCGCACCGTGGGGGTTGTGCGCGGCGTCGACAATGACGCTCGGTTCGATGCCGATGAGCTGGAGCCTGCCGGGTGAGGTCGCAGTCGCCAGGCCCTCCGCAAGCACATCGTCTGCGATGGGTTGGGTTCCGTCACCCAGGAACGACTCGACGGCGGCGATCGCCACCGTGGCGTTCTGTGCCTGATGATCACCGAAGAGCGGCAGGAACACATCGTCGTACCGTGCGGCCCTGCCCCTGACGGTGATCAACTGGCCACCCACCGCAACAGAGGTGCTCACGAGTTCGAACTGGTCGTCCTGCACGTTCAGGGTGGCATCGCGATCGCGTGCTGCGGCCTGCAGCTGGCTGAGGGCATCCGGAAGCTGGCTGGCAGACACCACGATGGCACCCTGCTTGATGATGCCCGCCTTCGTGTGGGCGATCTCGCCGACCGTGGAACCGAGCCGGGCGACGTGGTCGAGCGAGATGGGGGCGAAGACGGCGACCTGGCCGTCAGCAACGTTTGTGGAGTCCCACTCACCGCCCATGCCCACCTCGACCACGGCAACGTCGATGGGTGCTTCAGCGAAGCTCGCGAATGCGAGCACGGTGAAGGCCTCGAAGAACGTCAGCGGGGACTCGCCCTTCTGCTGAAGTTCTTCATCGACCATGTCGAGGTACGGCATGATGTCGCGCCAATTGGTGACGAAGGCCTCGTTCGAGATCGGTTCACCGTCGATCATGATGCGCTCGTTGACGCGCACCAGGTGAGGGCTGGTGAGGAGCCCCGTGCGCAGCCCGTGCGCACGCAGGATGCTCTCGGCGATGCGGCTCGTGCTCGTCTTGCCGTTCGTGCCCGTGATGTGAATGATCGGGTAGGCCCGGTGCGGGTCGCCGAGCAATTCGACGGCGCGCCTGGTCGCGTCAAGGCGTGGGCGCGGGTTCGCCTCCCCCACCCGCTCGAGCAGTTCTGCGTAGACCTGGTCGGCCTGCGTCTGGAACAGTGCGTCGTCGCCCAGTTCCGGGTCGTCTGTGAGGCCGCCGTCAGTCATCCGATTCCGCCTTCCACACGACGACCTCTATGGTCACCGCTCCCGTGTTCGCATATTGGCCAGCAGCCACTTCAGACCTGTACCCGTTCGGCTGGGGGTCGGCCGCGGGTGCAGAAGAGAT
>Ga0180215_1001928_pt1 | contig 21773 bp, 17 predicted proteins | sample eDN3rd37CBELigBY_FD_128871 | JGI IMG/M metagenome (GOLD analysis project Ga0180215, IMG submission 128871) | Enriched backyard soil microbial communities from Emeryville, California, USA - eDNA 3rd pass 37_C BE-Lig BY (version 2) (version 2) | ecosystem: Environmental > Terrestrial > Soil >... | reverse complement strand
TCCGGTGCGTGCTCGCGGACGATCCAGCCGCGCGAGCGCTGAACCAGACCCTCCTGGGTGAGGCGGAGCAGCGCCTCGCGCACGGGCGTGCGGCTCACCCGCAGCCAGCTACCCAGCTCCTCTTCGACGAGCCGCATGTTGGGCCGCAGCTCCCCGCTCAGGATGGCGTCGCGCAGTCGCTCATGCACGGTGTCTGCAGCCACAGACACGGGCATCGGCATGGGCGTGAACTTGAGCTGGTTCGTCACAGCCGGACCTTTCTGGCCGGATAGGGAGTGGTGCTGCTACTTGTGGTCGTGGCCGTAGTGCTCGTGGCCCGGCGAACGACCGTGGGAGTCCTTGACGTTGGCGTCCTGAGCGGAGCGCTCCGGGGCGATCGCCTCGACGAAGTCGTCGCTCTCTGCGTCGTCGACGGCGACGAAGTCGGTGAGGTCGACGGGCTTGCCGTCGCCGTCTACCACCTTCGCCTTGCCGAGTACGGTCGCGAGCGCCTTGTTGCGCGCGACCTCAGCGATCATGCCGGGGATCTGCCCGTTGCCGTCGAGCACCTTGATGAACTCGCCGGGATCCATGTTGTACTGCGCAGCCCCCTGGATGAGGTACTGCGTGAGCTCGTTCTGGCTGACCTTGACGCCCTCTGCCTCGACGATTGCATCGAGCAGGATCTGGCTGCGGAAGGTCTTCTCGCTCGCCTCGGTGACCTCGGCGCGGTGCTTGTCGTCGTCGAGACGGTTCTCGTTCTCGAGGTGACGGTGCACCTCGTCTTCGACCAACTTCGGTGGAACCGGGATGTCGAGCTTCTCAAGGAGGGTGTCCACCACCTGATCGCGTGCCTGGGTTCCCTGGCCGAACACCTTGGAACGCTCGACCTGCTGGCGCAGGTCTGCCTTCAGCTCGTCGATGGTGTCGAACTGGCTGGCGATCTGCGCGAAGTCGTCGTCGGCATCCGGAAGCTCGCGCTCCTTGACGGCGGTGAGCGTGACCGTGATCTCTGCGCTCTCACCCGCGTTGTCGCCGCCGAGCAGGTCGGCCTCGAACGTCGTGGTCTCCCCGGCGCTGAGTGAGTCGAGCGCCTCGTCGATGCCGTCGATCAGCTCGCCGGAGCCGACCTCGTACGAGATGCCCTTCGCGGTGTCGACCTCTGCGCCAGCGATGGTGGCGACGAGGTCGATCTGGGCGAAGTCTCCGGCCTTGGCAGGGCGGTCGACGGTGACGAGCGTTCCGAACCGCTGGCGCAGGTTGGTGAGCTCGGTCTCGACCTCCTCGTCGGTGACCTCCACGGTGTCTACCGTGAGCTTGAGGCCGTCGAGCTTCGGAAGCGTGAACTCGGGGCGAACGTCGACCTCGATGGTGACCTCCAGGTCGCCGCTGAAGTCCTTCAGCTCGGGCAGTCCGGTGACGTCCGCCTCCGGGCGTCCGAGTGGACGGATGTTGTTCTCGTCTACCGCGCGACGGTAGACGGTGTCGAGTGCGTCATTGACGGCGTGGTTGAGTACCTCACCGCGTCCGACGCGCTGGTCGATGATGGGAGCGGGAACCTTGCCCTTGCGGAAGCCCGGGATGTTGATCTGCTGAGCGATGTGCTTGTAGGCGTGGTCGATGCTCGGCTTGAGTTCGTCCGGCGTCACTGCGATGACGAGTTTGACGCGGGTGGGGCTCAGCTTTTCAACCGTGGTCTTCACGAGGGCGGTTTCTCCTGTTTTTTCTGTGACGCCTGCCGGCGCATGGTCTGTGATGGTTCTGAAAGGTTTTGTCGGGGCGACAGGATTTGAACCTGCGGCCTCTCGGTCCCAAACCGAGCGCTCTACCAAGCTGAGCTACGCCCCGGATTCCCTGCGGATGTCGACCAGTCTGGCGTATTGCTCGCCGCCTGAGAAAAATGGCCTTGGCAAGTCTAGCCGAGTTGCCCCGGCCCGCGTGTCGCGTGACGCGTCAGCACCTGTATTAGGATTGCAGCGCGCTACCGGTGCTCAGCCGGAAGTGGGGATGTAGCTCAATGGTAGAGCCTCAGTCTTCCAAACTGATGGTGCGGGTTCGATTCCCGTCATCCCCTCCACTACGAACGCCCGTTTGCCGCGATGCCGACAGAACACCACGTCCATCCCCCATCGGCCTGGCAGTCACCCCGCTCATCCCCGTTTCCACGGGGCCAACTCGTGAGCTTCTCCCAAAAAATGTACCCCGGTGGCTCTTGCAATGTCCCCCAGAGGGGGGGATAGCATCTAGCTACCCATCCGATATACCCGAAACCCCGTCGGGTACGTCCCAGTAGGAGTCATTCCCGTGTCTCTCGCAACTGATAACCAAGCACCCGCAGGCTGGTACCACGACCCGCTCGGCCTTCCCCAGGTTCGTTGGTGGAACGGCATGATGTGGACAAACGATGTCCAGGCACCCCGACCCGAAATTCAGGTGTCTTCCGCATACCGTACGGAGCTGGTGTCCGCGCCCTAGCCGACCAGTACTGACATCGTCGACGCAGGCCGCTCACAGCACGGCCAACGCGTCTCCCGCGAACGGAGTCCCACTACGGTGGGGCTCCGTTTCCCTTGCAGCCACTAGCCTGAGGTCACCATCAGCACCAACCATCCGCACGAGGGGAAGACTGTGCCGCGTTCCAACGACGAGACGTCTACCGAAGCACAGCAGAACCCAGCGGACTACAGAAACCATGCCGGAACAGTGCTGTGGCCTAATGGCCCCACCCAGCTCTCCGACACCACCGCATGCCCCGCCTGCTTCACACCGCTCAGCACAACTCGCTGCCTGAGCTGCGGACTCGACCTGGCACACCCACTCGCGGCCGAACTCGCGGCCGTGTCGGACCAGGCCGTCTCAAGACTCGACCAGCGCCTTCAACTGATCGGCCGCATCCGGTACGAGACCGCGCAGACTGCGGTTACCATCACGCCCACAGTCACGCCGACCACCACGCCAAGCATCACGCAGACAGTCACGCAGACCATCACGCCGCCCGCTGCGGCCGAGCCGCCCAGGAGTTCAGCACCTCCCGCACCGGCGCCGCGCCGGTCGAGCGTTCAAGTGGCGCTACTCATCGCCGCCGTATCGCTGCTGTCGGTTTTCGCGATCTTCTTTCTCGTGTATGCCTTCATCAACTACGGCATGGTGTGGCGCTCAGTGATCATCGCCGGAATCACGGTTGCGGCATTCGCGGCTGCAACAGTGCTGCGTCGCCGCACACTCACGGCCAGCGCTGAGGCACTCGCAGTTTTCGCCCTGGTGTTGGTCTACCTAGACGCCTACGCGCTTCGCGAGAACGACTTTTTCGGCCTCAGCGCCATGAGCGGCCCGAGCTACTGGGGTGCAACGCTGGTGATCGCCGGTGTGGCATTCGTCACCTGGCACCGACTCTCGGCGGTCCGCGCTGCAAGCGTCGTGGGCTGGCCAACCATCGCGCCTGGCCTGGCCCTGCTGGCCTGGGGTGCGGGTAGCGAGCTGGAGGTCGGCACTCGCACGGTGCTCTCGCTCGCCCTGTGGTCCCTCGGCGGTCTGCTGCACACATTCATCGCCCACGGCACGTTCCGCGGAACCATCGAACGGATGCTCGTGCTGGGCAGCTCATCCCTCGCCCTGGTCTGGGCGTTCGCAGCCGCCTGGTTCGCCGAGCCCGACACCGTGTGGGCTGGAACCCTCGCCTGCATCGCAGTCGCAGGCGTGGGAGCGGTGCTCACGGTGTCGACAACCCTGCAGCGCACAGCCTCGCCGGGCAGCCACCGCTTCGGTCTCGTCTTCGCCACCACTGCGGGAGTCGCCACAGCTGCAGCAATTGCCGCAGGCACCGTGAGAGTCGACCACCACTACCCCCTGCTCACCATCGCTGCTCCGCTGCTGGCGGCGGGTGTGACGACCCTGGCACTCGAAGCGGCAGCGGGACAAGCGCCCAGACAGTCACGGCTCGCACGCGCCGCACGCTACTCGGCAGCCGGCGGCCTCGGAGTACTCGGGCTCACGTCGATCGTGCCCGTGAGTCTCGCTGTCTCCCCCGTCGTCGGCGCATTGGCACGCACCATCACGATCCCGTGGGAGGCGTCGGCGACACAGCTGTCACTGTCTGACGTCGCACGCGACAGCGGCATCGCCGTGATCGCGCTTGCAGGCCTGGTCGCACTCGCAGCGGCGAGCTGGTCGCTCGGCGGTCACATGCACAGACGGGCGACGATCCTGGCGTCGGGAACCACGGCCGTACTCACGCTCGCCGCCACGCAACTGCCCAACCTCTGGTCAACCCTTGCTGCCTGGGCAGCCATCGCGATCGCGTCATACCTGACCCTGCTCCTGCGCCCGCACGCCCCGGCGGGTCTGCGCGCCTGCCTGGCAACAACGCTCGGTGCCAGCACGGCTCTACTCTACGTGGTCGGATGGGCGTCACTGGACACCTGGGCACTGACCACTGTGGCCACCATCGCCCTCGCCGTGGGCAGCCGGGCCCTCACGCGATCCATTCCGGCACGGGCAAGCATGCTCGGCGTCGCAATCGCCGTCGCCCTGCACGGAGTGGGGGCAGTTGCCGCCCACGCAGCGACGTTCGGAGAGACCACGCGGCTGGGCGAGGTGACGAACGGCACCACTCTCGTGGCATTGGCGGGCATCCTGCTTCTGGCCGCGAGCGCCCTGTTTTGGCACGCATCCGTCAGCACCACGGATAGGCGAGTCTCCTACTGGATGGGAATCACTGTCACCTCGATCACCGCAACGGTGCTGTGGGTGATGCTCGACCGAGCCGCAGGGATGCCTGTCGCGGGCCTGCTCCTGCCACAGCCCGTGACAAGCCTCGTCGCCAGCGTTCTCGCTGTCGCTGCCCTGGTCTGCTGGGTGGGCATGCGGGCAAACTCAGCACTACCCGCCGAACGGATCACCTCATCCGTGGCGCTGGGACCAGCCATCTACTGGGTCTGCGATTCACTGGCACGAGTCGCTGCATTACCCCCTGCGGCACGCGATGTCGTGCCGATCACCGCAGCGTTGGTTGCCGCGGCGGGAGCGATCACCGTGACTCTGCTGCGACCATCGACCGCTCCACGCTGGTCGAGAGAACTCGGGGTCGCCCTGGTGGGCGTTCCGGGGGTGCTGATTGCGGTGATCACAGGCTCACCGGCCGCATGGTTGGTGTTGCTCTTCGCGGCCGTCACGCTGCTGCTCACCGCGATCGACCGCGACGGCCTGCTCTCGTCCCGTTCCAGGCGCCGCCACCTCGGGTGGAGTGCGCTGGCGTTGGCGACAGCCGGTCTCTGGTTGCGCCTCTCCAGCGATCAGGTACAGGCGATCGAACCGTATGTGCTGCCGGTGGGAGGCGCACTCCTGGTGATTGCGGCGCTGGTGCACCGAGCATCCGCCCGCAGAGTCGATGAGCAGAAGCCAGGCCTCACGCATGCCGGGCCGGCGTCGCTCATCGCTCTCGCCGGCCTGCTGGTGGCGATCGTTCCCATCGCGGCCGACGCGATCACGGGCGACCCGGTGCGTGCCGCGGTGATCACAGCGGTGAGCGTCGTGCTGGTCATCGTGGGAAGCTTCGCCCCTGCCGATGGATCCTGGCGCCCGTACCTCGACATGGCAGCGCTGTCCGGTGCGATCGGGGCGGTCGTGACCCCGATCGGTCGTGCACTGAACGCTTCACCCGCAGAACTCACGCGAGACACGTGGCTGATCGCAATGGTGCTGGCGCTGCTGATTGCCGCGTTCGGCCAGGCGCGGCTCCGCTCGGGAACGCCAGAACGGTGGCGTTCCCTCGCCAGCCAGACACTGGGCATGGTCGCGATCGCGGCCTTCACACTCATCGAGGCGACCGGATTCTCGGATGCGACGCTCGGGCCAACCCGCGCCATCGCCACCGTCTTCCTGCTCTCGGCGCTGCACGTCGCATCCCACGCCATCGACCATGCACCATTCACCCGCCCGCTGTCGCTTCTCGCCATCGCCCTTGCCGGCACCGCCGCGGCAATCGCGTTAGTGGCAGACACCGTCGAGCCGATAGAACTGCTGAGCGTACCGATCGCACTGGCACTGCTGGTCTCCGGGTCGAGACGCCTGGCCGAAAGAGCGGAGAGCCGAAGTTGGGCCACCCTGGCACCCGGGATCCTCGTGCTCCTGCTGCCCACGCTCCTCGCTAACTCGTCATCGCCAGAGTTGTGGCGCCTCGTCGGGCTGGGTGTCGCATCCGTCACCGTATTGATCGTCGGCGCCGTGCGCAGGCTGCAGTCGCCATTCCTTATCGGGCTCGTCGTCACGCTGATCCACGGGTTCTCGACCTTCGCGCCGCAGATCCGCGCCGTCTACGAGTCGTACGAATGGTGGGCGTGGGCCGGGCTCGCCGGGCTCACCCTCCTGCTCCTCGCCATTCGCTACGAAAGGCGCATCCAGAACCTGAAAGACGTCGTGATGCGGATCGCCGCCATGCGCTGAAACACAGGCGCGGGCGGCGGCGCGGTCTTACAAGTCTCTGTGGGTGAACCGTCCGCCCAGCATCGTGGCTGCGACGGGCATCCCCCGCAACTCATTCGGGGTAGAGACGAGCGGGTCACGCTCGATCACGACCACGTCTGCGACCTCACCGACAGCCACGCGGTTTCGCGTGGAGGCAGCAAGTGCAGCGTCCACGCTGATCGCCTGCTCCGGATGCCACGCGTCACGGCCGTCACGTGCCCTGCCCACCGCAGCCGAGATCGTCACCCAGGGATCGAGCGGGGCAACCGGAGCGTCGGAACCGAGCGAAAGCTCGGCACCGGCGTCGAGCAGGCTCTTCAGCACGAACGAGCGCTCGGTGCGACCCGCCCAGTACAGGTCGGCGACATCGCGGTCGTCCATCGCGTGCTCAGGCTGCACGCTCGCCACGATCCCGAGCTGCGCGAAGCGAGGGATGTCGGAGGGCGTGAGCAATTGGGCGTGCTCGATTCGGCCCCCTATGCCCAGTTGTTCGAAAGCGTCGAGCGCCAGCGTGTTCGCGTGGTCACCGATCGCGTGAACATCCGGAACAATCCCCGCATCACTCGCCTTGCGCATCAGCGGAATGAGGTGTTCAGGAGGTGTGGTCAACAGACCGCGGGAGTTCGGAAGGCCCTCAAGGCCAGGGTACTCGTCGTGGCAGAACGCCGTGCGCGTGTTCAGCGAGCCGTCGGTGAGCACCTTGAACATGCCGACCGTGAGCAACGGATTGACCTGCCGCCCCGTGCGCATCCGCAGCTCGATGGCGCGGTCGAGGTGCTGCGAGTAGATGCCGAACTCGACCCGGAGGGAGTCGAATCCGCCAGCGATCCTGCGGCTCCAGTTCTCGAGGTTCCACTGCATCTCGAGGTCGATGATGCCGACAACCCCCCGCGTAGCAGCGAGTCGCCCCGCAGAATCCGCCCAGCCGTCGAGCGTCGCATCCGCCACCGTGTTGACGAGCCGGGTGATCTCGAACGCCTCGTCCTCACGGAACAGGCCGCTCTCGTGGTCGGCGCGCCCGTACAGGGCCAGTGCCGCAGAGTTGAGCCACACGGCGTGCAGGTCGGCACTGATCAGCACCACCGGTACCCCAGACGATTGGGCGTCAAGCAGCGCGGCCGTCGGTGCATCCGGCCACAGGCCGTCTCGGAAACCGACGCCGACCACCGGCGCATCCGATGAGCCACTCACCGAACCGGATGACAGCGCAGCGCCCACCAGGGCCGCCGCTTCGACTGCGGACTCTGCCGGGGAGACGTCGAGGCGCTGCTGCAGCATCGCCCACTGGCTGAAATGCGTGTGGTTGTCCCACAGTCCGGGCACCAGCCAGCGTCCGTCGAGGTGCACCTCCTCCGCCGTGCAATCGACGGCGTGACCGATCTCGACGATCACGCCATCTTCGATGAGCACATCGACAACATCGGAGCCCAGCCTGGCCCCACGCAGGATCACACTCATTTGTGGTGAACCCGCCGCATCTCATCGGCCAGAGCCGGCTTGCCGAAGACCGGGTTGTGGTCGAGTTCGTTGATCACATTGGTGACAATCTCGTCAGACTTGTTCTGGCTGAGCTTCGCGCGAGCGTCGAAGCGTGTGGCCACCAAGCGGAAGCCGACGGTTCCCGAGAAGATCTCCCGACCGTACTCCTCGTTGTCGGAGAGCCGGTTCGGGTGGGGCAGGCGGTCTTCGAAGTAGTCGACCAATTCGCCCAGAACTCGCCAATTCTCTTCGTCGCTCAAGATCTCCGGCGTGCCGTAGAGGTGAGCGGTCATGTGGTTCCAGGTCGGCACGTTCGGGGTGCCGTCATACCATCCGGACGAGACGTAACCGTGAGGCCCCTGCACGATGACGAGCACCTCGTTGGTGCCCAGCTCGAGCAGGCGGTCGTCTGGGCGACCAACGTGGCTGACCACGCTGATCTCTTCCCGGCCCTCCTCGACCATGACGGGATAGTGGGACGCGACCAGCCCCTTGGCTGTGTTGGCCACAATGGTCACCCACGGGTTCTCACGGATGAGGCGCTTGACCTCTTCGGGATCTGTGAGCATGTACGACGGTGTATGTCTCATACAGCTACTCTGGCACGCGCGACGACCCCGCGTTCACGCCTGGCAGTTCGGGCACCAGTAGAGCTTGCGTGCTGCCGCCAGCTCCATCACGATGTGCGTGCCGCACACCCTGCAGGGCTCGCCCGTGCGGTGGTACACCCAGTGCCGGTCCGCCCGATTCGCGAGGGCCGCCCTGTAAGAGTCGGTGTCCAGGCCGTCCATGGTCAGCATCTGGCCGGTCTCGACGCCGATCGCCAACAGGTGCGACCAGTCGCGCCACAGTTCGCGCACGAGCTCCTCCGGAACCAGCTTTCCCGGAGTGTGCGGGTTGAGGCGGGCGCGGAACAGCAACTCAGCCCGGTAGACGTTTCCGATTCCAGCAACGACGGACTGATCCATGAGCAGCAGGCCGATCGGGGTGGGCTTCTTGCGCACCACCGCGACGAAACGTTCCTCGCCCTCTTGCGGGTCTGTCGTCATCGGGTCTGGGCCGAGGCGTGCGATGACCGCATCAGCCTCGACCGGTGTGAGCACCTCACAGGCGGTGGGCCCACGCAGGTCTGCGACCGCGCTCTCGGTCAACAGGCGCACCCGCACCTGCCCGATGGGGTCTGGCGGGAACGACTCATCAATTGCGTCGTCGTCACCTCGCAGAGTCTCCTGTTCCGCCATGCGCAAGCGAGTGCGCCGCGGAGCACCGATGCTGTGCAGCGAGTCCTCGTGCTCCCCCACCACGGTTCCCCGCATATTCGTCTGGCCCATCCGCCCGGCAGCGGATGCCGTGGTGACGTCTGCCGTGATGTCGCCGGCGAAATCCCAGGCACCGTAGATGCCCAGGTGCACGCGAAGCACCAGCTCGTCGTCGAAGTCGAGGAACAGTTGCTTTCCGACCGCGTTCGAAGCGGTCATCGTTCGGGAGTCCAGTTGGGCGGCTCCAGAGGCGAACCGGCCCTGCGGTGATGAGACGGCAATCGGATGCCCCACGAAGTGCAGCGCGAACTGGCGAGAGATCCGATGGACGGAGTGACCTTCAGGCATGCGTCACACGATCTCGTGCCCGGCTATCGTGCCGGTCGATTCGTATTCGGCGAGTTGGGCGATCCTGCGTGCGTGGCGTTCCTCACCGGGGAACCCAGTGGAGATGAAGCGGTCGATCAGCTCGATGGCCTCCTCGATGCTGTGCTGTCTGGCCCCGATCGCCACCACGTTCGCGTCATTGTGCTCGCGCGCCAATTCGGCGGTCGACAGGTTCCACACCAAGGCCGCCCTGGCGCCCTGCACCTTGTTCGCGGCCATCTGCTCGCCGTTACCCGAGCCGCCGAAGACGACACCCAACGCCTCGACGCCGGCACGCTGGTCTACCACCACCGCTCGTGCTGCGTTGATGCAGAACGACGGGTAGTCGTCCAGCGGATCGTACGAGGCGGGACCGTGGTCGATCACGTCATGACCGGCATCCGTCAGATGCTGTTGGAGCGTCTTGCTGAAGTCGAGTCCGGCGTGGTCTGTGGCAACGTGGATGCGCATGCCACCAGCCTAGGGCTGAGCGAGGAAGCCCCGAAGCCCGTCGAGCAGTCGGTCGATGTCCTCCTCCGAGGTGTACGGAGCGAGCCCGACGCGCAGCCCCCCTTCGTCCCCCAGGCCGAGGCGACGCGATGCCTCGAGCGCGTAGAAATTGCTCGCCGGAGCAGACACCTTGAACTGCGCGAGATACGTGTACGCGTCTTCGGCGCTTCGGCCGTCGAAGGTCATCAGCATGGTGGGAGTGCGACGCTTCGCGCGCGAGTGCACCGTGACACCGGCAAGCGCGGCAACGCCGGCCTCCAGCCTCGCGAACAGCGTCTCCTCGTGTTGCTTGAGGGCGCTGGCCGACGCCACAAGTCGTTCGCGCCTCGTCGCGGCCGTGCTGCCGGAGAGGCCGGCCAAATAGCCGACGGCCGCCGTCACGGCAGCCAGGTATTCGTACGGCAGCGTTCCGAACTCGAACCGCTCAGGCACGTCGTTGGTCGATGGCAGCAGTTTGTCGCCCCACAGGCCCTCAAGGAGTTCCGGAGCGGCGACGAGCGCACCGAGGTGCGGACCGAGGAACTTGTAAGGCGAACAGGTGTAGAAGTCTGCGCCCAGCGCGGTGATGTCGACGAGTTCGTGGGCCGTGTAATGCACGCCGTCGACGTAGACGAGAGCTCCGTACTCGTGCGCCAGGCGGGAGATATCGGCAACCGGCGGCATGGTGCCGATCAGGTTCGAGGCGGCCGTCACTGCGACGAGCTTCGTGTGCTCCCCTACCACGCTGGAGAACTGGTCGAAATCTAACTCACCGGTGTTCGGGTCGAAGTCGATCCAGCGAACCGTGGCGCCCGCACGCTCTGCGGCCTGCACCCATGGGCGAACGTTGGAGTCGTGGTCGAGGCGCGTCACGATGACCTCGTCTCCAGGCTTCCAGGCCGCCGCGAGCATCCGCGAGAAGTCGTATGCGAGCTGCGTGGCGCTTCGCCCGAACACCACCCCTGCCGGGTTGCCGCCAACAAGGTCTGCCACCGCGCTTCGAGCGTCTGCGACGATGCGGTCAGCGTTGCGCTCACCATCCGTGACGGTGCCGCGGTTCGAGAGCGGCTCACTCAGTGCATCGGTGATCGCATCGATCACCTGCACGGGCGTCTGGGTTCCACCCGGCCCGTCGAAGAAGGCCCAGCCGCTTTTCAGTGAAGGGAAATCTGCTCGGATCCGTACAACGTCGTAGCTCATACGCCCACCATATTGCGTGCCCGAGTCCCGTCAGAACTGGGGGCCGCGGGTCCTCGTGCGCTTGAGCTCGAAGAAGCCATCGAAGCTGGCGGCCGCCACGACGCCGTCCCACAGGGTGAGGGCCTGCTCGCCCGTTGGTGCGGGTGAGATCACCGGGCCGAAGAACGCAGTGCCATGAACCGCGATGACGGGCGTCCCGACATCCTGGCCGACACGGTTGATGCCGTCGAAGTGACTCTCGCGCATCTGGGTGTCGAACTCGTCTGACTCCGCGTACTTCGCATAGTCAGGGTTCAGCCCGAGTTCCGCGAGCGCCCCGGGGATCACCTCGTCTGGATTCTTCGAGCCACCGGGGTGGATGCGCGTTCCGAGCGCGTCGTACAGCGGCTTCACCAGGTGGCTGCCCTCGAGTTCTGCAACGGCGGTGACCAACCGCGTGTACTTGAGCGCGCGAGGGAAGAACGCCCGATACTCGTCTGACACCTCCTTGTCTTCGTTCAGTACCGCCAGGCTCATGATGTGCCACGACACATCGAGGTTGCGGTGCTCAGCCACTTCGTCGACCCATCGGCTCGTCATCCACGCCCACGGGCAGGACGGGTCGAACCAGAAGTCGACGGCGGTGGGGGCTGAAGAGGCAGGAGCGGTAGTCATGCTTCCATTCAATCCCACCTGAGTGTGTGCTTCGGTTTGTGCGCGGGGGTCTGGTAAACAGCAGCGTGTGGGAGGACACTGGTCTCAGTGGTTTCGTGTGTTTGGAGGCACATCATGACCAGGTCCGATAGTTCGAAGCTCGTCGGTACTCCCGACCTCATGCCGGTGCTGTCGGCGGGCAAACACCGGAATCCACGCCAGGGCGCATGCTTCATGGAGTTCGCCTCGTTCCTGGCTGGTGAGCGGTGGAGTGATCATCCGGCCTGCACGCATCCGCTTCTCGCCTTCCTCGCCAGAGGGGTCAACGACTTCACGACGGATGCCGGCCGCAGCCGCATGGTTCCGCTGATCCCTTCTGTGATCGGCCTGAGCGGTTCCGACCCGCGGATCGACCTCGTGATTGCGGTGCGAGCCGCTGCGAGCGCGATCGGGGTGGCGAGCGAACCGAGGCAGCGTGCGCTGGCAACTGGGCTGCTCACCTGCCGCCGGATGCTCGTGGAGTTCGGTATGGACACCGACGGTGAGGTCGCCCAGCGCATCTCCGAGGCGCTCGCACTCGCCCCGCTCGCGTGGGAGTGGGCGAAGGGGTTCGAATCGTTGCGGGGTACGCGCAGGCGCAGCCTGTCGTTCACTCGCGCAGGGCGCGCGATTGTGAGCACAGCCGTGCTTGGACTGGCACAGGCCTGTGTCGACGATACGGATGATCGGCTCGTAGCGATGCTTGCGAGCGCGATCGACGACACACGAGCTCTCGTGGGTGCGACTCAGGATGCGCAGCCCCAGCCTCAAGAGGCACGGGTCTTCGCGCTGTAGGCGGCCTGCCTAGGGCAGCCCGTGCATGGCACGACCGTGCGGCTGAGTGAACGCGATCGGCTCCCCATCCACAGCAAGCACGAAGTCTGACGTTGATGGCGCGCTGATGGCTCTCGCGCGCAGTCGCTCCATCACGCCGGGCACCACGCCCTGCCCCTCGTTGGCCAGCCAGGCGACATCCAGCGCCGCCATGGTGCTGGAGAAGGTACGCCTGTCGGCCTCATCGAGGTAGGCGAGCACGGCGGTGTGGAACACGACGACCGTCGAACCCAGCGGCGCGCGCGCGACGAGGCCCTCGATCTCGGCCAACAGGTCGCCAGCGATGAGCTCGACGGGGTGAGCACGTGCGATCGCCACCGCCTCACGGAGGTGGGTACGCCTGTCGTCGTGCTCTGGCCAGATCAGCGCCTCCAACCACGCGACGTCCTCCGCGCTCGACACGTGCAGCGGGTGCAGGTCTATTCCCGCCCTCCACACGACCTCAGGAAGGCTTTCCGGGAGGGCAACGGTTCCGCTCACGTCGCAGTCGAAGCTCGGGGGTCGCGTGCCGGAAGTATCCGCCTCCGAACCGGGGTGCACCAAGTGCTGGGAGCCGTCACCGAGCCGGTAGCGATAGGCGTAGAGGTCGGGATACAGGCACAAGCCCGCAGAGGCGCCCACCTCGATCAGCGACAGGGGGCCGCCAAGCGACGCCAGGGCGGGAACCAGGGTGGCACAGCGGCCGGGTTCGTTCGTCTGCGTGGCGTGCGAGAGACACACCGCTGCGACCTGCTGCCAACGGGCTGTCAGCCAGCCCGCGAACCCGGCATAGTCGGTCACGCCAGCGCCGAGGTAGCGGGCGGCACTGAAAACCAGGTTCGGCTGGCGCTTAGCGGCGGGGAGCCTGTCGATCAACGCGATCACCGACTCATCTCCGGCGACACCCAGCGCCCACTCCTCGTAGCACGCGCTCATGCCCCTGGCCTCCACCTCGGCGAACGCCCGGTAGCGCTCCGCAGTGGGTGAACGCGGATCAGTGCTGCGTCTCATGGCTAGAGGTTAGTGACTGCACCCGGGGCAATCATGATTAGGCTGGAAAACCTGCAGAGACGCCACAAGCGCCAGACCGAACCCAGATGGAGAAACCCCCGTGCCAGGAGACAACCTCACCCGCGTCGAAGCGCAACAGCGCAAGGCCATCGTCGACGTCTCGAACTACGACGTCACTCTCGACCTCACCACCGGCGATGAGACGTTCCGAAGCACAACGGTGGTCACCTTCACAGCACAGCCTGGCGCATCCACCTTCATCGATGCGATTATCCGCACCGCGCACTCGGTGAACCTGAACGGAGTGGAACTCGACCCGTCCGTCGCAGACGGCGTGCGCATCCAGCTCGACAACCTCGCCGCAGAGAACGTGCTGACGGTGGTTGCGGATGCCGAGTACACCAACACCGGGGAGGGTCTTCACCGCTTCGTCGACCCGGTTGACGGAGAGGTCTACCTGTACACGCAGTTCGAGGTGCCAGACAGTCGTCGCGTCTTCGCTGTGTTCGAGCAGCCAGACCTGAAGGCGACGTTCACGTTCACGGTCACCGCTCCGGCCCATTGGCAGGTGGTGAGCAACTCGCCCACACCCACGCCTCGCGTCGACGGGGACGCTGCCACCTGGAGCTTCGTCCCCACCGCCGTCATGTCGAGCTATGTCACGGCCATAATCGCGGGCCCGTACGACGTCGTGCGCAGTGAACTCACGAGCAGCGACGGGCGCACCATCCCGCTCGGCGTATACGCCCGAAAGTCACTGAGCCAATACGTCGACGCCGACTACATCTTCGAGAAGACCCGTCAGGGATTCGCCTACTTCGAGGAGAAATTCGACCACCCGTACCCCTTTGAGAAGTACGACCAGCTCTTCGTTCCCGAGTTCAACGCCGGAGCGATGGAGAACGCGGGCGCGATCACGTTCACCGAGACCTACGTCTTCCGCTCAAAGGTGACGGATGCCATCAAGGAGCGTCGCGTCGTCACAATCCTCCACGAACTCGCCCACATGTGGTTCGGCGACCTGGTGACCATGAAATGGTGGAACGACCTCTGGCTCAACGAGTCGTTCGCCGAATGGGCGTCCACCATCGCCGTTGCGGAAGCGACGGAGTGGACGGAGGCCTGGACGACCTTCCAGGCCATGGAGAAGAGCTGGGCGTACCGGCAGGACCAGCTGCCGTCGACGCATCCGGTGGTTGCAACCATCAACGACCTCGAAGACGTGCAGGTCAACTTCGACGGAATCACCTACGCCAAGGGCGGCTCGGTGCTCAAGCAGCTCGTCGCCTGGGTGGGGCGAGACGCGTTCTTCGGCGGAGTCGCCGCGTACCTGAAGAAGCACGCGTGGGGCAACGCCGAACTTGCAGACCTGTTCACCGAGCTGGAAGCGACGAGCGGGCGCGACCTCACCGCGTGGTCGAAGCTGTGGCTCGAGACCGCAGGCGTGAACACGCTTCGCCCGGAGCTCACCACCAGTGAAGACGGAACCATCACGTCGTTCGCGGTGCTCCAGAGCGCCCCCGACGACTACCCCACCATCCGACCGCACCGCCTCGCCATCGGCGTCTACGACTTCGACGGTGAATCGCTACGCAGGGTGCACCGGGTGGAGATCGATGTTGACGGGGAGCGCACCGAGGTGCCAGAGTTCGTTGGCAGGCATCGCGGGGAGCTCATCCTCGTGAACGACGACGACCTCGCCTACGCGAAAGTGCGGATGGATGACGCCTCGCTGGCGGTGGCGATCGACCATCTGGCGAGCATCGGCGACCCGCTTGCGCGCTCCCTCGTGTGGGGATCCGTGTGGGACTCGACGCGCGACGGGGAGACGGCCGCGAGCGACTACGTGCGGCTCGTGCTCGGCAACATCGCGAGCGAGACCGAGAGCACCACCATTCGCACGACCCTCAACCAGCTCGCGCTCGTCGCCAGGCAGTATGTGAACCCTGCTGTGCGCGAGCAGACCATCACCCAGGTCGGCCACTCTCTGTGGGAGCTGGCGCAGGCTGCCGACGCAGGCTCGGATGCCCAGTTCCAGTTCGTCAAGTTCTTCGCCCAGGTGGCGTCGACAGACGAGCACTATGCAACCCTGGCCGCGCTCCGCGACGGGTCGCTCACGCTGCCAGGGCTCGAGATCGACACCGACCTCAGCTGGGAGCTGCTCGAGGGACTCGCGCTCGGCAACAAGATCACGGGCGCCGACATCGACGCCGCATTGGAAGCAGACAACACCGCGACCGGCCAGCAGGCGGCAGCTCGCGTACGCGCGACCTTCCCGACCGTGGAAGCGAAGCTCGCAGCATTCTCGTCGGTCGTCGACCGCGACGAGCTACCCAACGCGATTGTGCGCAACACGGCGCTCGGCTACCAGCACGTGAACGACCCCTCCAGCCTCGAACCGCTCATGGAGCGGTACTTCGCGAGCATCAGCGACCTGTGGGAGTCGCGCAGCTATGCGATCGCTGAAGCACTCGTGGTCGGGTTGTACCCCGCCCCGCTCGCCTCACGCGCGCTCGTGGACGCTACCCAGGCGTGGCTCGACGCCAACCACGACGTGCCTGCGCTGCGTCGACTGGTGGTCGAGAACCTCGCCGGCGTCGAGCGCGCGTTGAAGGTGCAGGCGCGCGACGCCCGGTAGCTGCGCCCCGCCCCTGCGGCATCACGCAGGGCGGGAACGTAGACTGGGGTGAATATGGATGAGACCGCGTCAGCATTCGACTGGGTGCAGTTCTGGGCCGAATTGGGCTCGTTCATCAACGACTGGCAGGCGCCGTTCAAGGCCCTTCTGGTCATCGTCGTAGCAGTCATCGCCAATTGGACCCTGCGTATCGCTATCCGGCGCATCGTCGACAGGGTCGTGACGGGTGCGAAGAAGAAGCACCGGGTGGAAGACACCCAGGCGCTCATTGCGTCACCCCTCGCTGCGGCTCGGATCGTGCAGCGCACGCGTGCGCTTGGGACGGTCTTCAACAGTGCGGTGACCGCCCTCATCACGATCATCGCCCTGCTGCTTCTCGTCTCCATCCTGTTCCCCAGTGCGACGGGCGCCTTCGCGATCGTGAGTGCGGCCATCGGCGCGGGCCTCGGCTTCGGTGCCCAGAACATCGTGAAGGACGTGCTCAACGGCATCTTCATGGTCGCGGAGGACCAACTCGGCGTAGGAGACATCGCAGACCTCGGTGAGGCGACCGGAACGGTTGAGGAGGTCGGGCTGCGAATCACCAAGGTGCGCTCGGTTGATGGAACCCTCTGGTTCGTGCGCAACGGCGAGATCCTGCGGGTGGGAAACTTCTCGCACGACTGGGCACGGGTGATCATCGACCTGCCTGCCCCATACACCGCGGATGTCGCGCGCATCCAGGAGAAGCTGCTCCAGACCGCGAACACCATGGCGAACAGTGCCGCGTGGAAGTCGAAGATTCTCGAGAAGCCGGAGATCTGGGGCATCGAGTCTGTGAGTGCTGAGGCGATCGTCATCCGCCTTGTCATGAAGGCGCGCCCCTCTGAGCAGTGGGCTGTCGCACGTGAACTGCGTCTTCGGCTGAAGCTCGCCCTCGACGAGATCGACGTGAACCTGCCGGCGCTGAACCGCGTGGTCATCGACAGCAAGGAGACCACGGGCACCCCGCAGAAGAGTGTACCGACGAAGACGAAACCGCTCCCCCAGGCGGAGAAAGGCCCCGAGACGTGAGTGACAAGCCGAGCCAGGTGAGCCCCGTGACGCTGCGGGTCAGCGAGAACGGTCCGGCCGCAGGCGGAAGCCTTTACGACCAGGTGGGGGGCCATGCCACCTTCGACGCCCTCGTGCGGAGGTTCTACGAAGGCGTGCGTACAGACCCCGTGCTCTGGCCGATGTACCCGGAGCACGACCTGGAGGGAGCCATCGAGCGCCTCACCCTTTTTCTGGAGCAGTACTGGGGCGGCCCAGGCACCTACAGCGAGCGGCGCGGGCACCCACGGTTACGGATGCGCCACCGCGCCTTCAAGGTCAACCCGGAGGCCAGGGACCACTGGCTTGCACACATGCGCGCTGCGCTCGACACGCTCGGCCTCAGCCCGCTGCACGAGTCGACCCTGTGGGGGTACCTCGAGAGTGCTGCTCACTCGCTCGTCAACACTCACGAACCCTGATCAGCCAGCACTGGCGCTTGGGCAAGCGTGTCTCGAAGCGGCGTGGTCGGCCTACCGATCAGCCTGCTCAAGTCCCCTGACGCCTCGGCCAGCGCCCCGTCACGCGTGTTCGCATCGAGCGTCACCACGAAGGCAGCCTGCGCCATCGGCACTCCGGCTTTGGTGAGGATCTTGCGGTGCTCCTTCGCAGAGACCCGCTTGTACCTCACCTCGCGCCCGATCAGGTCCCCGATCGTGCGGGAGAGCTCTTCGTAGTCCCAGGCGTGGTCGCCCGAGAACTCGTAGACGCGACCCTCGTGGCCGGTGCCGGCCAAGACCACTGCTGCGCCCTCTGCGTAGTCGATCCGCCCCGCGCTGGCCACTCGCCCGTCGCCCAGGCTGGCGATGATCAGACCCGTGTACTGCGCCTGCTCCAACACCTGGAAGTAGTTCTCGGTGTACCAGTTGTTCCGCAGGAAGGCGAACGGGATTCCCGACTCGCGGATCAGCTCCTCTGTCAGCTTGTGCTCCGGCGCCAGCGCGAGCTGGGTGGTGTCTGCCCGCGGAGCGCTGGTGTACGCAATGAAGCCGACACCAGCATCCGTAGCCGCCTTCACGACATTGCGGTGCTGGCCGGCACGTTGCCCCACAGCGCTGCCTGAAACGAACAGCAATCGGTCGACGCCGTCGAACGCGGCCAGAAGAGAATCTGGCTCTGTGTAGTCGGCCGACCGTACCTGAACTCCCAGGGCAGCAAGGTCTGAGAGCTTCTGTTCGTCACGACCGATCGCGACGATCTCGTTCGCCGGTGTTCCCCGATCGATGAGCGAGTCGACGACGAGGCGGCCGAGTCGGCCTGTGGCACCGGTGACGGCAAGCAGCATGGGTATCCTTTCGGGGGTCGCCTCAAGGATATCCGCCGTCGTCACGGCAACAGGCGGGGGGCTACGGCGGGGTCAGCGCCTGGTCTCGCAGTCGAAGTCACCGTCAGGGAATCGCACGATGCCGGTCTCGTCGACGGCGATGATCGTGTTGATCGCCAGGCAACCGATGCCGGCGGTCGGGTCACTCACACTGCCCTCGCTGAAGCTGACGATCAGGGTCTTGCCATCCCACGCGATGTCGTCGGGGTTCATGGCCGCCGCGACAGCCGCGAGCACGGCGTCATCAGTCGAGTCGAAGGCGCGACCATCCTTGCCGTCATCTGTCGGTTCAGATCCCTGCGTACCCGTCGAACCAGCGCCCGGGTTCGGCTTGAGCGCGTCAGGGATGACGTCACCGCCCATGCTGCACCCTGAGATTCCGACCAACAACAACGCGGTCGCTGCGGCGACGGACAACTTTCGGGCAACCCTGATCATCTATATCCTCCAGTCGGTGAGCACCACGGCGGGCTCGCCTCACCGTACCGATGGCACCGTGCCGCACCCCCAGGCGCACGGCGTGTCTCAGATAACGCGGTGGATGAGCGGCACCCCAGGGCGATATGCCAGGTGCACATAGCTGGGGGCATCCAGAATCACCAGGTCTGCTTTCTTGCCGACAGCAACCACACCAACGTCGTCGCGCCACAGGGCCTTCGCGCCGCCCGCGGTCGCAGCCCACACAGCCTCAGCGGGAGACAGGTGCATCTCCCGAACGGCGAGGGCGATGCAGAACGGCATCGACGACGTGAAGCACGAGCCCGGGTTGCAGTCGCTGGCGATCGCCAGGGTGGCGCCGGCGTCGATCAGCCTGCGGGCATCCGGATATGGCTGCCTGGTCGAGAACTCCACCCCCGGAAGCACCGTAGCCACCGTTGACCCGGAGGCGAGAGCATCGACATCGTCGTCACCGAGGAAGGTGCAGTGGTCTACGCTCGCAGCCCCGAGCTCCACCGCAAGTTTCACGCCCTCGGATGGCCCCAGCTGCCCCGCGTGCATGCGAGCTCCGAGCCCCCTGGCCTGGCCCGCCTCAAGGATGGTGCGTGCCTGGTCGATGTCGAATGCACCGTCGTCACAGAACACGTCGATCCACCGTGCGCGGGGCGCGCAGGCATCGAGCATCTCCCCCGTCACAAGCTCCACGTAGCCGGCAGGGTCATCAGAGAACTCCTCCGGCACGACGTGCGCCCCGAGGTAGGTGGTCTCGTCGGTGAACTGGCCGGCGATGGCGAGCGACCGCGACTCGTCGATCGTGCTCAGGCCATATCCGCTCTTGATCTCGACGGTGGTGGTGCCCTGGGCACGCATCTCCGCGACCAGGTGGGCCGTGTTTGCGGCCAGATCGGCGTCTGAGGCAGCCCTCGTGAGCCCGACAGTACGACGGATGCCGCCGGCCGCATACTTCTGTCCCGTCATGTGCGCCTCGAACTCGTCAGAGCGATCACCGGCGAAGACAAGATGGCTGTGGCTGTCCACAAAACCCGGAATGACGCACCTGCCCTCGGCGTCAATGCGCGAATCGGCATCGGGTGCAGCCGACGACTCACCCACCCACGAGATCAGCCCATCCTCTACCACCACGGCAGCGTTGTTCAGTTCTGCTGTGAGGGGTCCGATCTCAGGGTCGTTGGTGACTAGGAGCCCGATCCCCTCGATGAGAGTGCTTGTCATGCACGCAACCGTAACCCTGCGGCTGCCTCAAGTACACACAGCGCAACGAGACGAACCGTGCGCTGGTCTGCAACGTCTGCGGTGGCATCCACCTCGGTCAGGTCGATCGACTCCACGGATGCATGCCGAGCTGCCAGGCGCGCCGCGCGTCGCAGTTCTGCAGCGCTGATCCCGCCCGGCACCGAGGCGGGGCAGGCGGGTGCGACCGAGCGGTCGCACACGTCGACGTCGAGATCGACGTGCACCGGCCCCCCAGCCGACGAAGCGACCTCCAGCGCCTGCGCCATCACGTCGTCCATCGGGCGCCGAGCCAACTCGTCGCGCAGGATCACTGTGATGCCGTGGTCCCGAGCACGGGCCGCATACTCGGCGGAGTTCGCGAAGTCGGAGATGCCGATCTGCACCACTCGTCGCCCGTCCAGCCCCGCCTCGAGCAGGCGCCGTACGGGTGAGCCGTTGCTGACGCCGTCCCTGAGGTCGTAGTGGGCGTCGACCGTGATGAGTCCTGCCGTGTCGATCCGATCGCCCCAGGTGCCAAGCGCCGCGGGAACGGTTGCCGCGTTGTCGCCACCGAGAACCACCAGAAGTCGCGCCGTCGTCTGCGCGATGGCAGCAATGGCATCCGCCTCGCGCTCGTCGGGATCCTCGACGTCGCCCCAATCGGCGAAGGCGATGGGTTCTCCGTCGGCAGCGTGGAAGTACTCGCTGTAGTAGCGCAGCGCACCCCGAACGGCCGCCGGGGTCAGGTGGGCGTTCGTCGCGGAGAGCGACGTCTTCGAGGTGGGCACCCCGATGAGGCCGAAGTCGACGTCTCCCGACGGTGCCGGCCAGTTGCCGGCGCGCGGCCAGAGCGGATCGACGCTGAGCGGCCGGTCGGCCATCAGTTGCCCTCCTTCATCGGCACGCGCACGCCGTGGCCGTCGGCGAACCCCGCGGCATCCTCGTATCCTGCGTCGACGTGACGGATGACGCCCATGCCCGGGTCGTTGCTGAGGACCCGGGCGAGCTTCTGGGCAGCCAACTCCGAGCCGTCGGCCACCGTCACCTGGCCCGCGTGGATGGAGCGACCAATGCCGACTCCACCGCCGTGGTGGATCGACACCCAGCTGGCACCGGATGCCGTGTTCACCAGGGCGTTCAGCAGCGGCCAGTCCGCAATGGCATCCGACCCGTCCTTCATGGCCTCGGTCTCGCGGTACGGCGATGCGACTGAGCCGGAGTCGAGGTGGTCGCGGCCGATCACGATCGGCGCGGAAATCTCGCCGGAGGCCACCATCTCGTTGAACTTGAGGCCGGCCCGGTCGCGTTCGCCATAGCCGAGCCAGCAGATGCGCGCGGG
>Ga0180215_1001925_pt1 | contig 21801 bp, 19 predicted proteins | sample eDN3rd37CBELigBY_FD_128871 | JGI IMG/M metagenome (GOLD analysis project Ga0180215, IMG submission 128871) | Enriched backyard soil microbial communities from Emeryville, California, USA - eDNA 3rd pass 37_C BE-Lig BY (version 2) (version 2) | ecosystem: Environmental > Terrestrial > Soil >... | reverse complement strand
CGCTGCCCTACGGCCTTCTTCTCCGCCATCGCCCTCGCTGCCACCGTCATCTTCTGGCTGTGATCAACGAGTCCTGACCCTAGTGGCGGCCCACAGAGCCCCGCAGACCGCGTCGGCGCAGTCTTTGCTGAAGGACGGATTGTGGTCGACCTTCCGGCGGTCCTGGCGCATCTCCAAGCCGACCAGTTCACGTCGCAGGAGCTCAACACCAGGCTCAGCGGGGGCGAAGGTGATGCGCCCTTCATAAAGGCAGTCGCGCAGATATTCATAAGGCTGCAAGCTCTTATCCACAGAGTTGGCATAGGTATGGAAGCCGAGCCCAGATAGGATTTGGATGCTTTCGCGGCTCTGGAAGCCGTCATAAGTGATGCTAGCGATATTGAATTTGAACTCGTTCGCCAGCCGCAGAATCCAGGCCCTGACGTCCGCGAAGCTGACGTTGTGGGTCTTGCTGGGCTGTAGGGTAAAAGCGAGCGGCACGGCAAAGGCTGGCATGACCTCCTTCACGCCATTCACCCTCTCAACGGGCACTTGGCCATTGATTCGCACAAGGGCAATGCCGCAGCGGTCTCCTGATAGCGATAGGTCAATGTGGACGCAGTGGGGCAAGGCTCAAATTGCGGCGTCGGGCAGGTTCTTCTCTATGACAAGCGGCATGCCGTGTGTAGCCAGGACACTCACGTCCCTGGCCAGCAGAGGCTGCATGCCCTCCTCCACTCCTCTGGCAAAGGCGGCCTTCACGGTGTCGCGGCGAGCGATGAATGGGCTGATTGCCTGAGAGGCTACGCCAAGCACGTCACGCAGGGCACCTTCTGGGTCCCGCTCGAAGTCAACCTTGTACTCCACCGGTACATCTTCAACGCGGCCCGCAGCAGGGTAATCAATCCCTGCCCTCTCATGCTCTCCGAGGACGCGTGTTGCATACTCTTCTGTGCCGACCAGCAGGTGGAACCTGGCGCCTGAATGTTTCCTCGCAGGCATAACATCGAACTGGCGGTGGCGAATGCTGACGGTGTTCGGCGCTCCCTTCTCCTCAGCCGTCGTCATCCGGGACTCAAGGAAGTCAGCGGCGTATTTGACGGATGATGCGAAGCAAAGCACTCCAACTGCGATACCACGCGTGGTCATGCCACGCCGACGGCGGCGGCTGATGTTCTTGTAGACCTCCTCGGCTTGGTCCCACGTGCCCCCAGCCTGCCCGGCTCTGGCAGAGTTTGCGATACGCTGAAGGAAGGAGAACTCGTCGAAAGCGCCACCAGGCGTCAGTGCGCCAATGGTCGAGTTTAGAGCTGCCGAACCCGGAACAACCCAGATGTTGTTATCGAACTCCAGCGCGGCATCTTTGTCCTTGTTCCACCTCATGTTCCGCCGGGCATATGGCATTGCTTCGAAAAGCTGGCGAATGGGCTGGTACAGAACCTGCTTCGTGGTTGATGCGTCCACTGACTGCAGGGTCCACAGCATGACATCTGATGCGGGCTTTCCGACGAGCTGCTGTGGTGGGTCGAAGCACGACATGCAGATGACTTGATGGATGGTCGTCGTTTTCAGCGTATGACTCTTACCCGTGCCCGTTGCTCCGCCGAGATATGCCTCGAAGACCGGCTCCGCCCCGGTGAACACGTCTGCGTTGATGCGCCGAATGTCCTTACTTACCAGAGGATAGTACTCCGTCAGCTGGCCTAGAAACTCAGGTGAGGACATAACCTCTTCCACCGTCGGCGGCACTTGCCTCATCAGCGTGAGTTGTGCGGCAACCTCGGTGTTCCCCTTGAGGGCGCTATCTCGTGCAAATTCACATATTCTGGCATGTCTGATGTGGCCGTGCGTACGATAGAAGGACGCGTGCTGGTCACAGCCGTCAGCGGTCCGAAGGCATAGTTCTCGGAACTGGTCCTGCGGCGACATCAGATTGCGTTGGCCGACAAGCTCCCTAAAGGAAGATGCTTTCGAGCGTGGGATGACGGCCGACATCAGTCACCCTCCCCCTCGCCCCTGCCGTCCAGGTCACCCAGTGAGTAGTGCACGTCGACGGTGCCATCACCGAATGCCGAGTAGCGGGCTCGGTCGTATGTTTCCCTCATCCGTCGTGCCAGGACAGCACCGCTGTCGAGCTGCTCCTCTTCGCCGGACCTGGGCATCAAGCGACCGCCATCGAACAATCCGAGGTGGGCCATGACCTTGCCAATGCTCTCCACACCGGCCTTGGCATCGGCGTTGGCGCGGTTGCGGTCACTGGTCTTCTGGGTGCTGTCCTCCCGAATGGATACCGACCAGGTAGTCGAAGCCTTCAGCTCCTCCAGCATCCAACTGACGAGCGGATACGGGTCCATGGTCTTCGCTTCGAGGGCCATCCGCTCCCGCAGCCGACCAGCCAGCTTCTTGGCAACAGCGTAAGGGACGTCCGGTTGCCTGGCGCACTCGTCGAGCCGAAGCCCCAGAGACTGTAGACGTCGGAGCTCATGCAGGGAGGCTAACTCAAGGTGTTCCGGGTAGTGGTCACGGGCATGCCGGAGGCGAGCAGCAGGCGTGTCAGGAAGGCTGGCTTGCCCACCTTCAAATCCTGCCCCTGAGATATCGGCTGTTAGCTCATCGCGGGCCTCTTTCGCCATGCGCTCGGCAGCACTTTCTTCCACAGCCCGATTCCGGACAGCCACCCGCACTGGACGAGCCTTCTTCGCCGCCGGCGTACCACTTCTCCCACTCGCTGCTTTCCTGGCCGGCATGCTTGGCCTCCCTCCCTTCAGGGAAGCCTGCGAGGAGAACTGGAAAGCGAGGCGGATGGTTTGCCAAGAGAACAGGCACTCTCTCCTCACTACGGTGCTCCGGGATAAGGAGGGAGAGCGATGCTGAGGAGAATTTGGGCGGCCATATGCGCGGCAGTTGCCGGAGTAGGTGATTACCTGTGGTGGATGTGCAGCCTTCCTGGGCGGTGCGTTCGTGGACTCTACGACGGCCTGTTTGCTCCGTCGCCTATCTCACATAGCGCTACCGTCCCGGAAATGCCGACGCTAGCGGATGCCGAGAAGCAAGCTGTGGAGAAGCTGAGGAAAGAGGCACTCCAGCAGCCGGAAGCCGGAGTGTCATACCGCCCGGATGAGGCAGCGGCTATCCGCCGTGCAGCACGGGCTCTAGCTTTCAATCGTGTGCCTCTCAGCACCGATGTCGGCGCGATGTCGCAGCGCTCTGCGGCTTGGCTCAGAAGCCTGGACCAGCAAGGACTGGAGCTCGTGGGGCGAGCGGAGATTGGAGCCATTGCAGACCACATGCAGCGGAAGACCCGGCTCGGTGAGCTATCATGGCTGCAGGACGTCAAGCTGCCGGCGCGGTCCGTAGTCATGTCCACCGATAGTCCTGTGCCACAGCCGGTCGGGACGGCACCCTTGCCTGACACGGTGGTGCTCCCTTTCCATCGGTGCCGGATGCCGATGTCGACGGACGAGAGAGATTCCGACGTGCCGCTTAAGGCCAGCAAGCTGTAACAGGAAGGGCCCCTTGATGGGGCCCTTGTTCATTCAGGAGACTGTTCGTGTATTACCGACGCAGGGGCACAACAGTTTGGAGCTCAGCGCGGAGGGCAAGCATCTCATCGAAAAGCTCTGCATTCTCTCTCTCAGCAGCCGCCTTCTCGGCCAAGGCATATCGGAGGTCCATATTGGCCGTCTGCAGGCCGGACTGGAGGATTTCGATGCGCCGGTAGGCATCCTGGAGCCGCGCCATCAGTGCCGCCCGCTCCTCCTCCTCGGCGCGCTGCCGACGAGCTTCAGCGGCTTGCTCCACCGCGCGTGCCACAGCGAAGCCCAGCGGCATCAGGCCACCAATCACATGTGCATTGACGTCAGCGGCGACACGGTGGGCGTTCATGGCAATGCCTCCTATAGCATCATCTATGTAATAGACTTCTAATTGTCAAGTTTTCCCTTTTATTCACCTAGATGACCCAGAGCACACCCTGGAGCTCCAGAAGGAACCCAAGCAAGGCTTGGTTGGACCGCCGTCATCAGTTCTCTGATGTACGCCCTCAATTCCTCCCTCTTCGTCGATATCGCCGCCTGCCGCAGGGATTCTTTACTGTCGCGCAGGAGGGCCTCTGCGGCAGCTGTTCCGGCTAGCTTTGCGAGTTCGGAGGCTTTCGCCCAGCCGAGACCCATAAGGTCTTGCTCAGACCACCCTGCAGCCTGAAAAGCCTTGTAACTGCTGATGAAGAACTGGGCCGCCCGGACGCTCAGGTGGGGGAAATGGTCCCTGACGTAGTCCGTCCAAGCAGTCCGGCCGGTGTAGCCAAGTTGACCGTGCAATCTGGCCTCTTTGACCCAACACAGAATCCCGCCCAGTCGGTACCAGCCTATCTCGTGCGCCTGGTAGACGGCCTGCGCGGCCACGAGGGGGCCATGGGCAGCCATCAAGGACCGCATGGGCTCCGACAGAGGAACAGCGGTTGGGTCGGGCTCCCTGCCCTTTCCTATGCTGTCCCTGCCACGCCTGGCCGGCTCCCCCAACTCCGACAGCCAGACATGGCATGGCTCTCCAAATGGTAGGCCAGCACGGTCCAGGGGCTGGACAATGACGCCTCTCGCCAACCCACCATCCCTTGGGATGCTCGGCCTCAGGACCCCTCCCCGTCCCGGGGAGCCTACCACCTGGACCCGTTGCCCTGGCTGTAGGGGACCACTCCCTCCTGGCTGGTAGCCCCGGAATGCCAGCACGGCGCCCATGCGGACCAAGGGGCCCAGCTTGTAAGGGCGCTTACTCCTGGCCTGGCTCATCGACATCGCCTTCACCCGGCACGCTGAGCCATTCCTGGTCACCAGCGTTCAGAAGGTCCCACCCACCCCACGAGAACCTCACGTCCGGCTCAGTCGTCATGGCAGCAGTCATCATCGCCCTCCTCATCGTGGGGCGCCTCAAGCTCTTGCCGGCGGGTGCGAATGCGGTCGCGGAACTGGGCGGCATTCTCACGCAGTGCTGGGCCGCCGTCCGGATGGCTAGGCGCCAACGCTGACAAGGCACGCCTGATGGAACGGAGAGCAGCCCTGGCGGCGATGTCGGCCATCACGCTGTCGGCGTCGTCTTGGGCGGACTCAAGCATCCATATGGCGCGCTCCAGGTATGTGACAGCATGCTCCGGGCCGGCGTTGCCCGCCTCCTGCAGGGCCTCCTGAAGGCGGAAGATGGTGATGTCTCGCTTGGCTATCTCGGAGACGAGGCGGTCTATCCGAGGCTGACAGGATTGCCGGCCAAGATGCCAGCCGACAGCTATGACATCCTGTCGCGCACTGGATTCATCTGGAGAGGCGGTGCCTATGGCCGCGTGCCAGACCGCCACCATGCGGGCCTTCAGTTTGTCTAGGGCAGCAGGCATGAGAATGGCTCCCAGGAGGTTCTGGGAGCCATTGTGTGAGGGCGAATGGCAAGAGAGCTGTCAGTGCACAGCCGGCCAGTAGCGCGCAAGGGCTCCAAGCTTCCACGAGGCGCGTCTGGGAAAGCTTCATCGACGTTCTGCCACCCGGTTGCCTTGAATGTAGTCTTGCCTGGACCTCCACGCTTCACCACAAGCACAAGGCCACGCAGACTACCGTGGTGGGCAACCAGCTTTTCCAGCTGTGCCGCCTCAGCTCGCGTGAGTGCCAGCAGTTGCTTGCGGGCGTTTTTTCCGGTGCCGAAGCAGGTCAGGAGAACATGCTGGTGCACGGCTTTCCGGTAGGCGGAGTACATGTACATTGCGCCAGACTTGCTGGCCTGCGCGATGCATTCCGGGCATCCGTCGGCCGGGCAGCTGAGCCAAGCTTGCTTACCGTTAGGGCACTTCTGGTGCTCTCGGCGCACTTCCGGCATCTCTACGTCCAGCAGGAGAACCGATTTGACGACGTCGGACGGAATGACGCGCGGCTCGCTGATGTAGCGCCCTGCAGACACTCGAGCAGGCCTGGGATTCTCTGACGGCGGCTCGCGGAAGCGGTTCGGAATCGGCCTTTCGCGGCCGAGATTTTCGAGTTGCCAGATTGAGCGTCGAACTGCCAGCGATGGCTCTGGAAAATGGAACATCGTTGCCCCCCGGTGTTGTTTCCTCCCCCTTTGGGAGCGCCCATCTCAAGAGTAGGCTCCTCGAATTGCTCGTCGCCACAGCCTTGCAAGTATGCAGATGAATATTTTCCGGAAATTGTTGACGCGGTCGCTTCAGCAGAGTCCAGATTGCTTCACCATCGACCGAGAAATCAGTAGGCGGGCATCTTCAGCAAGGTGGGATACCTAGATGGGCTTCTTCGACTGGCTGTTCGGGGGCAAAGAAGAGACCAAGACGGCTCAAGGCCGGGCATCCATGGCCATCGAAGCTGCCCCCCAACCTTCCGCAGATTTCGAGCCACTTGCGCGGAGGGCTGTTGAGCACCTCGGTCTCATTAGGCCGGAGTACATTCCTGTCCTCACTAAGATGGCCCAGGAAAGCCAATTCGGCCGCACGGAGACGACCGCCCGATTCTCGCGGAGAGCTGGCACTCAGTTGACCCGGGAGGAGAAGAAAGCCCTGGGCTTGAGAGCCAGCGTGTTCATGTCCATGGAAGCCCTGGAGATGCTTACCGACAAAGGGCGTCAGGACCCTTTGAATGCTTTGGAGACCACGCTTCACAGGATATGGTTCGAGAATAACGCTATCCGGGAGATGACCAGGCCGTCGAGCACCGGCCTTGGCACCACACACTACATCTGGATGTCGTGTGGTGACGAGACGACCTGCCAGGCATGCTGGTCACGAAATAGAAGGAGGTTCGCCTACGCGCAGGCCCGCCTGGGGCAGTTCCCCGGCTCATGCGATGACTGCACTAGGGGCTGGTGCCGCTGCTACGCGGCACCAGTCCTGCCGGAGTTCAGGCGGAGGCCAGGTTAGCCCTTCCCATCCGCGTCCCGGCCCATCTGCTCGACCTTCTTCCTGAGCCGCTGGACGTCCTGCAGTAGTTGCTCCCGGACGACTTCATGCGGCACTGGGGGCCGTGGGTCTTGGCGAGCCCTCTCAATGTGCTGCCGCAGTTCCTCCTCGGTGGCCGGCATGCCGGGAGCCACACCATGTCGGCTGAGGTCAAGCTTGTCAGAGTCATCTGCCAATGCCCATTCTTTCGAGTACCACGTGGAGCAGCGGCTGCATCATGCATACGCGATGCAGAGAGTGCACGACTATCGCGTGTCCGGCAAACACAGCCCGCCAGTCAGGTATGTGACCAGTTCACCCGGGAAAGTTCCCCTTAGGAACCCGATGTGTGCTTGGCGGTCCAATCCGACTTGATGATAGGGACACATTGGCTGGTATCGAAAGGATTGGTTATGGCCCGAACACCGCCTCCAACAATTCTTTGAGTGACGGTCGCGGTCGGCGCCACCCCAACCGTATAGGTGACCTCCACAGGAGTGGAGCCCATGTTTGTAATCATGTGGCACCACCCGGCAGCTTCTCCGCTATTTCGCCATTCTATCTTTACGGAGCCACAAGCATTTCCGCTACAACCCGCTTGGGCCTCGCTGAGCCCAGCGCCGCAGAATGCAAGCCCGAGAGCCACCACCAGCAGCAAGTTCTTCATTTCAGCACCTCGGCGAACCCGATATGCACCGACCTCCAGTAAGGTTCTCGCAGTCTGACTTGGTCATACACTGCGCCGTTGCGGCGCCGCTTGCCGTGGCGCAACAGCAAGAAGCATCTGATGGACAGGCGATTTGCGTAAAGGGACGGCTTATTCTTGGCTTAGGGGTATTCAGCACCGCTGCCAGGCGCTCTAACGTCGGAGAACCGGCAGGCAGGGTGTCCAACGCTACAGCCGGGGAGGCCATAAGTAGAGCCGAGAGCATCGCTGCCGCCACGAAGCGCATGTCACACCCCTCCCCAATATGTCGATATCGTAACTTTATTCTCACTCTCCGGCAACCCAATTTTTCGCTTCTTGAATACCCTCGCGTCGCCGGCATTAGGAGCGAGGTCATTCGCTGCAAGAGACCAATCACCTTTGAGGCGACTGCAGACTTTCAATCAGCCTCGCATTCCGAGCCCGGCAGTCGACCAGTCTCGTCGCCAGGGTCGCCGTCAGCGCATCGTGCTCAGTAGCCGTCGTGATGTCCAGGCGTGGCATCGGAGGACATCGGTATGACTCCAATATTCCAGTAGCAATGCGTGGCGGCTCGACGAGGACGCTCTTCTCACTCGTCGTGCTGCAGGCCGCCAAGATAGTCGCGGAGAGCATCACTAGGACGGCAGGCCGGGTCATGCTGGACATCTCGAATTCTCCTCAGCGACTCTTCGAGAGCCCGGCTGTTGTCCTGTTCATGACGGAGCGCGCTTGCCAAACCGTCGGCCGCTCGGTCTTGGTCACCCAGGAGCCGGTTGGTTCTCGCGATAGCGGCAGTCTCCTCCGCTTGGACTGCGTCCCTCCCCTTCATCACGGCTTCCACTCAGACTTCAAACTCGGCGACACGCGGATTCGTCAACCGGGCTAACCAGGCGACGTAGCCGACCAGGCCAGCTACGCCAGCAACCACGACACTGACAATGACCAGAATGCGTCTGCGGCTGGTATGACAACTCAGTATGAAAGTACTAGCTTTGTCGGGAACTCTTTCCCGGCCGGCATCGTGATGACGACACACGCCTTCGGCTGAGAGCCCAAAGAAGATGCCCGGACGCGACAGCACCCAGGAAGCCGCGGCGACGTTGCTGGCGATGAAAGCAAGAAGGGCGTGCCTCATACGGACATTCCCGTTGGGATGGGAAGCCACGAAGACCTTGGCAGGAAATCGGCCGAGGGCCCGGCTCTCCGAGAACAATCTCGGCCGCCGTTCGACGGCCGAGGTGGCAACGCCCACGAGCCCAGCAAGCAGGCTGAGAGCTGCCGGAGCAGACAACACTGGCTAGACGGCCCGCCCAGCGACAGCCAAACGCCAGCAGCCAATGCAATTTCACATAGATAACTCTTTGGAGTACCCCCAATGACCGCCCTGAGAAGGGGTACATGGCTGTAGCCTTAGAAACTGAGCTTTCTTGGAATACAAGCACTTATGGAGAATTTCTTTCTCCCTAGACACCTTGTAAAATTCGGATGTTCAAATAAATTTTTCTGTCGAAGGATATCGTTTCTTATCTTGTGCCCTCCATGAGGTTGCGACTTGTCGCACGCGATGGACAATATCCGTTTCCTGTTCGACGTCCTGCCAGCTCGGGTCTTCAATCCTTTCAGCCTGGATGGCACCCGAAGGGCGTACGAGGTCCTACTCCGGGTCTGCATCCAGGGTCCATTCTCCAAGGAGAGCGTGGATCCTGTTGAAAAACCGGAACTCCAGGGGCTGGTCGAAAGAACACTTTCGGAGTTGGAAGCGGAGAATCCGGGCGTTGAGTGTCCTGCACCCTCAGCCGCTATGCGGATGATGTTCACGGCAGGGTGGCTTACGGAACACCGCGATGGCTGGAAAACGGTCGTGGAGATGGACCGGTCCGTGGCAATCCTGGCAGAGTTCCTGTGCCGGCAGCTCCCCGCCGAAGTTCAGGGAATCTCCTTCGGAGACGGTATCGCCAGCCTCGATGCCATGCTGCAGTCGGCCCATGCGGAGCCCGACACCCACGCTGGTGCCATTCTGGAAGCGGCAAGGTCGGCCAGAAGCTTCGCAGCCAATGTCCGCGCCATCGCTGGCAACCTGCGCAGCATCGAGCGCTCCATCCTTTCGAAGCCGAACATCAACGAGGTTGTCTCTGCCTTCTTCGACGAGTTCGTGGCCAAAATCCACGCCGGCGACTACGCCCAGCTGACCTCCTCGAGGAACCATCCTTACCACTTCCGTTCCAAGGTGATACGGCTCGCCGAGGACCTAAGCGACATGGAGACCTTGCGGCGCTTCGCGGAAGCCATGGCCACTAATAGCGGTCGAAAGGATGTCGATGCCAACTGCCAGGCTCTGCAGGACGCACTCGACACCATCATCGCCTCGATGGACGCGGTGGAGCGCAGCCGGCAGCGCATCGATGCCAGCAAGGCGAATGTCGAGCGCCGTTTCCTGAACACCATCCGGCAGGTTGACCTCACCGACCCAAACCGTGACCGTCGGTTCAATGCCGTGTCGGATGCATTGAAAGCACTGCGCGGCGTAGAAGATGATGGGCGTGAGTTTCCGGAACTGGGCCTGAAGTTAATCCCGCAGGTTGCCTACTTGTCACCCGGAGGATTCAGAGACCCACCCCGCCCGCGCGAGCGGGTTTTGCCGAAGCCCAGCCGTATCGAGAAGCCGGACCCCATGCTGGTAGCCTATCAGAAGGCGGCCAAGCAGTTCATGACCTCCCTTCTCTTCGACGGGCGGCAGGCAGCAAGAAAGCTGGCTCAGCTGAATGGTGGCATTTTCCGGTCGACCGACTTCACTCCTAGGACCTCCCAGGAGATTGCCTTGCTGCACAGCATCGCGACCTTGCCCCTCGGCCCAAGCCAGGAACTGAATCTTGGCAACGGCTATGTCCTGCGGCGGATTGCATCCACTGCAAGGCATGGCCCCCTCGAGATTCCGTCTTTCGAGGTGGTCTCGGGTGAGGCCCGGCGGAACACCGAAGAACAGGAGCGCGAGGCGGTCCATGCTGATGCTCCGTGAGTTCAACGAGATACTCGACCAGGAGGTAGGCGAACAGGAGGACGATACCGACCTGGCAAACCAACTCCGCTCGGCGGCCCGGATGCTGCTGGAGCGGCAGTTCCTTTACGCCGATGACCGGGGTGCGCAGCGCCTGGCCTACGAGACCATCATGGGCCACATCATCTACTACGAGAAGCTTTTCGATGCCTTGGGCTATCGCTTGCTGAGCCGGCCTGAAATCTGGTCTGTCGGCATCCTCCCGATGGACTATCCTGGTGCCGTGGGGAACTCGCTCAACTTGCAGGAGATGGTGTTCCTGACGGGATTGTTGGGTGTCTATGAGGAGCGCGTGAAGGAAGCTGACCTCAGCGACGGCTCCCGGGCTGGAGCACGCCTGAAGGAAGTCTGGGACTTCGTGGTGCAGCGCATGGGACGTGACATACCGGCCAAGACGGTCTGCCAGGGACTGATGCGCGATGCCAGCCGGATGGGCCTTCTGCATGTCGGCGAAGAGCTCCAGGACGACCAGGTGATAACCATCATGCCGGCCATCCGTCTGATTGTTCCGGAGGATGCTGTCGCGCGCCTACGGGCCTGGGCGGAGAACGAGGCCCCGTGCCCCAGCCATGATGCTGAAAGCCCGCCAGAGCCGCACCCGGGCAGTCCTGAAGGGAACGAGGAATGAGTGCAAAGACCCGCTGGAGCCTGGTGAACCTGGGTTTTGTGAACTGGTACCTTATCAATGCTCGGGATATCGAGGTGAAGGAGGATGGCATCATACTCCTCACCGGCCCCAATGGCGCCGGCAAGAGCTCCGTCCTGGACGGCATCAGCACTGTCCTTCAGGGTGCCCCTAGGGACATCGCGCTCAACGCCGTTGTGCAGAAGAGCCGGGCACAGTCTAAGCGAACGCTGCGCGACTATGCCCTCGGTACCGTCGACGACATCCACCTGCGGGACAACTCACTGACGGTGCTGCTCCTCGGCTGGCGGCACAACAAGACAGGCCAGGAACTCACGGCCTGCATCTTCATCGAAGCCGATGAACAGAGCTCTGACCCTGTCATTCGCCGCCTCATCGTCGGCAAGAGAATCCTGAAGGCCGAGGAAATTATCCTCCGCTCGGAAGCCGACCCGGATATCATCACGCCGATGACCTGGGAGTCTATTCTCAGCAAGCTCCGCAAGGAGAAGCTGGACTACAAGACCTATGATGGCTCTACCGCCTTCTCCCAGGAACTCTGTTCGATGCTGAGTCCCAGGGGAGGAGCCATCCGCCACAAGAAGTTCCTCAAGAACCTCAAGCATATGATGGCGTACAAGGACGTGACGAATCCCACGACCTTTGTTCGCGAGTATGTGCTCGACAAGCCAGATGTGGACTTCACCAACCTGCGGCGCAGCATCCAGACCTATCAGGAAATCCAGCGCAAGGTGGAGGAGGCGGTCAACAATCTGGCTCGCATCAAGGGCATGGATTCCGAGCTCTCGGCCTTGACCACCCGACGCCGACGCCTGGCTCGCCTGCGCACCGAGGAAGTCCACTATAAGCTGCATTTCACGCATCTGGACCATGTGCGCGCCCAGGACGAGAACGAACAAGCCGTACGGGCGCTTACGCAAGCCGAGCAACAGGAAGTCGCGGCCAGTGCGGCGCTCACCGAGGCCCAGGCCCGCTATCACGACGCGCTGGCGACTATCCAAAGCGGCGATGGCGCTGTCCGGCGTCAGGCTGCTGACCTCCGCTACGCGGAAGCCAACAGGGCTTTCCATCAGGCCGACCATCCCTTGGCCGACCTGGACACCACCGCCCGCCAGTTGCACCCTATGAAGGTCTTCGCGGAAGGTCTGGAGTTGCCCCTGGCTATGCCGGATGCCCCGGATTGGGATGGGCATGGCCGTCTGGCGGCTCAGATGCGGGGAGTCGAGAAGGCCCAGATGCAGGCTCTGGAAGCAGAGGTCCGTGAGCGGTTGGGCTTGGCTTCCACGGCCGCCCAGAGGGCCAAGGATGAGCTGGCTCTCACCACCGAGAATCTGGCGCGCGTCCAAAGCGGCAAACTTCCCTTGTCCGAACCAACCAAGCAGCTGATGAAGCTCCTGGAGGCCAATGGCATTGAGGCCGAGCCTCTGTGCGAAACCGTCAACTGGGTAGACGAGGACTGGCGTGACGCCGTTGAGGTGGTCCTGGGCCCGGAGCGGGAAGCGCTCTTGGTGCCTCCCTCCAGGGCCCGGGAAGCCATGGAGTTGGTCCGGGTCCGAGAAATGCCGGGCCGGGTCATCGATGCCACCAGGACAGCGGATGCCCCTGAGCCCACCCGTGGGAGTCTGGCGACAAAGGTCAGGTCGGCAGACCCCCGTGCCACGGGCTATCTGAACTACCGCCTGGGCCACACCCATTGTGTCTCCAGCGTCGATGAAGCGATGCGGAAGTCCACGGCTGTGACCAAAGACCTGTTCTACTACTCGGCCTGGTCCGGCCGGAGCCGTAGGAACGAACGGCGTGGTCATCTTCTGGGGCAGGCAGGACTGCTGGACCCGGCCCCGCTGGAAGAAGCCGTGGCGAAGGCTTCCAGGGCCTACAAGCTGGCCAAAGGCCAGCAGGGTGAGGCCCAGTCAGCCCTGGTGGCCATTAGCAACGGACTGCGGGCCTTGGAGACGCTTCAAAAGGCCGACCTTCCTTTCCTGCTGGCTGAGCGAGACGCCAAGCGAGCCGAGCTGGAGGAAGCCCGACGCCTGAAGGCCGATGCTGAGGCCGGAAAGGACATCGAGGAAGCGCAGCTAGTCGCAGAGAAACAGGCCCTGGCCAGTTTCGATACCCGCCACCGTCAGGCGGTCTCGCTTCATGGCGGCTGCCTGGTGGCTATGAAGAATGCCAAGAAGGCAATCCAGGACACGCTGGAGAAGGTGCTCCAGCAGAGACACGCTCTGGAAACAGCCTTGCAGACGGACGGTCCCTGGCTCTCTGAAGACCAGATGGTCCTTCAGCAGAGCTTCCTGGAAGGCGGCGATGTGCCTGCACCTGAAATCGGCCAGATAGAGGTACTCCTCGAGGATGATGCCGAGGGCTACCGAGCCGCTATCCAGGCGGAAGCCAACCGCCTCATCTCCAACGAGGTGAACCGCGTTGTTTCGGACTTCGGCACCGTGGACGCCAAGCTGAGGAATTACAGCCAGGAGTGCGGCGTCGCCATTCCGCCAGCCGATGACCCGAATTCCCGGGTACGGGATGACCAGGTCCGTGACGCCCGCATGCGGACCCTGCAGGAATGGCTGGCAGTGCAGCGCGAATGGCTGGAGAGCCACGAACTGGTCAAGCGCAAGGCCGAAGCCGAGGGGGCATACCGGCAGGCCATCAAGCATTTGGGTGAAGACTACATCGGCCGGATGGCCACGGCGGTCGAGGAGCAGCAACGGCAGCTTCGTGAGCTGAACCGGAACCTCCGCGAGCGGCACTTCCACGGCATGAAGTACAGGTTCATCTCACAAGCGCTGCCTGACTTCGCCGGCCTGCTGGAGTTGTTGGAGAACCCGCCTGAACTGGGTTCCGACCTGCCTCTGTTTGCCACCAGCCCGGAAGACCCCGCTGACCCACAGTCACGGGTGCTGGCCAAACTGCGGCGAGACATCTTCGACCCTACGGCCGAAATATCCGAGCTGTCCGACCCCCGGCAGTGGTACACCTACGACATCGAGATGACCCATCCCGACGGAACCAAGACCACGCTGAGCAAGCGCCAAGGGACAGGCTCCGGCGGCCAGGTCCAGGTCCCCTTCTATGTGGCCATGTGCAGCGCCCTGGCGGCAACCAGCTTCGTCACTCCGGGCGGCAATGACGGTGGCTTGGCCCTGGCCATCCTGGACGAGGCCTTCCAGCGGATGGATTCCGACGCAATTGGCGAGACAGTGCGCCTGTTCCATGAGAGCGGGCTGCAGCTCATCGTCGCCGTTCCGGACAACCAGCAGACCATCTTCATGCAGTTCTCCGGGACCATGCTGAACTTCTTCCGCTCCGGAACTGCGCTGGAGCTGACCCAGACCCGGCTGGACGAAGAGGGCCGCGCCATCTTCCGCCGCGAAAACCCGGCGTTCCTGGGCTTTGAAGGCTTCAAGGCCAAGCACGCCGAAACAGCCACTCTGTCTGAGGCCGCAGATTGAGCAAGGTTGACGCCAGCCCCGGCCGGGTCTTCCTGCTACGGATGCTCAAGACAGCCGACCGCCCCGCTGCGGCGGAGGAGCCCGGAGCTGCGCGCTTCATGTCGGTTCCCTGGGAGCGGCTGCCTGATGGGTTTGAGCGTGCCAGGGCCGAACAGGAGATGCTCACCCTGTTGCAGGGTGCCAACAAGGCTGGCGCCTTGGAGTTGGTGGCCGGGAAAGCCAGCATGCGCCATTTGCCTGGTAAGGCGCGCCTCCAGAACGCCGATGCCCTGGCGCGGTTCCTGGGTGTCCCCCGTGCTGCCGAGCTGGCCCAGCATTGCGCATCCGCCATCCTGGCCCTGGGCCCTAACCAGGAGATGATGCATCTGCTCACAATCTGCAGGACCTCATGGGAGAACGGGAAAGCTGCGTTTGGACTGACACCTGGTGATGTCCCGTCGGCCGAGCGGCGGTTCCGGCTGCTCCAGGCAGTTCTGGCCCCCGACTGGGGCGGTGGCGACCCGCGCACCATCAGCGCGCGCGTCTTCGCCGCCGAAGGCGCCAATGCCTCGAAGATTCTGGCCGACCATCTTGGTGGGCTGGGCGCCATGCTGGCTCGGCTGCGGGGCACCGGGACACCCCAGCAGGCCCTTGAGCACTACCGCATCTCGAAGTTCCCCATCCGCGTGATGCTGGCCGGCTGCTGCACCGTCGACATGCCGCTCGCATCAGGCGGACACAGCAGAGTCTCCTGCGATGTTGCACCGTCCATGACCATTCCGGGCGAGTGGGCACGTAGCCTGCTGTGGTCAGCAACGGTGGAGGGCCGCCGAGTTCTGACTATCGAGAATCTCGCCTCGTTCGAACTGCACACGCGAAGCTGCCGTCAGCCAGGCGTTGTGGTCGTCTTCACCGGCGGGATGCCGGCGGAACCGGTCCTTGATGCCCTGCAGGCTCTACTGAGACCGGACATCGATGGCCGGCGACCAGCACTGCATCACTGGGGTGACCTCGATGCCGGGGGGCTCGATATCATGGCCTACCTGACCGACAGCCTGGACTGCTCCATCATTCCGCACCTGATGGATGAGGTTGTCTTGCAGCGACACGGGAATGCTCGGAGCTATGGCGGCAGGCTCCACAGGCACATGGCCCGCCAGGGCAGCATCGGTGAGCTGGCACGGATGCTCGACCGTCGGCAGTGTGGCTGCGAGCAGGAGGCACAGACGCCGCAGAAACTGGTGTTGTCTACATCCGACGGAGACAATGAATTTAAGATTGCGTTCTAAGCCCCTTTTGGTCGTTCCGACACCGTATTCTTCGTTCATCACCTGCGCATGCGGCAGGTACCGAAACCTGCCGGGCCTCTAACCGATGCTGGACAGCAAGGGATTGACCGAAGAGTGGCCGGGAATACCCGTGGACGTAAGGCGTACCGGTGCTTCGCAACAAACTGACGGCTCATGGTCAGGGCGCCGAGGTGGTCACGGTGAGCCTTGAATATGCTCTGCTCGCCGTGCAGTTGGTGGCGGCGTTGAATGGCTTCCTTATCGCCAAGCACGTCAGAAAGTGCGGTAAGCCGAGGGAGACTGAGGAAGACCTGAACCTCCCGTTTTGAACCCACGACCGGAAGATGTCTAAATTTTTGGTGAATATGAAACCGGTCCCGACCGATTAATCAACTATATGGTTCTTTCTTTGCTGAAGCTTAAGCGTCCTTTCTCGGGAGGCGTATAGGCTATCAACCAAAGGTTATATTGACGTCCAAATTAAATAAACAGAGACCATTTTCCGGGCGAGGTGCGGCAAGAATCGCAGAGCTGGGAGGATGGACCGTTGTCGAGCATTCAATGGCAGGCTTGGCTAAAGCACGGACCCGACCGCCGGCCGAAAGCTTTTAGCTCGCACACCGCCGACACGAGCGAGACCGGCGGTAATCTGCACATCCACTACCGGCGACACGACAAGGCCGAAGGGCGTGGCGTCTTTAGCGTCTGACCTTTCCGACAGGCAGGGCTCAGGTCTTCTGGGGTGGTCCATCACCCGAGGAAGCTGGTCCTTTTTGGCTTTCTGCCTCTTCAACCCCTTCTCCCCTGGACATGACGCCCATGAGCGCAACGAGCTCCCTTCCCTCTCCCAAGGGCTACGTCTTCGCCAATGCCAGCGAGGACAACGGCTTTGAGCTCTGGGTGGCCGACGAGAACTTCGAGAACCGGCGCCTGTTGAAGGACATCAACCCGGTTGGCGTGGGTTCAGCGCTTTCAGAATTAACGGGTCTCCCGGACGGCCGGGTCCTCTTTGTCGCCACGGACAACGTCAACGGGCGCGAACTGTGGGTGACGGACGGCACCGAGAGCGGCACTCACATCGTCCGGATTACGGACCCGCGCGGATACACTGCAAGCTACGATTCAGCGGGCCCCCAACATCTGACCGAACTGGGGAACGGCAAAGCCGTTTTCTCCATCAGCAACTCGGGCAGCCATAACGAACTTTGGATAACGAACGGCACCGAGGCGGGGACTTTTCGTTTCTGGGATATTTTGAGGCCTTCCTCCCCTGGAAACAACAATCTCAGTGATTTCACAGCTCTTGGAAATGGAAGGCTTCTGTTCACCGCCTCGAACGATGAGGCGGGCCGCGAACTTTGGGTCACGGACGGAACGGCCGAGGGGACACATCTCCTCGGCGACATCGTGCCGGGGCCGGCGGGGTCTTTTCCCACCATTGAACGCATCAGCCCCGACGGCATTGCCACCATCCGGACCGAAGTTGGCCGGTGGGCGACAGATGGGACGGTGGCGGGTACGCACCAGCTTTCCGACGATACTTCGCCGGCCATCACCTATGTGTCCCTGGGGAATGGTCATTGGCTTTACGGCGCCTATGAAAGCCCGGAGGACTTCACTCAGACGCTCTATGTCACCGATGGAACGGCTGAGGGCACACACCGGCTTGTCGGTCCGGATGCGGACTCTATCAGCACATTCTACCGGGGCCAGCCGAAGATTACCCTGCTTGGAGAAGGCAAAGCACTTTTCCAGGTCGCGCAGGACCTTTGGGTCACAGACGGGACGGAGGGTGGCACTCACCTGGTGATGGAGACCCTTTCTCCGGACGGCAGTACTGACTTCCTGGCCTTGGGGAACGGGAAGGTTCTCTTCACCAACAACAGCCACTCCGATTTGAACGGCAATGAGGTCTGGGTCACCGACGGCACCGCCGAGGGCACCATCCAGCTGGCCACCCAGGGCCGATGGAATCCCTCGCAACTCCCTTCCGAAGCCTCTCTGCTGGCCGATGGTCGCGTCATTTTCTCCGCCGGCAGCAAGGATGGAGCACTCGACGCGGTCTGGATAACTGACCTGACGCCAGGCAATCTCCAGCGTGTCGACGACATGCACAATTGGATGTGGGCCGGGGCACCGGTTGCCGTCCTTCGCGTGCTGCCTCCGGCAGAGGAAGGGACCCCGAATCATGCTCCGACCGGCACCCTGTCAATCGATGGTGCGGTGCAGCCTGGTGCTGTGGTGCAAGTGGACGTGTCTGGCATCGCGGATGCGGATGGGTTGGGGGACCTGAGCTATCAATGGTACCTGAGCGACAATAACTCGGCCTTCGCTCCCATTGAGGGAGCCACAAAGGCCGAGTATCTGATTCGCGCGACCGATGCTGGCAAGAATCTCCACCTCACCGTTTCCTATGATGATGGAGCAGGCCATCATGAGGTCATCTGGGGCCACGAGCCGACGACCATCCCGCAAGCCGGCACAAACCACCCGAATGCCGGAGAGGTTGTCTTCTTCCAGCGGCCCTTTGAGGTCGGCTCCGAAATGTTGCTGGCCTATCACATCGAAGAACCGGATGGCCTGAGCCATCGGGAATTCACCTCGCAGTGGTACCGCGACACACCAAACGGCAGCTGGGAGTTGGTCGTCGCGGCGAACCAATACACCTTCACGGAAGAGGATATCGGGCACCATTTCAAAGTGGTGACCAGCTACTATGACAACCAGGGCCATCTGGAGACGATGACCTCGGGAATCAGTCCGCTGGTGACGCCGGCTACTGACGGAGAGACACCGTCTCAGCCCGAGCCGCACCAGTGGTCGGAGCAACTTCCGCTCTTCGACATCACCTACTACCTGGCCAACAATCCGGACGTGGCGCAGTCGGGCATGGACCCGCTGCAGCATTTCCTGCAGTTCGGCGGACTGGAAGGTCGGTCTCCGAACGCGGATTTCGACAGCGCCTTCTACCTCTCGCACTACCCGGACGTTACCAGCTCGGGTCTCAATCCCTTCCTGCACTACCTCGCTTATGGCTGGCAGGAAGGCCGGATGGCCAGCGCGAAGAACGATTTCTCGATGCTCCATCCCGAAATCGGCTCGCCGGAGCTCACGCAGTTGGCGCGGGAGCTCATCTTCGACTTTGCCCACACCGTGCAGACTGACACGCCAGTTGAATTGCCTGCGGGCGAACAGGCGCAGGTGCCTTCGTCCGAAGCTCCGTCAAGCGACAGCGCCCCTTCCGATGCAGGCGTTCCAGAGAACGACAGGCCAGCAGACTCACAGGAAGGCCACCCGTCACATAGCCTTTTCGACAGTAGCTACTACCTCGCCCACAATCCCGACGTGGCCGCCTCCGGCATGAACCCCCTGGAACACTTCCTGCAGTTCGGGGGGCAGGAAGGTCGTTCACCGAATGCCGACTTCGACAGCGCCTTCTATCTCTCGCAGAATCCCGATGTCGTGGCGGAAGGCCTCAATCCGTTCCTGCATTACCTGGCCTATGGCTGGCGGGAAGGGCGAGACGCCAGTGCCTCGCAGCACGGTGCGGACTTCGCTGCGGCACATCCGGACGCCACCAGTATCTTGAGCGTTGCCCAGGCGGAAGCCTACCTGCAGGACCATGTCAGCTCTGCTGGAACAGCCAACCCCGGACCGGCTGGGGCTATCCAGCCTTCGACGCTTGGTTCCCATTCCCTGGTCGATGCGCAGTTCTACTACGACACATACCAGGACGTGGCGCAGGCCGGCGTGGACGCCTTCACACACTACATGACCTTCGGCTGGCACGAGGGGCGTGACCCCGATGCCCTGTTCGATACCAGCTACTATCTTGACCACAACGCCGATGTGGCCGCAGCAGGCGTGAATCCTATGGAGCACTACCTCCTGAGCGGCGCCAAAGAAGGCCGGGACCCCAGTGCCCTCTTCGACACGGACGCCTATCTGCAACACAATGCCGACGTGGCTGCCGCCGGGATGAACCCTCTGCTCCACTTTCTGCAATACGGCGTCTCTGAGGGGCGGGACATCTTCCACGTCTGAGAGCCCTGCCCGCCGCGACTCCAGGAAGCCCGATGAGGCATCCTGGCTGGAAATGTTCTCTCCAGAATTTCTAGTATTCCACTTTGATATTTCTTTTTCCGGCCAGGAACAGTCTGCGCAAAGTTCCCACCCTTCCATCTCTACCAGTATAGTACGTTTTCAGCCTGTAACGGACTTCTCTATACGCAAAACGGGACTATTTCTGCGCTGCACAACAGGATACCGCCAACACGCTTGTGTGAAATTTGGCAAAATTGTGGCTGAGTTCAAGCGCAGCATTCTCCTGAGAGCTATATAACTCACAGATATAATCTTGTTCCGGTTCTATTTTGCCACTTCTGGTTGTGGGGCGCGAGAGAGCCGGCAGGAGCCTTTCCGAAAGTTCCTGTTTGGCAGCCAAACGTTCGGAGTTCTTCCCCAGGCAGGTTGTACCAGACAGCCGTTTGACCTTGCTGCAAGACCTAGAGAGAAGGCTGCGGTACCGGGGTCCGCAACACGGCTGCGGAACCCCCTGAAAAGCGGCCGAATGGGAACGAAATGTCTTCTCCTCTCTATGTCTTCGCCAACGCCGACAACGGTCAGGGCAATGAAGTCTGGGTGGCAGGCGCAGGCCTGGAAAACCCCCGCCTCCTGAAGGACATCAATCCCGGCATTCAGAGCGCCGACCCGGCCCAGTTCACCGCTCTCCCCGACGGCCGCCTGGTCTTCGTTGCCAATGACGGCGTCCATGGCCGGGAACTCTGGGTGACGGATGGCACCGAGGGCGGAACGCGCATGCTGCGCGACATCGGCACCGGCGACGGAACCTATGGCCCAGAGCAGCTGACCCTCCTGCCGAACGGCAGCATCCTGTTCACCGCCGACAACGGGACGACCGGCCGGGAACTCTGGCTGACGGACGGCACCGCCGACGGAACCCGGCTGCTTAAGGACATCCATCCCGGCACGGCCAGCTCCGACATCTCCGATTTCACGCCGGTGGCCGACGGCCGCTACGTGTTCAGCGCCGATGACGGCGTCCACGGCAAGGAGTGGTGGGTCACCGACGGCACCGAGGCTGGCACCCATCTGCTGAAGGACATCACCCCGGGCGCCGAAGGCACCAACACCCGCTTCAACCGCATGGAGGGCGACGGGACCCTGCACGTCGAGGCGACCGCTGACAGCTATGACGGCCAAGACGCCGCCTGGGACGCCGCGTACGGCGAGTGGAAGACCGACGGCACCACCGAGGGCACCGTCAAGGTCTCGGACCAGCTGCCGCTGAACCACCTCCTCGTCCCTGTGGACGGAGACACCTGGGTCTACAAGGCCTACTACTGGGCCGGGGGAAGCGACAAGAACCTCATCCAGGCCCTCTACGCGACCGACGGAACCCCTGGGGGCACCCGCATCATCCTCGACCACACGGGCGGCATCGGGGCTCCTGGCGACGTCTTTTCCATCGGCAACGGCCTGGCGGTCGTCCCGCAGGGCGGCGCTCTTTGGGTCACCGACGGAACGGCCGAGGGGACCAGGGTCGTCGCCGAGTCCGGCTTCTACGGCAACACCTACGACGCCGTCGCCATCCCCGGCGGCAGGATGCTGGTGACCAACACCATCCGCCACTTCGACGGCACCCCCGATACGGGCCTGCTCTGGGTCACCGATGGCACCGAAGCCGGGACCGTCCAGCTGACCAGCCCTCAGGCCAACGGCCCGGCCAGCCTGCCGGACGCGGTCTCGGTGCTCGAGGACGGCACCCTGG
>Ga0180215_1001924_pt1 | contig 21801 bp, 13 predicted proteins | sample eDN3rd37CBELigBY_FD_128871 | JGI IMG/M metagenome (GOLD analysis project Ga0180215, IMG submission 128871) | Enriched backyard soil microbial communities from Emeryville, California, USA - eDNA 3rd pass 37_C BE-Lig BY (version 2) (version 2) | ecosystem: Environmental > Terrestrial > Soil >... | reverse complement strand
CGGCCCAGATTCGGCTCGGCGCGCAGCTCGGCCGGGCGGAAGCGCACGAGCTCCGACACCCGCGTGAGCTTCTTGCGTCGTGCCCAGTTCACGAGCCGCGTGGGAAAGCCCAGCGCTCGCAGTTCCAAATCGAGTCGAGAGCGCAGCGCGTCATCGAGCCCGGCCTCCGCTTTCGAACCTTCGAAATCCCCATCCATGGCCGGACAGTAGGCCGGGACGGAATTCTTCGGCAAGCCGTCGTCCGTCGCCCATGCGGTGGAGGCGCGCTCGCATTGTCGAGAGAGCGTTCCGAACGAACGCTTTCATTTACGACAAGGACTCAATGTTACTACGAGGACATTGACAACAATGTTCTCGCATCCGGCATCGGAATCAACTATCTCGCTGTCTTCAAAACGGGGCCGACGAGCGTCCGCCTCGAAGGAGACACGTCCATGCGATTTCGACGCCTTGCTTATGTCCTAACCACGATTCTCGCCGTCTCGGCTTGTAGCGACGACACCGAGACGCACGAGCCCACGACGCACGACGAAGCTAACGACGCTGGTCACGGTGGCAATCGTCCCGGCGACGATGGCGGCGACGACGATGGCGATGGTGGCGAGAATGGCGAGGACGGAGGCGGCGACGCGGGCGTCGGAGGCAATGGCGGCGGCGGCAAAGACGGTGGCGCCGACGAATCGCCGGAGTCGGTGAGCCTTCGCCTTTCGAGGGTGTTCGAAGGGGGTGACGTCGTCTCGTTCGGTTTGCCCCTGCCGCGCGGCAAGGTCGTCGACCCGAGCGCCATTCGTGTTCGCCGCGGCAGCGAGGTGATCGAAGCGTCGGTGAAGCCGATCCTCATGGAGTACGACGCGAACGGCACGCCGCTTCATCCTCGCTCCCTCCTCATCCAGTTCCCCGCGTCGGCGATGCCCGAGAGCGAGATGGAGATCGAGGTGGACTTCACGGGCGGCTCGTCGACCTCGACGCGGATCACGCCCTTCGCGTCGGTGAGCGCGGACTCGCCCGACGTGATCCGCACGGCGGACCGCACGATCCAGAAGGTCTCCGGCGAGAACCGTCTCGTCGAAACGAAGACCTACGAGCGCACGCTCTTCACGGGCCGCGAGCCGCGCGTGCTCGTCGATTATCCGAAGGGCTACCTCGCGAGCACGGGGATCCTCGGACCGCAGGTGACCGCCGACGAGGTGAAGGCCTCGGACCTCGCGGGGCTCTCGTATCTCTCGGATGCGATGAAGAACTTCGCGCTCTCGGCGATGTATTCCGAGAGCTACGCGGTCAGCTCGAACAAGGACGCGGTCGTCGATCCCGTCTCCAATTACGAGGGCTGGCTCTACGATCGCTGCGCGACCTTCCTCACGGCCTATGCGCATCACGGCGATACGCGCTTCTTGCGTCACGCGCTGCGCTCCTGCTCGTACTACGCGTCGAAGATCCGGACGACGGGCTCGAACCAGGGCATCTTCACCGGGAAGGGGAGCGACGACACCAAGTACTCGCACCTTCGCGGGCTCTACGCCTACTACGCGTTGACCGGCGACGAGAGCGCGTTCACGGCGGGCAAGGCGATTGCCGATATGTGGCTTAACGACAGGCCCTTCGTCGCGCCCTATCGGCAAGGCAGGCTCCCCGGCAAGGACAAGATCTGGACGGAGCGGCTGCTCGGCACGAGCCTCGAAGGCCTGATCTACGGCCACGCGCTCACCGGCGACGCCAGGTACCTGAACGCCTTCCAGGAGATGATCGCGACGGCGCACAAGCACATCACCGGTGATGCGAAGGCGCTCGCGGAGATCAACGCGGGCCACGACTTCCCGCCCCAGAACTGCTTCATCCACAGCGCCGGCCAGCACGCCGAGGGCAACAGCGACCAGCCCTGGTGCTCGGGGTGGATGTCGGAGCTCATCATCGACCCCTTGCTCCGCTACGAAGAGCAGACGGGCGACGCGCGCGTCGGCGAGATCTTCGTCCGCCTCGCTCGCTTCCTCCGCGATACGGGGAGCGCGTACTTCTACGATCAGGACGTGCACGACGATTACTTCCTGCAGCCGAGCGCCTGCTATCGCGACGGTCAGGACAACCGCGCGCGTAGGCTCGTCCCGCTCTACGGCTCGGGGCGACGCGCCAACCAGAGCCGCCAGCACTTCGGCGAGTACGACGACATCGAGCACTGCGCCGACGCGACCGCGCTGACCGCCGCCGCGATCCGAGCCTTGGTGCAGCAGGGCAAGTTCGACGAGGGCGGGCCGTTCGGTCCCTTCGCGAGCGAGGGCGAGTCCTTCGTCGCCATGCACCACGAGCTCTCGGCTTGTGCGCAGATCACCTTCGGCAACTGGACGCGCCTGCGCCGCGACCCCGGCGTGTGGACGAGCAAGGAGCTCGAGGCGGGGCTTTCCAATCCGCAGGACTTCATCGTGTCGAACAAGATCGGCTGGCCGCGCTACGCCATCTCGCCTCAGCGCAAGCTGAGCTGGTGGTTCAACATGTCGATGCTGCAGTACGGCCTTCTCGAGGACGCGGGCATCTCGATTGAGAAGATCGTGCCCGGCCAGGTGCAGAAGGCGGGCTGTCAGTAACGACGGCTAGGAAGCCGCCAAGGCGCCGAGAAAGGCGAAGAGATTCAACGGAGTCTCTTTCCTTCCTTCGCGTCTTGGCGGTTTCGCTTTTGGGCGGTCTTCTCGCCCTTCTCACGGCGAGACGCCTTGGGTTCGACGACGGGCATCGCGCCCGGGCGGGCGTGCTCGAAGACGAGGGAGGTCTCGAGGTGGGCGACCTCGCTGCGCCGCGTGAAGGCGTCGAGGGCCAGGTCGCGTAGGTGGTCGGCGTCGCGAACGGCGACGTGGACGAGGAAGTCGTCGGCGCCGGCGAGGTGGTAGAGCGCCACCGTCTCGGGGAGGGCGAGGACGTGGGCGCGGAAGCTCTCGACGATCTCGCGCGAGTGCTGGGTCAGCCGAACCGCGATCATCGCCTGCAGGCCCATGCCGAGCGCGCGCAGATCGACGTCGGCGTGGAAGCCGCGCAGCACGCCGCTCTCGCCGAGTCGCTTGACCCGTTCGAAGCAACTCGAGGGCGCCAAGCCGACCTTCGCGGCCAGCTCCTTGTTCGAGAGCCGGCCATCGTTCCGTAGGAGACGCAAAATGGCGAAGTCGATTCGGTCCAGGGCGGGGAGCATGGGGATGGGCCGAAGTCTATTCGATCGCAGTGCGGGTCGAGTCGGCGCACGATCGGTGCGCCATGACGATGACCGAAGGATCTTCGAAACGGGCCAAGCTCGACACGCTGGTCGTCCACGCCGGCCGCGAGGATTTCGACTCGCTGGGCGTGCACACCCCGCCGATCGACCTCTCGAGCACCTACCCCTTGCTCGACCCGGAGGCAGGGACCGCGAGCCTCGAGGCCATGGCCAGGGGAGGGGCGCCGCAGGGATCGGCCGTCTATGGCCGCCTGCACAATCCCACCGTGCGGCGCTTCGAGGAGGCGCTCGCGACGCTCGAAGGCGCCGACGACGCGGTGGCCTTCGCATCGGGGATGGCGGCGCTCACGGCCGTGCTCCTCGCGGCCAGGGAGCGAGGTCGGCACGTCGTGGCCGTTCGCCCGCTCTACGGAGGCTCGGATCACCTGCTCACGAGCGGCCTGCTCGGGAACCTGGCCACCTTCGTGCGCGCGGACGAGGTCGCCTCGGCGCTGCGTCCGGAAACGGCCCTCGTCATCGTCGAAACGCCGGCGAACCCGACGCTCGACCTCATCGACATCGAGGACGTCGTTCGCCAAGCGGGCGACGTGCCCGTCCTCGTGGACTCGACCTTCGCGACGCCGATCCTCCAGAGGCCGCTCGCGCACGGCGCGGCGTTCTCGCTGCACAGCGCCACCAAAGCCATCGGCGGGCATGGGGATGTCGTCGCCGGCGTCGTGGCCTGCTCGGCGGAGCACGCGGCCTCGCTCCGACGCATCCGCGTGGCGACGGGCGCGATCCTGCACCCTCTCGCCGGCTACCTCCTGCATCGCGGCCTGCAGACCCTCTCGATTCGCGTCCGCGCGGCTCAGGAGACCGCGCGCAAGCTTGCCCGCCGGCTCGTCGAGCACGAGGCCGTGCTCCGCGCCGCCTATCCGGAGCTGCCGGGGCAGGACCCTCACCGCCTCCTTGGGCGGCAGCTCCACGGCCCGGGATGCCTCGTCTCCTTCGAGGTGAAGGGCGGCTTCGAGAACGCGCGCAAGCTCCTCTCCGAGGTGCGCCTCTTCACGCCGGCGGTCAGCCTCGGCTCGAACGACTCCCTCATCCAGCACCCGGCCTCGCTCACGCACCGCGTGGTCGCCGACGAGGCGCGCGTGCAAGGCAAAATCGCGGACGGGCTCGTTCGCCTCTCGATTGGCCTCGAAGACGTCGACGACCTCTGGGACGACCTCCGTCGAGCCCTCGACGCGTTGGGATAACTTTTGCTTCGGCGGGGGTGGCGCGCTATGAAGGCAAGCCGCCCACCCCCGTGAACTCCGCGAATTTCTGCGGTTTTTCACACGAAGGGCGTGGCCGCTCGCCACCATGTCCGAGGACACTTCCGATCTTCCTCAGTCCCCGCCTGCCGACAGCCCGGGCACCAAGCCGGTGAGTCTGCAGGACGAGATGCGCTCGTCCTATCTCGATTACGCGATGAGCGTGATCATCGGCCGCGCGATTCCCGACGCGCGCGATGGTCTCAAGCCGGTGCATCGCCGAATCCTCTTCGCGATGCACGAGCTCAAGCTCTCGGCGAACCAGCCGTACAAGAAGTGCGCGAAGGTCGTCGGCGAGGTGCTCGGCAAGTACCACCCGCACGGCGACGCGTCGGTCTACGACGCCCTCGTGCGCATGGCGCAGGACTTCTCCCTCCGCCACATGCTCATCGACGGGCAGGGCAACTTCGGCTCGATCGATGGCGATCCACCGGCCGCCTATCGCTACACCGAGTGCCGCCTCGCGCGCATCTCCGCCGAGATGCTGGCGGACCTCGAGAAGGACACCGTCGACTTCATCCCGAACTTCGACGAGTCGGAGCAGGAGCCGGTCGTCCTTCCGGCGCGCTTCCCGAACCTCCTCGTCAACGGCGCGGGCGGCATCGCCGTCGGCATGGCGACGAACATCCCGCCGCACAATCTCGGCGAGATCATCGACGCCACCGTCGCGCTCGCGAAGGACGAAAACCTCCCCATCGACGAGCTTCTGCGCATCGTCCCCGGCCCGGACTTCCCCACGGGCGGCACGATCTACGGGCGCAGCGGCATCGAGCAGGCGTATCGCACCGGCCGCGGCTCCATCGTCATCCGCGCGAAGTCGCACGTGGAGAAGGTCGGCGGCAAGGGCGACCGCGAGCAGATCGTGGTCACGGAGCTGCCGTACCAGGTCAACAAGGCGCGCCTGCACACGAAGATCGCCGAGCTCGTGCGCGACAAGCGCGTCGAGGGCATCGCCGAGGTTCGCGACGAGAGCGATCGCGAGGGCATGCGCTTCGTCATCGAGCTCAAGAAGGACGTCTTCCCGCAGGTCGTCCTCAACCAGCTCTTCCGGCTCACGGATCTCCAGACGACCTTCGGCGTCAACAATCTCTCGATCGTCAACGGCCGCCCCGAGGTCCTCGACCTCAAGTCGACGTTGCGCGTCTTCATCGATCATCGCCGCGAGGTCGTGACCCGGCGGTGCCGCTTCGAGCTGCGTCAAGCCGAGGCAGAGCGCGAGATCGTCGAAGGCTTGGGCATGGCGATCACCGAGGTGGATCTGGTCATCTCGACGATCCGCAAGGCGCCGAACCCCGATGTCGCGAAGGTGGAGCTGATGAAGCTTCCGCTCGAAGGCCTCGAGGAGTTCGTTCGCCGCGCCGGCCGCCCCGAGGAGGAGATCGAACGCGCCTCGAAGCGCCGGCCCTATCTGCTCTCCGAGCGTCAGGCGAAGGCGATCCTCGACATGCGCCTCGCTCGACTCACCGGGCTCGAGCGCGAGAAGCTCGCGAAGGACTACGGCGATCTCTGCGAAAAGATCGCGAAGCTCTCGGCCATCCTCGCCGATCCCAAGCTCCTCGACGGCGTGATCATCCAGGAGCTCGAGGACGTCAAAGCCAAGTACGCCGAGCCGCGTCGCACCGACATCGTCCCGACCGAGGCCGAGATCAACATCGAGGACCTCATCCAAGAAGAGGACATGGTCGTGACGATTTCCCATGCCGGCTACATCAAGCGCACGCCGGTATCGGAATATCGCGCCCAGCGTCGCGGCGGCCGCGGCAAGATCGGGATGGAGGCGCGCGACGAGGACTTCGTCAACCAGCTCTTCATCGCCTCGACGCACTCGTTCGTCTTCTTCTTCAACGACAGCGGCAAGGTTTACGTCAAAAAGGTGTACGAAATCCCGGCCGCTGCGCGCAATGCGAAGGGGCGGGCCATCGTCAACTTCATCGGCATGGAACCCGGCGAGAAGATTGCCGCCATCACGCCGGTTGCCGAGATGCGCGAGGGCCTCTTCATCGTCACGCTGACGCGCAAGGGGCAAATCAAGAAGACCGAGGTCACCGAGTACGAGAACTATCGCGAGAAGGGCATCATCGGCGTGCGCATCGAGGAGGGCGATCAGCTCCTCGGCGCGACGGTCACCGATGGCGCGCAGGAGATCCTCGTCGCCACGAAGAAGGGGATGAGCATCCGCTTCGACGAGAAGCAGGTGCGGCCGATGGGTCGCGCGACGATGGGCGTGAAGGCCATCGAGCTCGAGGAGGGCGACGAGGTCGTCGGCCTCGGCGTCACGAGCGATCCGCACCAGCGCGTGCTCGCGATTTGCGAGAAGGGCTACGGCAAGCGCACGCCGCTCGAGGAGTTCCGCTCCCAGAACCGAGGCGGGAAGGGGATCATCCTCATCGACGCCAGCGAGCGGAACGGGCCCGTCGTCGGCATCGCGCTCGTCGGTCCGGAAGACGAGGTCATGCTCGTCACCGATCGTGGGCAGACCCTCCGCACCCGCGTCAGCGAGATCCGCGAGACGGGGCGCAACGCGCAGGGCGTCCGCGTGATGACGATTGGCGACGGGGAACGCGTCGTCGCCTTCGAGCGGCTCGCCGAATCCGAAGAGGCGAGCGACGAGGGCGAGAACGGCCAGGACCAGGACGGTTCGAGCGAGGCCAACTAGCGATCATCGGTCGAACCGCAAAGACGCCAAGGCGCCAAGATTTTTTGATTGAGAACTTGGGAACCGTTTCTCGGTCATGAAAATCCTTGGCGCCTTTTCCTTGGCGGTTCTGTCGAAGGTGTACGGATGGCTCTGAAGGCAAAGGCGCCGCGGGCGCGGGTCGTCAAGACGCGGGTGAAGGAGGCCGAGGGCGCGCGGGCCATGTACGCGCGGCTCGTGGAGCGGCATCCGGATGCGCATTGCGAGCTCGACCACGCGAGCGTCTTCCAGCTCCTCGTGGCGACGGTGCTGTCCGCGCAGACCACCGACGTCGCCGTCAATCGCGTCACGCCCGCGCTCTTCGCCCGCTATCCCGATGCCGCGGCGCTCGCGAAGGCCGAGCTTCCCGAAGTCGAGAAGCTCATCGGCACGATCGGGATGTTCCGCCAGAAGGCGCGCAACATCGTCGGGCTCGCGAAGAAGCTCGTCGAGAAGTACGGCGGCGAGGTGCCGCGCAGGCTGGAGGAGCTGGTCGAGCTGCCGGGCGTGGGCCGCAAGACGGCGAACGTGGTGCTCGGCGTCGCTTTCGGAACGCCCGAGGGCGTGGTCGTCGATACCCACGTGCAGAGGCTCGCGCAGCGCCTCGGTTGGACGCGTGAGGAGCGGCCCGAGAAGATCGAGGTGGCGCTCGGAGCGCTCTTCCCGCGCGAGGACTGGGCCATGCTCAGCCACGTCCTTATCTTCCACGGCCGCCGGATCTGCTTCGCGCGCAAGCCCGACTGCCACGCCTGCCCCGTCACCGACGCGTGCCCGAGCGCGTTTCGAGCCGAGAACGTCGGCCGGAAGCCGAAGCGCAAGCGAGCCGCGAACGACGCCTCGTCGCCGCCCGGCAGTTGACGGAGCCTGCGCATCTTGCGAGAACGCGGGCCATGTGCCGGGAGCTGGCACAGCTCGTCACCTAGGTGCGCCATGCCAACCACTCGCTTCCGTCGTCTCGCTTTCTCCGTCTTCGCCGTTTCCTTCGCCTCGTGGGGGTGCGGCAGCAGCGACGATGCGCCGATGCTCTTCGCGGCGGAGAACGACGGGGGTGGCGGGGGCTCGAACGACGGCGACGGCGGAACCGGCGACGATGACGGTGGCGACGACGGCGGCTACGACGGCACCTGCGAGACGGCCGACGATTGCGACGACGGCATTCCGTGTACCGTCGATAGCTGTGCCTTCGGGGCATGTCGGCACGTTCCCGGTCCCAACGACGGCGCGACGGCCTGTCCTGCCGGCCAGACCTGCCAGATCGGCAAGGGCTGCGTGGCCGGCGTCGTCTGCGCCGACGACGACTTCTGCAAGGAGCGCTTCAAGGACGACGCTTGCAAGACGAACGTCCGCTGCAACCCCGCGACGGCCGTCTGCGAGTTCTCGATCCTCGACGCCGACGGCGACGGGCACGCGCCTCTCGTCTGCGGCGGCGGCGACTGCAACGACGCGGACCCGCTGATCTTCCCCGGCCGCGCCGAGGCCTGTAACGGCAAGGACGACAACTGCAACGGCGGCACCGACGACAATGCCGTCTGCCCGGGGGGCGGCGTCTGCCAGAGCGGCGTTTGCGCCTGCCCGCCCGCGAATCTCTGCAACGGCGCGTGCGTCGACTACCAGACCGACGCGGCGAACTGCGGTGGATGCGGGAAGCCGTGCGACGCCAACGCGTCCTGCGACGGCGGCGTCTGCGTCCCCGGCGGCGAAACCTGCGAGCCCAGCGCGCTCTTCGTGATGCAGGACATCTCCGGCTCGACGGCCGACAACGGCAAGCTGACCGCCGCGTTGGAAGGGATCGGGAACTTCGTCGCCGCGCCCTCGTCCTCCAGCGTTCGCATGGGGCTGGGCTTCTATCCTCTGCCGAACCCGGACGCTCCGCCGCTGTACTGCTCGGTGGAAGCCGACTGCAAGGGCTATGGGCCCTGCTTCTCCGGCTTCTGCATCGGAGGGGCGGACGTGCCGGCGGACTCCTGCGAGGTGAGCGACTACGCCAGCCCCGCCGTGCCGATCGCCGCGCTCCCGGGCAATGCGGCCGCGCTCCAGGCTGCCCTGTCAGGGAAGAACCCGACTGGTGGCTCGCCGCTTTCGGAGCCGCTCGCGGGGGCGATCCAGTACGCGCGCGGCTGGGCGCAGGCGAATCCGCTCTTCCGCGCTTCGGTGGTGCTGGTGACCGACAACCTCCCGAACATCTGCAGCGCCAGCATGGAGGCGGTGGTCCAAACCGCCGAGGCGGGGATGGCCGGTTCGCCGGCGGTGCGGACCTACGTCATCAAGCTGACGGGGACCGACGGCACGACCGAGCAGTGGAATGGCCTCGCCCAGGCCGGTGGAACCTCGGTGGCGCGCACGGTGACGACGGCGATGGAGATGGAGCAGGCGCTCGAGGCCATCCGGGTGGCGGCGTCGAGCTGTCCCTAGTCCCGACCCGCCGACCGCGCTCCGCTCACCCAAGGTGACGAGCTTCCGTTCCAGCGCCACTGGATGGGGAAGGTCGCGACCTTCCCGCGCCACCGCGTTGGTGACGTGATCAAGCCTTGGACCTTCCCGACGTCACCAAGCCGGTGACGTGAGGAAGGTCGATCCCTTGCTTGCGTCACCGGCGCGGTGACTTCGTGAAGGCTCGGGGCTTTCCCATGTCACTGGCGCGGTGACTTGGTGAAGGTCCGAGCCTTCCCGATGCCACCAGCTTGGTGACGCAGGGAAGGTCGAAGCCTTCGCGCGAGACCGGCGCGGTGAAATCGGAAGGCCGCGGAGGTCGGCGAGGGGCGTGCGCGCGGGAAGGGCGGGGGAGGTCACGATGGCGACCTCCCGCCGACTGCTTGGCAGTTCCCGGAGCTGCCCGTGCCTACTTCTTCGCGACGATGCGATCGAGCCAGGCGTTCGAGAGCTTTTCCTGCGCCGTGTTCGAGCGGAGCCGCGTGTTGAGGTGCTGGAAGTCCACGCGGTCGAGCTCCTGGTCCTGGTTGAAGCAGGAGAAGATGACCGTCTCCTTGCCCGTCACCGGATCCACGTGCTTCTGGAGGCACTGCGCGCAGACCTCCTTGAGCATGCACTGCATGGGCGAGTTGATGCTGCCGATGCCCACGTGCTTCGGGTTCAGGTGCGGGGCGAGGGCGCCGTGGCGGGCGTCGCGCACGGCGGCCATCATGCGGTCCGAGCCGATGGCGATGATGCGGGAGACCTCGGCGAGGCGGATCATCGCGCCGTCGATGCGGCCCTCGGCGTAGGCGATCATCGCCTGCACGATGTTGCCGCGGAAGTGCCGGTCCTGCGGCCTGCGCGGGTCGATGGGCGCGCCCGCGTCCGTGCACCAGATGACCTGATCGGTGGCGACCTCGATCTCGTCCTGCTTGAAGAGGTCCTCGCCGTTCTTGTAGCCGGCGAAGTAGATGACCCTGTCGCCCTTGGCCTTCATGGCCTTGGCGATCGAGAAGAGGACGGCGTTGCCGAGACCGCCGCCGACGAGGAGCACCGTCTCGCCCGAGGGGATCTCCGTCGGCGCGCCCGTCGGGCCCATGACGACGACCTCCTGGCCGGGCTTCAGCGAGGCGACGAGGCGGGAGCTCGTGCCCATCTCGAGGACGATGAGCGAGAGCAGGCCGCGGTCCTTGTCGACCCAGGCGCCGGTGAGGGCGAGGCCCTCCATCGAGAGGCGTGCGCCGTCGACGATGGGCGAGTCCTTCTCGAAGTTCTGCAGGCGGTAGAACTGGCCCGGCTCGAACTTGCGCGCGGCCGCGGGGGCGTGGACGACGACCTCGACGATGGTGCGCGTGAGGCGGTTGACCTGGTGGACCCGCGCCTTGAGCTCGTCGTCGAGCTTGGCGAAGAGGCCCGCGAGCTTGCGGTTCCGATCCGCCTGCGCCGTGCGATCGGAGGCGATCTCGCGCTCGAAGAGGGCGGCCACCTTGGGGAAGCCGTCCTTCGCGCTCGCCATCGCCTTCACGACGCTGCCGGCGTAGTGCGGGTGGTTGTCGCCGTAGTAGCTGACCGTGCGCCGGCCGTCGCAGTAGCTCGTGAAGAAGCCCTCGCGCGGGTTCTCGACGGGCTCGACGCCGACCTGGCCGTCCTCCGCGAGGAAGGCGCGGTGCGGCTGGAAGTACTGGTTCCGCGAGTCGAGGCGGAAGGTGCCCGGGTACTCCTTCTCGTAGACGACGTTCGGGCTCGTGCCGGCCGCGACGCAGACGGTGCGGGCCGGGAGCTCGACGATTTCGCCCGTCGCCTTCCAGCGTCCGTCGATCTGGGCCTGCCGCTCGAAGCGCATCGCCTTCACGGCGCCGTGCTCGTCGACGACGGCCTCGGTGGGCGAGAGGTTCTCGATGTAGCGGACGCCTTCCTCGAGGCTCTTGATGACCTCCTCGTGGTTGAGGCGGTACGCGGGCGAGTCCTTGACGGACTTGCGGTAGACGAGCGAGACGCCGCCCCACTTCTCGAGCAGGGCCTGGATGCGGGGCTCACGACGCTCGGCCTCGGCGCGCTGGCGCTCCTCGGCGATCTCGCGGGCGTGCTCGAGCTGCTCGCTCAGGAAGGCCCACTCCTCGGCGTCGAACATGGCGCGGACGGCGTCCTCGCCCTTCTCGCGGATGAGCGTGCCGAGGCGCGCGGCGGTCTTCTCGACCTGCACGACGTAGTAGGCGAGGAGCTCGGTGGCCGTGTCGATGGCGGTCAAACCGCCGCCGATGACGATGGCCGGCAGGCGCACCTGGAGGTTGGCGAGGGAGCTCTGCTTGTAGGCACCCGAGAGCTGCAGGGCCATGAGGAAGTCGCTCGCCTTGCGGATGCCGCGGGCGAGGTTGTTCTTCATGCCGATGAGGGTGGGCTTGCCGGCGCCGACGGCGATGGCGACGTGGTCGAAGCCGAGCTTCCACGCGTCGTCGAGCGTGATGGTGCCGCCGAAGCGGACGCCGCCGTAGATGCGCAGGTTCTGCCGACGCGAGAGCGTCAGGTAGAGCAGCGTGAGGAAGTTCTTGTCCCAGCGGACGGTGATTCCGTACTCCGAGACGCCGCCGAAGCCGAGGAGCAGGCGCTCGTCGAGCTCGACGTAGAGGTCCTTGAAGTGCTTGATGGGCCGCGGGGGCGCGTCGCTCGAGCCGGTGAGCTCGACGGGGAGGGGTTCGATCTTGAGGCCGTCGATGGCGACGACGCCGAAGCCCTCGCGCGAGAGGTGGTGGGAGAGCGTGTAGCCGGCCGGGCCGAGGCCGACGACGAGCACGTTCTTGCCGTTGTAGGGCAGGGCGTGCGGCCGCTCGATGTTGAGCGGATTCCAGCGCGTGAGGAGGCCGTAGATCTCGACGCCCCAGGGAAGCTCGAGGATGTCGGTGACGACCGAGGTCTCGACCTCGGGGATGTTCACCGGCTCTTGTTTCTGGAAGATGCACCCCTTCATGCAGTCGTTGCAGATGCGGTGCCCGGTGCCGGGGGTCATCGGGTTGTCGAGGCAGATGAGCGCGAGCGAGGCGAGGCTGTCGCCCTCGCGCTTCATCGTGTGCATCTCGCTGATCTTCTCGCAGAGGGGGCAGCCAGCGAGCTCGACGCCGAGGGGGTTCTTCTTCAGCGCGTCCGACTTGGGCTCGTGCATGCCCTTGGAGCACGAGTCCTTGTCGCGGTCGTGACAGAAGAGGCAGTAATCGACCTCGCTCAGGACCTTGCGCAGGCGCGAGCGACGGTCGGTGAGCTCGAAGCCGGGGCGCTCGCGGCGGTGCTCCTCCGGTCCGACGAAGGCCTCGGGGAGCTTCTCGTCGGGGCGGCGGAGCTGGACGAGGTCCGCGTGGTTCAGCGAAGCCGGCGTGTGGAGGGAGGGCCAGGCATGGGCGCCGTCGTGGTGATCGCGCATGCGGTGCGCGAGCCAGGCCTCGATGGCGTCGAGGGCGAAGACGACGACGCGGTGATCGTCGGCGTCGGTGGGCCCGCCTTCGGAGATGGCGACGACTTCGGCGACGACGCTGCGGAGGCCGGGCTCGGCCTCGAGGGCAGCGCGGACGGCACGGGCGCGGGCGTGGAGCTCGTCGGTCCAGTGCGCGCCGCCGGCCTTGAGCGCCTTGCGGGCGGTGTCGTCCACCTCGAAGAGGGCGAGCGTGGCCTGGGCGATCTCGAGCTCCTCGTCGTCGGAGCCGGTCCCCAGCGAGGCGGCCGTCGCACCCGCGGCGACGAGGGCGGCCTTCGCGACCAGGCCGGCCATCTGTGCGCCGTGGGCGAAGCCCTTGCCTGCGTCGGCCTTGAGGACGCGCTTCTTCGTGAAGTCCTTCTTGAACTTCCAGATGGGATCGTCGGCGACGATGCGCTGCCGGAGCGCGGCGACCTCGTCCTCGATGCGGAAGAGCTTGGCGAGGAAGGCGGAGACCTGCGGCGCCGCATCGAGCAGGGCGTTCGAGATCTGCTGCGGGGTCATGCCCTCGCCGCGGCGCTGCCTGTAGTCGGCGAAGCGGGCGTGGGCTTCCGGAGCGCGTTCGGCGAAGAAGCGCTCGAACTCCTCGGTGAGGGCGGCGAGCTTGTGCGGATCGAAGAGGTCTGCGTACGCAAAGCCGGGCACGCCCAGCGAAAGCTCGGAGGGATCGCGCGTCTTGGCGACCCACTGGGAAAAATCAATCTGTGCTCCGCTGCTCATCGAGGGGGCTCCGACACCGATGGAAACTTCCGAATAGGATTGAGGAATTCGGCACCTTCCCGAGGCGCCGAAGGGCGGCGGACTCTAGCACCTACCGCCATCGCTTGGAGCACGAAGCGGTATCGGATGCAGGAGAGACGCCGCGGAAATCAGGTCCCCTTCGCGACCAGCCGCTCGATCGTGCGCGTGGACATCCGTCCGGCGATGACGTCCGGGTCGCGGAGGAGGCGCTTGTGGAGCGCGATGTTCGTCCGGATGCCGCCGATGATGAGCTCGTCGAGGGCGCGATCCATGCGGACGAGCGCTTCGGCGCGCGTCGAGGCCTGCACGATGACCTTGGCGATGAGCGAGTCGTAACAGGAGGGCACGCGCCAGCCGCCGTAGACGCCCGAGTCCACGCGCACGCCGCCTCCACCGGGGGGGTGGTATTCGGTGATGAGGCCGGGCCAGGGGGCGAAGGTCACCGGATCCTCGGCGTTGATGCGGCACTCGATGGCGTGCCCGCGGAACTGCCAAGGGCGCGTGTCCGGCAGCTGCACGGGCTCGCCGGCGGCCGCTCGGATCTGCTCTTTGACGAGGTCGATGCCGGTGACCATCTCGGTGACGGGGTGCTCGACCTGCACGCGGGTGTTCATCTCCATGAAGTAGAGCTCGCCGCGCTCATCCATGAGGAACTCGAGCGTGCCCAGCGTCGTGTAGCCCGTGCCGGCGATCGCCGCGCGGATGACCTCCGCCATGGCGGAACGCTTGGCATTGTCGATGGCGGGGCTGGGGGCCTCCTCGATGACCTTCTGGTGCCGGCGCTGCAGGGAGCACTCGCGCTCGCCGAGCGTCCACACGCCGCCGTGGGAGTCGGCGAGGACCTGGAACTCGATGTGGCGAGGCTCTTCGATGAAGCGCTCGAGGTAGACGTCGGGATTGCCGAAGCCGGCCATGGCCTCGGCGGTCGCGGCCTCGAAGGCCGCGCGGAGGTCGCCGGGGTCACGGACGATGCGCATGCCCCGGCCGCCGCCACCGCCGGAAGCCTTGAGGATGACGGGGAAGCCGATGCGCCGCGCTTCCTCGATGGCGTGGTCGGCATTGCGGAGCACGCCCGTCCCGGGCAGGAGCGGTAGGCCGAAGCGCTTGGCAGCCTCGCGCGCGCTGACCTTGTCGCCCCACATGCGCATGGCTTCCGGGGTCGGGCCGATGAAGGCGAGGCCGCACTTCTTGCAGAGCTCGGCGAAGTGCGCGTTCTCCGAGAGGAAGCCGTAGCCGGGGTGGACGGCATCGGCGCCGGTGATCTCGGCGGCGCTGATGATGGCGGGGATGTTCAGATAGCTCTTGGCGGCCGGCGCGGGACCGACGCACACCGCTTCGTCGGCGAAGCGGACGTGGAGCGCCTGCGCGTCGACATCGGAGTGGATGGCCACCGTCCGGATGCCCATCTCCCTCGCGGCGCGGAGGATGCGCATCGCGATCTCGCCGCGGTTCGCGATGAGGATCTTTTTGAACATTGGGGCAATGTCCTAAGACTTGCGGATTTTGAAGAGCTTCTGCCCGAACTCGACGGGTTTGCCGTTCTCGACGAGGATGTCGACAATCGTGCCGGCGACGTCCGACTCGATCTCGTTCATCAGCTTCATTGCCTCGACGATGCAGAGCGTCTGGCCCGGTTTGACGACAGTGCCGACCTCCACGAAGGGCGACGCGTCGGGGGAGGGCGCGCGATAGAAGGTGCCGACGAAGGGCGAGGTCACATGAACGATCCCTTGCTCATCCTGCTTCGCCTCGACCTCGACGGTGGGCTTCGCGGCAGGTGCGGCCGTCGCGCTGGCGACGTCCACGGGCGTCGCGACGGGGGTGTAGATCTCCGCGCGGCGCAGGCGAAGGCGCATGCCTTCGTTCTCGAGCTCGAACTCGGCGACGTCGTACAGCTCCAGGGTGGCAAGAAGCTCGTCGAGCTTTTTGAGATCAATCATGTCGGTCGGCGCCGAAGGTACGCGAACGCGCCGCCCAGGTCGAGCCGTTCCTCTTTCGACGCGCGCGAGAGATTGCTAACGCCGTGCGTCGAGGTGTTGCAGGAGGGCGAGGAGGCCGAGCTCGTACGAGTACGCGCCGAAGCCGCTGATCTGGCCAATGCAGGCAGGGGCGATTCTCGATTTGCGCCGATAGGGCTCGCGCGCGTGGACGTTCGTCAAATGCACTTCGACCGTCGGCAAGCCGACGGCTCGGATGGCGTCGAGGATCGCGAACGAGGTATGCGTGTACGCGCCGGGGTTCAGCAGGAGCGCCACGAAGCCTTCGGTCGGCGCCGCCCCGATCCAATCGACGATCTGGCCTTCGTGGTTGGTCTGCCGACAAACGACGTCGGCTCGACGAGCGCTCGCGACCTCTCCCAACGTGGCGTGGATCTGGTCGAGCGTCGTCGAGCCGTAGATCTCGGGCTCGCGTGAGCCGAGCAGCTGGAGGTTCGGCCCGGAAATGACGAGGATCCGGCGCCGAGCGGTCGTCACGAAAGCTGCTCGATGAGCTTCGGAGCCGCGATGCGCATGAGGAAGCGGCCTTTGCCGAAGTTCCCCTCGGGCTTCATGGCCACGGCGAGGAAGTACTCCGAGGTCAGGATGCGGATCAGCGTCGTGACCTTGTCGGACTGGATGGCGACTTCCTTCGCTCCGCCGGCTTCGAGGCTCTCGGCGGCGCGCTGGATCGACTTGACGATGACGCTGTACTCCGCGCCGACCGTGTTGATGTCGAACGGCGCATCGGGCTTCGCGTAGCTTTCGACCGCGATGCCTTCGAAGTCCATCAGGATCCCCGCGAGGCCACCTTCGGCTCCTTCGACCACCTCGCGAATCGCCTCTTTGAACATGGCGCGCAGGCTAAACCCGACGGCCGCAAGCGGTCAAGTTGACTCGTTAATTCCCCGACCGCCGGCTGATTCGTCCGAACCCCGCAAGGACCCCCTTGCGGCCGAGAGGCGGTTGGGCGATCCCCGGAGCCCCGGTCCCCGGTATCGGTTCCGACCTCCTTGACCCTCGTCGAGTCGAAGGACTACGTTCGCGCCCGGTCCCGATACCCAACGTACGCCGTCGGTTTCGGAGGCTCGTTCATCGCTTCTTCTCAGACGAGAGCCCATCGACAATGCGCGCCCGAGCCGGGGATCCCCCCCGCACGATGCCCCAGAAAGTCCTCGGAGGTCGCTGTTCCGATCCGCAGCTCCGAGGCGACATCGTCGACGTCAAGGTCGATCAGGTCATCCTGACGCGTGCGCCGGGTCGAGCCTTCGCGGAGGCGCTCGCCCTCGGGCTCAAGAAGACGCCCGTCGAGCTCGCGATGGTCTACGACGGCACCTGCGTGACGGATGCGGCGACGCTCGAGGCGTCGTCCGTCGCGGCGGCCGACCTGCTCCAGGCTGGGATCTTCGTCGCGCGACCGGGCATCGGCTTCCCGGGACCCGTCCATCTCGAGCGTTTCGCGGCGCCCGCACGCCTCGCCGTCACCGACGATCCGCGTCTCGCTTCGGTCGGCGGCTGCGGCATGCTCACGCTCGTCGTTTCACCCGGGCAGCTCGGCCAGGCGCTGGCCCTCGGCACCGTCTCGCTTCGTCCGCCGCGCAGCATCCAGGTTCTGCTCTCGGGGCGTCTGCGTCCCTTCGTCGGCGCCCGCGACCTCGCCCTCGAGCTGATTCGTCGAGGCATCGGCGAGATCGTGCAGCGCATCGAGGCCGAGCACCGCGCGCCGGTCGTGATCGAGCTCGCCGGTCCGAGCGCGAGGCTCCTCTCGGTGGCCGAGCGCGCGATTCTCTGCGGAGTCGCCCCGCAGCTCGGCGCCGCCGCGGCGATGTTCGTGAGCGACGAGAAGACCGAGGTCTACCTGCGCGATCAGCGTCGCTCGAAGGCCCACCGTGGCCTCGTCCCCGACGCAGGAGCGCCTTGCGACGAGGTCGTCACCATCGACTTGTCGGCGATCGATCCGCTGATCGCCGACGAGACCGGTCAGGTACGGCCGGTCCGCGATCTCGCCGGGAAGACCGTCCACCAGGTCGTCCTCGGGGGCGACGGCGGCATGACCTTGAAGGACATGCTGACGGCGGCTGCCCTCCTCAAGTCGAAGCGCGTCCCGCCGCAGCTCGATCTCCTGATCGCGCCCCCGTCCCGCCAGGTCCTCGAGGTGATGGCGCAGTCGGGCGCGCTGGCGGATCTCATCGCGACGGGGGGCCGCATCGTCGAGCCGGATCGACGAATGCTCACGGGCGAGCTCTATCCGCCGGTCTCCGAGCAGCTCTCCCTGCGCACGCTCGAGCCCGAACCGCGACGGGAAGGTCAGGCCAGCTTCCTCGTGGCCTCGGCCGAGACGGTCGCGTTCTCGGTCGCGACGGGGGCGATCGGCGACCCGCGTGGCTTCAAGCGGCCCGTGCGCGTGACCGTCCCGCGCGCGCTGCCGACGGACGACGTCCTGGTGTTGCGCGACCGCAAGATCGAACTGGCCCCCACGAAGCGGGCGCAGCCGGATGGGATTCCGGCCGCGGCGCCCGCGTGGGATGCGCCCTCGACCCTCGAGCTGGTTCAAGGGCTGCCGCCCCGAGGTTCCGTTTCGAAGGGCGGACGAGCTCTTCTCTTGGGATCGCTCGACGAGGTTCGCTACGCGGCACAGGCGATCGACGAGCTCCGCGATGTGCGGGCGATCATCGCGCCCTTCATCCCGAGCGCGCTCGTGGCGCTCTTCGCGGGCGCGGGCATCGCTGCCTTCGGAGCCGACGATTCGGCCCTCGAGACGCTGAAAGGGCAGCGTCAGATCGGGCTGCCCGCGCTCGGCGATGACGAGGTCTCGTCGGTGGTCACCGTGAAGCTCGGCAAGGCGCAAGCGGTGCTCTCGTGGCTCGCCGTCGGTGAAGAGCGACGCTGGACGCGGACGGGAAGCTCGCGCCCGCTTCCAGTGCGTCCGAGGGTTCGAAGCAGCGTCGCGTCGTAACGCGCGATGGTCCGTGCTCCTGCAACGCCCCGCGACGAGCGGCCGACGTCGGCCTTCCGTCCAAGCGATCCCTTTCGGTTGACCGAATCGCGGGCTTCCTGAATAAACGAGCCCCGATGATCCAGCGGGCGATCACCCAGCCATACCAGCCGAACCCGCTGCTCTCGTACGTGTACCAGCGCTTCTTCGACCACATCCAAGTCGACGAAGCCTGGGTTCACACCGTCCGCGAGGCAGCGGCACGCGGCTCGGTCGTCTACGTACTGCGCAATCTCTCGTTCCTCGATTTCCTGGCGCTCGATCACCTGACGAAGCGCTACGGGCTGCCGCAGATCCGAGTCGCGAACGATCTCGGGCTCTGGGTTCTCGAACCGATGGGGAAGGGGTGGCTCGAGGCTCTGCTCCCGAGCGGCCGCGGAACCATCGAGGAGCAGCTCGCCCACGCCATCGACTCCGGCGGCTCCGCGGCGCTCTTCCTGAAGCGACCGCCGACGATGCTCGAGCTCGCGGGTAGGCGTACCGGGCATCGGCGCGCCATGTCGGACGGCGACGCCTTGATCCGCGCGCTGGTCGGGCTGCAGCGCGAGAGGAAGCAGTCGATCCTGCTCGTGCCGCAGGTCTTCGTCTGGACGAAGTACCCGGATACGCGGGGCATGGGGCTCATCGACGCGGCGCTCGGACCTCGCGAATGGCCCGGCAAGCTGCGGACGTTGATCCAGTTCGTCGGCAACTACCGCAACGCGGTCATGCGCGCCGGCGAGCCGCTCGATCTGCGCGAATACCTCGAGGCGACCGCGGCGGAGACCAATGGCGGCAGCGCCGCCGCCAGTGACGACGCCATCGTGCGCCGCCTCGTCTACGCGCTCCTACGCAAGGTCGAACGCGAGCGCCGCGCGATCCTGGGCCCCGCGAAGAAGCCGAGCGATCGCGTCCGGGAGGAGGTCGTCCGAAGCCCCAAGCTCCAGGCGACGATCCGGGACCTGGCGGGCGAAGGCGCCAAGGAGCGCTTCATCGTCACCGCCCGCGCGCACTCGATGCTGCGGCAGCTGCAGGCGCAGCCCGAGCCCGAGGTCATCCAAGGCTTCGACATCGTCCTCGACCACGTCGTCAACCGCATCTACGACGGCATCGAGGTCGACGAGGGAGGGCTCGGGCGCGTCCGGGAGGCCGCGAAGCACGGCACCCTCGTGCTCCTGCCGAGCCACAAGAGCCACGTCGACTACCTGATCCTCTCCTACGTCTTCCACCACGCGAACCTCCAGCTCCCGGTCATCGCGGCGGGGGAGAACCTCTCCTTCTTCCCGCTCGGGCCGATCTTCCGGCGCGGTGGCGCGTTCTTCATTCGGCGCTCGTTCAAGGGCGACCGGCTCTACGCGGCCGTCGTCGATGCCTACATCCGCCGGCTCATCCGCGACGGCTACGCGATCGAGTTCTTCCTCGAAGGCGGTCGTTCGCGCACGGGCAAGCTGCTGCCTCCCAAGCTCGGCTTGCTCAACATGATCGTCGAGGCGGCGCTCTCCGTTCCCGGGAAGCCCGTCTACTTCGTCCCGGTCTCGATCGGTTACGAGCGGCTCGTCGAGAGCGGCGCCTACGTTCGCGAGCTCTCCGGCGGCGAGAAGCAGAAAGAGGATGCGGTCGGCCTGCTCAAGACGACGCGGGTGCTGCGTGGCCGCTATGGGAAGCTGAACCTCCAGTTCGGCACGCCCATCTCGATCGACGAGGCGCTGGCGAGCGTGGACCTCGAGCGAACCAGCGTGCCCAGCCCCGCGAAACGTCGGGCCCTGGTGACGCGTCTCGCGCACCGCGTGATGGCCGAGATCAACGCGGTCACGGCGGTCACGCCGGGAGCCTTGGTCGCCCTCGCGCTGCTCACGCATCCGCGTCGGGGCATGTCGCAAGGCGAGCTCATCGAAGCCTGCCGCCGCTACACCGCCGTCCTCCGCAGCCTGGATGCGCGGATCTCGAAGGCCCTGGTGCGCGCCTCCGGCGAGCTACGTGACGAGGCGATCCGCGACGCGGCGAAGCTCTTCGTCGAGGCGGAGATCGTGTCGGCGAGGGTGCCGGGCGAGAGCGCCTCGCAGGCCGTGCGGAAGCGCGCGCGCATCTACACCGGCCCCGACGTCATCTATTCGGTGCCCGACGACAAGCGCCTGAGCCTCGATCTCTCGAAGAACATCATCGTCCACTACTTCGTGCCCCGCGCGCTCATCGCGACGGCGCTCCTCGTCCCCGCCGAGGGCTCGACCGACAAGGGCGGCATCGACCGCGCGACCCTCGAGGATCGCGTCCGCAGCCTCTCCCGCTTGTTCAAGTACGAGTTCATGTTCCGCGCGGACCGGAGCTTCGAGGAGAACTTCGAGCAGGGCCTCGCGGAGATGATCGCCGCTGGCGAGCTCGCGATGGACGGGGCCAACGTGGTCTTCGGGGCCGGGCACGACGAGCAGGACGGTCGCGAGTGGATTCGCACCTACGCGTCGATTCTCCGGCCCTTCCTCGAGAGCTACCGGATCGCCGCCCGCGGTCTGGGAGCGCTGCTCCGCGGACCGATGACGAGCAAGGAGCTGGCGAAGCGCACGATCGTCGTCGGGGAGCGGATGTTCCTCTCCGGCGAGATCCGGCATCCCGAGGCGATCAGCCGACCGGTGCTCGAGAACGCGCATCTGGCCTTCGCCGACCAGGGCTATCTGCTGCAGAGCGAGGGCAAGCTCTCCCTCTCGGAATCCTTCGCGACCGCCGAAACGGTCCGCGCCATCGAGGGAAGGGTCGCCTACTGGTGCCCCGAGGAGATGCCGCTGTAAGTCGAAGTGCGTGACGTCGTGTGAGCTTTCTCAGGGGCCGGCCTGGCTCGACGTGTCCCACGCCGTGTGTCAGGCCTGACACGCCTCGAGTTGCTCATGACACTTGGCAGGTCCACGACGCTCGGCCTGGTACTGGCCCTCGGCTTCGCCGGCATCGGTTGCTCGCGCACGCCGTCTCCGCTCACCCCCAACATCGTGGGCGCGAGCATCGGCACACCTGCGCACGGCGTGCTCCGAGGGGGCGCTCAGCTTCCGCCCGCGGGACCCGGCTGGAAGTGGTTTCGCCCGGTGGG
>Ga0180215_1001922_pt1 | contig 21809 bp, 20 predicted proteins | sample eDN3rd37CBELigBY_FD_128871 | JGI IMG/M metagenome (GOLD analysis project Ga0180215, IMG submission 128871) | Enriched backyard soil microbial communities from Emeryville, California, USA - eDNA 3rd pass 37_C BE-Lig BY (version 2) (version 2) | ecosystem: Environmental > Terrestrial > Soil >... | reverse complement strand
TTTAAAGTCTGGGTGGTAGGTAATAACCTTTTCAGTCACACTAAGTACGTTAGGGTTCTTTTCTAACTCGTTCATTTCGCTTTTTGAAAATAACTTTTTCTTCATTAAAATCCTCCGTCCACAGTAGGTTCTTTTATTATAAACGGGTTTTAAATCTAAAGACATAGAAAAACCCGAATAACGTCCCTTTTTTAAAGGTGTCCATTATTCGGGTTATAGTTCACTGTCCCCGCGTCTCTTTATGAAAGTAATTTTTTTAGTAGTGCTTTTTGGACATGAAGTCTGTTTTCTGCTTGTTCAAAGACTGCTGAGTGTTCGCCGTCAATAATGGAGGCTGTAACTTCTTCCTCACGGTGCGCTGGTAAGCAGTGCAAGAAATGATAGTCTGCTTTTGCATGCTGAACAAGCTGGTCATTAACTTGGAAGTCTTTAAATGCAACCAAGCGTTCTTGTTGTTCACTTTCTTGACCCATGCTTGCCCATACATCTGTATAGATAATATCAGCATCTTTAACAGCCTCAATCGGATCATATGTGATGGTAATCGTAGCACCTGTTTTTTCAGCAAGCTTTTGAGCTTTCGCCACAATGTCTGCATCAGGTTCATATCCCTTTGGACATCCTAATGAAAAATCCATTCCGACTTTGGCTGCAGCAATCATTAAGGAATGAGCTACATTATTTCCGTCTCCTAAGTATGCAGTCTTTACACCTTCAAATGTTTCTTTTATGCGGTAAATTGTCTTTAAGTCTGCAAGTGCCTGACATGGGTGGAAAAGATCTGTTAATCCATTGATTACAGGGATACTAGCATGCTTGGCCAATTCTTCTATTTTATCATGACCAAATGTACGGATCATAACCGCATCAACATAGCCGGACAACACTTTCGCAGTGTCAGAAACAGGTTCACCTCTTCCTAATTGAAGGTCCTGGCTACTTAAAAATAATGCATGACCCCCTAATTGAAGCATTCCTGTTTCAAAAGATACCCGTGTTCTTGTAGATGATTTTTCGAAGATCATCGCCAGTGTTTTTCCTTGTAGAACAGGTTGAATTGGATTTTCTTCTAATTTAAATGCTTCTTCTATTAAAGCTAAAATTTCCTCTTTGCTATAATCAAGAAGAGTTAGAAAATCACGTTTTTCGACTGCAGTTTTATTTTTTACATTTATACTCATTTCAGCTCACTACCTTCCTTAGCTTAGGCGGAACCTATTGGTTTTTCACCAATGGTTTCAAAAATTCCTGAATTGAAGATACATCATCTTCAGTGGCAGTAATGGATGTTAAACAAGCGTAAAATGTTGAAAGGTTTGTAAAAAGAAGCATTCCTTTTTCAATCGCTTGTTGACGTGCTAATTTCGCTTCATCACTGTCAATCAATGAGACGAATATGCCTTTTTCTCCATCAACCCATGTTTCGTACTGATCTGTCACAACTTCAAGTCCAACTTCCTTAGCTGTTTTTATCGCCTCATTATCTGCTACATCAAAAAAGACACTTCGTACATTCTCTAAGTCCTTTGTAAAGATCTTGCGATAAACAGCCTCTAAATTATTTCCAATACACATTCCTTCACCAGTTGCCTTCATTTCCGGTCCAAGTGTAATATCAACATCATGTAAAGCATGACTGGAGAAGACCGGATATTTCACCGCCACCATGTTATTAGACTCTGGGGAGGTAATGTCTAGTTCTGTTATTTTTTTACCACATAGTAAATACGTAGCATGCTTAATAATAGGAATACCAGTTACTTTACTAATAATCGGCGCTGTTCTGCTTGCACGTGGATTTACTTCTACAATATAAATTGTATGATCTTTCACTAAGAATTGAATATTCATAATTCCTCGATAATGCAGCTTTTTCACCAACGCCCTTGCGTAATTAGCAATAACCTGTTTATTTTCGTCCGTCAGGTTTTGAGAAGGTAGGATGGCTAAGCTATCCCCTGAATGGACACCTGCAGGCTCAACATGCTCAATATATGTTGGTATAAAGGCATCTTGACCATCTGAAATGAGGTCAATTTCTCCCTCAAGTCCTTCAACAAATTGATCAATAAGAACCGGATAAATCATATTTGTATTTTCCGCAAGTAACGTTTCTAATGTTTCTTCATTATGAACAATGACCATTCCTTTTCCGCCAATAACATATGATGGTCTAAGAAGCAGCGGGAAACCTATTTCTTTTGATCCTTTTAATGCTTCATCCGCATTGTTTGCCGTTAGTCCTGCTGCGTGTGGTATGGATAATTCATCTAACAGTTGATAGAACTTGTCACGATCCTCCAACCAATCTAATGTTTCAGTATCAGTACCAAGCAGCTTTACACCTGCAGATTCTAATTGTTCAGCAAGGTTAATCGCTGTTTGCCCGCCATATTGGACAATAACAGAATCAATTCCCTCAGAATCAACAATATTTAATACATGTTCAAGCGTAATCGGTTCAAAGTACAACCGATCTGCTGTTTCAAAGTCAGTACTAACCGTTTCCGGATTATTATTTATCATCACCGCTTCATAGCCTAATTGTTTTAATGCCTTAATTCCATGAACAGCACTATAGTCAAATTCAATCCCTTGACCGATACGTATAGGACCTGATCCAATGATTAAGATCTTTTTGTTATCTGTTAAAGCAGGCTGTTCATTTTCACCGAAATAGGTTGAATAAAAATAATTCGTACGAGCTTCAAACTCTGCTGCACATGTATCAACATATTTATAAGAAGCCTTTACTCCAGCATCAAGTCTTGCTTTTCTAACTTCAGCTTCAGGAGCATTTAATAATGATGAGATCGTCTTATCAGAAAAGCCTTTTTCCTTCACCTTAGCTATAAATTCAGTGTCAAGTGTTGAAATCGTTTTTTCCTGGATTTGCTTTTCCAGATCGATCATTCGTTGGAATATTGAAAGGAAATATACATCCATTTCTGTTTGCTCATGGATATCTTGTATCGTGCTTCCTTTTCTTAATAGCTCCATCACAGCAAAAAAGCGGCGATCATCTGTTTTATTCATGACTGTTTTTAATTCATCAATGGATAAATCTTTAAGCTCTGGCAGGTGTGTGCCGATATTATCAAGTTCTAGTGAGTCACATGCCTTTTGAATAGCTGCTTCGAGATTACGCTCAATCGCCATAACTTCACCAGTTGCTTTCATTTTAGTCCCCAGCTTACGGTCAGCCTTATTAAACTTATCAAAAGGCCATCTTGGGAACTTCACAACAACATAGTCAAGTGCCGGCTCGAAGCTTGCGTACGTACTCATCGTTAGAGGATTTTTTAATTCTTCCAATGTATATCCTACTGCAAGCTTTGCAGCAATTTTTGCAATTGGATAACCAGTTGCTTTTGATGCTAATGCAGATGATCTGCTAACCCGTGGATTTACTTCAATAACATAGTATTGTTTGCTATTAGGATCTAACGCTAATTGAATGTTACATCCACCGATCACACCAAGTGCTGAAACGATTTTAACAGCTGCACTTCTTAGCATATGATAATCTTGATCTGTTAATGTTTGTGAAGGTGCAACAACAATCGAGTCACCTGTATGAACACCAACAGGATCAATATTTTCCATATTACATACAGAAATACACGTTCCTTTGTGATCACGAATCATTTCATATTCTACTTCTTTAAAGCCGGCAATGCTTTTTTCAATTAAACATTGTGTAATCGGACTTGCTTGCAAACCACTTCTTACGAGCTTTTTAAACTCCTCAAGATTTGAGGCAATTCCGCCGCCTTTTCCACCAAGAGTATAGGCAGGTCTGATGATAATGGGGAACCCGATTTTATTAGAAAATTCAAGTGCTTCCTCTAATGTTGTAACAATGGAGCTCTCAGGGATAGGTTCATTTAAATCAAACATTAATTGACGGAACTCATTTCGATCTTCACCTTTACGGATCGAATCAATAGAAGTTCCTAATAATTGCACACCATATTTATCTAAAACGCCTGCTTCATGAAGCTCCATTGCCAGGTTAAGCCCTGTTTGACCACCTAAAGATGCAAGTAAACCATCCGGTTTTTCTTTAACAATAATTTTTGTTAAACTTTCCACTGTTAATGGTTCAAAATACAAAACATCTGAAAATTCCTCATCTGTCATGATGGTTGCAGGATTGTTATTAACAAGAACGACTTGGTAGCCTTCTTCCTTTAAAGCCAGACAGCCTTGTGTGCCTGCATAATCAAATTCTGCGGCCTGCCCAATCACAATAGGACCGGAGCCAATAACAACAATTTTCTTGATAGACTGATTTTTAGACATAAAGTATATCTCCTTTTGCAACTGCGACTAACTCTAAAAATTCATCGAAGATCCATTCACTATCTGAAGGTCCCGGATGTGCTTCGGGATGAAATTGCGCTGTTAAAACTGGTAAACTTTTATGTGATAACCCTTCAATTGAGTCATCATTAATATGATAAAAACGCATCGATAAATCTGTATCTGTTAAACTCTCTTTAATGACAACATAACTATGGTTTTGAGACGTCATGAAAACTTTATTTGTTTTAAGATCAAAAACAGGTTGGTTTGCTCCTCTATGTCCAAATAATAGTTTTGTCGTTTTAGCACCGAAAGATAGAGCGATTAATTGGTGACCTAAACAAATGCCTAATGTCGGGTAAGCAGAAACAACTTTTTTAATTTGACTAAAGTAGCTTGATAATTGCTCGGGGTCTCCAGGTCCATTAGATAATAAGACACCATCAGGCTTTAAATCACCTATTTGGTCCATCATTTTAAATGGGACAGTCGTTACTTTGCAACCTCTATCTAATAAGGATGTAAGAATTGATTTCTTATATCCAAAGTCTACTAATGCAATATGCTTTTCCCCGTTCCCATATGTTTCAAGCTTATCTGATACAACTTCAAATACTCCATCTTCAAAAATGGTACTCGGCTTTTCAGCTAATGCAGATTTTGATGTTATTGTAGCTGCCATCGATCCGTGATTTCTGATTTTTTTCACCACTGCCCGGGTATCGATATGATGAATAATCGGGATGTTCCACTTTTCCAAATATTCTTTAAAGCTATACTGTGCTTCATAATGAGAATATTGTGATGTACACTCATAGATGACAACTGCTTTAACCTGCGGCTTTTTACTTTCATCATCACTTATATTGACACCGTAATTCCCGATCAACGGGTACGTGAATACAACGATTTGATTTTTATAAGAAGGATCAGTTAGTACTTCCTGATAACCTGTCATTCCTGTAAAAAATACGATTTCTCCGTTTATATCCTCCAAAGACCCATGCTCTAGTTCTCCTGTATAGGTTGAACCATCCTCTAAATGGAGATATCCTTTCATCTGCTTACACCTCGTTTGTCTTTAATTCTTCTCTATACCCTATTGGATAATTATTAAACCATAGGTATTTTTATTCAATCACTTGTAAAAAAAATGCTCAAATTAATGAGCTCCTACAGAATCGTTTACCTTTGAGAAAACTTCTGCTATTGTTTTTACCGCTATATCCATTTCTTCGTATGAAACGGTTAATGGCGGCAGTAAACGGATTACATGAGGACCAGCCGGCAGAACAAGGAAATTATGCTCTCTTAATTGGTCAATGATTGGTGAAACTTGTTCTTTACATTCAATCCCAATTAATAATCCACTCCCGCGAACTCCATTTACGAATGGATGACTTCCTACGATCTGATCTAATTTTTCTAGTAAATAGTTACTTTTCTTATCCACTTCATTTAAGAAATCTTCATTGAAAATTTTCTCTAATGTCACTTTTGCAGCAGCCATGGCAATTGGATTACCTCCAAAGGTAGATCCATGGCTTCCAGCCTGAAATGTTTCGATGAGCGATTTATGACCGATCATTGCACCAACTGGCAGCCCACTACCAAGACCTTTTGCAGATGTAATAATGTCAGGCTTAATTCCAAAGTGCTGATAACCAAATGGCTTACCTGTTCTGCCGATTCCTGTTTGGACCTCATCTATAATAAGTAATGCACCGATCTTCTCACATGTTTCTGTTATTTTTTCGATAAATTCTTTATCAGCCGGAATGACTCCGCCTTCACCTTGAACAACTTCAAGCATAATGGCTGCCACATCAGTTCCAAGTTCATCTAATGCTTCTACATCATTAAAGGTGAGGTATTGGAAGGTTTCGAGTAAAGGTCCAAAGCCCTTATGAATTTTCTCTTGACCTGTTGCAGACATTGTCGCAAACGTTCTGCCGTGAAATGATTGTAAAAATGTAACGATCTTTTGCTTGCCGGTATGCTTTCTTGCAAGTTTTATAGCCGCTTCATTTGCTTCAGCTCCACTGTTACAGAAAAACACTGCATCTCCATCGCTAGCTTTAACTAGAAGCTTTGCTACTTCTTCTTGAACGGGCTGGTGAAATAGATTGGACATATGCCAGTATTTTGTAAGCTGCTCTTGTACAGCATTGGACACTTCTTCATTGGCATGACCAAGGTTGCAAACCGCAATACCTGATATAAAGTCCAAATACTTTACATCATTCACATCTGTTACCCAAGAACCCTTTGCTTCTTTAATCGTTACGTCCCAGCGTGCATATGTTGGAAATAAATAACTCATGATGACAAGACCTCCTTCTCACTCACAATTTTTGTTCCCTTAAAATCATCTTTTTCAATGAAAGCTTGTTGACCACTTACAATCATGACTTCCTGACAAATATCTGAAAGTGTGGAAACAGCTGACTCCACCTTTGGGATCATTCCACCAGTAATGACTTCATTCTTTATCAGTTCATCAATTTGGGATGGTGTTACGGTCTCAATGACTTCCTTTTCTTTATTTAAAATGCCAGGTACATCTGTTACAAATAAGAATTTTTCTGCTCCGACTGCATTTGCAATTGCTGCAGCTGCTAAATCAGCATTAACGTTAAGGGTATCATGTGTTTCAGTACTTGCTAGTGGCGCTACAACGGGAATATAGCCGTTATCCATTAGTAATTCTACAGCAGCTGTATGAACTGATATTACTTTCCCAACCATTCCCAGGTTTTCTTGATCCAAGAAATCCGCTAGTAATAGTTGATCATCTGTACCGGACAATCCAATTGATTTTAATCCCTTTTGGTTTAATAGACCTGTCAGGTGCTTATTAATTTTCCCGGCTAACACCATTTCTGCAACTTCAAGTACCTCTTCTGTCGTCTTACGTTGACCATTGTAGAATTCAGTTTCTATTTTTAAAGCTTTCAGCATGTTTGTGATATCAGGACCGCCACCGTGAACGATCATCACTCTCCAATTTGAGGAAATCAATGCTTTTAAACTATGAAAAAATGACTCTGACAATTGGTGAACAGTACTTCCGCCACATTTTAATACAACTGTTTTTGACATAACAATCTCCCTTACGTTCTATAGCTTGCGTTTATTTTCACGTAATCATATGTTAAATCACAGCCCCAGGCTTTTCCTGTTTCTTCCCCAACACCAAGATGAACTGTAATCTTTACTTGATCCTGTTTTAAGTATTCTGAGGCAACTTCCTCTGAAAATGATTGAGGACGATTATCTGTAAATAAACAGATATCCCCCAAGTAAATATCAATGCTCTCAGGTTCAACTTGTGCTTCACTATAACCTACTGCACAAATAATTCTTCCCCAGTTTGCATCCGCTCCGTAAACAGCTGTTTTGACAAGGCTTGACCCGACAATCTTCTTGGCAACAACATTTGCTTCCTGCTTTGTTTTTGCTCCTGTTACCGCTACTTCAATTAGCTTTGTTGCCCCTTCGCCATCTTTTGCAATTTGTTTTGCTAACTCTTCACTAACTTTATGAAACGCTGTTTTAAAATCATTCCATCCTGGGTGTTGCTCGTTTAACAGCTCATTTTCAGCCATCCCATTTGCCATGACCAATACCATATCATTTGTGGATGTATCACCATCAACCGTGATTTGATTATATGTTTTATCTGTTGTTTTACTTAAAAGTGCCTGAAGTGATGCAGAGTCAATCTTTGCATCTGTTGTCACAAAAGAAAGCATCGTTGCCATGTTTGGATGAATCATCCCTGAACCTTTAGCCGCACCACCGATGGTAACCGTTTTTCCATCAATTTCAACTTGATAGCATGATGTTTTCATAACCAAGTCAGTTGTTAAAATGGCTGTTTGAAAGGCTTCAGCAGCTTCATGTGTTGAATGGGGGTTTAGCTGCTCGATTCCAGCCCGAATTTTATCCATTTTTAAAAATTCCCCAATTACACCTGTAGACGCAACCGCAACATAATGAGGTTTGATATTAAACAAGTCTGCAGTTCTTTCTCGCATTTCATAAGCATCTTTTAATCCTTGTTCTCCTGTACACGCATTAGCATTCGCACTATTGACGATAATCGCTTGCAACAATTTCTCTTCAGCGATGCTTACCTGCGTTACTTTTAGCGGAGCTGCCTGGAAATGACTTTGGGTATAAACGGCTGCACAATTTGCTGGTACCTCGCTGTAGATAACTCCCAGATCATTTCTTGAATATCTGAGTCCGGCATGAACACCGTCACTTGAGAATCCTTTCGGTGTTACAATAGATCCATTTTCAATTTTTGTAATAGCAGATGTTTCTTTTGCTTGTAGCACTTCTTTTTCCTCCCTGGTTGTCATGATCAACACTCTTTTACAATGACATTGGTTTAGTCAATTTGCCCCTTCTTTAGAGTCTGACCTTCCATTTCATCTGCAAAATAGCCTTATGGATAAATAGGTGCAAAATACAAGCCGGTTGTTTCCTCATAACCGTTCATTAGGTTGAAATTTTGAACCGCTTGACCTGCTGCACCTTTCATTAAATTGTCTATTACTGAAACGATGGTGATTCTGCCTGTTCGTTCATCAAGCTTTAACCCGATATCACAGAAATTTGAACCGTACACTTCTTTTGTTGAAGGAAATACATCCTGCTCACGAATACGAACAAATGATGATTCCGCATAGTAGCTTTTATATAAATCTAGTAATTTTTCCGTTGTATATGAATCTTCTACACTTGCATAGATAGTTGCCATAATTCCACGTGTCATTGGAATCAAATGTGTTGAAAAAGAAATAGCACCAACTGCTTCATTTAAAGAATGAAGTGCTTGCTCAACTTCCGGAACATGCTGATGTTCATGAACCTTATAAATTTTCATATTTTCATTTACTTCTGAATAATGTGTGGTTTGTGATGCATTGCGTCCTGCACCAGATACTCCTGTTTTGGCATCAACAATGATTGATTTCACATCAATGATTTTGTTTTGGACAACAGGTGCCAAGCCTAAAATCGTTGCTGTCGGAAAACAGCCTGGATTTGCAAGAATATCAGCATTCATTATTTCCTCTTTATTAAGTTCAGAAAGCCCGTATACAGCATGTTCCAAAATATCTTCTGATACACATGGCCGCTTATACCATTGCTCATAAGCTAATCGATCTTTTAACCTCAAGTCACCGGAGAGATCGATGATCCTGACATTTGATCCTTGAAACTTTGGTGTTAAGTCTCTTGAAACTCCAGGTGGTGTTGCAAGAAACAAAAACTTTATGTCTCTTTTTATTTCTTCGACATTGATATCTCGCAATATATGATTACTTAATTGATGTAGATGTGGAAACGAGTTGCTATATGGAACATCCATTTCTGAAGATGAGTAAAGTATACATTCTTCTACATGTGGATGATTGGATAATATACGATGTAATTCGACTCCACCGTATCCTGTGGCACCGATAATTCCGACCTTCACCAAATCACCTTCTCTTAAGTTCGTTATCTAAATTATTTCTCAATTATAAATATGTATAAAAATAAAATCAAGTGTATAAATAATATTTTTGCTAATTTTTCAAAAAAATCACGTAAATGAAAGGATTTATTAGAAACTACGTGTATTCGCACGACATAATATATATGCATTTAATTGTATAAAAAATTTGAAAATTGAATAGGCATTACATATGTGTAAGTTATTTGAATAATCAGAGTCTGGTTTATCATTGCATATTCTATGCTTTGATATTGGGGTTGTGATAATTTTTGGGATTGAACTGCTCCTATCAACCTAATAGTTTATATCCATATTTCACTAGGAACAAACATCTTTTTTTATAATAGCAATTAGAAAAACACGACTTACCGCCAAGAATGGCGGAAGTCGATGCCTTTTCTTATACTTTAATCCTTTAGTATAGTTAAACTTTTTTAAAGTACAAAAAAGTAACCCTTATAACAATGTATAAGGGTTACTCTCAAACGATTTATTGAATTCCTAATGCAATCTTTGCTATCCTTGACATTCTGTCTTTTGACCATGGCGGACTCCAGACGATATTTACTTCAGTGCTTTTTACTTCCGGTATATCTTGAATGGCTACTTTGATTTGTTCAACAATAGTAGCTGCCAGCGGGCATCCCATTGAAGTTAATGTCATTGTAACAATCGTATGGCCCTCATCATCCATTTCCACATCGTATACTAAGCCAAGATTGATAATGTCAACACCAAGCTCCGGATCTACAACTGTTTCTAACGCACCATAGATATTTTCTTTTAGTAATTCATCCATATTTAAACACTCCTTTCAGATAGTTGGTATTTTGAGTATAGTAAAAGATTGAAGTCAAAGAAAGTATTCTGCTTTATTTGAGAAATTAATTACTTTTAAAAAAGTTGAAGGTGTAAAATTAGTCCGTTCCATTGCACTCCAGACACTCCATGCGCCGGGGAGGAAGCTGAGCCTCCCTCGGCTTCGCCTATGGGGTCTCAGCCTTTCCTCTACTTCCCGCAGGAGTCGAGTGTCTTCCGCTCCATTCCACTAACTCTTAAAATTAAATCAAAAATTAAAAGCAACAATCTTCCAAAGAACCTTAATTAATTATAAATACCTTTCAAACCATTCGACCAATGCCAGGACACCTTGTCTTGATACTTTGTGATCTGCTAGCGGATCTGCTATGAATTGAAGTTTTTCGGGTTCTTTATCATACATTGGGACAATATCTTTATAAAATTGATATGTTGGAGCAAATGGGACGACTTGGTCACGTTCACCATGCCAGAAAAGCAATGGGCGATTTTGAAGTTTCTCTGTTTGAAGACTTAAGTCAAATGGCTGTAGTAATGCAAGCTGTTCTTCAATTTCTTCGTTTGAAAGAGGAATTTCCGCACCGCTTTGCTTTAACGAGTAAAGCTGACTTTTAAGAAGTTCTGTATAACAAGGGCTTCCCATTAAACTAACCGCTGCTTTTATCCAATCATACTGTGTCAGTGAACCTAGTGTTGTAATCCCGCCCATTGAAGTACCCGCGAGTCCTACTCGGTCAGAATCAATTAATTGATTTATTTCAAAGTATTCCTTAATCTTCGTTACTTCATTTATTTCATTTAAAACAATTTTCCAGAACCTGAAGGCAAGCTCCTTCGTGCCATATTGTTTACTTCTTTCTCCATGATACAATGCTTCCGGCAATGCAACCCTGAACCCTTTTTCAGCTAAATGATAAGCAATATGGAGATTATTTTCTTTAGCACTTGTAAAACCATGGATAAATATCACAAATGGTGTTTTTGTCTCTCTTAACGACTCTTTAACAACGTGTAAAGTCGGTATTCCTTCTATATGTAATTTCTCAACAATAATCACATTAATTGCTCCTTCTAGTTATATTCCCACTAAATAAGTGTAACATGTAGACATAAATCTTGGAAAAAAGATACACTAATAAAGGAAAGCGGAAGCGCCCGTTCAGCGACGTATGAACTGGAGCAATCCGAATGAGATATAGGAAACACGAAGAGCGATAGCGATTCGATGTTGACTTATCGTAAGGAGGAGTGTGAAGTTCACTAGTCGCTGGGCGCTGGAGCTAGACACCACACTAAGTAAGAAATGTTTACTTCCTATCCGAAAGAAAACGCAAGCGCCTTGACGTATGAACTTGATCATAAAATATTGTATAACAAAGGAGACATTATGGATACAAAACCTTATTTAATCGCTTTAGATTTAGATGGGACACTTTTAAAAGATGATAAGACCATTTCAGCTTATAACAAAGAAATCATTAAGAAAGCAAAGGAAGCTGGTCATATTGTTTGTATCGCAACAGGAAGGCCATTCCGTTCAAGCTCCGTTTACTATGAAGAGTTAGACTTATCAACACCGATCGTCAACTTTAATGGTGCATATGTTCACCACCCAAAAGACAATAAGTGGGGTACCTACCATACTACCCTTGATTTAGAAGTAGTGAAAGAAATCATCACTGTATCTGAAAAGCATAACCTACATAATGTATTAGCTGAAATTATTGATGATGTATATTTCCATTATCACGATGAAAAGCTACTTGATGTTTTTAGCATGGGAAATCCAAATACGACTATTGGAGACTTACGTCAGAACTTAAGTGAAGATGTAACAAGTATTCTTATTCATGCAGATGAAGAAGATGTTGAGAAAATAAGAACTTATTTATCAGATGTTCATGCAGAGGTTGTTGACCATAGAAGATGGGCTGCACCATGGCATGTTATTGAAATCATCCGGGCAGGAATGAATAAAGCGATTGGCTTACAAAAAATTGCTTCCCACTACAATATTCCTCAAGATTGCATTATTGCCTTTGGTGATGAAGATAATGACTTGGAAATGCTTCAATACGCAGGCCATGGCGTGGCCATGGGGAATGCAACCGATGAAGTAAAAAATGTAGCAAATAAAAAAACAAAAACGAATGAAGAAGATGGAATTGCTTACTACTTAAAGGAAGTTCTATCCCTTTAAAACATGAGAAACTCGGGGAAAATGAGATACATTTTGCCATCTATATTATTTGCAGGATCGTACAAAATAATCTTGACGCAAGAGAAAGGCGTCACTATTTTAAAGGGGGGGCTTTTTCAATGGGTAAACGTAACAAATCAAAACGTTTTGTACAACAAGGCAAAGATACAGTTACTAAGCACGATGAGAGGTTCCCTTACCATTCAACACTTTCTGAATCAGAACAACAAAAAATGAGTAAAACTGACGATAGTATGCTTGGAGGCTTTTAAATGACAAATCCATTATTCCAACAAGCACGTGAAGCTGTCGCATATGCCGATTCGGTTGCATCAGGGTCTGCACAGGGTGATAAACATGAAGCTGTCATGAAAGCAAAAAACGCCCTGTCATCTGCTTTTGCTAATAGCACCGATGCTGAAAGAGCTCAACTAAGAGAGTTTCAGCAAAAAATCGACTCAATTTAACCAAGATGGACTGCCCTTCGTTTAATTGTTTGGAGGGACAGTCCATTCCCTTTCTAAACTGAGATTATCGGACTTGTGCGATAAAATGGATACTTTTGCTTTATATTGTCCAGGTGGCAATGGATCATGTTTCCATGTTTCTTCCCACTCCATATTCTCTCCAGACTTAAGTAGGGCTGTCTCTAGTGCCTGTGAAAACATTTTTCCTTTTGAGTAGATAAATACTTCTTCACCCTTATCATTGGTTACTATAATTTCATATTTTTGACTACTATGAAATTCAAGTTTTTTCAACTGATCTGATCGATTTGTTAAAGAGATTAGAAATTGAGTTTCTTTTGATAATGGTATAACTTGAAAATCCACCTCAAGCTCTTTACTCATTACTTCCTGCACCTCCACCTCTTGATTCATCTCCTCGGCATCGCCATTTCTTTCAGATGCACAACCTGTCAACAGGGATAAAACACCGATAGTTAGAAATATTATCCATTTCATTTAAGTACCTATTCCTTTCTAAAGAACCCAAATATCCCTGTTGTTTGAACAATATTTGTAAATGCATTCGGATCTTCTTCTTTAATTATTTTTTCGAGGTCATATAATTCATATCTTGTAATAACAATAATAAGCATATCCCTCGGTTCATTCGTAAACGCTCCTTTTGCAGGAATCATCGTTATCCCTCTGACCAAACGAGAATGTATGGCCGCCTTTAACGAATCAGCTTTTTTTGTAATGATCATTGCGGTTAGTTTTGCATGTCTTGTATGAATAGCATCAATCACCCTTGTTGACACATAAAGTGCTACCAATGTATACAATGCCTTTTCCCATCCATATAATAAGCCTGCAGTTAGAATAATGATCGAGTTAAATAAAAAGAAATACGTCCCAACTGGCTTATCTTTCATCCGCGATAGAATCATAGCAATGATATCTAGTCCTCCTGTTGATGCACCATATTTCAATGTAATTCCCACACCAACAGCTACTATCACACCACCAAAAACAGCATTTAGTAAAATATCACCTGAGAATGAATGTAAAGGTACAATTCCTAAAAAAACAGTTGTTGCTGCAACGCTGAAGAAGCTGTATAAAGTAAAAGATCTCCCCACTTTTAACCATCCTAAAATAGCAACGGGTATATTCAAAAGTAATAATAACACACCCGTCGAAATAAAAAATGGTGTATATTCCTCAAGTATACTTGAGAGAAGCTGGGCAATGCCTGTAAAACCACTTGCATATACATTTGCAGGGATTAAAAACATATTTAACCCAACAGCATTTAAAAAAGCACCTATAATGACCACGATAATTTTCATTGTCTCATTTTTCAGCATGCATTCTCCTCCTTACTGTATTTCTATCCTTGCTCTAGTTTTTCCCAACTTTGCTCCATTTGAATACAAAGATTGTTTTTTACCTTTAGAAGGATACCATCGGTCGGGTGAAGTGGGAGTTGTACTGCCCGTTAAGGTGGGATAAACTAAACATATAAAGATTTGATTTACATATAACGATTCGATCTTATAATTCGAATATAAAGAGGTGTTAAAATGAATGTTCACATTTTAGCTGATAGTGCTTCCGATTTGCCCATTGAGTTTTTTGAAGAAAACTCTGTGACATTTCTTCCTTTAAGTGTCGAAATTGATGGGAAACAACTGGAGGACCAAAAAGAAATTAAACCAAAAGAAATTTATGATTCCATGCGATCTGGAACAGTAGTAAAAACCTCTCAAATATCACCTTCATTATTTAAAGATGTATTTACTGACCTGGCTAAAAGGGGTGTTCCCAGTTTGTATGTATGTTTTTCATCAGAGCTTTCAGGTACATACCAAACCGCAATGATGATTCGAAATGAAGTGCTGGAGGATTTCCCGGAATTTGAGTTATCCATTATTGACTCTAAGTGTGCTTCATTAGGTTGCGGTTTAGCAGTTAAATACGCCGTTAATCTGGCTGGTAGCGGAAAATCTCTTACTGAAATAGAAACTGCTGTAAAAGCTTATTGCAAAAAGGTTGAGCATATTTTTACGGTCGATAATTTAGAATACTTAGCCCGTGGTGGCAGAATCAGCAAAGCATCTGCTTTTGTTGGCGGTTTGTTGAATATTAAGCCACTTCTTCATGTTGAAGATGGAAAGCTAATTCCACTCGAAAAAGTCAGAGGACGGAAAAAAGTGTTCAGAAGGATCATTGACATTATGAAAGATCGAGGGGTTAACCTCGAAAATCAAACAATCGCCATAAGCCATGGTGATGATGAAGAAGCTGCCAATGAAATGAAGGCATTAATTCAAGAAGCCTTTTCACCTAAAGAGATTTATGTGAATCTTGTTGGCGCAGTAATTGGAGCTCATTCAGGCCCTGGAACACTGGCGATTTTCTTCTTAAATGATGAGGAATAACACATAGGAGCATTTTGGATTGGGAATGATAAGCTTACATTCGTTTGAAAGGAGCTTCATCATGCCACATACTAGTGATAATGATAAAAAAGCACAAGACAACAATGCGAAACGCCACGAGAAAAATATGATGCGGGAAAAAAACCGCCAAAAAGGCGAAAGACAATATTCTAAAAAAACAGATCATATCTAAAGCGGAAGCGCCTTGTTCAGCCTCAGGCAAATAAGGCGCAAATGAATAGAAGATGTTCTTTATCTTCAATTCATTTGTGGCTAGGCGCTGGAGCTGGATGTCAAAATGCACTTAGCCATAGTTCCTGCAATTTTCAACCTTCCTAAGCAGGTAAAGCAATAAGGGTGATTCTTTTTAGAACCACCCTTTACTTTATTTTAATTTAAAATAATTCATTGTTGACTGCAGGTCATCAGTAAGCTTTCTCAACTCCTCAACCTTATCCACTATTTTTTCAAAGGCAGATAGCTGTTCTGTCGTAGAGGCGGAAATTTCTTCGTTTCCTGCTGCCGTTTCCTCCACTACCGCACTAATGCTTTCCACACTATTTAAAACCTGTTCGCCAAACTGTTTGGAGGTATTCATTCCTTCTACTAAAGAAGTGAGCCTCACCATCATTTCATCTACACGATCACCGATCTTAATAAATGCCTCTGTCGTTGTATTCATAGATTGTTGCTGATCATCTGCAATGAACACAGCTTCTTGAACAGCTTGTCTAACATCTGAAATTCCTTCTTTAATTTTAGCGACCATGTTGAAGATATGCTTTGTCGAATTGGTTGCCTCTTCTGCTAATTTTCGAACCTCATCTGCCACAACCGCAAAGCCTTTTCCGGCCTCTCCAGCTCGTGCAGCCTCAATCGCAGCGTTTAATGCTAACAGATTCGTTTGATCCGCTATACCTGAAACGGTTTTGGCCATATCTTCAATTTCAGTGGTATATTCCGCAAATGTTTTGGTTGCTGTGTCTATCTGTTGACTTGTTTGCTGATTTTTCATCATTAATGTTCGTTGGACTTCAATTGCACCTTGTCCATCTGTAATTACTGATACAACCTCTGTTCCAAATGAAGCAGATTCTTCTGATGTCCGGACGTTTTCCTTAAAGTTGTTGTCCAATTTCTCAATTAATGTGACAGCATCTTGTAAGTCACTGGAAATACTTTGTGTTCCAATAGACATTTCATTTGTTGAAATCGCCACTTGGTTTGTTATAGCTGTTAGCCCTTTATTCTCTGTTTCTAAATCCCTTGCAAAACTTTCGACATTCTTACTTGCTGTTTCAATTGAAAATAATAATTCTTTCAGCTGTTCAACCATTTGTGTAAAGGACTTATTTAGTGAACCCAATTCATCCTTTCCCTCGTAGGTAATTGTGTCAACAATAAGATTTCCGGAAGCAATTGCTTTTGCATTTTTAGATAATTGCTTCAGAGGACGGGTAATTGAATTCGTTATTTTCATCGTGATGAAGATGGATAATCCAATTAAAACAATACTCCCAACAACCGCTGAGATAATAACATAAGAAATTTGATTCGCTAATTTTGTTTGCAAGGCGGAATATTGCTCATTTGCGTATTCATTTAAAAGATGAATATCGTTTAATACTCCATTCATCCGGATAGACTGTCGCTTTGCTTCCGGACCGCCTTTTTCTTCCAATGCAGTATTTGCTTCAACTTTCCACTCCTCATATTTTGAGGTTGCCTTTTTTAACGTATCAACACTTTTTCCATAGGTGACTTCTTTTTCTAATTCTGCTAATAGTTCATTACTATTTGTAATGCTTACTAAGACCTCTTCCTTTTGTGCATCTGTTCCTGAAACAGAAAAGTTATCTAGTCCCTGCTTTGTAGCATTCATCTCAGCTTGAAGTTTTTGTATATTTAATAAAGTGTTTACTTCACCCTGGTTGGATGATTGAATTGAAAGCATATTAAAAATAATATAGACAATCATGATAATAGCAATGATCAGTACACTCATTGAATTAAATAATATCTTTTTCTTAATGGTCATAGTGTCCTCCTAGCTGTCAGTTGATAGTTTTGTTTTCCATTCTTCGATGATGTCTTGCTGTTCTTTTGAAAATGGAAATACCCTTAGAGGAGCAAGCCCTATTCCATCGTCCTCTATCCCTAATTCAATATGTCCTGATTGTACTTTCCTGTTTTTTATTAACTGTTCCGCAAGTTGATACATCGCCACATCCACATTTTTTAACATAGATGTCACAACTGCCTTTTCAGCATAAAAATATTGGTCACTGTCTACACCGATTGCTAATACTTTGTTAGCCTGAGCTTCTTTCAACATACCAACACCCGTAAACCCTGCTGCGGCATATAAGACATCTACATCATTTTGAATCATTTCACGCGCTAACTTTGCTCCTAATTGGTCATTACCGAAGTCACCTGCATATGTGACATCAACTTGTATTGATGGATTAATAGATGTTGCCCCTTCTATAAAGCCTTCCTCAAATTTATTAATAAGAGGAACATCATCTCCTCCAATAAATCCAATTTTATTCGTTTGAGTCGTTAAAGCGGCAACAACCCCAACCAAATAACTCCCTTGATCTTCCTTAAATGTAATGGATGTTACATTTTTTAATTCTGAAATTGCATCTATTAAGACAAATTGCTGATCCGGATATTTTTTGGCGACCTTTTCAAGCTCTTCTTGAACCATATATCCAAGACCGACAATAATATCATGATCCTCTTCAACTAGTTCGGTTAACCCTTTTTCATATGTTCCCGAATCCTTTAACTCCCGATAATCAAATCTTATACCAAGTTCATCTCTTGCTTTTATCAATCCATTAAAAGCTGAATCACTAAAGGATTGGTCGCCCAAGCCTACATCAGACAACATAATTCCAACCTTAACCTTTTCATCTACTTTACTAGCTGCCTCCTCTTGGGAACAACCTGCTATTGTGAAAATGAATATGAATCCCAACATGGATGCTATTTTCTTGATGATCATTTTAACAACCTCTCTTTACTAACTATTCTTACACCTTTAGTTGTATCGGTCATAAAGATAGATGTTTTAGGCTTTTTACAAATAAAAAATGGTTTTCACTCTATAGTTACAAGTGAAAACCATTACATTTTTTATTCGTTGTTTTTTTCTTCTTTAAAGTACGTCCACCCATCCTTTTGATACACACGATCGGTTTTCATTAGATGACCTAATGCTCTTTTAAACGCCCCCTTACTAAGGTTAAATCTTTCTTTTATGTCATCAGGGTCACTTTTGTCAGTGAATGGCATCGCACCATTTCTTTCTAGCATGTAGGCATAAATTCTCTCCGCATCACCACTTTGTGCTTCATGCTTTCGAGGGAGAAGAGAAACATTAATTGTTCCATCCTCTTTTACATCAATGACTCTTCCAGTCACCGTCTCGCCAAGCCTTGGTTCAACCACGCGCTGTGATGAATGAATAAACCCTTTATATCCTTCTTCTGTTAATATAAATGAACCTGCCACAATCATTCGGTAAACTGTTCCTATTACCTCTTTATTAAATATCGTGCGGTCTGCTTCCTTCATAAGCGGCTCAACGATTTCCTCTGTAGCTAATCGAACAAAAAATCGGCCGTTGCCTGATACTTTTAATGTACAATAAAGCCTGTCCCCAACGTTTGGCCAAACTTCTCTCAAATAAGGAAGATGATCTTTCGCGACAAGAGCGTCTTTACTAAGTCCGATATTCACGAAAGCTCCCATATCTTCTACGACATCTACGACCTCGACCCAACCATACGAATCTTCTGTAATGTATGGTTTTTTCATTGTGGCATATAGTCGATCTTGTGTGTCAACGCCAAAGAAGACCTCAACCTTGTCACCTTCTTCTACTTCTCCTATCACTTCATTATTATGTAAAAGCACCCGTTCTTTTCCATCTGTTAGAAAATAACCGTAATCTACCTTTTCATCTATTGTTAATGTTGCAAATGTACCTGGGATCATAAATATATCCTCTCTTTCTTCTTTCTGTAAGAAAATTCTTTTAACATCACTTCAAAAGTTGTGATCATTGTTATATTTTACTATAATCAACCTATATTATATACGTAATGGAGGATAATTATGGCGAAAGATAGTTCATTTGATATTGTATCAAAGATTGAGTTTCCCGAAGTAACGAATGCGATTAATATTGCAATGAAGGAAATTGCGACAAGATATGACTTCAAAGGTAGTAAAAGCACCGTCTCATTAGAAAAGGAAGAGCTTGTTTTAGTTTCTGACGATGAGTATAAGCTCGAGCAATTAAAAGATGTTCTTATTTCCAAATTAATTAAACGAAATGTACCAATCAAAAATATTTCGTATAAAAAAGTTGAGAATGCTTCAGGCGGGACTGTCCGTCAAAGAGCTGAACTTGTTTCAGGCATTGACAAAGATAACGCTAAAAAAATTAACAGCATTATTAAAGACAAAGGCTTAAAAGTAAAATCGCAAATCCAAGATGATCAAATCCGTGTAACAGGTAAAAGTCGTGACGATCTCCAACAGGTGATTGCCGCAATCAGAGAAGCTGACTTACCAATCGATGTACAATTTATTAATTACCGATAACATAGTTATTAGAGCTAACTCAAATGAGTTCAGCTCTTTTTTCTACCTCAAATATGAAAAGCATAATTTCCTCCTCCCTTCATATTTTTATAAAGGCTCCAATAAAATACTAAGTAAAATTTGACAAACTGTTAATTTACTATTGATATTTTTCTAAATATTAGATAAATTAGTTGTAATACTTTTTCACACGTTAAAGGTTATATGAAAATTTCATATCTTATCAAGAGAAGCAGAGGGACTGGCCCTATGAAGCTTCAGCAACCGGTCAATAACGAGTGAAGTCTGGTTAATATGATTGACTAAGTTAAGCACGCAAGCCTAGGTTGTTTTCTTTTAGCACAGAAAAATAATTTAAAATGAATCGAACAAAGCGTCCTTTTTTGTTCGAGGCATTTTAAATTATCTTTCTCAAGGCTTGCTCGTCAAGCCGCAGCAAGCGCAAGCTTGCCGTGCTAAAAGAAAAGACACAACACTATTTTCAAAGTGTTTAATTCTAAACCGTCAATCATTTCCCACCACGAACCAAGACTTCTGCAAGTGCCAAGGTGCTAATTCCAGCTAAGCATGTAAGATGCTTGAAAGATAAGGAGAAGCTAATAATGATTAAAGCCTTCTTCCTAAAGAAGGCTTTTTTAATTTCCTTTATCTAAAACAATGTTTACCTATTAATCATATAGATCGGAGGCTTCATTCAATGAGTTTTTTAGAAGATTTAAAACATAACATTTTAATTGGTGACGGTGCGATGGGTACAATGCTTTATGCACACGGTGTTGATCGTTGCTTTGAAGAATTGAATCTATCAAGACCTGAGGATGTCCTTGCTGTTCATCAAGCGTATATAGAAGCTGGCGCAAACCTAATTCAAACAAACACATATGGCGCTAATGATATCAAACTTTCACGATATGGATTAGAGGATGAAATCAGACAAATTAACAAAAAAGCAGTTGAAATCGCCAAAAAAGCTGCTGATCAATCCACATATGTATTTGGCACAATTGGCGGGGTCAGATCTTTTAAAAAGAGTGCACATAGTATTGAAGAAGTGAAACGAAACTTTAGAGAGCAGCTCTTTCTCCTTCTAAACGAAGAGGTAGATGGTCTTCTACTTGAAACCTATTATGATATGGAAGAAATGAAAACAGTTCTTCAAATTGCCCGCAAGGAAACGAACAAGCCCATTATTGCAAATGTTTCCCTTCATGAAGCAGGTGTCCTGCAGGATGGAACATCAGTGAAAAATGGTCTCACACTTCTGGAAGACCTTGGTGCAAATGTTGTTGGCTTAAACTGTCGCCTAGGTCCTTACCATATGATTCAATCTTTAGAAGAGGTACCAATACCAAATGAAGCCTATTTATCTGTTTTTCCAAACAGCAGCTTACCTGCACTAATTGAAGGGAATCTTGTCTATGAATCTGATGAAACGTATTTCAAGGAAAGTGCTC
>Ga0180215_1001921_pt1 | contig 21816 bp, 11 predicted proteins | sample eDN3rd37CBELigBY_FD_128871 | JGI IMG/M metagenome (GOLD analysis project Ga0180215, IMG submission 128871) | Enriched backyard soil microbial communities from Emeryville, California, USA - eDNA 3rd pass 37_C BE-Lig BY (version 2) (version 2) | ecosystem: Environmental > Terrestrial > Soil >... | reverse complement strand
GACAGTTTCCTGCAAGCCCGGTTCTATCGTTTTAACGGTCGCCGTTTCGATTTCATAGCGCTCGTTTTCCGGCATCGTGCCGAACAGCTTAACGGTAATCTTTTTATTCTTGATTTCCGTACGAATGATGAGATGCTTGCCGGTCGTATTTTTGAATCGGAAATCGATAGCATCCGTCGCGTAGGTAGCGTCCAGCCCAACTGCCAAGTAGGCGACAGGCAGCGAATGATTGCGGCGTTCCGTTATTTCAAGCCCTGAGCGAAGCACGGCTTGATACAACGTACTGGACACCTGGCATATGCCGCCGCCGATGCCGGGAACGAGTCTGCCGTTAAGAATGACGGGCGCCTCCTGATATTCGTGCTCGCGCTTCGTTAAGGCGATGAGATCGCTGTACTTAAACTCTTCGCCGGGGGCGAGATGCCAGTCGTTCAGCATTTCTGCGGTTACGGAAATATTGTGGACGCGTCCGGCTGCGCTTGAGGCGAAGTCGGTCGTAAATTCCATAATTTTGCGATCGATGCCTTCGTCCTTCAGCTTCTCCAGCGTGTGCTCGGGATGTACAGCTTCAATCGGCAGCTCTGCGGTGAAAGCATTATCCGATTTCCTGCCTAAGCGATCAGGCGAAATAACGACCCAATCGTCGATATCGCTAAGCAATCCGTCCGGCGACAAACGATAAGCATCAACGTGAGGGGTATACTGCACAATATCGTTGTCGTCAATGTATCGCGTCGCATCCTGTGGCGCGTTTTGCTCAATCCAGCCCCATTGCTTATAGAGAGCTTCTCTCAAAGGTTTGTTGTCCCAGCTCTGCTTCAGCTCATATTTCGTTTGAAAATGTAAACGGCTCAATGCCCGATCCCACGTCGTGCCCTCGCGAAGCTTTTGCAAGGAGAGCTTTATGCCTTCGAAGTGCGCCGTATAGCCGAGTTCTGACAAGGTCCACGTTTTGCTGTCCTTCGTTTCATGATTTGATTCAATGGTTATCGAACGCTCGTTAAGCTCCTTTTCATAGTTTTCCAATATTTCGAGCGCCTTCATAATAGGCAGTCCCCCGATAGGAATGCCTCCTGTCTCGACTTCCTCCGGCACATCGTCCCTTCCCGCATAATTCCAAATGATGCCCCAGCCAACGCCAATAAGTATGAGCAGCGGAATAGCAATGCTCGCAGCAATATGCAGTCGTTTCAAAATAACGTGCTCCCTTCTGATGCAATTGAACAATCATGATTAACCATATATATGCGGGTGAGGCGCTTTTCTTGAATGAACGAATGAAGGAGAAAGCCCGATGTATTTTGCTGTTTTTCACCCCTTCAAACGAACGATTCGACATTTGCACCCTTTATGAGAATTGTGAAAATTGAGGAAAGAAGCACGGCTGTGAAGGATTTCAGCGCAAACTGTCGAAATAGTAAAACTGACTATTAACAGGATGTGATACTGTGATTGAGATGCAAGACATATGGAAGACCTACGGGGATGGCACACATGCTCTTCAAGGCGTTTCCGTTCGCATAGACCGCAATGAATTCGTATATCTCGTTGGACCCTCAGGCGCAGGGAAATCAACATTCATGAAGCTTATCTATCGGGAAGAGGTTCCGACAAAGGGGCAAATCTCGGTGAACGGCTTTAATATAGGCAAGCTGAAGCCAAGGAAAATTCCTTATGTGCGCCGCAATATCGGCGTCATTTTCCAAGACTTTAGGCTTCTTCCCAAGCTGACGGTGTATGAGAATGTCGCTTTTGCGATGGAGGCGATTGAAGCGCCGCGCCGCGTCATTAAGAAGCGGACGATGGAGGTGCTCGAGCTTGTCGGCTTGAAGCACAAGCACGCCAGCCTTCCGTCCCAATTGTCGGGCGGAGAGCAGCAGCGTGTCTCGATTGCCAGAGCTATTGTAAACAATCCGGCCGTTATCGTAGCGGACGAGCCTACAGGCAACCTGGACCCGGAGACGTCAATGGAAATTATGAATCTGCTCGAGGAGATCAATTTCCGCGGTTCGACTATCGTTATGGCAACCCACAACAAGGATATCGTAAATAATCTTCGCAAGCGTGTTATCGCAATAGAGAACGGAAATATCGTTCGCGATGAGGTGAGAGGGGAGTACGGCTATGAAGCTTAGTACGCTGGCCCGCCATTTTCGCGAAGGCGCAAAAAGCATCCTCCGCAACGGATGGATGTCTTTCGCTTCGATGAGCTCGATTTTTATATCCCTCTTTATACTCGGCGTTTTCATGCTGCTCGCCATGAACTTGAATCAGTTTACGACCCAAATTGAGAGTCAGGTGCAAATCCGCGTTTTTCTCCAGCTAGGGACTGACGAGGCGAAAATTACAGAGCTGCAAAATAAGATCGGCAACATTACAGATGTCAAAAAGATTACGTTCATTTCCAAAGAAGAGGGGCTTGATATTCTTCGTGAAAGCCTCGGCGACGACAATAAATCGATTTTAGACGGCTATGAGAATGAGAAAAATCCGCTTCCGGATTCTTTTACAATAGAGGTTTACAATCCGCTTGCCGTTAAAGATGTTGCGGCGCAAATAGACGCAATTAACAAGAAGGACGATACGCTGCCTATCAACCGAATCAAGTATGGGCAAGGCACGGTAGAAACGCTGTTCAAAATTACGAATACGGTGCGCAACATCGGTTTTGTCATCGTTATCGGCTTAGCGGTTACAGCTATGCTGCTCATCTCGACTACGATTAAGATGACGATCATTGCAAGACGCCGCGAGATTGGCATTATGAAGCTCGTTGGAGCGACAAACGCATTTATTCGCTGGCCATTCTTCATTGAAGGCGCGCTGATCGGAATGGTTAGCTCGCTGGCTACTGCAGGCGCGGTGCTGTTCGGCTATTCCAAGCTAGTGGAGTACACGCACGTCGATCTGTCGCTTATGCTCATTACGCTCGTGCCAATGGAGGAGGCAGGCAAACAGGTTTTTGTCGTCCTCGTCGCTCTCGGCACGCTGCTCGGCATTTGGGGAAGCACCATTTCAGTACGAAAGTATTTGAAAGTGTAGGTGGATGATTAGATGAAGCTTAAGATGAAAAAGTGGATCGGACTCGTTCTTGTTATGGCGCTCGCTATAGTTGCCTTCCAGCCGTCTAATGGCAAAGGAACGGTCGAGGCGGCATCGCTTAGCCAGATTAAGAAGGATTTGGCGGCAGCCAAACAGGATATGGCCAATGCGGAGAAACGCGCTGCCGATGCTGAAAACCAGAAGAAAAATGTTAACGATAAAATAAAGGCGACGGAAGCGTCGATCAAAGAAATTTTGTCCGAGCTCGACAATGTCGTCATCAGCTTGACGAAGACGCAGGCAAAGGTCGACGAGACCGAGGAGCAGCTGCTTCAGGCGGGACAGGATCTTGAGGATGCGGAAGCGCGCATCGTCGAGCGTGACGATCTGCTGCAATCCCGCATGCGGCTTATGTACACCAACGGCTTTGTATCTTATATGGAAGTGCTTTTGAGCTCGACGAGCTTTAGCGATTTTCTGGACCGTTTTGATGCGCTGCAATCGATATTGAGCCAGGACCGCGAAATTTTGGAAGAGCATAAGAAGGATAAAGAGCTCGTCGTGAAGAAGAAGCAGGAGATCGAGCAATCGTTAATAGAGGTCAAAGAGCTTTATGCCGAATTGGAAGAGAAGAAAGCATACCTTGTTAAAGCTGAGGCTGAGAAGGAAAGAATGATTCTGAGCTACAATGCCGAGATTGAGGAGCTTGAGGTTATTAGCGAGGAGCAGGAGAAGCTGCTCATGGAGCTGGCGTCTAAGGTAGCCAAGCTTAATGCCGAGCAGAAGCGTATCCAAAATCCTTATACGGGCGGCAAGCTGGCTGTTCCGCTGAAGGATAGTTATCGAATCAGCTCTGAATTCGGCACGCGCACGCATCCGATTACAGGCAAAACGCACACCCATACGGGTATTGACATGGCGGCTCCGCAGGGAACGGCGATTTATGCGGCGGCTAGCGGCATCGTTATCGTCGCGCAGACATGGAGCGGCTATGGCAACACCGTCGTCATCGACCATGGCAACGGTTTATGGACACTGTACGGACATATCCGCAACGGCGGCATTTTGGTAGAGAAGGGCCAGAGCGTCAAGGTTGGCGAAAAAATTGCCGAAGTCGGCAGCACGGGCAATTCTACCGGTCCGCACTTGCATTTTGAAGTTCGCAAAAATGAAGTTGCGGTTAATCCGGCCGGCTACTTGAAATAATCGAACGACGACTTTTTATACATTTAATTAAGCGGCAGCCTAACGGGCTGCCCTTGTTCGTCCAATCGTCCAATGCTGACCGTGATTGGAAAGTAAATAATTGCTAACGCCTTGTCATATACTAAAGAGGCCATTGAAAAATGGAAATGAAAAGGAGGTGCAAAGGGGTGCTTTTCAGAGGCCGCGCCGTATTCACGTTTGTCGTACTGACGATGATTGCGTCGGTATTAATTACATTAACTGTTGCTGATCAACTCATTTCCCCTGAGCATCAGGCGAAGCCTGCCGCCGCCGTAGCGGACGATGGCGTCAAAAATGTTGCCCAGCCTGCTTCCGGCCACTCGCTGAAGGACACCGAGTTGTCCAAGCTTAACGCCGTGCTGGAGCTGATTGAAACGAAATATTATCAGAAGGTAGACCGAAAGGAACTATTGGATGGAGCGATAAGCGGCATGCTCTCATCCCTGGACGATCCTTACTCTGTATATATGGAGAAGGATGTCGCGCTTCATTTTTCGGAATCTATCGAAGGGTCGTTTACCGGCATAGGCGCAGAGGTGACGATGGAGAATGGACGGATCGTCGTCGTGTCGCCAATTAAAGGGTCGCCAGCCGAAAGGGCCGGCTTATTGGCTAAGGACGTGATGCTGACCATTAACGGCGAGAGCCTGGACGGTCTTAATCTTCAAGAGGCTGTCGCAAAAATCCGCGGGCCAAAAGGGACGAAGGCGAAGATTCAGGTGCTGAGGAACGGCGTTTCGGAGCCGATCAATTTGGTGCTTATTCGGGATGATATTGATGTGGAGACCGTTTACGCCAATTTGCTGGAGGATGGTACGGGCATCATCGAAATTCGTCAGTTTTCGCTGCATACAGCAGAGCGCTTCAAAGAGGAGCTGGAAGGGCTCGAGCAGAAGGGCATGAAGGGTCTTGTTATTGATGTCAGAAACAATCCGGGCGGCGTGCTACCGGTCGTTGTCGATATCGCACAGCATTTTCTGGCTAAGGGAAAAACAATCGTACAGGTCGAGGACCGGAACGGAACGCGGGAGAAGACCGTATCGGAGGGCAGCTCGAAAACCTATCCGATTGCCGTTCTCATGAACAACGGCAGCGCGAGCGCGTCGGAAATATTGGCGGGAGCGCTTAAGGAGAGCGCAGGGGCTACGTTGATCGGCGAATCTACTTTCGGCAAAGGAACGGTGCAAGTCAGCTATAATAAAATGCTGGGCGACGGAAGCCTGGTAAAAATGACGATAGCCAAATGGCTCACGCCGAATGGCAATTGGATTCATGAGAAAGGGATAGAGCCGGACATTAAGGTAGAGCCGCCTGAGCTATACCGGGCAGCCCGGCTGGCACTGACGGAAACGCTTGAGCTGGATATGAACGGCGAGAAGGTGCGCAGCGCCCAAATTATGCTGAACGGACTTGGCTATGAGCCTTTCCGGGACGACGGTTATTTTGATGCGGCTACGGAGAAGGCGGTCAAGAGCTTCCAGACGGACAATGGGCTTGAGGCAACAGGTAAAATTGACGACAATACCGCAAACGCGCTGGAGCTGTCGGTCGTTAAATGGATTCAGGATGACAAGAACGATATCCAGATGCTAGAAGCGATCAAAAAGGTAGGCAGGAAATAAGGGGCCAGCGTCGAAACAATAAAAGGTTGACCTTGCGGAAAAGCAGGGTCGGCCTTTTATTTTTGTATGCGCAGCAACTCTGCCGATGAGGTCGCAGAAAGATGTTTACGCATGTCTAGGGAGGCGTTCAAGCTTTGGAAATCGTCATGGAGATGCTGAGCTTTTTGAAATCGGCTGCCATAGGATTGATCATACAGCCTTTTTATTATATAGCCGTATTATTTATTATGCTGCAGTACATCAAGCAGATTCAAATGGAAAGAAGCATGTTTGCCGTTAAGCTGCACAGCTGGCCTCGTTTAGTAGCGAGAGCGGCTGCCTTCGGATTGCTTACCGGGCTTGCGCTTTCCGCTGCGGGATTATTTATCGGCATGACTTTGACCTCCAGCGCCGTGCTGTGGCTTTGGTCGATCGCAGCGCTGCTGATGCTGATCAGAATTCGTTATTTATGCTTTGCTTACAGCGCCGGAATCATCGTCTTGCTGCAATGGATCATCGACATGCTTTCATTGCCGGAGAGCGATGGGTGGGCAGGCATCCTTCTCGCCTCGCTTTCCGCTATAGACGGTGCGGGTCTGCTGCTGCTAGTTGCGCTGCTCCATTTGGCCGAAGCGCTGCTGGTGCGGATACAGGGCGACCGGTTGTCGACGCCGCTGTTCTTCGAGGGAAAGCGGGGCAAGCTCATTGGCGGCTATGCGCTGCAGGGCTTCTGGCCCGTTCCGCTGCTTTTGCTTGTGCCATCCACAGCAGCCGGCGTTGGCGGTATGGAGCTGCCATGGACGCCGCTCTTTGGAGCGGATTGGACGGGAGGCTGGACATTCATCGCGCTTCCAATGGTTATCGGGTTTACGGAGATGACAAGGACGATGTTGCCGTCGGCAAAAGCGAAGCATGCGGCAAAAGGACTGCTGCTTTACAGCCTAAGCTTGGGTGCCGCCGCAGTTGCCTCTTGGTGGCAGCCTCTACTGCTGCCAGTTGCGGCGCTTGTATCGCTGCTGCTGCATGAAGCGCTCATATGGCGCAGTCATGCTGTCGAATCAAAGAGCTCGCCGCTATTCGTGCATGATTCGCGAGGCTTGCGCATTCTCGGCATCGTACCGGGGACGCCGGCGGAAGCGATGGGCCTGTTGGCCGGCGAGATTTTGCACAAAGTGAATGGACGAAAGGTGCATACAAAGGCAGAGCTGTACGAGGCGCTGTATCAAAATCCGGCCTTCTGCAAGCTTGAAGTGTACAATTTGGACGGGGAAGTGAAATTCGCTCAGCGGGCAAGATACGCAGGCGAGCACCATCAGCTCGGCGTTATCTTGGCACCCGACGAAAGGGCGAATTATTATGCCGGAGCCGGTCCGGTATCGCTTCTGCAGATGTTGTTCAGCAAGAAGATTAGCAATCGGAGCAGAGACGCCTCTGCCGACGGCAAAATTTGAGAGATTATAAAACAGCCCTTGGTCAGAAGACCAAGGGCTGTTTTGCGTGCACTAGTGACTTTGTTGTTTAGCTATGCTTGCGGCGGTAAGCAACCAGCATCGCGAAGCCTGTAAGGAGAAGCAGTATGCCGACTGCTTGAAGCGGCCATGCCGGATTTTCACCGGTCTTAGGAAGCGTAGGCACATCGATCGTTCCTAATGGCAGCTCTTCGACGTCGATTTCAAACCAGAATTCTTCTTCTTCGCCGTCCTCGTGAACGAGAATAATCGAGAACCGGTCCGGGCCAACGTAGCCTGGGTTAGGCGTGTAAGTCCACTTGCCGTCCGGCGTAACCGTTACTTTGCCGTTTTTCGGATCCATACCGCCTTTAGGCGTGCTGCCTTCCGGCACATCGATTTCGCCTTCAAATGGCGTATTCTCATTCGTTACCACTTTGACAGGCGCTGTAGGCGTTGATGTCGGCTTCGGCGTAACAGCCGGAGTCGGCTCCGTTACAGGCGTCGATGGCGACGGTGTAGCCGATGGTGTAGCCGATGGTGTAGCCGATGGTGTAACGGACGGTGTCGCAGATGGCGTTGGCGACGGCGTAGGATCAGGGATCAGTGAATTTTCTACGTTCAAGGTTTGCGCGGTTACCGAATTAATTTCAACTTCCATTTCGCCCGTTCCTGAAACGTAGTAGCCAACAGGCGCTTTTGTCTCTTTCAGCACGTATGTGCCGTAGCGCAATCCTGCGAATGTCACTTGGCCATTCGAGTCAGTCGTTTGTGTGCCGATCAGCTCGTTTGTCGCTTTGTTCGTGAGCGTGAATACAGCTCCTTCAAGCAGCTTCGTGCTATTGCCTCTAGCCGTTTTCACGACTGTCAGGCTGCCGAGCAATACTTGGTTTTCAACGTCTACCTGAACTTCTGTAGCACTGTTAATGGTAACCTGCTGCTCATCGCTGCCGATGATCGCATAGCCGTATGGCGCTTTTGTTTCTTTCAAGGTGTAAGTGCCGTAAGGCAGATCGGCAAAGACAATCTCACCGTTCGCATCGGTCGTTTGCGTGCTTACTGCCTTGTTAGTGTAGTTTCTAGTAAGCGTAAATTCAGCGCCTTGCAGCAGTGAAGCGTCATCCTTATCCTGCTTGACGACTTTCAGGCTGCCTAGCAGAGGCTCGTTCTCAACCGTAATCGTTACTCCCGTTACGGAATCGATCGTTACTTGCTGCTCGCCGTTGCCGATGATGGCGTAATTATTAGGCGCATTCGTTTCCTTCAATGTGTACGTTCCGTATCGCAAGCCTGTGAACTCAAGCTCGCCGTTCGTACCGGACGTTTTAGTGCCGACTAGGACGTTATTGGAATCTGTAAGCGTGAACTCGGCTCCTGCCAGCAGTATCGAAGGCTCGCCTTTTTCTGTTTTTATCACTTTCAGGCTGCCAAGCTTCGCTTCGTTCAGTACGGTAACTTCCGTCACTGCTACTTGATTAATCGTAACCTGTTGTGTGCTGCTTCCGCTAATGGAGTGGCTGTTCGGCGCTTTCGTTTCCTCTAACGTGTAAGTGCCGTACCGCAAGCCGGTAAATACGAGCTCGCCGTCTGTGCCCGTTGTCAGTGGGCCAAACTTCTCGTTAGTAACGTTGTTCGTAAGCGTGAATTCCGCTCCAGGCAATAGCATCGATGCGATGTCTTTGTCTTTTTTGATGACTTTTAGGCTGCCTAGCAGCGCTTTGTTTGTAACGGTATAAACGGCTGTCTTCGAATTGATCGTAATTTGATATTCGCCGGTGCCGTCTTTTTCATAGCCGTTAGGCGCCGTTGATTCCTTCAAGGTGTATGTGCCATAGCGCAATCCCGTAAACTCTAATTGTCCGCTGGCGTCAGATGTTTTTGGCGTGCCGACCTGCTGGTTGTTGGAGTTTTTCGTAAGCGTAAAGGTCGCGCCTGGCAGTGTTGCATTGGTTTCTTCATCTGTTTTAACGACTGTAAGGCTGCCCAGAAGGCCGCTGCCCGTTCCTGAACCGCCAGACAGGCGGATCGTAATAGAGGATGGATTGTTCATCCATTTTTCGGCGACACCGGAAGCTTTGAACGAAGCATTGTTAGAAATGACTGCGCCGTCCTCAGCGTCAACTGCCGAATTATACTCCAAAATATAAGGGCGCTTGATTTCGTCTTTGAACGTCAATTTGAACGTTTCATTGCTGTTAATTGCAGGATCGGTATTCGGCTCAAAAACAACATCATATTCGTTTTCGTCAACGACGGCGTCTTTCACGACATTGCCGGTGCCATCAAGCTTCGTGCTGTAAAGGATGAACGATTCCTTATCCAAAATTTGGCCTTTGCTAGGAATGTCGTAAACTTCCGCATTTTCTATAGCGGATTGTCCGCGGTTAATGTAGATCGTCCATTTCAGCAAATAGGGATCGTTGTCGTCTTGCAAGCCTGTCTTATGAATATACTCGCCGGCATGCGGAACCGTAACTGAAGCTTTTAGCGTTTTTGGAGCATAGCCTTGAGCGCTGAAAATCGCTTCGTTGTTGATCGTTAGATTGTCCAGCAGCTGTCCCTCTACGTCCGTCTTAAACGTGATGTAGTAAGGTCTGTCGATCTCGTCAAAAGCGACCGTCAGTTTGTTGCCGTTCGCTGCAGTCGGATCTGTTACCGTATAAGCAGTCTCAGGCACGATCGCTCCTACGGTCGTTGAACCGTTGCTGTTGACCGTTAGCTCATATACTTCCAGTGTATCCCGCTTGAGCTTTTGAACGGATTGGAGCACATCCTCTACCGTTGCGCCGGTCATCGTCTTGCTGTTGTAGTTGACGTAAATGCCCCAAGTGATGACCTTGTCAAGACGGTCGTAGCTGCCTTCCTTGAAGCCGTTGTTTTCAGTCTTTTCTCCCGAGTTGAATGTGCTGGAAGAAGACTTGTTAATCGAATAGTTAAAGTCTACGTCAGTACCAGTCCAAATCCCTTTGTTCTCGAAGTAGCGGCCGTTATATCTGCCGTCGGTAAAATCATAGCTCGTTTTGTATGAGATCGTATACGAAGAGTTTCCGTTCGGGAAGGTTACGGTAAATCCGTTCTCCGTAGCGGTATTCGTCGTATCGTTGCCCGGTTTGTAAGTCAGCGTATATACGGAGTCGGTTACCGTAACGCCGTTTTGCTTAATCACCAGAGAGCCTGGAATGAGCTTCAAATTGCTTTCGAAAATATCTTCATACTTCAAACCGTTAATATTGTATTTGTTTTCGTTCAGCGTAACATTCCAATCGATTGTCCGGTCTGCGTAATTCGCGTTCGAATGCGATTTGCTGTAGAACCGTTGATTGATTTGGCGAGTGGCAAATGCATTTTGATTATTTGAGTATACGTCATTTCGAATATCTACATCGTCGTACACACTGGATGTCGGCTTCGTTTGATATTCGATAATATATGCCGATGTAACAGGGTTAGGGTTATTAAATGTAAGGATGAAGCCTGTTTTATCTGCTGTTGAATCGCCATTAATATCTGCGCTCGTTACATTGCTGATATCGGTTTCTACCGTATATTGCGACGGCGCATCTAATGCGGTACCCTTGGTGTCCTTATTTACATCACTGACAGGATAAACTTTAATGGATGTAGGGATAATTTCATGCTTTTTATCCATTAGATCAATGAGCTTCGGATTAGTAATGGACTCTTCGCCGTAGTTGTATTTAATTTGCCAATCGATAAGCTGGGTAGAAGAGCTGTAGCTTGGCGAGCTCTTTGCGAGCAGCTTGCCCCGACTGTTAGGGAGTTCCTTGTTTAGAGGAACGGTAGTGATATTGCTTCCTGAGAAGGTGGCGCTATTGTTGAATTTCTCAGCAGCGTAATCTGTAATCTTCGTTGAAAACTCAATGCGGTAAGCGCCTGTAATATCGCCCAGATCAACGCTTAACACGTTGCTTGGTCCTGAGGGCAATGCAGGCGTATAGGCCGGAGGATTAATAAGCACCGGATTTGAAACGTTTCCTCTTACGTCAACATCCAGCTTGTATACTTTCAAATCTCCGTTGTAGCTAAGTCCTTCTGGGATAGCATCCGTTACGACAGCATCATCGACCTTCTCCAGCGCTTTGTTCACATCGATAGTCCAAGTGATGTTCTGCGGATTCAGCGCTTTGTCGGCAGAACCGTTCTTCACCGCGGTCGTGCCTACGTTCGGCTTGATTAGAGCGTTATATGTATAACCGCCCTGAACGTCGAAGTAAACAGGCACTGACGTTTTGCTGTTGACGGATTGCTCCGAGAAAAATACCCAGAAGTTCAGCGTGCCGCCAACGATGTCTTGTTCAATGTTTTCATTGAATTTCATCGTCACGGTGCGAGTCGCTTTATCGAGCTTGTATGTGCCCACGGATGGCTCGCCTTCAAGCGCTCTTTCCGGGATGCCGCTATGAACCTCGAACTGAGCCGGCAATGTGAACGTATATGTATCGCCGTCTTTATAGTCGTGGGTGGCCGGGAGCTCCCATTCATAGTCGATTGATAGAATAGTGCCTAGCTCGATACGTATTTCGGGATAGGTCCCTACGGTGCCGTCATATACGGATGCAATAACATTTGCAGGATGATCTTTCTCGTAAAGCTTCATTCCTTTTAAAATGTTGTCCGTAATGGCAGCGGCGTCAACTTGCTTTATATTGCTAACAAGGTTCAGCCCTTGGAAGACTAGCAGAAATGCCAGCAACAAAGCAGTAATTTTTTTCTTTCTCATTTCGATACCTCCATTGCTTTTTGAAATAGCCACATTACGCCATTCTATAACATTATATCGGCAGCAACTAAACATTTTCTGAAATTTTGTATCTTTTTGTCGATATGTAAAATAAAGATAACCAGACCGATGAACAATGAGTAGACATTGCTAGAAAAAGTCTCGTATGTGAAAATAGTAGAGAAGGTTCGTTGGGAGTGATCGCGATGAGAATCATGCTGTTGGATGATGAAAGGCTTGCGTTGACCGGATTGGAGCGTTTGCTGCGCGCTTATGAGGAGCTGACGATTGTCGGTATGTATCAAAATGCGAGACAAGCGCTGGATGAAATAACGGATATTCAGCCTGACGTCATTTTTTTGGACATCCATATGCCGGAAATAACGGGCATTGAAGCCGTTTCTCTCTTTCAGGAGCGCAGCCCAGGCGTTGATATCGTATTTGTTACGGCTTACGACGAATATGCGGTGCAGGCCTTTGAGCTTAATGCAGTGGATTACCTGTTAAAGCCCTTGTCGCGGACAAGGCTGGATAAGACAATCAATCGCCTGCTTGGCAGCAAGCGGTCAACGGAGCAGGCTGCCGAGCCTCTGCCGTCTAACGGCGTAATCGGCATTACTGCTTTTCATACGCTTCGCGTCATGTACGCGAACAAAACATCCAAGTTATTGCCATGGCGTACGGCTAAAGCGCAGGAATTGTTCGCTTATCTGCTGCATAACCGCGGCGAAATCGTCCGCAAGTCTACGCTTCTGGAGCTGATGTGGCCGGAGGAGCTCGATCTTAAGCGGGCGATGACCCAGCTGTATACGACCGTTTATTTAGTAAGGCAATGCTTGAGCAAGGCGGGGGTCGATATTGAAGTTAAAAATCTCAGCATTCAAGAAGGGTACGTGCTCGATGCAAGCAGAATAACGGTTGAGCCTGAACGGTGGGAGCAGGAGCTGTCGGCGCTGCACGGGCCGATTGAACATATACATGCGGAGCTTAAAGTGCTGTTGAATCGCTATGAGGGCGATTATTTAGGAGAATACGACTATGTATGGGCGGAAAATGAACGCGAGCGGCTGTTCAAGCTCTGGCTGCAGCATATGCGCTCGCTCATTCATTACTATGCCAATGAAGGGGCTTCGATCGAGGAGGCGATCATCCTATGCGAGCGCATCGCGGCCCGCGACTGCTACAACGAGGAGTACGCGCTTCTGCTTGTGGAGCTTTACGGCCGTGCGGGAAAAGCGGACAAGGCTTGCGAATATTATGAGTACCTAAAGCGCATTTTCCGCGAGGAATTGTACATTGACTTGCCGGAATCCATTGTTGAGTGGAGCAGAAGCAAAACCACGTAAAGACGGGCTCGGCGCAACGCAAAAAAATTGGATATGGATAAAATAGAAGGTTGCAGGCAGCCTTCTATTTCGTTATAGTAGAAGGGGAACAAACATTCCCATGTTAGGTTATATAATACTTTATGTTGACTATACTGATAGCAGGGCATATGTAACGATGCGCAAGGAGGGCGAATATGGAGACAGGGCAGCAGGGGCATGACGTTTTTCAATTGAAGTCGGAGTATAGGCCCCAGGGTGATCAGCCGAAAGCGATTGATGAGCTGGTCGAGGGCGTGCTGAAGGGCAAGCGGCATCAGACGCTGCTCGGAGCGACGGGCACGGGCAAGACATATACGATTGCGAATACGATAGCCCGCTTGAATCGGCCTACGCTAGTCATTGCGCATAACAAGACGCTTGCCGCTCAGCTTTGCAGCGAGTTCAAAGAGTTTTTTCCTGACAACGCAGTTGAATATTTCGTAAGCTATTATGATTACTACCAGCCGGAGGCTTATATCCCTTCGACGGATACGTTTATTGAGAAGGACTCCAGCATTAACGATGAGATCGATAAGCTTCGCCACTCCGCGACCAGCGCCCTGTTCGACCGGCGCGACGTTATCATCGTGGCGAGCGTGTCATGCATATACGGTCTCGGATCGCCGATGGAGTACAAAAATTTGGTGCTGTCGCTGCGCGTCGGCATGGAAAAGTCGCGCGATACCATTTTACACAAGCTGGTTGATATTCAATACCAGCGCAACGATATTAGCTTTACGCGCGGAACGTTCCGCGTGCGGGGCGATATCGTCGAAATTTTCCCGGTTGCCAATAATGAGCGCGCGATACGCATTGAGCTGTTCGGCGACGAAATTGAGCGAATTACCGAAATCGATGTATTAACCGGAGAAATTACAGGAGAACGGGAGCATGTCGCGATCTTTCCGGCGTCTCACTTCGTAACGCATGAGGATACGATGAAGGTTGCGCTGGTAAATATCGAGCGCGAGCTGGAGGAGCGGCTTGCCGAGCTTCGCGGCGAAGGGAAGCTGCTGGAGGCGCAGCGCCTGGAGCAGCGGACGCGCTACGATCTTGAGATGATGGCGGAAATGGGATTCTGTTCAGGCATCGAGAACTATTCCGGTCCGCTTACCTTTAGGGAGCGGGGGGCTACTCCTTATACGCTGCTGGACTATTTTCCGGACGATATGCTCGTCGTTATTGACGAATCGCACGTATCGCTGCCGCAAATTCGGGCGATGTTCAACGGGGACCGGGCGCGCAAGGAGATGCTCGTCAACCATGGCTTCCGGCTTCCTTCGGCGATGGACAACCGGCCGCTGCGCTTTGAGGAATTCGAGGGGAAGACGAAGCAGCTTATTTACGTGTCTGCGACGCCGGGTCCTTATGAGCTGGAGCATTGCAATACAATGACCGAGCAAATTATCCGTCCGACAGGCCTGGTCGACCCGATTATCGATGTACGCCCTTCCAAAGGGCAGATCGACGATTTGCTGGCTGAAATCCGCGACCGGATCGACAAGGATGAGCGTGTGCTTGTGACGACGCTGACGAAGAAGATGGCCGAGGATTTGACCGATTATATGAAGGAAATCGGCATTAAAGTCCGTTATCTTCATTCTGACATTAAGACGCTGGAGCGGCTTGCTATTTTGAGAGAGCTGAGGCTGGGCGTATTTCACGTTCTAATCGGCATCAATTTGCTTCGTGAAGGCCTCGATTTGCCGGAGGTCTCGCTCGTTGCGATACTGGATGCCGACAAAGAGGGCTTTTTGCGCTCCGACCGCTCGCTTATACAAACGATCGGGCGCGCAGCGCGCAACAGCGACGGCCGCGTTATTATGTATGCCGACAAGGTGACCGAATCGATGGATCGCGCGATCAAGGAAACGGAGCGCAGGCGCACCATTCAGGTTGCCTACAACGAGAAGCATAACATTACGCCGCAAACGATTCGCAAAAAGGTGCATGATGTCATCGAGGCGACGAAGGTTGCGGAGCAGAAGTCCGATTACTTGACCGAAGCTGGAGCGGGCAAGATGACTAAGAAGGATCGCCAGGCTTTGCTGCAAAAGCTGGAGTCCGAAATGAAGGAAGCGGCGAAAAATATGCAGTTTGAACGGGCGGCGGAGCTGCGTGATGCGCTGCTGGAGCTGCGCGCTGAAATGGGATTGTAGGAGTAGGAGGAGAAAAAGCTTGGCTATCGATAAAATTGTCATAAAGGGCGCACGCGCCCATAATTTGAAGAACGTTGATATTACCATTCCGCGCGACAAATTTGTCGTGCTGACGGGCCTGAGCGGCTCGGGCAAGTCGTCGCTCGCTTTTGATACCATTTATGCGGAAGGCCAGCGGCGCTATGTCGAATCCTTGTCTGCTTATGCCCGCCAGTTTCTTGGTCAGATGGAGAAGCCGGACGTCGATTCGATAGAAGGGCTGTCGCCCGCGATCTCTATCGATCAGAAGACGACAAGCCGCAACCCCCGTTCAACGGTCGGAACTGTAACGGAAATTTATGATTACCTGCGGCTTCTCTTTGCCCGCATCGGCAGGCCGCATTGTCCGGAGCACGGCATTGAGATTACTTCGCAGACGGTCGAGCAGATGGTTGACCGCATTATGGAGTATCCGGAGCGGACGAAGCTGCAAATATTGGCCCCTGTCGTATCGGGCCGCAAGGGCGAGCATGCGAAGCTGCTTGCCGATATCCAGAAGCAGGGCTTCGTGCGCGTTCGCATCAACGGCGAGCTGCGCGAGCTGAGCGAGAAGATTGAGCTGGAGAAAAATAAGAAGCACAACATAGAGGTTGTCATAGACCGTCTGGTCGTGAAGGAAGACATTCACAGCAGGCTTGCCGACTCGCTGGAAACTGCGCTTAAGCTGTCGGAGGGCCGGGTGCTTGTCGATATCATCGGGCAGGAGGAACTGCTGTTCAGCTCTAATCTTGCATGTCCGGAATGCGGGTTCAGCATCGATGAGCTTGCGCCGCGCATGTTCTCCTTCAACAGCCCGTTCGGCGCATGCCCGGAATGCGATGGATTGGGAGCGAAGATGATCGTCGATCCCGAACTGCTCGTACCGGATATGAGCAAGTCGATCAATGACGCTGCGTTTTTGGCATGGGCGGGAAGCACATCGAACTATTATCCGCAGTTTTTGAACGCAGTGTGCGATCATTACGATATTCCGAAGGATGTGCCGGTTTCTGAGCTGTCGGATGAGCAAATGAAGAAGCTTCTGTACGGCACAGGCGGTGAGCGAGTCCGCTTCCTGTACGAGAATGATTTCGGCCACCGCAAGGAAGCGCATGTGCCGTTCGAGGGCATCGTGAACAATTTGGAGCGGCGCTACCGCGATACGGCGTCCGATATGATGCGCGAGCATATTGAAGGTTATATGAGCGCGAAGCCTTGCAGTTCCTGCAAAGGTCAGCGCCTCCGCAAGGAAAGCTTGGCCGTTACGGTGTGCTCGCAAAATATTGCGCATGTAACGTCGCTTACGATCGGCGAAGCGCAGCGCTACTTCAATGGGCTGGATCTCACTCAGAAGGAGCAGACTATCGCCCACCTTATATTGAAGGAGATTAACAGCCGGCTAGGCTTCCTCGTTAATGTAGGGCTTGAATATTTATCGTTAAGCCGGGCGGCAGGGACGCTGTCAGGCGGCGAGGCGCAGCGTATTCGGCTGGCCACGCAGATCGGCTCTAGCCTTATGGGCGTCCTTTATATTTTGGACGAACCGAGCATTGGCCTGCATCAGCGCGACAATGACCGGCTTATCGAGACATTGGCGCAGATGCGCGATATCGGCAATACGCTCATTGTCGTTGAGCATGACGAGGATACGATGCTTGCTGCTGATTATATTATTGATATTGGGCCTGGAGCGGGCATTCATGGCGGCACCGTTGTAGCAGCCGGAACGCCTGAAGAGGTTATGGCAGACGAGAATTCGCTGACCGGCCAATATTTAAGCGGACGCAAGTTTATCGCCGTGCCGCTCGAGCGCAGGGCGACCAGCGACAAATGGCTGGAGGTTCGCGGCGCGAAGGAGAACAATCTGAAGAACGTCAACGTCAAAATTCCGCTTGGCGTGTTTACGGCGGTAACCGGCGTGTCGGGCTCGGGCAAGTCTACCTTTGTGAACGAAATCGTATATAAAACGCTGGCGCGCGACTTGAACAAGGCGAAGACGCGGCCAGGCCAATATAAGGAAATGCGCGGTTTGAATCATCTGGAGAAGGTCATCGACATCGATCAGTCTCCGATCGGGCGTACGCCAAGATCGAATCCGGCGACCTATACCGGCGTGTTCGACGATGTGCGCGATCTGTATGCGTCGACGAACGAATCGAAGGTGCGCGGCTATAAGAAAGGACGTTTCAGCTTCAATGTGAAGGGCGGACGCTGCGAAGCGTGTCGCGGCGACGGCATCATTAAGATTGAAATGCACTTCCTGCCGGACGTTTATGTGCCATGTGAAATATGCAAAGGCAAGCGGTACAACCGCGAGACGCTAGAGGTAAAGTACAAAGGCAAGAACATTGCCGAGGTGCTGGAAATGACGATAGAAGACAGCTGTATCTTTTTCGAAAATATTCCGCGCATCCATCGCAAGGTACAGACGCTCCTCGATGTGGGTCTCGGCTACATGAAGCTTGGACAGCCGGCGACGACGCTTTCCGGCGGGGAAGCGCAGCGCGTGAAGCTCGCGGCCGAGCTGTATCGCCGCAGCACAGGCAAGACGCTGTATATTTTGGACGAGCCCACTACCGGCCTTCATGTCGATGACATCGATCGGCTGCTGACCGTGCTTCATCGCTTAGTCGATTCCGGCGAGTCCGTACTTGTAATCGAGCACAATTTGGATGTCATTAAGACTGCCGATTATTTGATCGATCTAGGCCCTGAGGGCGGAAGCGGCGGCGGGACGATTGTCGCTACCGGCACGCCGGAGCAGGTTGTGAAGGTGGGGCAGTCCTATACCGGCAAGTACTTGAAGCCGATTATGGATCGGGATAAGGAGCGCACGATTGCGCTTAATCAACGTGTCAGCGAGGCAGCTGCTGCAGCCGCCGAATAGCGGCTAGCTTGCTCGTATCGGAGCAGCACAGAAAAGATGTTCTGTGCTGCTCTTTTTTTCTATACATATTGAGCCGGGTTGATTAAAATAGAAAAGGATACATCAGCGTACACATTGCTAGTTGAAGCCATTATGCATACAAAGGAAAGCGCTGGACACTTTATTAATAACAAGCCGGCCGTCAATTTTGGCGAAATCGTGACAAACTTGTTACGATTTCCGTTTTGGACTTGCAACAGGCTGCGCTAAAGGCTAACATATAGTAATATTAGGCTACGTGCGAATAAAAGGAGGTCTCCTCATGTTTTTGGCAGAAGAAGCAGCCCAATCTACAATCCATACATTCGATTGGTTTATGCTTGCGTTTACCGTATTGATTCTCATCGGCTTTATTCGCCTACTTAAGGCAGGTCCGAAGAAAAATGTTTTTGCAATCGGTTTTACTGCTGTATCACTTGGATTGTTCCTGCTGATCGACTATATTATGATCTTCAAAGTTTGGCTTGCTTAAATGAACGGGATAGTGCAGCTAATGATGCTGCAGAGCAAGCTGGATTTGGGATGACATGTAAGAGCAGTGTACATATTGTACGAAAAGAAAGGCCTGACGGATTGATCCGTCAGGCCTTTCTTGGATTTATATATTATACCCACCACATGTCGCCGACTGGTTCGTTGATAATGATCTGCTGCAGATTTTGAACAGCCTTTGTGAAGCCCTCATCGACGGACATCAGTCCATCCTCATGCTCGATGCTGACGACGTAGTCATAACCGACAAGGCGCAGCGCGCTAATAATGTCAGCCCATACCTTCATGTCATGCCCGTATCCGACTGTACGGAACTGCCAAGCGCGGTCAAGCATCATCGTGTAGGATTGCATATCGGTAATGCCATGGCGGTTAACGTTGATCGGATCGATCGATGTATCCTTCGCGTGGAAGTGGTGGATTGCGCCGGCGCGGCCAAGAATTTGGACGGCCTGCACAGGATCGATGCCCTGCCACCACATATGGCTTGGATCGAGGTTGGCGCCGATAGCGTCGCAGGTTGCCTCGCGAAGGCGAAGCATCGTGCCAGGGCTATGTACGGAGAAGCCGCCGTGCAGCTCAAGGCCGATCTTTACGCCGCTTGTTGTTGCAAGAGCGCCGATTTCGGACCAATAAGGAATGACTTTCGCTTCCCATTGCCATTTCATAATATCCTGATAATCGTTAGGCCATGGAGCGACCGGCCAGTTCGGATATTTGGCGTCTTCATGATCGCCCGGGCAGCCGGAGAACGTATTGACGACCGGCACCTCTAAACGGTTGGCGAGCTCGATTGTTTTGCGGATTACTTCATCGTCCGCGTTGGCGAGATGCTTTTGCGGATGGAGCGGGTTGGCATGACAGCTAAGCGCGCTGATGATCAATCCGCGGGATTCTACCGCTTGCTTATAGGCTTTCAGCTTGCTATTGTCCGCAAGCAGTCCGTCCAAGTCGCAATGCGCGTTGCCTGGGTAGCCGCCGGTTCCGATCTCAATCGCGCCAAGTCCTTTAGCGGCTAAGTAATCTAACGTTTCTTCAAAGGGTTTCTGTGAAAAAAGAACACTAAATACGCCTAATTTCATAACCTTGAGACCTCCTGAATGGAATAAAAGGATAGGATTGTTATTCGGCAATATTATATCATTCTATTTGTGCAACACCTATGTGCAAATTCATTTTGGACAAAATCGCATAATAACAAAACAAAACAAGCATATGTGCAGCAGCTTCAGATGATTGCCGTCTATGTCTGCTGCGCGTTGCCAGTATTGTATGGTGGAATAGAGCGCGGCTGTTTGATACACTAGTAGCATTAGGCTTATAGATGAGAGGGATTGACTATAAATATGAACGAAGCATTAACGAGATCAGATGTAGAGCTTCTCGCGCCAGCGGGCGATTGGGAATGTATGCGTGCAGCGGTAGCGAACGGAGCGGACGCTATTTTTTTTGGCGTGGAAAAATTCAACGCAAGAGCTCGCGCCAACAACTTCCGCAGTGAAGAACTGCCGGAAATTATGGCTTATTTGCATACGTACGGCGTAAAAGGTTTTTTGACGTTTAATATACTCGTGTTCGAGGATGAGCTGAAGGATGCCCAGAAGCTGATTGAAATGTGCATCGATGCCGGCGTCGATGCCGTAATCGTGCAAGATTTGGGCTTAGTCAAGCTTATACGCGAGCTTTCCCCGGATTTTCCGATTCACGGCTCGACGCAAATGACGATTACATCGCCGGAGGCCGTTGAATTTACGAAGCCGTTCGGCATCGAGCGCGTCGTTCTCGGACGGGAAAATAATTTAAAGCAAATTCGCATAATCGGCGAGCAGGCAAAGCTGCCGATGGAAGTGTTCGTGCACGGCGCGCTTTGCGTATCGTATTCGGGTCAATGCCTTACCTCGGAAATGTGGGGCGGACGCTCCGCAAACCGCGGCGAATGCGCGCAGGCTTGCCGCTTGCCTTACGATTTGATGGTCGATGGCGAGAAAAAGCCGATGGGCGATGTCGCTTATTTGCTGTCGCCAAAAGATTTAGCTGCGATTGATATTATGCCGGAGCTTATTGAAGCGGGCGTAACATCGTTCAAAATTGAAGGGCGCCTCAAAAGCCCTGAGTATGTCGCAAACGTTGTAAGCAAATATCGGCGAGCGATCGATAATTACTTTGACGGAGACCGTGCGAGGCCGTCCAAAGAGGATATCCGCGAGTTGCAGCAAAGCTTTTCGCGCGGCTTCACGCATGGCTTTTTGGAAGGGACGAACAATAAACAGCTTGTTGAAGGCACATTTCCGAAAAGCCGCGGCGTATATCTTGGCAAGGTAGAGCGCATCATGCGCGATGCGGTTACCGTGCGTCTGGATGCGCCAGTGAAGCGCGGCGACGGCATCGTATTTGACGCTGGAGATCCGACGAAAAAAGAAGAGGGCGGCCGCGTTTACGATGTGCGTCGCCACGGCGTTAAAATTGAAGGAGAAGCACAGGAAGGCGCGCTGATTGAAATCGTTCCAGGGCGCAACGATGTAGATTTGCGCAAGGTGCATGTCGGCGACCGCGTATGGAAAACGAGCGACCCGGCTCTGGACAAGCGGCTTCGCGCTTCCTTTGAAACGGAGAAGCCGTATCGCGTTTTTCCGCTTCATATTCGGGTTACTGGCACCGAGGGCGAACCGCTTCGCACCGTATGGACCGATGTGCAAAAAGGGACGGCCGTGGAGGTTGCTTCCGAGCTACTGCTTGAAAAAGCGCAAAAACGGCCGATGGACGCCGAGCTTCTTGAGGAGCAGCTCGGTCGTCTT
>Ga0180215_1001919_pt1 | contig 21863 bp, 24 predicted proteins | sample eDN3rd37CBELigBY_FD_128871 | JGI IMG/M metagenome (GOLD analysis project Ga0180215, IMG submission 128871) | Enriched backyard soil microbial communities from Emeryville, California, USA - eDNA 3rd pass 37_C BE-Lig BY (version 2) (version 2) | ecosystem: Environmental > Terrestrial > Soil >... | reverse complement strand
TTTAACGGGGACGATGGTAAGTTTTTGTTGCGGCATACGAAAGCACCTCCTTTAAGTGATACGTTTATAGTACCGGAGGTGCTGCTCTATTTATATGCGTTGTTTGATTACGGGCTTACGATATTCTGTTTTGTTATGTATTTATTTTCATCTGTGTTGATCAAATAGAATCTGATTCCCGTCCGGGTCTTCAATTGTAAAATATGCTGGTCCTTCACTTGATTCATCTGCTTCAGACAGGAAGTTTATTCCTTTATCTTTAAGTTGCTTTTGAAGAACACGAATGTCAGTAAACGACTCAATGTTTTCGGCATTTTGATCCCAACCTGGATTAAACGTCAGGATGTTCTTTTCAAACATACCTTGGAATAATCCTATTACACAATTTTCATTTTTCATAATAATCCAATTTTGAGTAATATCCCCACCTAAAATTTGAAAACCTAAATTTTCGTAAAAAGTTTTAGAGGTATGAATATCTTTTACATTTAAACTTACAGAAAATGCTCCTAATTTCATCGTTCTACCACCTTTTTTAGCTTCCAAATTCGGATGTAATCGATTTGGAGGACTTTGATATCTCTAGTATAGTTAAGTACTCTAGATTACACAATATTTACCATTTAATTAGTAGGGAAAATTTAATAGAAGTTTGAGGTATTACCTATTCGAAGGTGACAGTCAAAAAAACATTCCTGAAACACATTGTTTATTTTTTATATTAGCGAACAAACGTGCCGATGCAGGGTATTATTAAAAGCGTGAATAGTGAGGAAAGAAAATCCAATACTATTTAGAGTAAACTATTCCTGTATAAAAGAGGTGTTCTTTTGAAATATCTTGTCATTGGCTCAATTATTCTTGGTGCAAGTGTTTTTTCATTATTACCAATTTTATCTGCTTATTTTTTTCAACCAACCTTAAAAGATAGTATCAAATTTAATATATATTTTCTTCCTCTTTCATTTTTAGGAAACATTGTATTAGCATGGGGGTTTATTCAAGGTAGCAGAATATTTGGAAATACGGTCATGCTTGGTGGTATTCAAACTGGAGTAAATGCACTTCTTATAACCGTTTTGTCTATATTAGTTTTACAGCAAAAAATATCCGTATATTCTATTATTGGAATTTTCCTTATTGTAATTGGTACTATCTTTTTAAACAAATAACTTGTGTAACATAATACATATTTGTAGAGCAATCAATAAACATTAAAGGACAGCATTTCTGTAATCAAGCAGGAATGCTTTTTGTTTTTTTATCAAGGTGGTGAATGAAAATATTACCTAATTATTGGATTTTTATGGTAATCTTTTTATATACAGCGGTGATGGTATGAAAGATAAATTTATATCTTGCATGATACCGGGATATAATGCTAGCGAATTGGAATTCATATCTAAATATGAACGGGAAGAGGAAATTGAATGTCTTCATTTACATTTTGGATGATTTTTATTAACACATCATTTTGGCTAATTGTGTGTTTTGGAATGGCTTATTTTGTAAGGATATTTCCTAAAGAATGGTATGAAAAGAATCTCTGGTTTTTTAAGGAATATCCTTTCGAGCGTCAATTATATAAAAATATAGGTGTTGGTAGCTGGAAGGATAAATTGCCTGAATGGGGAAAGGTCATGAAGTTCGAAAAAAGGAATTTACGCAAGGAACTTACCTTAGAATATGTTGATAGATTTATTTTAGAAACTTACTATGCGGAGGTAGGGCATGTTGGAATGGCAATCTTGGGATTTGCTTGTATTTTAATCAACCCAAATGATTATGCTTTAATGGCAATTATCTGTTCTTTTGTTAATTTAATTGTACAATTACCATTTTGTTTAATCCAACGTTATAACAGACCCAGATTACTTAAAATAAAATCAAGACTAGAGAATAAAAACAGTAAACTTAATAAACAATTAATCTGAAAATCATAATTGATTTCGTAGAGTAACAGTTGCTGTAAAAATTAGGTTATAGTTGGGCATCATAACGGATTTTCTTATTTGGTTTTTACAAAATTAATGAGAGAAAAAGTATGATTAATGCTATGTTGCTTCAACATAACACGAGCTGTATAAACATAATGCAATATCTAGATTGTTTCTTTTGTTTAATATAGAGACCTCTAAATACTAGGAGAATGAAAATGAACAGTATGAAAGAAGTATTGAATGCCTATTTTATGGCTTGGAATGAAGGGTTCACTAGTAAGAAAAGTGACAGAATTAGAGATTATATGTCAAAGAGCTTTGTAGGGTATTGGGCACATTCAAATATAGACAAACCTGATGCGTACTACTATGACTACGACCTTGATAATGTAGTAAGACAGATGGATAATGCTGAAAAAAGTTTTGAAGTTATTTCAATTACCGAACGTAAAAATGGAGATGAATGTGTAGTAGTAGGACGAGAAACAAACTTAATAAATGGTGAACCTTATCATGCTCAATGTATGTTTGTCTGGAGAATAGAAGGTGGTGAGTGGAAGTTAGTAAGAGAATATATCGAGCTGGAAAGGTAAGGAAAGGAAAGAAACAATTTTCACTTATCATTAACTAGATTTGAGGAGGATAAAATGAAATATGAAATTGTAACAGTACCCACATTTCGAGCAATAGGATTAAAATGGGAAGGAACATTCTCTGAGATTATACCGAATTTAAAAAACGTCATTCAACAAATGGAAGATCGTGCCGATGAATTAGAGGATAAGTTAAATCCCAATATTCAATTAGGTTTGTCTTATCATGTAATTGAAAATGGCTTTAGGCATTATTCTATGTATGAGGTAAGTGATAAGCAGAAAATACCTAATGGTATGATAGAAATACATGTTCCGGAATGGATGTATGTGAAGACGATACATCACAAAGGAGAAGATGTAGCGGAGACATATACGAATTTGCATCAATGGTTAGTTAATAGTGACTACACGGCATTTAGAGTAGAAGGTGTCGATTATTATGATCCATATATGCCAATTAAACATGAATATTATCCAGTTGATCGTGATCCGAATGATCCGCATTTTGATATTTATTTACCAATTGTAAATAAATGAATTTAACCCCCTTATCTTTGATCGTTTCCAGGGAACCCTTTTTGAGTAAAGTAGGACAGGTATTCAGCATGTATGTCCTTATAAAATGAAAAAATGGATGATTCTATAATCAATCCATTTAAAAGGTTATATGTAATCGGGAGGAGTATATGTCCTCCTCCCTGGAAGAAAGGTTCACTCAATGAGTTGGTTATTCTTCTTAATTCCATCATATGCTGTAAATAGCATTCGGTTACTTTGATTTAAAATTTTTTTTGGAAAAATGTGAAGGGAATCGAGGTAATCATAAGTAACGAAGCTGGAATTCTTCAGAGATAAAATGATCTAAATAATGTTGTTAGATTTAACGCATCTTTCAGAAGGCGGAAAACTAAACGCTGAGGGCGGTTGCGTTAGTTAAGAGGTAGTAACATGTCCAGGAAGTAAATGTGTAGTTTGCTACTTATTGTGTAAATCAATTGTTTTGATAAAGATGAAACTTGATAAATCTCTGTTTATACAAAGTAGAAGAGTATTCATTATAACTCTGTTATCACTTTTGTAAGCTCTTTTGAAACAATTTAAACATGACACCTTCCTATATAATAGGAATGCTTTTTATTTTCTATAAAATTACATAAATTCCCATCAAATAATTTATTGATTTGAAGGATAAAACATAGTAAGATAATTTTTGTCGTTGCTAAATAGCGGTAACAAATGATATAGTAATTCAACTTGAAGGAATGAATTTCCTGTTGCACTTCATGATGGAGTGCGTATAATAGAAAATATTCCTTTGAATAGTCTAGTGACGATAGCGAAGAGGTCACACCCGTTCCCATACCGAACACGGAAGTTAAGCTCTTTTGCGCCGATGGTAGTTAGGGGTTTCCCTTTGTGAGAGTAGGTCGTTGCTAGGCGCGATTTTTAATCGCAAGATTAATCATTCATGAACTTAATTTATCTATATAACTTCGCGGAAGTTATACGAAATGAAATTATATATTGTAATAATTTTTGTTTTTTATTTCGATAATATGAGTTGTAAATTCAAATGGAGGATTAGCTCAGCTGGGAGAGCACCTGCCTTACAAGCAGGGGGTCGGCGGTTCGATCCCGTCATCCTCCACCATTATTTTTCTAGTAATAATAAAAAGTATCTTTTATTATGCGGGTGTGGCGGAATTGGCAGACGCGCTAGACTTAGGATCTAGTGTCTTTGACGTGGGGGTTCGAGTCCCTTCACCCGTATCTTATGCGGAAGTAGTTCAGTGGTAGAACACCACCTTGCCAAGGTGGGGGTCGCGGGTTCGAATCCCGTCTTCCGCTCCATATATTCCCATGCTGGTGCAACTATCATGCTCTCAGGATTAATAATCCTCCGGTAGTGAATACCGTACCGGCTCGATTCAGGTCTTCGACACCATATGTTTTATTTATTGCACAATTGAATAAATAATGCGCCCGTAGCTCAATTGGATAGAGCGTCTGACTACGGATCAGAAGGTTATGGGTTCGACTCCTATCGGGCGCGCCATTAATATCGGGAAGTAGCTCAGCTTGGTAGAGCACATGGTTTGGGACCATGGGGTCGCAGGTTCGAATCCTGTCTTCCCGACCAGACTGAAGTTTGTAATTGTATTATGGAGAAATACTCAAGTGGCTGAAGAGGCGCCCCTGCTAAGGGTGTAGGTCGTGTAAGCGACGCGAGGGTTCAAATCCCTCTTTCTCCGCCATACATATTCATGCACATTTAGCTCAGCAAGAAAAACAAAAGCCTTTAGAGCTGTCGGTCATAGGTAAAATCCTTTAAAGTTCGTAAATATATATCACTAAAATTGCTTAGTTATCTAGGCGTTTTTTTTGTATAGAAATCTTTATATAGAATAGAACCCTACTAATCCTTATAAAATTATCCATTCATTATAAATAATATATAATAAGTTCTCCCCAACCGTGGCCGGTCACACGGAATAGGTGAAGGAGTGATTGATGCCATAGAGTTATGTTCTTTGCTATAATAAACACAAAATTAGTTTGTTAAAATAGGGGAGTGACATATGGAAAATAACGTATTTGAACAGATGGCTAAAAGATATGATACGGAAGAAAGAATTGAATTAGCGAAAGTTATTGTAAAGGAGGTCAGACCAGAATTACAAAATAGTACATCAAAATCTCTAATAGACTACGGGAGTGGTACTGGTCTAATTAGTTTAGAATTATCAGATTTAGTTGATTCTATTTTACTGATAGATTCATCAAAACAAATGTTGGAGGTTGCAGAAGCTAAGATTTCTCGAAAAGGAATTACTAATACAAAAGTCCTCTATTCAGATTTTACTAAAGAAACTCCAGAACTTAAAGCAGATATAGTTTTAATGTCACTAGTCCTTCTACATATTCCAGATACTAAAAAAATCATACAAGAATTGTTCCATATTTTAAATAATAATGGAAAGCTAATGATTATTGATTTTGACAAAAACGATAAAATAAATCATCCGAAAGTTCATAACGGTTTTTCGCATGAAGAACTGAAACAAAGATTATCTGAAGTAGGATTTACATCAACCGAAATTAAGACATTCTATCATGGAAATCGTATTTTTATGAATCAAGATGCCTCAATGTTCTTATCCACTAGTATAAAGTAAGATCATATTTTTACTTTTTTGGTTCACACAATCTCTAACAAAGAATCCTTTACATCTGGCTTTGACATAGTAAAGGCACTAGTATTTTACGAAGGCATAACGAAATATGCAAAACGATAAAAAGTTTTTTATAACAAAATAATGGTAATAGGGACTTTTGAACTATCCGCTAGTTATTACTATCTATTTTATATATTGCGTATTCCTCTCTTGGATGATGAAGGAGTATATTAAAATAGTTTTAAAGAAATAAGATTAAATAAATTTGTAAAAGACACACAATCATTGATAATTCAATAGTTGTGTGTCTTTTTTGTATGGTTGCAAAAGTAGAAAAATATGTATTTCGAAAAACATTTTTTTACTTATTTTATCATAGACTTTACTGTTTATTGAGAAAAGGGGCTGATGTAAAAAGTACTATATTTTATATTTCAATATTCAAAAATAGGTAAACATTGAAAGGAGTGTAGTAAGATGACGATTTACAGTGTGGTTCTGGTAATTCATATTATTGCAGCGGTTTGTGGGTTAGGTGCTGCCTTTGCTAATCCATCTATCATGAAAAAAGGAACGACGGTTGCCGGTGCAAAACAAGCATTAGAAACTGCTAAAGCAGTTGAAAAATATGCGAAAGTAGGCAGTATTACACTACTTCTGACTGGCTTGTTATTAGGCGTACTGAATACGAGTTTATTTACACAGGGGTGGTATATTACCGCATTGGTGTTGTATCTTGCCGTACAGCCAATTGTGGCCTATATGATTCCAAAAAAAGTGGGCCAAATCAATGAGATAATAGAAAAACAAGAAACAAATGAATTACCCCAAGAATTTTTTCCTTTGGCAATGCAAATTGGAAAATTAGACAACATAGCAAGAACATCAGTTATTGTTTTGATTGTTTTGATGTCACTAAAACCCTTTTAAAAGAGAATCCTTGTTTCATACTATTACATTATCGTATATCGCTAAAAGAAAAAACATTATCGAATGGGTATTTTAGCCTGGTGTAGGTACTCATATTTATTTTAACCTTGCAACTTCTTATTTTTCAGTCTTTCCTCGTAAGCGCATTTACGAAAACTTATTAAAGTATTTTGAGTATTAGTTACAAAATTCTCTTTTGACTTCTAAGAGCAAAATTATAAGCAGTCCTTTTCTGAACAATTAAAGAAAGGACTGCTTATTTTTCGTCAGCTTCCAATTTATAAAACATTTTATAAAAAAGTAGGTCCAAATTGCAATAATAGTAGAAATAACAACTTTATTTTTGACTTGTGATACTTGTATAGGAAAGGTAATTAATACACCTATCGGATTAACTATAATTGCTACTTATCTTCTCGTAATAAGTAATTATTTCCGTCTTGGTCTTTAAATGAGAACATTGTGCCAAAAGGCATTCTTTGCAATTCATCTACCTCTACTCCGTTACCCTTCATTTTCTCGTATGCTGATTCTATATCAGTTGTACTGAAAAGAATAGAAGGATGAGCAACAGCAGATGGGTTTTGTTGTTCCATTGCTGACTTAGAGTATAGAACGAGAGTGGTAAATTCGTCTTCACTGGGACCAACCTCAATCCAAGACATATTAGGTCCCATAGCTTGTTCAAATTTTAGGACAAACCCCACTTTGTTTATCCAGAAGTCTTTCGCTTGTTCTTGATCTTTTACATAAACAGTTACTTTACCAATTTTGTTGATCATAAGAATACTCCTTTTGTTAGTAACATTCATATAATTATTCAATAATTATCTTATCAATTCATGTTTTATAACACAAATTCTTACGATATGTTTATGTACCAATTTGCAAATATCTATATGACGGAGGCAATGTTTATTCTTTTTTAGGATTCACCATTTTAGTGTTTTAAATATTTTCTTATAAAATTGTTAACAATGTCATGTGATGTTTTTTGAGTTTAAAAAAACAAACCACCAATCACGGACTTAAGGTGGTTTGTCTATTTTCCTTTGTTATAAATTATTATTACTTGATGTTTGCTACATTGGGATTAAAAGGAGAAAACATCCCATCAGGGTTTGCCTGCCAAACCCAAGCATGTAAAGCAAAGGAGTCAGGGAATGGTCCATCATCGAATTCTTGGCCAAATAGTGATGGACGCTCTCCACCAACAGTCATGTATTCAACAGCTACAAGTTTATATCCACCATTTTTTTTAGGTTCGTATACAAGGACTTCTGGTGTGAGTGGGTTTAGGCTACCATCATCTACTAACAACTCATTACGAACTAAATGAATACCCATGTTGGGAACTACATGGTAATCAGTTTCATATCCATCTTCAAAGGCAACATTAATGTCGTGATATTTAGTCGTTGCTTTTTTGACGTCAGAAATCTGTTTCGATACCTCAGGACCATAGGATTGTGCTCCAACCGCAGTTGCTAGCCCAAAAGTTAATACAAAGGCAATTGTTAACTTTATAATTAAAAATCTACTTTTTCTCAAAAAACCATCTCCTTTTGTAATCAAAATGTCGTTCTTTATATAGTATTATGCTAATTCCTAATAAAGAACAATCAGAGCGTTCTAATTTTAACTACACAATTGTTTTTATAAGAAACACGGTCTATTTTAATTTTTTCTTGTCTAACCTAAGCATTTGTCATTATCTAGTTATCGTTTTTCGTGTTGTTATAATTACCTAACAAAGTATTATACAGGGTAAATAAGGAAAAATTGAAACCTTGTATTCCTTTTTTTCGTACGTAATTATAAATGGAATGATATGGTATCAACGAAATTTATTAAGGAGGTATTTTTACAGGAGGAAGATTGTCATAAAAAATTACATAGAAGGTGATTTTATGTCGAAAAAACTACTTTGGAGCACAGGTACTTTCCTTGTCATAGGGGTGTTACTATTCAGTCATTTCTGGAAAGAAAGTACGGAGAACATTTCGGCTAAAGAACAGGTGGAAATGTATTATGATGTCTATAACGAAAAGGATTTTGAATCCTATTATAATATGTTAAGCGAACGAGAGAAGGAGAAAATAGAAGAAATAAAGATTTATAGTGATTCAAGCGAAATCAGCCAAATTGATTCCGAAAAAAGAGATAAAGAAGAAATACTAAAAATCTTTGAACAAGCTTGGAGATCTCTTAAAGTTATCGAAATTGAAGAACAAAGCGGAGGAACAGAAAAGGGTACGATTGTATCCGCTACAATTCACTACCCTGCGAGTGGTACTAATCCTGAAGCCACAGCGATCGAGACATTCAAACTAATCAAAGAAAATGGAGAATGGAAATTTGATGATTTCCTTAGTAAAGAATTTATTGAATAAAAATGGTTAATGGCCTTATGAAAAAATTCTTTTTACTTGGAGGAACAGATCAAATAAAACTTCATTAACAATGATCAGAATATTTCACTAACTGAGGCTAGTGTTAAGCAAAAATAGCTGCTACGGCAGCTATTTTTTTTTCAAATAAGGGTTATTCAAAAATTAATTAAAGGATATAAATAGTATTTTAAACATAAAAAATAACTCTGAAGTTTTAAATAATAGGTTGTATAGAGTGTCATATTTAATATAAATAGGTTTATATAGGATCTAGGGTATTAATTTAAACGAATTCGAAGGAAAAATGAATGAAGGCCGTGGTTTATAACAAATATGGTTCACCTGATGTTCTTAATTTGACAGAAGTAAATTAACCTATTCCTGAATATCATCAGGTTTTGGTAAGGATTCATGCAGCATCCTTAAATTATGGCAATCTAGTTCTTTTAAAAGGCGAACCTTTCTTAGCGCGTTTTGCCTTTGGTCTTTTAAAACCAAAGTACACCATCCCAGGAGGTGACATTGCAGGTCGCGTAGAAGCTGTCGGGAAAGATGTTAAACAGTTTCAGCCTGGTCAAGACGTATTTGGAGACCTATCTTGTTGTGGCTGGGGTGGTTTTGCTGAATATGTAGCTGTTCCTGAAAGTGCATTAGCATTAAAACCTGAAAAGATCACGTATGAGGAAGCAGCTGCAGTGCCAATGGCGGCAGTTACAGCCTTACAAGGTCTAAGGGATAAAGGAAAGATTCAGGCAGGACAGAAAGTATTGATTAATGGTGCATCTGGAGGTGTAGGAACGTTTGCTGTACAGCTTGCCAATTTTTTCGGAGCGGATGTGACAGGTGTTTGCAGTACGAGAAATCTAGAAATCTTACAATCGATTGGTGCAGACCATGTCATTGATTATACGAAAATGAATTTTACCGAAACAGGAAAAAAGTATGACTTGATTCTTGCAGTTAACGGGAATTATCCTATTACAGCTTATAAACGGTCATTAAATGATAATGGAACGTTTATTCACGTTGGAGGTTCAAGTACACAATGATTTCAAACAATGACCATAGGGTCTTGGTTCTCAGTCACTGGTAAGAAAAAAATGTCTAGCTTATTACAAAGGCAGAACCAAAATGATTTACATTTTTTGAAAGAGCTCCTCGAAGCAGAGAGGATAAAACCAATCATTGATAAAACGTTTAGAATAAGTGAAATTAAAGAGGCTTTCAAGTATTTCGAACAAGGGCACGCTCAAGGAAAAGTTGTCATTACAATATGAACTCTTTTATGAATAATAAACAAATAGTACAAAGACAGGCAATACTTTTAAGGTGGTATCCGGATTTCTGATTTGAAGTTTGCTTTTTGTTGTGAAGCAAACAACTTAAAATAAGAAGCGAAAACTGTAAAACATTTGCGAGAAAAGATGATTGAATATTCTTAAAAGTCATAAGATGGTAAAAGGGTAAAATCATTAGATACCACCTTAAAGGGGGAAAGAAATGATCAATCCATACACAAGATTTGCAGCCAAAGTCCTTTTGTTGCATGTTTTAACAATTTTATTTGCAGGAGCTGTTCTTCTAAGGCATTTTCCACCGATTCATGTCATAAACGGAATGATTTGTTTAGTCATTGCAATCTTACTTCTCAAAGTGAAAATGAAATGGATGCCAGTTGCTGGGATAATCTATGGTGTTGTATTTAGCATCCTGACTGTTCCTTCATTATTTATTTCGATGCATAGACATATCGACCCAGAGTATAATGCCATGTTAGAAGCTAGTAACCCTTTTATTGGAGTTAGTTTTCTGAGCACATTGTTTGTTCTGATTATATTAGTTTCCTCCATAGCTGGCCTGATTTCAAACATCCGTGATATTGATAAGGTGCCAGGATGGTTTACTAAGGTTAAAAGTGGTATTTATGGTGCCACGATTATGGCCCTTCTTATCAGTTTTTATCTACAATTTCATTGGATTTCAGGAGTGAACTGGGGAACTGTAGAGAAGTTGCCTACACTTATCATGAAGCCTGATACAATTGAGCCTGCAACCATGGAGGTGACAGCAGGGGAACCCATTGCTTTTCACATACGAAATGAATCGGATAACATCTGTCATATTCTTGATTTTCCTGAGCTAGATGCTAGTGTCCATATGGAGCAGGGACGTTCTGGAATTATCATCATCGATCCAGAGCCTGGTACGTATACCTATCAGTGTAAAATGCATCATAACTTCTTCAATCCTACTATTAAAGGGACCTTGACAGTGCATCCATAGGATTTAAGTTTCTAGTATGGAAGATAATTTCATTAATTGGAAGGAAGAATGAATTCATAAGTGGATTTCTCAATAATATGTTCCGACCTTAAGGAAAAAATTCTATAAGGCCTAGGTCATGTTGAAGTAAGTTTGGATAACCTTCGATTTAGTAGGTTATCTTTTTTATTGACTCTGTTAAAAAGGCAGATTTAAGTTACAAAGCCATTCTAATTTAATTTGGACCTACATGTAAGTATATCACTTTTAAAGGATTACATATGGTTAATGGTTATTAGTTGATTATTGTCTATTTCCTTAGCAAATTAACGGAAAACCGAAACCAAAATGCGTTTAAATCGTAAATAATATTGTAACTAACTCAATCAGTCTATGTGGATAACTTTTTTTCTTAAAAGGAGGTACTTTGGTGGGTAACCATGTTGACGATATAAAAAGGATTATAATAAAGCTTAGAAATACTGTCAGGAAAGAAGTTTTAAAAAGTCTAAATATAGATAAATGTGAACGAGTTATTGAGAAGCTCGATTCGTTTTCGACAAACTGTGAGGAATGCCAGGCACAATTGCTTGAATTAAAAAATCTTTTCTTACATCTAAAAGCAAATGGTAATCAACTAGGTAATAATGAATATAAACAAACTAAACAATTGATCAATAATATTGTTTCTCATCTCCAAAAAAAGCATAAGTTGTTACCTGAGGGATATTATCTTTCCATTTTCATGTCCGTAGGGATCAGCCTGGGCGTCGTGTTTGGATTAACAATATTTGATAATATTGGGCTAGGAATACCGGTTGGAATGACTATGGGCATCGCCATCGGTATTGCTATGGATGAAGATGCTAAGAAAAAAGGTAAAACAATCAAGTGAAGTGAACATATTGGTACCTGACATTATTTAGTAACTAAGCACCTAAACCCTTTAAGAATGATTTAGGGTTTTTTTTATATACGTTTCGAGAACCCTCCTATTATTCGATTCATACACTACCACTTCTTATGATAATAACCTACCTTAAGAGAGGAATTTTTAAATAGAATGTCGAAATTGTAACGTATTGATTGTTTAAGAATTGTGTTATAAATAACAAGGATTCGTCGTATGAAATCTCCTAACTTGTGATGGTCATTCTCTTCATAGTAAAGAGTAGTATTATATCATACAGTTTAAGTAGTATGAATATATATTCAATTAATCTATAAAATGTTGTAAAGAAGGGTGACCATTCCAAAGCAACATGATTACATATGAAAAAAGAATACAGCTTCCAGATTGAGCGTAAGCGTTTTATCACATGCTGCTTTGTAAGGGCATACGACTAATTTACTAGAATGTTAGACAAGCCTTTTTGAATAGGAAAAACTCATCGATAAATTCTTGAAAACAAAGATAATGAATAGAATAAGCTTTACCCTATATGAGGAGGGATAGTAAGGCAGGGTGTAGATTGTAAATCGTTTATTGAAAAACTGCAAACAGAAAAATAAGATAGAAAACGGAGGGAGAGGTAAGTATGAGTATGCGCCTTGAGGGGAAAGTTGTTGTGATAACAGGTGCAACAAAGGGGATAGGAAAAGGAATTGCACAAATGTGCGCAAAAGAGGGAGCAAAGGTTGTGATTTGTGGAAGAAATAAAGAGGCAGGACAAGCACTAGCTGGTGAGATTGAAGCAATGTATGAAACTGAAGCATTATTTTTACAAAAAGATATTTCTTCAGAACTAGCTTGTCAGGAACTTATTGAGGAAACAGTATCCCATTTTGGTAGAATTGATGGGTTGGTAAATAATGCAGGGATTTTTCCACGTGGGACTATTCTTACAACGAACGAGGAGCTTTTTGATTCCATTTTTGACGTAAATATGAAAGGTCCATTCTTTTGTTCAAAGTATGCAATTAAAGCTATGAAAGAAACAGGTGGAGGTTCAATTGTTCAAATTGGTTCAACGAATGGGTATAAAGGTGCTGAGAATTTAGTTGCTTATTCTTGCTCGAAGGGAGCACTACTAACTTTAAATAAAAGTATTGCAGCACATTACGCCAAAGATGGAATTCGTTCAAATTGGGTAACTGTTGGGTGGGTCGCTTCCGAAGGAGAAATTGAGCTGCACGAAAGTATGGGCACGAGTGAAGCCGAGCTTAAAGAGATGGCAACGAACGCCATTCCATCTGGAAGAATGCAAACGGCTGAGGATATGGCGTACGGCGTAGTCTATTTATTATCAAATGAATCAAGTCAAGTAACAGGAACAGAGCTACATATTAATGGTGGGTTAGGTTTGAGATAATATAATGAAGGAGTGATAACCGATGAAAAATGAACAATATAAAGATAGAGGGTCAGAGATTTTAAGAGAACTTAGAGAAACGAATGTCCCAAAAGGGGTGCTTGCTGTTTGGTATTTAGGACAAGAGAGTATTTTGGTAAAAGGACAAGATGATATCGTCATATCAATTGATCCTTATTTAACATCATCACCATTTAGAAGGTTCGAGCCACCTTTTGGACCGAATGAATTAACGAATTTGAGTTATGTATTCATTACACATGACCATCTTGATCATCTTGATCCGGATAGTATTGGTCCAATTGCTAGTGTGAATAAGAATACCAAATACATTGCTCCCGGCTATTGTTATCAGCAGTTACTAGATTGTGGAGTGAAAGAAGAGGAGATTATCAAAGCTGACACCGATCAATGGTGGGAAGACGAACATATTAGAGTGAAAGCTATTCCGGCTGCACATGAAACATTTGAATATGATTCTACGATTGGCCATCGCTACGTGGGGTATATCATTGAGCTTAATGGAGTGAAAATGTATCATGCAGGTGATACGCTCGTCTATCCTGAGTTAGTAAATGTACTAAAGGATGAACAAATTGACCTTGGCTTTTTACCGATAAATGGAAGAGATTTTTTCAGAAATAATCGTAATATTTTGGGCAATATGGATGTTAGAGAAGCTGCAGAGCTTGCTGTAGAAGCGGGGATTAAAACCGTGATTCCTGTACATTATGATTTGTTTTCAGGGAATACAGAATGGCCAGGAAGGTTTGTAGATTACTTGTACGAGCTTGAACCGCATCAAAAAACGCATATTTTGGCTCGTTTTGAACGATATATTTATGTTTCACAAGATGCTTTCTAATTCTAATGAAATTACGTATAGTACCGAACTGATAGAGGCAATGGTCAGTCTCAGGTCTACACCGAAAAATAATGTGGAATCGACCTGAAGTCTAAAAACTTGTTCTTTCTGGATGATGTAAGTTGCGTTTTATAAGAGTTGATAGGGACTTAGAGCTTAATCTAGTCCCTTTTTCTGTCCTATTCAGGGTCAACTTTACTAAGTTTTAGGAACGCGAACCTCTGTTTCTATAGTAATAGAATGTTATTGGTAAGAACTCAAGAGAAGCTTTTTTCTTTTGAAATTAAAATTAATCATGTATTTTACAATATTTGGATAAAATAGTAATCAGAAAAATACGGAGCTGATTACATGCATTTAATTTTTAACAGCCTCTTTCTAGGTGCAGCACTAAAATGGGGAGATTGGGGGAACTGGGGGAAGTACCATTCCACAATATTATTTTTATGGTTTGGCGACTTGCTTTACAATGTTCTTTGTCATGATTATGAAATGTGGAAATATAAAGAGAGTATCATTGCTGAAAATCTCTTGGCAAACCATACGATTATTTCGTTATTAATCATGTGTGTTGCATACCCAGCAACTGTTTTGATTTACTTAGGGAGATTCCCAACGGTGACTAGTAAAAAAATAATTTGGATTATATTTTGGGTAACGTTATATTCACTAATTGAATATATTAACCTCCGATATTTACATTTAGTTACGCACCATAATGGGTGGAGTATTGGATGGTCAGTATTATTTAATTTAATACTTTTTTCGATGCTGAGGCTGCATTATAAAAAACCAATCATAGCATTACTTATCTCGGTTCCCATTATCCTATTTTTCGTTGTGTATTTTAAGGTTCCTATTGGTAATTGAAAATATATGTGAGCATAGTACTTCACAACGAAAAAGAGCATTAATAAAAGGAGAATATATAAAATATGCTGAACAAAAAAACGAATGATGGTGATGTTATCGGGTACTGTTGCATGAGATTTCCAGTATCGGATTTGAAAAGGTCAGTAGATTTTTATTGTAATGTATTAGGTTATGAGTTGAACTCGGCAGATTTTTAGTTTGGAGAGGCACATGTTGCCTTGAAAAATGGAAACGGTCGGTCCGGGTATCTTTTTGATGGAAACGAAACCAGAAGATGTCACGCAATTGAAGTTTGTATTTCCAAGGTCATTCTTTATCACTAGCAGTACGGGACATGTTACGATGGTTGAGATACTAACGAATGATTTGCTTTCTTTGCATGAAAGAATTAAAAAATTTGGAACTACTATTGATAAAGAACCTGAATTTACTAATGATTACGGCTATTTCACCTTTTATGATCCAGATGGGCACTATTTTCGGTCAGTCGAAGAAAGAGGCATGTTTTTCGACTTAAAACAAAAAATAAGCTCAATACTCAAACGTGATCTAACGGACCATGAGAATCAACTGCTATGGGGATTATGTGAAAAAGCTAGTGGTGAACAGCAAAAGTTTCTAACCTCCATCATCTCAGATATTCGAGATTCTTGAAGAAGAATTTTTATACTAGTCAACCGATATTTTATATAGGCCAAGGGAAGAAATCATGACGAATGATTTGCTAGATTATTACATTAAATCGCTCTTAAATAATGTAGAGAGTCGTAATACTACCTGAATTCACTGAGAGAAACATGTAATAATCTCGTAGGCTTGTACTTATAGAAGTGTATAATAGAGTTGTTAAAAAGCTGCCTTCTTTTTATGAAACTATTTCATATTGTTTCCGTACAAGTATGAAGGAGGTGTTTTTATTAAAATAGTTATTATGTTAATAGTCGTATTTATGATTTCGTTTTTATTGATTTTTAACTTTATTTATAGTCAAAATAGAAAAGAATCGAAGAAAGAAAAGATTAGTCTTTTCATGGTTATTCTTATTACGACACTGTTTTCCTTAATAATCACTGCAACTATGGCACTATTTTTATTTATTTTGCTTGGTTCTACAAGTATTGTTACAATTTTGTTTTCCTTACATATAGGCAAAAACCAGCTAGTTATCTTAGCTATTTCATTTTTTGTTTATTTATTTATCTTTGCTAATTTTATTGAGTTCCCTGTGAAATATATCATCGGGAGTAGTATTTATTATGTTCTTGTGTTAGCCCTTATAAGGATAAGTATTTTTTACCTGATAGGAAATGCTGTTGGTTTGAGTCAAACAGTTAGTATCACGATTGCAACAGGAGTTACATTTATTACTGTTTTAATAGAAGTTCTATACCATTTGAAACAGAAAAATAACCGAAAATAGGTTACATACGATTAATAAAAGGTAGTTTACTGAACAATCATAAGTTAATGTAGAAAAGGGTAATTACACAAAAGTGTTTACCCTTAATTGTTACCTTTGATTATCTGAGCCCGGTCCTCCATTTGCGGAGGTTCTTCAAACCATCCGTTTTTGATCTTAATCTCAATTCCCTCTTGTGCATACAAATATATGTCTTTTGCAATCATCATTGATTTCATAGATATGTCATTTCGCAGACTAAAAAATGTACCTGTGCCAGAGCCCACCAGTGAAAAACCATTAAGGATGTAGATACAATGCATCATTAATTTGTCAGAAAAAGGGGGAACAGTTGATTTAGTAACTGTAGCTCCTGAAGTTGCAGAGAGTTGTACATCTGCATTTAAAAGAAAATCTTCCATTATTTTAATTTGTTTTTTTGCTAGTTCTTTTCCTTTTAAAAAATATTGCTTTACCTCTTTAGATTGTGCACATTGGGCAAAGCCAGTAATAAGTTGTAAACCGATATTATTAGCCTCAAGATTGTGATGCAGAATTCCTACCTCTAGGTTTGTTAATGCTCGTTTATCACCTGTAAGCATGAATCCTTTCATGAATTTTTTGCTTTTAATAAATTCGTTCGTTTTGGGCAACGTAACCTTTGGAGGCAACGAAAGAATCCCTTTATTAAGTAAATATTGAGTTGCAAGTTTATAAATCTTTTGGGTAACCGATGTAAGACCTTCATAGATAGTCATTACTTTTTTATCGTAGGTCATGTTCATATTTAAGGTGTAAAGCCCCATACTAACTTCTTTTAAGACCCGGAGAAACATGATGTCGAATCCATTGTCGTATAACTTTGGAGCATCTAAAAAAACATCTTCCTTTGTAAATCCAATCGGTATTACCATTCCTTGTTCAGTAAAAATCTCTTCCATTTCTTTCACATAGAAATCAAGCTCCTGCCACAATCCTCCTAGAAGGTTTCTAGCCTGTGAATCGTCAGCTTTTTCAATAAAGTAATCTAAAAATCTCATGATCAGCGTCTTTTCCTGGTAGGTTTGCCAAAGTGTCCCGATTTCAGACACACTTAAGGGATTTGTTAAAATCACTGTTTTTACTCCTTTTATATGTATGGTTATTATTAAAATATCCAATCCAAGGATTATCAATCCTTCCTTAGGTAAAGGCTATCTTGTTATTTTTTGGGATTTTACGAACCCAACAAATCCTATTATTTATAATGCACAGTTTTAATAATGTTAACTTTAACTTCTATCTTCTTAATAGAATCTTTACTAATCGAATGAATGTTACCTAGGTCCCATTCTTTTAGGTGATATCGATATGCCGTTTCACTTAGATTTAAAAGATCCGATTGTATTTCATCGCTTTTCCCTATAGTCTTTAGAAGTTCATCTTTGATTTTCTTTTCTACTTCCTTTTTTATACGGTCATAACTAATATTATCCTGATTTTGTGCAATCTGAGCATTTACTTTTAAATCTAAGTGGTAGCTGGGTTGCGGGCCACTTATCACCTTAACGTTAAATCTAGGATTTTGCATAATCAAACTAACCTTTTCTTGAAATAACATATAGGGAATGTTGTTCGCTTCTTTTGATAACCACTTTAATCCTACTAGATCTTCTTTCGCTACCCACCCTTTGAATTGTTGTTGTGAAACAGCAAACCCACCATTAACAGTTGAAATTTTTTTCTGCTTTTCATCCTCTGAGAAATTAGTATCGTTTAATGAAATAGAAGGAATAAGAAACGAACCAATCGGCTGATAGTAATAGGAAATAAATTCATTATATTCTTCAATCGGTATAAAAAATGTATTTTGAGTAAGTGATTTTGGATTGTGTAAAATCGTATAAATGGATGGAAAGTTAAAGAAACTTTCTGCTAATAAGATTTCTTTGACATTCTCCCTTGTTCCAAAAAACCAGATATTGTATCGTAAGAAAGGATTTTGGCCGATAAATTCAATAACTGACTTCATTTTATCCTTGATGACATTTTCGCTTAACAAGATGGTATTTACATGTCCGTAGTAAAATGGCAATGCTGAATTTTGTTCTAATGTGTTTAGCGCTGAGTGTATACTCTTAGCCTTAGCTTCCCCAACCAACATAGGTACGGATTGTTGAAGTGAAGTGGTACCTTCCTGTTTTGCGATATTTGCAAAATTTTGTGCTTGGGTATATACAATAAACTCACCATCTTTGTAATCAATGCCTATACCTGTAATATATGTTTGACTTTGAATTTCTTTTGCGCCACAACCAACAAGGTAAAAAAGGACACTCCATATTATGATAACTAGAAGAGTTTTTTTCATATTTTACTCCTTTTGTGTATCACGATCGTTTGGTTTAAATGCTGGGTTTCGCTTTTTCAAAAATGGGAAGGGTAACCTTATAAAACCCTTGATAATATCTCCAAGCTTAGGTCGAGAAAGGTTTGTCATATAAGGATATCCAAAGATTTCCAAAGAAACGAGTGCAGTAATAATGATGAAAAAGGTAATAAAGAAGCCATATAATCCTAATAACGAAGAAATAAATAATACAAAAAAACGTAATAGTACGATATTGTTGGAAATGGTTTGATTAATTAAGATGTAACCTGAAATGACTGTAATTGAGATCACGACTAAACACGATGGAGAAGTTAAGCCAGCACGAATCGCAGCATCACCAATAAATAAACCGCCCAGAACGGCAACTGTTTGTCCAACAGGTTTTGGCAATCGAACGCCGGCTTCTTTAAATAATTCAAATAATAAAAGCATCATAACTGTCTCCATCGATGCAGATAAGGGAAGACCTAATCGAGATGCTGATATGGTTGCGACTAGTGAATATGGTATCTGGTCAATTTGAAAAGTGATTAATGAAATATAAAATCCAGGCAAGAAAATGGTTATGAGTAACGCAATAAAACGAAAAAAACGAACAACACTAATATAAAAAAAACTATCATGTATGTCTTCAGGTGAAAATAAGGTTTGTCTAAAAGAAGTGGGACCAATCAGACATGATGGATTTCCATCTACTAATATGACAAATCTACCTTGAGTTAAAGATTTAACAGCGAAATCAGGTCTACCCGAATGATCCATTAAGGGAAAAAGAGAAAATGTTTTATCATATAGTCTTTCTTCGAGTTCATAACTGCTAACGATAATATCAACGTTTATTGATTCAATTCGTTTCTTGGCTTCTTCTAAAATAGACGGGTTTAAAATATCGTCAATATATAGCAGAACTACTTTTGTCCTACTTCTTTCTCCTAATGTGTATTCAATACTTTTTAAGGAAGATGTTTTTAACCTTTGACGGATTAATGCCATATTATCTGAGATATTCTCAACTAATCCATCCCTTGGGCCTCTAACCGATGATTCTAAATTAGATTCTTCAGGACTTCTCTTAGGAAGTTTTGATACAGGGATAAAAAATAGATCATGACTGTCTTGGCTAAAGACGACCAATTCGCCTGAAAAGAGCTTTTCTTCTATTTCTTTTTTAGCATGATTGAAATCTTTGAGCTTACTTATGTCGAGTACATTACTAATTAAGTCATAGGTTAAGAAACCATTCTTTTCCCACACTTGATATATTGCAGGAAAAATGACTTCATTCATTGTAGTCATATCTATTAATTGGGGGCAATACATAAAGTTTATTGAAAAATCCTGATACTTTTTCTTCTTTACAACGACATCTGAAGAACCTTCAAACCAAATATGTAATTGATTTATGATGACTTCTACTTTGTTACTTTGTACTTTCTTCATGTTGTACACCCACCAAATGATTTAAAAATAATAAGATGAGAAAGATACCAATTTGAAATACAAGGCTTATAGGAAAAAAGTAGTTTTTTAAAAATAAAAAAAATGAATTTGCATCCCATGGAATATATACACTAATGATAATAAGGAAATAAAATATTGGAAGAATCCAGTTTTTCACTTTTGTATATGAAAATATCTTTCCAACAATAAACAAAGATAAGCTTATGCGAATAAACGCACCTGAAAGCCATTGGAAAATGGATAGAAAATCTAAGCGTGTAATGTGTTCACCTATCTTTAGCAATCTCCACTCCTCATAAGCAGGATTTCTCATTTTCTCTGCCTCATGTGGTCCAAATTCAGCTATGGCTCCAGTAAGTGGTCCTAGTATTAATCCAACTAGAATGATTCCAGTAATAATAAGCCACTTTGCTTTGAGTTTATCTTTGATAAAAGGCGTTAAAAACAATAGAAAAATGATATCAAATAAACCAGAACAAGAGTAAATGATTCCTTGTAAAAATTGACTATACCCATTTTCAAAAGCGGGGAATAACATTTCATAATTTTTATGTGGGGAATTTCCAATCCCGACCAAGAATCCGAATATAGAAACAAGAGGCAATGTAATAAAAGATATTGTACTTATTGTCATTAAGCCTTTAACCGTCGCATAATAACAAATCAATGCGAATACGATGATAATGACAAAATCTGGAGTATCGTGGGTATAGTTTCCTTTTGCCCATATAAATGTGAACTTTAAGGTGATTAAGGCGACTAAAAAGAAATAAGAGCAAAGTACCGTTATAAGAAAAATGTACATCCATTTATAGTTTATTTTTTTTCTAAGTAATGAAAGAATGTCTTCTTGTTTATTCAGTTTTTTATAAAGATAGAAGACAAGTAGAATCCAGAGAATAAACGGAATCGTACTGAAAAGTACACTGTAAGCCCCCATTCAAACAACGCATATAAACACGCAGCACCTCCTGGTACGATACATGTATCAATCAAAGGAGGTGTTAGTATGCAACATAAAAAGTATTCACTGTATAAAAATGGAGTATACTTACATGATTTTGATACTATGACTGAATGCTCCAAATGGTTAGAGAATATTATAGGAGGCTCTTTGTATCAGGGCTTGAGCAGGATTAGAGATGGAAAATGGATACCTGATGAAAGGTCACAGCTTTTTGGATATGAGGTTAAAACTAATGACACTGAGGAGAGCTAATTAGGCTCTCCTTTTTCTGTAATAGGATGCTTTTCTAAAACTGACTCAGCTTATCCCTTAAATGAA
>Ga0180215_1001918_pt1 | contig 21867 bp, 16 predicted proteins | sample eDN3rd37CBELigBY_FD_128871 | JGI IMG/M metagenome (GOLD analysis project Ga0180215, IMG submission 128871) | Enriched backyard soil microbial communities from Emeryville, California, USA - eDNA 3rd pass 37_C BE-Lig BY (version 2) (version 2) | ecosystem: Environmental > Terrestrial > Soil >... | reverse complement strand
TGAAGGTGACGATTGCGCTTCATTTGGAGGCGAAGACGGCTTATTTGGCGAAGGTCATAAAGGCGGGCGGCGCTGAAGTGGCGATAACGGGCAGCAACCCTCTCTCTACGCAGGATGATGTCTGTGCAGCGCTAGCTGAAGACGGCATTACCGTTTTCGCGAAATACAATCCTTCCGCTCAGGAATTTAAAGAGCTTAATATTAAATCGCTGGAGTGGAAGCCGGATCTTATGATCGACGACGGCGGCGACTTGGCAACTATTCTGCTGTCGGAGCGTCCGGATCTTATGGAAAATCTAAGAGGCGGCGCCGAGGAGACGACTACGGGCATTATCCGGTTGAAAGCAATGCAGAAGGACGGCTCGCTGCAATTCCCGATGATCGCCGTTAACGATGCATACTGCAAGTATTTATTCGATAACCGTTACGGCACAGGCCAATCCGCTTGGGACGGCTTCAATCGTACGACGAATCTCGTCGTTGCCGGCAAGACGGTTGTCGTCGTCGGCTACGGCTGGTGCGGTAAAGGCGTTGCGATGCGCGCGAAGGGGCTTGGCGCTAATGTAGTTGTGACTGAAGTTGACGCGATTAAAGCGGTTGAGGCTTATATGGATGGCTTTACCGTATTGCCGATGAAGGAAGCGGCGAAGATTGGCGAGTTTTTCGTAACGGTAACCGGCAATCGCGACGTCATTCGAGGCGAGCATTACGAAGTAATGAAGAGCGGTGCGATTTTGTCCAATGCAGGCCACTTCGATGTGGAGGTCAACAAGGTCGAGCTTGCTGCAATGTCATCTGAAATCCGCAAAGTCCGCCACAATATTGAGGAATATAAAATGAAGGACGGGCGCAGCATCTATTTGCTGGCCGAAGGCAGATTAGTCAATCTTGCGGCAGGCGACGGACACCCAGCTGAAATTATGGATACGACCTTCGCTCTGCAGGCGCTGTCCCTTAAGTATGTGAATGAGCAGTATAAGGCGATCGGCAAGCAAGTCGTCAACGTCCCTTACGAAATTGACGAGCAAGTGGCTCGCCTGAAGTTGGAATCGCTCGGCATTTCAATCGATACATTAACGGCGGAACAAGTCGCTTATTTAGACAGCTGGAACGAGAACGCATAACGCGATTTCGATAATTGAATAAATTTTATTAAAATCCTGCTCATGAAGCAGGATTTTTATTTTAGGTGGCGAACTACTCTAACTTAGTGGTGGAAAGTGGGGGAAAGTGGAGGACATTGGGGAAGGGGTGGAGCGGCCTTATGTTTATGGGTGAATATCAGCATAGCATTGACGACAAGGGCCGTATCATTATTCCTTCGAAATTCCGTGAATCGCTGGGAACCTCCTTTATCGCCACTAGAGGACTGGACAACTGTTTATTCGTATACCCGATGAGCGAATGGAGCGTACTGGAGCAAAAGCTGAAAACATTGCCGCTCATGAAGGCTGACGCGCGCGCATTCACCCGTTTTTTCTTCTCGGGCGCGACTGAATGCGAGCTCGACAAACAGGGAAGGGTAAACATACCAAGCCATCTCCGCGAATATGCCAAGCTTGACAAGGATTGCATGGTGCTGGGCGTTTCGAGCCGCGTCGAGATATGGAGCAAGGCGACGTGGGACGGCTACTACGAACAGTCCGAACAAACCTTTAACGAAATCGCCGAGAAGCTGGTCGATTTCGATTTCAACTTCTGATGAACAACAAGAATGGAGGCCTGAAACGTGTTTCAGCATATTACAGTGCTATTAGAAGAAGCGGTAGACGGTCTAGCGATCAAACCGGACGGCATTTATGTCGACTGCACGCTGGGCGGTGCGGGGCATAGCGAGCTCATAGCTTCTCGATTAGGAGACGGAGGCCGATTGATTGCTTTTGACCAGGATGAGCTTGCGCTGAATAATGCTCGAACCAGACTGGCCCCGTATATGGATAAGGTAACGCTGGTAAAAAGTAATTTTAGATATTTGGAGCAGGAACTGCGGGGCTGCGGCGTACCGCTTAACGAAGAAGGGGTGCCTCAAGTAGACGGCATTTTGTTCGATCTGGGCGTATCAAGCCCACAGCTAGATGAGGCGGAAAGGGGCTTTAGCTACAATCACGATGCTCCGCTTGATATGCGGATGGACCGCGAAGGCGCGCTGACGGCTTACGATATTGTAAATACGTGGGATGAGCGGGAAATCGCCCGCATTTTGAATCATTATGGCGAAGAGAAGTTCGCCAGGTCGATTGCGAGAGCGATTGGCGGCGCTAGGGCGAAGGCGCCGATCGAGACGACGGGCGAGCTTGCCGAGCTGATCAAATCGGCGATTCCGGCAGCGACTAGGCGGACGGGGCCGCATCCGGCCAAACGTTCTTTTCAGGCGATACGGATCGCGGTGAACGACGAGCTGGGAGCGGAAGAGGATGCGTTGGAGCAGACGGTCAGATGTCTGGCGCCAGGCGGCCGAGCTTCGGTTATTACCTTCCATTCGCTTGAGGATCGTATTTGCAAGGTACTGTTTGCGAAATTTGTTGAAAAGTGCACATGTCCGTCAGATTTTCCAATGTGCGTATGCGGCAGCAAGGGGGTACTGAAACTCGTCAATCGCAAGCCGATCGTTCCGAGCGAGAGAGAGCTTGAGCTCAATCCGAGAGCGAGATCGGCCAAACTAAGAGTAGCGGAAAAGCTCTAATAAAGGGGGAATTATTATGGCGTATATAAATGGAAATTTGGCCCTGCAGCCGAAGCGCAAGCCCGAAAGGGAGCAGCAGCAGCAATACCGGGATAAAAAACGGGTCGTCGTGAAGCGGAAATCGATTCCGGTACAGGAGAAGCTGCTTTATATTTTCACTGTATTTATCGGTGTTGCGGTTGCGGGCGTCATTATTTTCCGCTACGCGCAAATCTATGATATGAATTTGGAGATTAAGCAGTTGAACAGCAGCTATCAGAATATGACGATTGAGATGGAAGAGTTGAAAAAACAGGTAGAAATGCTAAGCGATCCGGAGCGTATCCGTCAGATGGCGGAATCGCAAGGAATGGTGAGTACGATGGATAACGGCATTATCGTATATACGAATGAAGAAGACGCGACAAAGTCGGCAATGGGCAAGTAGGTGGCGATGATGACTAAACGAATTAAATTGCGGACATTGCTGTTTGGAGGGTTTATTACCCTCCTTTTTCTCATTCTAGTCGGACGAATCTATTGGGTTCAGGTCGTAAAAGGGGCGGAATGGTATGAACGGGCGAAGGACCGCTGGTCCGCCTCTGAGCAGCTTGCAGCTAAGCGCGGCACTATTACGGATCGCGACGGCAATGTGCTTGCGATGGATACGCTGGCCTATACCGTCGCGGTTAATCCTAGCAGAATCGACAAGCTGGGAATAGAAGACGAGGTTGTTAAAGGGCTTAATCTTATATTGGGCAAGAATGAAAATGAGCTGCGGGCGATTATAACAGCCAAGCGGGACAACGGCGAGCTGTTTACGCAGCGGGAAGTGCGGCCTGAAGGCTGGAAGATCGAAAAGGCTGTCGCCGATCAAATTAAAGAGCTGCGGACGGAGCTGTCAGAGAAGACGGGTGAAACCGACGTTGGCATTACGCTGATCGACGATCTGAAGCGCTACTATCCCCGCAATACGCTCGCTTCCCAGCTTCTCGGTTACATCAGCAAGGAAGGGGAAGCGAGATACGGTCTCGAATCGTATTTCAACGAACAGCTTAGCGGCGAGGACGGCTATATTAAGTACGAGAAGGACGGGAAGCGGGTGCAGCTCGCCACCGGAGAAGTGGATTTCAAGCCGGCGATCGACGGCGACAATATCAAATTGACGATCGACGGAGACATTCAGCATTACGCGCAGGAAGCGCTAGCCGATATCGTCGACAATTACTCGCCGAAGAGCGCGACTATTATCGTCGCTGATCCTAACACTATGGAAATATTGGCGATGGCCAACGTGCCGGATTACAATCCGAATGAATACTCGAAGAGTCCATATGAAAATTTTAACAATCATGCCATTATGTCGCTATACGAGCCGGGCTCGACGTTCAAAATTGTCACGTTGGCCGCAGCTGTGGAGGAAGGTCTGTTCAATCCTGAGGAGACGTTCAAGTCAGGCGAAATCAAAGTGCCGGGCGCTACCATCCGTGATATCAAGCGCGGCGGCTGGGGGCAAATCTCTTTTCTTGACGGCATTATTTATTCCAGTAACGTTTCTTTCGTTATCCTAGGCTATCAAAGATTGGGAGAGACGAAGCTGCGTGAATATATTACGAATTTCGGCTTCGGCCAAAAATCAGGCATCGAGCTCGGCAATGAGCTGGCCGGCTCGATCCGGTTCCAATTTCCGAGCGAAGTGGCGACCGCGAGCTTCGGCCAAGGCGTTTCCGTTACAATGATCCAGCAGGTTGCAGCCGTGGCGGCTGTCGCGAACGGCGGAACGCTTTATAAGCCGCAGCTCGTCAAGGAAATCTATGACCCCGCTACCAAAACGACGACGGTTAATGAACCGAAAGCGGTGCGCAGAGTCATCTCGGAAGAAACATCGCGCAAGGTCGGCGAATATTTGGAGCAGGTCGTATCCAACCAGGAGTACGGCACAGGAAGAAGAGCCTACCTTGAAGGGTACCGCATTGCGGGCAAGACCGGAACGGCGCAGAAGTGGACGAACAAAGGATGGTCAGACGATAAATTCGTTACCTCCTTTATCGGGTATGCGCCGGTAGAGGACCCGAAGGTTGTCGTCTATGTATTGGTAGACGAGCCTAACGATCCGCTGGTAGGCGGCGGCATCGTCGCCGCTCCGGCATTCAAGGAGGTCGTTGCCAAGAGCTTGCGTAAGCTGGGCGTTGCGCCAAGCACGACGGAAAGCGGCGCAAACACCTCGAAGAAGGAAGCGATGGTCAAGGTGCCTGATATGAAGGATTTGAAGGTGCTGCAAGCCCGCGCCGAGCTGACCGTGCGTAATCTGGAGCTTGAGCTGATCGGCAACGGCGGAACAGTGCTTCAGCAGGTTCCGGCTGCAGGCGCGCTCGTATCGCCAGGGCAGCGAATCTATCTGATTACCGAGCAGCGCGATAAGCTGAAGGTGCCTGATTTGACGGGGCTCTCTCTCCGCGACGCGCTTGAAATATCGAGCGTGCTCGGCGTAAGGCTAATCGCCAACGGTGAAGGCTATGTCGCCGTTCAGAAGGAATCCGAGGAGAATGGCGAGCGCACGCTTCATGTAACGCTTGTCCATCCTGACGATATGGAGGCAGCTGTAGCAGCGGCGAAGGAAGCGAAGGAAGCGGAGGGTGCCGAAGCTGATAACGCTGCGGCTGAGGAAGATGATGCCGGTGAGGAGCTTCCGCCGGCGTCAGAATAGAAGGAGGCTTGTTCTATCTCCCCCTTGTCCCGAATAGGCTGAATATGAGCGCAGGTATATCCTCGTTCTTCTTATTCTGCTTACGCTAGGGGGGAGTGCGGAGTGAAAGTATCGAATGTGACGGTGAGGCGCAGATTATTCATTATTTTAATTTTAGCGGGCGTTTCATTCCTTGCGTTATGTCTCAGGCTTGGCTATGTGCAGCTGTGGCAGGGAGAGGAGCTGGCGGAGCGAGCTGAAGATTCCTGGCGCAGGCAAATTCCGTATTTTGCGAATCGGGGCGAGATATGGGACCGCAACGGCGTCCAGCTTGCCTACAATATAAGCTCGCCGACCGTCTGGGCAATTCCTGCGCAAATCAAAGACGCCCAGGAAACGGCTGCCGTTTTGGCGCCGATGCTCGATATGAGCGAGCAAAAAATATATGAAAAAATTAAAACGAAAAAAATGCTCGTTCAGCTAGGGCCGGGCGGCCGCAAAATGACGCTCGAAAACGCGCAAAAAATTCGGGATCTGGCTTTGCCCGGCATTGTCGTTGCGGAGGACAACAAACGGTATTATCCGTTCGGCAGCCTGGCCGCTCACGTGCTGGGCTTTACGGGCATCGACAACCAGGGTCTGACTGGGGTCGAGGCCAAATACGACAAAGAGCTGACGGGCATTGCCGGCAATGTATCTTTTTTAGCGGATGCGGCAGGCAGGCAAATGCCGGGCTCTACAGATAAATATGTCGCTCCTAAGGATGGGCTTACCTTGCAGCTTACGCTGGACAAAGGGATACAGACGGTTATGGAGCGCGAGCTCGATCAGGCGATGACCAGGCTTCAGGCGGACAGCATTATTGCGATCGCCATGGATCCGAACAACGGCGAAATATTGGGGATGGCCAGTCGTCCTACCTACGAGCCGGACAAATACCGCGAGGTCGCATCCGAAATCTATAACCGCAATTTGCCAATCTGGATGACCTACGAGCCGGGCTCGACGTTCAAAATTATTACGCTTGCGGCAGCCATCGAGGAGAAGAAGGTCGATTTGAAAAACGATTATTTCTTCGACCCCGGCGCCATTGAAATAGCCGGAGCGCGGCTGCGATGCTGGAAGAAGGGCGGCCACGGCAGCCAGTCGTTTCTAGAGGTCGTTGAAAATTCGTGCAATCCGGGTTTTGTAACGCTCGGCAATCGGCTGGGCAAAGAGAAGCTGTTTGAGTATATAACGAACTTCGGCTTTGGCAAAAAGACGGGCATCGATATCGGCGGCGAGGAAAACGGCATTTTGTTCAAGTTAAGCCAGGTCGGGCCCGTTGAGCTTGCTACGACAGCGTTCGGCCAGGGCGTATCCGTAACGCCGATCCAGCAGATTGCGGCAGTATCCGCCGCCATTAACGGCGGCACGCTGTATAAGCCGCATGTCGCGAAGGCTTGGATCAACCCGGATACCGGCGAAACTGTCCAATATATGGAGCCGGAGGCGGTAAGGACCGTCATTTCCGAAGACACCTCGAAGCAGGTTCGCGAAGCGCTGGAGAGCGTAGTGGCGAGAGGAACCGGGCGCAACGCGTTCATTGACGGCTACCGTGTCGGCGGCAAGACAGGAACGGCGCAGAAGGTCGTTAACGGGCGCTATTCGCCTAACGAGCATATCGTATCCTTTATAGGCTTTGCGCCTGCTGACGATCCGCAAATCGTCATCTACGTCGCTGTCGACAATCCGCAGGGCATTCAATTCGGCGGCGTTGTAGCCGCGCCTATCGTCCGCAGCATTATGGAGGACGCGCTGTCCATTTTGGAAATTCCGCCGCGCGACAAGCAGATTAACCGGGCTTACAAGTACGGCGATACGCCGATCGTATCCGTTCCCAATCTGGTCGGCAAAACGGTATCCGACATTTTTGAAGATATGAATATGAACTTTAATCTGACATCGGCCGGCACTGGAAATACGGTCATCCGGCAGGCTCCGGCAGCAGGAACCCGCGTCGACCGCGGTTCGACGATTCGCATCTATTTGGGCGACGAGGAGGATTTAACGCATTCGCATTGACGGCGCAGTTAATCGCTAATGGGGATGCCTTTCTTCGTCAGTCAGCAATAAGTTAACGCGTCACCCATAGGCGGCATATAGTAATTCCGTAGCGCTTATCGATGGGGGTATGATGCTGATGCGTTTATTCGAGCTTGCTGAGCTGCTGGTTACGGCAAGGTTAAAGGGCGACGGCAACACGGAAATTACAGGGATTTCGGCCGATTCACGGGACACGGCCGAGGGGCATTTGTTCATTTGCCTGAGAGGCCATAAGACGGACGGGCATCGCTATGCACCCGAGGCCGCCGCTGCCGGCGCGGCCGCGCTTCTTACAGAGCGGGAGCTGGACATCGGCTTGCCGCAGCTGATCGTGAAGGACAGCCGGCTGGCCATGGCGGTTATCGCCGACCATTATTACGGCTATCCGAGCCATTCGGTGAAGCTGATTGGCGTGACGGGCACAAACGGGAAGACGACTACGACTTATTTATTGGAGCGGATTTTTACCGATCACGGGGAGAAGGCAGGCGTCATCGGAACGATTGAGTGCCGTTACGGCGGAGCCGCTTATCCGATGTCGGGGACGACGCCGGACGCGCTGGAGCTGCAGAAGCATTTGGCGGCTATGCGCGATGCAGGCACGCAGTATTGCGCGATGGAGGTATCCTCGCATGCGCTGGCGCAGGGCAGAGTGAAGGGCTGTCGATATCGTACGGCTATCTTTACGAATTTGTCGCAGGATCATCTTGATTATCATGAAACGATGGAGCGTTATGCGGCTGCCAAAGGCTTGTTTTTCTCGCGGCTTGGCAATGCTTATAACGCCGAACCCGACGATCGGTCGTACGCCGTCCTTAATGCAGACGACGCTATGGCGGATGCTTTTGCGGCGTTAACCGCTGCGGAGACGGTCACTTACGGCATTGACTGCAAGGCGGATGTCCGCGCTACGAATATTCGCATAACTGCGCAGGGAACCTCCTTTCACGTCGATGCGTTTAACGGTCAAGCCGATATTACGCTGCAGCTTGCCGGCAAATTCAATGTGTACAACGCGCTTGCGGCGATTTGCGCCGCTTTGATCGAGGGCATTCCGCTCGAAGCGGTCAAGCGAAGCCTGGAGGCCATTCCCGGCGTGCCGGGAAGAGTGGAGTCTGTCTATGAGGGGCAGCGCTTCGCCGTCATGGTTGATTACGCGCATACGCCGGACGGGCTGGAAAACGTGCTGCGCGCCGTATTGCAATTTGCGGTAAAAGACGTCATATGCGTATTCGGCTGCGGAGGAGACCGCGACCGTTCCAAACGGCCGTTAATGGGAAAAATTGCTGCGAAATACGGGAGCTACGTCATCATTACATCGGATAATCCGCGTACGGAAAGCCCTGAACGCATTATGGCCGACATAGAATCGGGGCTTTTGGAGGAAAATATTGACATAGGCCGCTACGAGCTGATCGCCGACCGCAAGGCTGCGATTGAAAAAGCGGTTGAAATGGCAAGCCCAGGCGATGTAGTATTGATTGCGGGGAAAGGTCATGAAACTTATCAGCTAATTGGCGGAGCTTCATATCCTTTTGACGATCGAGTAGTTGCGAGAGCAGCGATAAGGAGATTATTAGAGTGATTAAACGTACTGTTAAACAAATCGCCGACATGTGCGGCGGCAGGAGAAAGGGACAACTTCATAACGAGCTGCCCGTTCAAGGGGTTACGAGGGATTCTCGGGAATTGAAGCCCGGCAATCTGTTTATTCCGATAAAAGGCGAGCGGGTCGACGGCCATGATTATGTGGCGGCCGTTCTCGAGCAAGGCGCGGCGGCGTCGCTGTGGCAGCAGGATCTCCCTGTACCGGAAGCGGTGGATGAGTCCCGCTTGATTTTCGTCAAGGATACGGTCGCAGCGCTGCAAAAGCTGGCTGCGGCATATCGCAGCGAGCTGCTCGTCCGTGTCGTCGGCATCACGGGCAGCAACGGCAAAACGACGACGAAGGATATGACGGCAGCGGCGCTCGGCACCGCATATAAGGTGCATAAAACGAGCGGCAACTATAACAATGAAATCGGGCTCCCGCTCACGCTATTGCAGGTTGATGAACTGACAGAGGTTATCGTGCTGGAGATGGGCATGAGCGGCTTCGGCGAGATCGAGCTGCTGACGAAGATAGCCCAGCCCGACGCCGCCATCATTACAAATATAGGAGACTCCCATTTGCTGCAGCTAGGCTCGCGGGAAGGAATCGCCAAAGCGAAGCTGGAAATCGTACAGGGCTTGAGCGAGGAAGGCATTGTTATATATAACGGCGACGAGCCGCTTATTGAAGCGGAGCTTGCACGCATTCCGCTCGCTTCATCCATTAGACGAAGAACGTTCGGGCTCGGCGAAGGGAATGACTGGTCGGCCATCCGCATCTCAATCGATTCGCAATCATCCGCTTTTACGCCGGCGTATCAAGGCGTGCCAAGCGAGCTGGGCGAAATCCGCATCCCCGTACTGGGCAAGCATAATGTGAGCAATGCGCTTGCGGCCATTGCCGTTGCCCGGTACTTCGGCGTACCTGGCAACAGCATTGCGGAAGGGCTCAGCGGACTTCAACTGACGGGCATGCGCATCGAGCCGTCGGCGGCCTATAACGGCGCAGTAATTTTGAACGATGCTTACAACGCAAGCGCAACCTCTATGAGGGCAGCTATCGATCTGCTGGAGGGGCTCGAGGGCTACCGCCGCAAATGGATCGTGCTGGGCGATATTCTCGAGGTCGGGCCCACTGAGGAAGAGGCCCATTACAGCGTAGGTGAATATATTACGCCGAGCAAAGCGGACGCCGTGCTTACGTTCGGTCCGCTGTCCGAGCATATTTACAGAGGGGCGCGGACGAACTTCCCGGCAGAGGCGGACGGAACGCTATTGATGCATTTTGAACAGAAGGAAGAGCTTTCGGAGTGGCTGAGGCAAGAGTTGCAGCCGAATGACATTGTGCTCGTCAAAGGTTCGCGCGGCATGCGGATGGAGCAGGTAGTCCAAGCTTTAGAGGCGAGGTGAGATTATGGACATGATGGTCATACTATTTTCGATTGGAGCATCCTTTTTACTAGCTGTTTTGTTAGGGCCATTGTTCATACCGCTGCTTCGGCGCATGAAGTTTGGCCAACAGATCCGCACAGACGGCCCGCAAAGCCATTTGAAAAAATCGGGCACGCCGACGATGGGCGGCATTATCATTATGCTCGCGCTGCTTATCGCTTTTTTGAAATTTTCAGACAAGACGGTCCATTTCTGGGTGCTGCTTACCGCATCGCTAGGCTTTGGACTTATCGGCTTTCTGGATGACTATATTAAAATTGTGTTCAAGCGCTCGCTTGGGCTGACGGCCAAGCAGAAGCTGCTCGGCCAGCTGCTGTTCTCGATTATTGTATGCGCGCTGCTGTACAACATGGGGCACAGCACGGAGGTGACGGTCCCGGGAACGTCGTGGGGCGTCGACCTGGGCTGGTTCTATTATCCGTTCGTCGTCATCATTTTGTTCGCGGCAAGCAACTCGGTCAATTTTACGGACGGGCTTGACGGCCTTTTGGCCGGCACTAGCGCGATCGCCTTCGGCGCGTTCACGATCGTGGCTCTGCAAATGTCGAGCTATGAATCTGCTGTTTTTTCAGCTGCAATGGTTGGCGCCGTGTTAGGCTTCCTCGTATTCAATGCGCATCCCGCGAAGGTGTTTATGGGCGATACCGGCTCGCTTGGAATCGGCGGGGGCATAGCCGCCGTAGCGATTCTTACGAAGACGGAGCTCTTGCTCATCATCATCGGAGGCGTATTCGTCATGGAGATGCTGTCCGTCATTTTACAGGTGGCCTCCTTCAAGCTGCGCGGCAAGCGGATATTTAAAATGAGCCCGATTCATCATCATTTTGAGCTCGTCGGCTGGTCGGAGTGGAAGGTTGTAACTGTATTTTGGTCGGTCGGCCTCGTGCTTGCGGCAATCGGATTATGGTTCGTCATTTAAAAAATCGCAAATCAACAGGAAGCGGCCGCTTGGGCCGCTTGCTGTGTCAATAGAAGGGACTGTCACTCATGAATCATCCAGCGTCATATCGAAACAGAAAGGTCGTCGTGCTAGGATTGGCAAAAAGCGGAGTAAGCGTAGCGAAGGTATTCCACCATTTTGGCGCGGATGTCATTGTCAATGATAAGAAGGAACGTAAATTATGCCCCGAAGCGGATGAATTGGCTGCTTTGGGCATTTCTGTGCTATGCGGCTATCATCCTGACGATCTCGTTACGGAGGATACGGCTCTGCTCGTCAAAAATCCGGGTATTCCTTACTCGGCGCCGCCGATTCAAAAGGCGCTTGAGCTTGGCGTCGAGGTTGTGACGGAAGTAGAGGCGGCGTATTTCCTGTCGCCGGCTCCGATTATCGGCATAACGGGCTCCAACGGCAAAACGACGACGACGACGATGATCGGAAAGCTGCTGGACGCTGCCGGCTTCCAGCCGATCGTAGCCGGCAATATCGGCCGGCCGCTTTGCGAGGCTGCCATTGAAGCGGATGAAGAGCAATGGATCGTCGCCGAGCTAAGCAGCTTTCAGCTGAAGGGGACGAATGCGTTTCGCCCCCATATAGGCCTTCTGCTGAACATCGCGGAGACTCATTTGGACTATCATGGCGGCATGGAAGACTATATCGCGTCCAAGGCGAAGCTGTTCCAAAATCAGACGGCGCAAGACTTCGCTGTCCTGAACAGGGACGATGCCGTCTGCAGGGAGCTGTCGAAGAGCATGAAAGCGCGCTTGCTGCCGTTCTCGCTATATGAGCGGCTTGAGGAGGGCGGCGTATATGTCGATCCGCCGTTCGACCCGAATGACCATAGCGTCGGCTATACAGTCGTGGATGAGCGTGGTCGCGAGGCGGAGCGGACGATTGTATACCGTGATTACGAAGGCGGAATAACGGGTATTATTCCGGTACGCGAGCTGGGCGTGCCAGGCCGTCATAATACGGCTAACGCGCTAGCGGCGATCGCGGCGTGCATTGCAGCCGGAGCGGATCCGGAGCTCCTCGCAGAGCCGCTCGCAAGCTTACAGAGCGTTGAGCACCGGCTTGAATTCGTATGCGAAGCTAACGGCGTACGTTATTACAATGACTCGAAAGCAACGAATCCGATCGCGACGACGACTGCTGTCCGGTCGCTTGAAGGCGGCCTTGTGCTCATAGCGGGAGGGTTAGACCGAGGCTCGGATTATATGGAGCTGCTTCCTTTGTTCAAGGATAGGCTGAAGGGGCTCGTCGTGCTCGGGGAGACGCGCGGCAAGCTCGCTCATGTTGCCGAACTGGCAGGTTTATCGGCCGTGAAAATCGTCGAACCTGAGGAGGATGCGGAAAGGACGATAGACAAGGCCGTTCGGGAAGCAGCCGCTTTGGCGGAGCGCGGCGACAAGGTGCTTTTGTCGCCGGCTTGCGCAAGCTGGGATATGTTCGCCTCCTATGAGCAGAGAGGGCGCATGTTTAAGAAATCGGCGCATACCTTGTAGTAGGGGGCTTGTCCCTACTTTTCCATGCTAAGAGGTGTGTTCGTTATGGCTAAAGCGCGGTCAGCTCCCGATTTTTGGATGCTCGCTTCGATAGGGCTTATTTTGACAATCGGGCTTATTATGGTGTACAGCGCAAGCGCTGTGCTTGCTTTCCACGAATTTGGCGACCGGTTTTATTATGTGAAGCGCCAGATGCTGTTCGCGGCGTTAGGCGTCGGGGCGCTCGTATTTACGATGAATGTCCATTATTCGCTGTGGAAGAAGTGGGCGCCTGCCGCGCTGCTCGTATGCTTCGGCTTGCTTGTCATCGTGCTCATTCCCGGAGTCGGCGTCGTGCGCGGCGGCGCGCGCAGCTGGCTCGGCATCAGCTCCTTCGGCATACAGCCGTCGGAGTTTATGAAGCTCGCCATGATATTGTTTCTCGCGAAATGGCTGTCCGAGAAGCAGCAAACGATTACGCATTTTACGAAAGGGCTTATGCCGCCGCTCGGGCTGGTTGGCTTTGCATTTGGCCTTATTATGCTCCAGCCCGATTTAGGCACCGGAGCGGTCATGGTTGGCGCTGCGCTGCTGCTTATTTTCACGTCGGGCGCCCGGATCAAGCATTTGGGCGGCCTTGCCATGCTTGGCGCAGCAGGGCTGGTCGGGCTTATATTGGCAGCCCCATACCGGCTTAAACGCATTACATCCTTTCTTGACCCATGGGCCGATCCGCTGGGCGGAGGGTACCAGATTATCCAGTCGCTCTACGCGATTGGTCCTGGGGGACTGGTCGGTTTAGGGCTCGGCATGAGCCGGCAAAAGTTCAGCTATTTGCCTGAGCCGCAAACCGATTTCATCTTTTCGATCGTCGCCGAGGAGCTCGGCTTTATAGGCGGAACCGCGCTTATTCTGCTGTTTCTCGTACTCGTCTGGCGGGGCATACGTGCGGCTATCGCGGCTCCCGACACGTTTGGCAGCCTGCTCGCCGTAGGCATTACAGGCATCGTCGGCGTTCAGGTGCTTATTAATATCGGCGTTGTCATCGGCATGATGCCTGTTACAGGCATAACGCTCCCGCTGATCAGCTATGGCGGATCGTCATTGACGCTGTTGCTGACGGCGCTTGGCATTTTACTTAATATATCCCGTTACTCGAGGTGAGGCTGTATGCGGGTCGTTTTAACCGGGGGAGGAACCGGCGGCCATATTTATCCAGCTGTAGCGATTGGCAGGCAAATGCTGCAGAACAATTCGAATACAGAGCTTTTATATATCGGCACGGCAAACGGCTTGGAAAGCCGGATCGTGCCGGAGCAAGGCATCCGGTTTGAGGCAATCGAAATTACCGGCTTTCGCAGAAAGCTGTCCATCGACAATGTGAAGACAGTCATACGCTTTCTTAAAGGCACGCAGCGCTCCAAGGCGCTGCTGCGCCAGTTTAAGCCCGATGTCGTCATAGGCACCGGAGGCTACGTGTGCGGGCCGGTCGTTTATGCCGCGGCGAAGCTGGGCATACCTACATTCATCCACGAGCAGAATGCGATTCCGGGTTTGACCAATCAGTTTTTAAGCCGGTATGCCAGCACTGTCGGCGTCAGCTTCAAAGAGTCGCTGCATCAATTTCCAAAGGCGAAGCAGACGCTATATACGGGCAACCCGTGCGCGACAAACGTGCTGCGTGCGAAGCCCGGCAGAGGGCTGGCTGCGCTGGGGCTTCCCGAAGGCAGCAAACTCGTGCTCATTGCAGGCGGCAGCCGCGGCGCGAAGGCGATCAATGAAGCGGTTGTGGAAATTGCGCCAAAGCTGGAGGAACAAAAGGGCGTCCATTTTGTTTTTGTTACGGGAGAAATCTATTACAGCTCTACTTCGGAGCGGATACTAGAACGACTGGGAGGCGAAGGGAAGCGGCTCCAGTTGAAGCCTTACTTGCACAATATGGCGGAGGTGCTGGCGGATGCGGCGCTCGTGGTGGGCCGTTCAGGAGCTTCCTCGCTTGCGGAAATGACGGCGCTCGGCTTGCCGTCTATTCTTATTCCGTCGCCGAATGTGACGAATAACCATCAAGAAGCTAACGCGCGCAGCCTGGAGGAAGGCGGGGCGGCCGAATTGATACTGGAGAAGGAACTTACCGGAGAAGTGCTTCTAAAGCGGATTATGGCGCTTATGAACGACAGCGGCAAGCTTGAGAGGATGAGCGAGGCTTCCATGCGGCTGGGCATGCCGGACTCTGCTGAGCGGATTGAAGCGGAGATCATGAGGCTTGTAAGCAATAGGCACTGAAGGCTGACGAAAGCTGGGCGGCTGTCACACAAAAGTTTGCAGAGGCATACAATATTCTATATTCGTGACTGTCGTCCAGCGCGGTAAAGCGTTGATGCCGGGCATGCGACAGCTGAAGAAGTTCTCGCTCTCATGTCACCTATTCGTAAGCACCGCAGGGTGCGGCTTGGCGTCCGGTTGGTGCCGAAGGTATGGCTGGTGGGTGAGCGGTTATTCGGAGGTGATACATTGGACAAATTGGTGATTGAAGGCGGGAAACCCCTATCAGGAACCATAGTTATCCAGGGGGCGAAAAATGCCGCTTTGCCGATAATGGCTGCCAGCATACTGGCTGAAGGCACAACGACGATCGATCATGTGCCGCATTTGCTTGATATCGATGTAATGCTGAGCATTTTGCGCGAGTTAGGATGCCGTACGGAGCATAAGGGCAATACCGTTGTGCTAGACACTGAATCCGCACATACGCCCCATGTCCCGGAAACGCTGATGAAGCAAATGCGCTCGTCTATTTTTTTGATGGGCCCGCTGCTTGCCCGCTTTGGCGAAGCGAAGGTTTACTTGCCTGGGGGCTGCGCGATCGGGGAAAGGAAGATCGATCTTCATCTGGACGGCCTGCAAGCGCTAGGGGCCACAATTGAGGAGGTCGACAACAGTATCATATGCCGCGCCGACAAGCTGCGTGGGGCGGACATTCATCTCAGTTTTCCAAGCGTAGGCGCGACGGAAAATATTATGATGGCTGCTGCACTGGCAGAAGGCCGGACGTCGATCAGCAATGCGGCCCGCGAGCCCGAAATTCAAGATCTGCAAAACTTTTTAAATGCGATGGGCGCGAAAATAATGGGAGCCGGCACCGATACGATTTCCATTGACGGCGTTTCGTTCTTAAAGCCATGTCGTTACCGGATCATTCCCGACCGGATCGTAACGGGAACGATCATGGTCGCAGCCGCGGCAACTCGCGGACAAGTAACGCTGCTGAATACGCAGCCCGCACACTTGACATCGCTTATTCATGTATTGCGGCGCGCAGGTGTTCAAATCAATATTGACGGTGATATAATAAAAGTTGGAAGCGCGGCGAGGCCGCGTGCGGTAGAGCGGGTCGTCACGGCGCCGTATCCGGCTTTTCCGACCGACCTGCAATCGCAGGTTATGGTATTGCTGACATTGGCGGACGGGATGAGCGTCATGAAGGAAACGATTTTCGAAGGGCGTTTGAAGCATGTAGATGAGTTGTCCCGCATGGGCGCCGACATAAGGGTCGATATGAATGCCGCATTTATACGGGGCGTTCCGCGCCTATACGGCGCCACCGTTGAAGCGACTGATTTGCGGGCTGGAGCAGCGCTTGTCATAGCTGGTCTTGCGGCGAAGGGCAAAACGATCGTTGAGCACATCCATCATATCGACCGCGGCTATGAATCAATCGAAACGATGCTCGGCAGGCTTGGCGCACGCATTTCTCGCTATACACCAGTGTCTAATAATTATTACTATGCAGAATAACAGCATAATAGAAACTGCCGGAGCCCGCTTTTTTGGCGGGACCGGATGCTTTTTGGAAATGAGGGGACAAGCTTGAATTCGCAAATGCCGGTGTTGAAGGAGCCTCCTCGCAAGCGGAGGGGGAGCAGAAGGCTCCTTGCAATTTTGCTTTTGTTGTTTATAAGCCTGCTCGCGGTGCTATTTTTCAACTCCTCAATCAGCAAGATTTCAAATATTGAAGTCGGCAGCAACGTTTTTGTAAAGACGGAAGACGTTATCCAGGCTGCGGGCATTGCAGTCGGAGATCCATTCTTTCTTAATGTCTCAAGCACGATTGAGGAAAGAGTCAAAAGCATAAAGCAAGTTGAAGAGGTCAAGGTTGTCAAAACGTTTCCGGGCAAAATCAGCATCAATGTCCAGGAGTATAAGGTTGTAGCGTTCGAGCTTGCGAGCGACGGGGATATCGTCGCGCTGCTTGCGAACGGCTCCAGCGCGAATGCAAGAAATGACGCGACGCTGCTCGTGGACAAGCCGGTTCTGAACGGCTGGAGCGCTGACGATCCGAATAAGGCGGCTCTTACCAAGCAGTTAAGCCTTATCTCGCCCCAGGAGCTGTCGGATATGTCGGAGATCGTGCCGATTCCTTCGAATGCTTATCCGGACCGGATACGCATATATACGCGAACGCAATTTGAGGTCATTACGGCGGTTTCAGTGCTGGCCGAGAAGATTGAGGCGATGAACGCAGTCATTGAGTCGCAGGAGCCTGGAAAAATTACGATGCTTCTCGCAGACACCTATGTTCCTTTCGAAAGGGATCTATTGGAAAATATTGAAACTGATGAAAAAGGCACTACTCAATAGCTTTAAAGAATGGTAGAATTTTATGCATGGCATTTATATGTAATCTCTTATTTTTGAATAGAGCAACGCGCGTCGAAAGTAGTTTTTTGAAACTTTTCTGAAAAATTTGTTGAAAAAAGAGGGAAAATATTAAGCGTGTTGAATATGTAACAAGACCTTGTTACAGTCAAGATATAAGATCGTATAAATCTGAACTTATACCGGGCTTATATTTCAACCTTGCAGCGATATCGCGCCATAACGAGCGAAGCCTGCATACACACATAACGAATAATTATTTTGTTGAAACGGAGGTGCCGCGAGATGAGCAGCAACGAGATCATCGTCAGTTTGGACATCGGTACATCCAAGGTTCGTGCTATTATTGGCGAGATGAGCAACGGAGCCATTAATATTATTGGAGTTGGGTCTGCCGACTCGGAAGGCATACGCAAAGGAGCAATCGTCGATATTGACCAGACCGTTCAATCGATCCGAAATGCGGTTGAGCATGCGGAACGCATGGTCGGTATTCAAATATCAGATGTATACGTAGGTATTCAAGGCAACCATATTGCGTTGCAAACGAATCGTGGAGTTGTGGCGGTTTCCAACGAGGATCGGGAAATTGGCGAGGAAGACATTGAGAGAGTTGTGCAGGCTGCTAGAGTTGTCGCTCTGCCGCCTGAGAGAGAAATCATTAATTTAGTGCCTAAGCAGTATATTGTTGACGGATTAGACGGCATTTCAGATCCGCGCGGAATGATCGGCGTTCGTCTTGAGGTTGAAGCGACTATCGTAACTGGCGCCAAAACTGCTATACATAATCTTACACGCTGTGTAGAGAAAGCAGGACTGCGCATTTCCGGCGTTATACTTCTTTCGCTGGCATCCGGAGTCGTATCTTTGACGAAGGACGAGAAAATGGTAGGCACCGTGCTGACCGATATCGGAGCAGGCTCCTGCTCGATCGCCATTTACGAGCAAGGCGGCTTGGCCGCAGCCTCCACATTGCCGATCGGCGGCGAGTACGTGACGAGCGATATCGCCTATGGCCTTCGCACGCAATCCGACCAAGCGGAGAAAATTAAGCTGAAATACGGTTGCGCCAATCTGACCGATGCGGCTGAAGATGTCAAGTTCAAAGTTAACCGGATCGGCAGCAATATGGAGAAGGAATTTTCGCAGGTTGACCTGGCCAGCATCATCGAGCCGCGGATGCAGGAAATTTTCCACCTGATTCGCCAAGAGGTTATCCGGCTTGGATATGGCGACAAGGTCAACGGTTATGTGCTTACCGGAGGTACGGTTTCGTTGCCAGGTACCCTTGCGCTGGCGCAAGCGGAGCTAGAATCGTCAGTGCGAATTGCATTGCCAGATTATATTGGAGTGAGGGATCCAGCGTTCAGCAGCGGTGTAGGGATGATTCAATATGTGTCCAAATATATGGGAGTGCGTGGATCCGGCACCGTTAAGAAATCGGCCGGCCGTAAGGCGAGTCCCGCAGCTTCATCTAAACCCGGTATGTTCGAGCGATTAAAAAATATGTTTAACGAATTTATTTGACTGGGGGAAAATGAAAGATGTTGGAATTCGATCTAGAACTGGAACAATTAGCCCAAATTAAAGTTATTGGCGTAGGCGGCGGCGGCAGCAATGCGGTCAACCGTATGATAGAAAACGGCGTTAAAAGCGTTGAGTTTATTACGGTCAATACCGATGCTCAAGCGCTGCATTTGGCAAAGTCCGAGCACAAGCTGCAAATCGGCGATAAGCTGACCCGCGGCCTTGGCGCAGGCGCGAATCCGGAAGTTGGCAAAAAAGCGGCTGAGGAATCGCGTGAAATGATTATGAACCAGCTTAAAGGCTCCGACATGGTATTCGTAACCGCAGGCATGGGCGGCGGCACAGGCACAGGCGCTGCTCCTGTCATTGCTGAAATCGCACGTGAATGCGGAGCGCTCACTGTCGGTGTCGTTACACGTCCATTCACATTCGAGGGACGCAAGCGTGCGGGACAAGCTGAGCTTGGCATTGAAGCGCTGAAGGAAAAAGTAGATACGCTGATCGTCATTCCGAACGATCGCTTGCTGGAAATCGTCGACAAGAAGACGCCAATGCTTGAAGCATTCCGCGAAGCGGACAATGTGCTTCGCCAAGCCGTGCAAGGCATCTCTGATTTGATTCAAGTGCCGGGTCTTATCAACCTCGACTTCGCCGACGTGAAGACGATTATGACAGAGCGCGGCTCCGCGCTTATGGGTATCGGCATGGCGACTGGCGAGAACCGCGCTTCCGAAGCCGCTCGCAAAGCGATTATGAGCCCGCTGCTTGAAACGTCCATCGACGGCGCGCGCGGCGTCATTATGAACATTACAGGCGGCAGCAATTTGTCGCTTTATGAAGTAAACGAAGCCGCTGAAATTGTCATTTCCGCATCCGATCCTGACGTGAACATGATTTTCGGCGCAATTATCGACGAGAGTCTGAAGGACGAAATTAAGGTTACGGTTATCGCGACAGGCTTTGAGCATAAGCCGTCTCCGGCAGCTCGCCGTACGCCGCAGCAGTCCACAGAGCCAGAGAGCAGATCGACGGCTTCATCGGGCAACGCTAACAACGTAAAGCCGTTCGGCGTCGGCACATCGACTGACCAATTTGAAATCCCAGCATTTTTGCGTAATCGCCCGCGCGGCGACCGCTAATACTAAAACCCCGTCAAGCATTGGCTTGACGGGGTTTTTGCATGCAGATATAGGCTGACGCGCTAAACGTACGTCGATACCGCACGACTCCCTCACAATCGCTCCAATAAGCGCATATTCGCCCTAAAAGCACGTCGATACCGCTCAGCGGCCTCTCTACGCTGCAGCTAGCCGCCTCGTGTCGACAAAGCTTCATCCTCCCGATTCGCAGCCGCCTCGTCCATATTAACCAGCACGATAGCTATTTCGTCCTATTTCGAGCCTCGACAAAAAAAGCGAAGCCAGGGTGTCATGAATAGACAGACTTTGAAATAGTATTCCAATATACTAATCTCAATCGTTCCCATCGCCTGCCCGCTGCGGCCTCAATAGATAGGCAAGAAGGTGACCACTGTGGCTGTATATGTGGATGTTATGTTTTTGCGAGAGCTGCTTGTCGATGGCGCAATTCTATTAACAACCGCATGGGCTCGTCATATGAAGCCGAAGCCGTGGCGACTGCTTGGCGCATCGGCCTTCGGAGCGTGTTATGTCGTATTCATGCTATTCCCTCAGCTGTCGTTTCTATTTACTTTTGCCGTTAAGCTGCTCATGTCGCTGTTCATGATATGGATCGCGTTTGGCTTCGTGTCGATTCAACATTTTATACGGAACGCAGCTGCATTCTACGCGGTTAATTTCGCGGCTGCCGGCGCGGTCATAGGCATCTATTATTTGTTCATGCGGGGCTCAGGCGAGGTATGGAGAACGATTGCGTTTGTTAACGGCAGCATCCATGTGGAATGGAAAATGGGAATGGTTTATTTTATTGCTGCGTTTTGTATCGGTTTATACATTTATCGAACCGTCTTGGCGCAAAAACGTGAACGGGAGCTGGTGCATACTCATTTAGCTGAAGTAAAAGTAAAAATCGATGAGCGAAATCAAGCATGCGTTGGTCTAATCGATACGGGCAATCAGCTCTACGATCCGCTTACCCGGACACCGGTCATGATCATGGAGGCTGCACTATGGGAGAAGGAGCTTCCGGTAAGCTGGATAAGCAGCATTCGGGACGGCGGCGTAGATAAGCTTATTGCGGGCATGGATGGCGAAGCCTTCGAATGGCAGCACCGGTTAAGGCTTGTGCCTTATCGCGGTGTCAATCGGGGAACCCAGTTTATGCTGGCGCTCAAGCCGGATTCGGTAGAAATCATATACGAAGGACAAGTTTTTGAGACAAGGAAGGTGCTCATCGGATTGGACGGAGGCAAACTGGCTGCCGATGGGAGCTATCAGGCGATTGTTCATCCGACGATGGTACAAACGGTTTCGTAAGCGCCATTCATCACCGGTACGCTGATTCTAATTGTAGTGGTATTTTTTCTGCGAAACGAGCCTTTGCCGCCATAAGACTGCGACAGCCGTTTACGCTTGAAGGAGGAGGGATGGGCCGATGCTCGTCAAGTATAAATTGATCCTGCAGTTATATTATTATCGAATTTTATTTTTATTCGGGCTAAAAAGCGAAGAAATCTATTATATAGGCGGCAGTGAGGCGCTCCCCCCGCCGTTGACGCGCGAGGAAGAGGAGTACTTGCTCGAGAAGCTGCCTTCAGGCGACTCTGCAATCCGGGCGATGCTTATAGAACGGAATTTAAGATTGG
>Ga0180215_1001915_pt1 | contig 21901 bp, 21 predicted proteins | sample eDN3rd37CBELigBY_FD_128871 | JGI IMG/M metagenome (GOLD analysis project Ga0180215, IMG submission 128871) | Enriched backyard soil microbial communities from Emeryville, California, USA - eDNA 3rd pass 37_C BE-Lig BY (version 2) (version 2) | ecosystem: Environmental > Terrestrial > Soil >... | reverse complement strand
CGCAGGCGAATCGGACGTCGATTGCGGCGGCCCCTCGTGCGCACGCTGTGCGCTGGGGGAGGCGTGCAACGGCCACGGCGACTGCGAAAGCCAACGCTGCGACGCCGGCGTCTGCGCGCCGCCCTCGTGCGACGACGGCCTCCGTGACGGCGCGGAGACGGGCGTGGACTGCGGCGGCCCCGACTGCGGGCCGTGCGGCGCCGGAGCGGGCTGCGACGTGGACGAGGACTGCGTCAGCGGCATCTGCGCCTTCGGCACCTGCGCCGCGGGCGCCAGCTGCGCCGACGGGCGGCGGAACCAGGACGAGACCGGTATCGACTGCGGCGGGAGCTGCGAGCCCTGCGCCCACGGCGAGGCGTGCGTCGACGGCGACGACTGCCAGTCGCGGGTCTGCATCGGCGACCTCTGCCAACCCCCGCACTGCGGCGACGGGATCGTCAGCCCGGGCGTGGAGGAGTGCGACGACGGCAACAACGCGGCGGGCGACGGCTGCGACCCGTTCTGCCTCCTCGAGAGCGTGGAGGTGCTGATCGCGCCGCAGCCCGGCAGCGACTCGATCCTCATGTTCAGCACCTGGGACGGGACCTTCCTCGGCACCTTCGTGCCGGCGACCGGGGCCCCCGGCCAGCCCTACGGCTTCCAGACGCCGGTCAACGCGGCGATGGGCCCCGACGGCTTCATCTACGTCACCGACCAGCTCACCGACAGCGTCCAGAAGTTCGGCCCCGACGGCACCTCGTACGGGACGGTGGTGGGCCCCGCCAACGGCTACGACAACCTCCGCGGCATCGACTTCCACGACGGCGTCGCCTATGTGTGCAACTACGGCCCGAAGAAGGTCTCCACCTTCGACGTGGCCACCGGCCAGCCGCTCCCCGACCACGTCAGCGACGGCTCGACCAGCTGCTGGGACCTCCACATGCTCCCCGACGGCAGGATGCTGATGGCCACCAACCAGCCGTCGAACGACCACGTCCGTCTCTACGACGCGAGCGGCACCACCTACACCACCATCTTCACCGGCACCAACACGCAGCAGATCGCGGCGACGGGCAACGGCACCTGGCTCGTGGTGCTGCGCGGCAGCTCGGGCGGGGTCCGGGAGATCGACCTGAACGGGACGGTGCTCAACTCGGTCGCGGTCTCCAACGCCTGGGGCGTCGCCCAGCTGGACAACGGCAACTGGCTGGTGACCTACGGCAACGGCGCAGCGGAATACGCCCCCACCGGTTCGCTGGTGGCCTCCCGCTACGCCGGTACCGAGGTGCGCTACCTCGAGCGCGCCCGCGTCGACATCGACCTGATCGTTCCGACGCCCTGACACGCCGGGCGGCAGCCGCTCGCACCCGCCTGCGCCGGGTGCGGGCGCTGCCCCGCGATCAGCCCTTGCGGCGGAGCAGGGCGGCGAAGAAGCCGTCGGTGCCGTGGAGGTGGGGCAGGAGCCGCAGGTAGCGGGTGGCGCCGAGCCGCTCGGCGAGCTCGCGCCCCAGCGTCTCCGCCGGCGGCAGCAGCTCCAGCTCCGGGTGGGCGGCGAGGATCGCCTCCACCACCGCCTCGTCCTCCTCCCGGGCGACGCTGCAGGTGGCGTAGACGATGCGGCCGCCCGGCCGCGCCAGCGAAGCGTAGCGGGCGAGGAGATCGCGCTGCAGCGCGGCGAAGCGCTGCACCGCGCCCTCGTCGAGGCGGAACCGGGCGTCGGGGTTGCGGCGGAGCACGCCCAGCCCGCTGCACGGGGCGTCGATCAGCACCGCGTCCGCCTTGCCGGACAGCCTCTGCTCGAGGGGCGCGGGAATCCCCTCCGGCGCGACCACGTGCGCCTCCCAGTTGTGCATCCCGGCGCGGCGGGCGCGGGGGGCGAGCTTCTCCAGCCGCTGCGGCTCCGTGTCGAGGGCGACGATCCTGCCCCGGTTGTTCATGGTGGCGGCGAGGGCGAGGGTCTTGCCGCCCGCGCCGGCGCAGGCGTCGATCACCAGCCAGCCGGGGTGGGGATCGAGGAGCTGCGCCAGGAGCTGCGACCCCTCGTCCTGGATCTCGAAGAGGCCACTGCGGAAGGCGCGGAGCTGGAAGAGGTTCTGCCGCGACTGGACCACCACGCCGTCCGGCGACCAGCGGGTGGGGCGCGCCTCCACGCCCTCCGCCCGCAGCGCGGCGAGGAGCTCCTCGCGCGTCGCCTTGAGCCTGTTGACCCGCAGGGTCAGGGGCGCGCGCTCGTTCATCGCCCGGGCGAGGGCGAAGGCCGCCTCCTCCCCCAGCTCCTCGACGAAGAGCCGCGCCATCCAGGCGGGCAGGGCCGCCTCCACCGCGAGCCGGCGCACGGGATCGTCGGTGATCCGCGCGAGGTGCGGCTCCGGCGCGGCGCACGCCTGGAGGCCGGGCAGGAGCGCCGGGGAGAGGCCGCCCTCCGCCAGCGCCTTCGCCGGCGCGATGCCGCGATCCAGCACCCGCCACGCCTCGTAGTAGAGCGCCTGCCGCGCCGCCCGCCCCAGGCTCCCGACCAGCTCGCTCCCGAGGCCCGCCTCGAGGAGGTAGTCGAGCCTGCCCTCGGAGCGGAGCATGCCGTAGACCGCCTCGGCGACGGCGCGGCGCTCCTGCGCATAGAGCCGGCGCTCCCGGCGCAGCAGGTGATCGAGGGCGCGATCCGCCACCCGCCCCTCGTCGCGGATCGCCGCGTACGCCTCGAGGGCGAGGGCCCGCACCAGGTCCTCGCGGAGCGGGCGCCTGGACGGCACCGCTGCTGTTTCTTTCCGGGCTTTGGCGCCGTGGTTCGCGTTCCTGGTTGCCTTGACACCCCTGTTGCCGCCCATTAGAAAACCGCCCTTCCCATCGTCTCGGCACCCGCAGAGACGAAGCTAAGTACCACACGGAGGATGAAATGATTCAGGTGCTCCAGAAGGCCCCGAACTTCACTGCCAAGGCGGTCGTCGGCGCGGGCGACATCAAGGAGATCTCGCTCTCCGACTACGCCGGCAAGTGGGTCGTCCTGTTCTTCTACCCGCTCGACTTCACCTTCGTGTGCCCCACGGAGATCCAGGAGTTCTCCAAGCGCGCCGACGAGTTCAAGGCGCTCAACGCCGTGATCCTCGGCGCCTCGGTGGACAGCGAGCACTCGCACAAGGCCTGGATCAACAACGGCCTCGGCCAGCTCAACTACCCGCTGATCGCCGACATCACCAAGGAGGTCTCCCGGAAGTACGGCGCCCTCCTCGAGGACAAGGGCTTCGCCACCCGCGCGACCTTCATCATCGACGACAAGGGCGTGATCCAGTACGCCTCGTACCACAGCCCCGACGTCGGCCGCTCCATCTCCGAGGTGCTCCGCGTTCTCCAGGCGGCCCAGACCGGCGAGCGCTGCCCGGCGGAGTGGAAGCCCGGTCAGAAGTTCGTCTGATCTTCCGGCGAGCCACGCTACCGCCGGCGCGGTAGCCTCGAGGGCGGCACGGCCATCACCGGCCCTGTCGCCCTTCGTCGTTCAGAGCAGGAGGAGCATCCCATGGCCCTGCAGCCCGGAACCAAGGCACCCGACTTCCGTCTTCCCTCCACCGAGGGGAGGGAGCTCTCCCTCTCCGACTACCGGGGGAAGAAGGTGGTCCTCTACTTCTACCCGAAGGACTCGACCCCGGGCTGCACCCAGGAGTCGTGCGACTTCCGCGACCGCCACGCCGACCTTCGCGCCGCCGGCGCCGTGGTCCTCGGCGTCTCGAAGGACTCGCTCGCCTCCCACGACAGATTCCGCGCGAAGTACGAGCTTCCCTTTCCCCTCCTGACCGACGCGGACAACGCGGTAGCCAACGCCTACGGCGCGTACGGCGAGAAGAACATGTACGGGAAGAAGGTGATGGGGACGATCCGCTCCACCTTCCTCATCGACGAGGAGGGGCGGATCGAGCGGACCTGGTCGCCGGTCAAGGTGGCGGGCCACGCGGAGGAGGTCCTGGCGGCGGTCCGGGGCGAGGCGCCCGCGAAGAAGGCGGCGGGGCGCAAGGCAGCCAGCAAGGGCTAGCAGCCTGCGAGCCGGAAGAGCCGTGGCGGCAGGGGCGTTCCGCACGGTGCGAAGCCGCGTGACCTCACGTACCGTCACCCGAGGTGGAAATCCGGCGGCTTCATCGCTATACACCCCGCAGCGCCAGACGAGGCAGGGCCCGTAGGCAAGGAGATCGCATGGATACCCAGACGCAGAGCGCCCCCACCCCGGTTGCCGGTTTCGAGTTCTCGCCGGAGAAGCCCGTCGCTCTCACCGAGCGCGCGGCAGGCAAGGTCAAGGAGGCGATCGAGCAGCAGAAGCTGGAGGGCCACTGCCTCCGCGTCGCCGTGGTCGGCGGCGGCTGCTCGGGCTTCAACTACGATCTCGACCTGGTGCGCGAGGCCAAGCCCGAGGACCTGACCTACGAGCTGGCGGGCATCAAGGTGGCGGTCGACCGGATGAGCGCCCGCTTCCTCGACGGCACCGTGATCGACTTCGTCGAGTCGCTCCAGGGCGCGGGGTTCAAGTTCAACAACCCCAAGGCCAAGTCGACCTGCGGCTGCGGCTCTTCCTTCTCGGCCTGAAAGCCCGGGAGCCGCGCGACATCCCGTCGTGACCAGCCGGAAGGCCGCTTCCCACCGGGGGCGGCCTTTCGTCCGTGTGGAATCGTGCCCAGCCAGGATGCGGAGGCGCCCGTGTCGGATTTGATCGTCGCCCACGTGGTCGTGGGGCCCTTTCGCCAGAACTCCTACGTGCTCGGCGACCCGGAGACGAAGGAGGCGGTCCTCGTCGATCCGGGCGACGAGCCCGAGGCGATCGAGGCCCTGATCGCCCGCCACGGCCTCACGCCGAAGTACATCCTCAACACCCACGCCCACCTCGATCACGTGGGCGCGGTCCACCACTTCCAGGAGAAGCTGGGGCTGCCCTTCCATCTCCACCCGGGCGACAGGGAGTGGCTGGAGGCGCTCCCGCTCCAGGCGCGCATGTTCGGCGTCCCCCCGACGACGGTGCCGCGGGTCGATCGCTGGATCGCCGACGGCGAGCGCTATCCCCTGGGCAGGCGCACGATCGAGGTGATCCACACCCCGGGCCACACGCCGGGCGGCTGCTGCTTCTTCCTGCGCGACGATCGGGTCCTCGTCACCGGCGACACCCTCTTCGCCGGGAGCGTGGGGCGCACCGACTTCCCTGGTGGCTCGTGGGAGCAGCTCGAGGCGTCGATCAAGGGCAGGCTCTTCCCCCTGGGTGACGACGTCACCTTCCACGCGGGCCACGGCCCCGCCTCCACCCTGGGGCGCGAGCGCGTCTCCAACCCCTTCGTCGGCGAGGGCGGCGGCAGCGGCGCGCTGGGAAAGAAGTTCGTATGAGCGGTGCACCGGCCACCTTCCTCCTCGTCGCCGGCGAGGCCTCCGGCGACCGGATCGGCGCGCGCCTGATCGAGCAGCTCGCCGCCCGCGTCCCCGGCGCTCGCTTCGTGGGGATGGGCGGCCCGCTCATGTGCGCGGCGGGGCTCGAGCCCCTCTTCGACGCCAACGAGATCGCGGTGATGGGCTTCGTCGACGTGGTACCGCGGGTGCGCCGCATCCTCGAGGTGCTCGACGGGATCGCCACCTGGGCGGTGGAGAACCGGCCCGCCGCCGCGGTCCTCATCGACATCCCCGACTTCAACCTCCGCCTCGCGCTCCCCCTCCAGGAGCGGGGGATCCCGGTGGCCTACTACGTCGCCCCCATGGCCTGGGCGTGGCGGCCGGGCAGGGCGCGCACCCTGCGGCAGCGGGTCGACAAGCTCCTCTGCATCTATCCCTTCGAGGAGGCCTGGTTCCGCAGCCGCGCGGTCCCCGCCACCTTCGTCGGCAACCCGCTCCTCGAGGAGCCGGCCCTGGCCAACGGCGCGGATCGCGCCGCCTGCAGGGAGGCGCTCGGCCTCGCCCCCGCGGACGAGGTGGTGGCGCTCCTCCCCGGCTCGCGCCACGGCGAGGTGGACCGCCTCCTCCCCACGCTCCTCGACGCAGCGGAGCGGCTCGCCGCGCGGCGCGGGGGGATCCGCTTCGTCCTGCCGATCGCCTCCTCCCTCGAGCGCTCCTTCATCGAGGGGCACCTGGCGGGCAGGCCGGTCCGGCCGATCCTCTGCGACGCGGCGGCGGTGGCGGTGGGCGCCGCGGACGCCGCCGCCGTCTGCTCCGGCACCGCCACGCTGGAGACCGCGCTCCTCGGCACGCCGATGGTGGTGGTCTATCGCAGCAGCCCCGCCAACTGGATGCTGGTCAAGCTCCTGGTCGACCTCGACCACGCTTCCATCGTCAACATCCTCGCCGGTCGCGAGGTGGTGCCGGAGCTGCTCCAGGACGCGCTCACCGCCGACGCCCTCGCCGACAGGCTCGCCTCCCTCCTCGACGACGGCGAGGCGCGCCGGGCGATGCGCGAAGCCTTCGCCGCCCTCCGCGCGGAGCTGGGGGGCGGCGGCGCCAGCGTGCGCGCCGCGGAAGAAGTGCTCGACCTCGCAGCGCCCCGCTTGCGGCACACCTCCGCCGGGGTGTAGAGGCGCGCCATGGGCGAGCTGCTCTCCTTCAGCCTGGTCGCGTTCTCCGCGCTCTTCTTCGTCATCGATCCCATCGGGCTCGCCCCGATCTTCGTGACGATGACCGCGGGCTACTCGAAGGAGAAGCGCATCCAGACGGCGAAGAAGGCCTGCCTCGTCTTCGTGGGCATCCTCACCTTCTTCGTCGTCGGCGGCGGCGTGATCTTCCAGCTCCTCGGGGTGAGCCTCGCCGCCTTCAAGATCGCCGGCGGCATCCTCCTCCTCCTCACCGCGCTGGACATGCTGCGGAGCAAGCAGTCCGACACCCGCACCTCCGGCGAGGAGATCGGCGAGGCGACGCAGAAGGAGGACGTGGCGGTGGTGCCGCTGGCGATGCCCCTGCTCGCGGGGCCGGGCGCCATCGCCACGGTGATGGTCCTCTCCGCCCGCGCTCCCAACGCCTGGTACCTGATCCCGGTGCTGGGCAGCGTCCTCGCCAACGCCGCCGCCACCTTCCTCATCCTCCGCGCCGCCAACGTGGTGGATCGCTGGCTGGGGATCAGCGGCAGGGCGATCCTCGAGCGGATCATGGGCCTGCTTCTCGCGGCGATCGCGGTGCAGTTCGTGGTGACCGGCGTGCGCGAGGCCTTCCCCGAGGTCTTCCCCGCCGCGGACGAGGCGGCGCTGGCGGCGCCGGCGCAGGGGACGGGATGAAGCGGCTCCTCGCGCCCTACCTCGGCCGCTACGGCCTGCGGGTCCTCGTCTCCTTCGTCTGCGTGCTCGTCCTCGCCGGCAGCACCGCGGGCTACGCGTGGATGAGCGGGCCCCTCCTCCACTTCCTCACCAGCGGCGATCCGGAGGGGCTGGGGCCGGTGGTGCGGCTCCTCCCCGGCTTCGACCCCGCCACGGTCGACAGGCAGCAGGTTCTCCTCGCGGTGCCCGCCGCGCTCCTCCTCCTCGGCGTCGCCAAGGGGATCGCCTACTTCGTCCAGTTCGTGCAGATGGGCATGGTCGCCCAGCTCGTCGTGCGCGACCTGCGCGAGGCGCTCTTCGCGCGCCTGGTGGAGCTGGCGCCGCAGGACCTCGCCGAGAGCCGCACCGGCGATCTCCTCACCCGCTTCGGCGCCGACCTGACCGCGGTCGAGCACGGCCTCCACACCGCCGTCCCCGCGTGGCTGCGCGACGGCGTGCAGGTGATCGCGCTCCTCGCCCTCTGCTTCCTGCTCGACTGGCGCCTCTCCCTCCTCGCCTTCGGGGTGCTGCCGCTGGCGGCGCTGCCGCTCTCGCGCCTCGGCAAGCGGCTCAAGCGGGTGGCGAAGCAGGGCCAGCGGAGCGTGGGCCGCCTCGCCGAGCTGGTCCACGAGACGGTGGCGGGGATCCGCGTCGTCCAGGCCTACGGCATGGCGGAGCGGGCGCAGCGCCGCTTCGACGAGGAGAACCGCCGCTGGCTCGCCCTGCAGCGCAAGAGCCTCCGCTCCCGCGGGCTCGCCAGCCCGGCGATGGAGCTCCTCGCCGTGGGCGGCATCGCCGTCGCCCTCGCCTTTGCGCTGCGGCAGGTGGGGGAGGGCGCGCTCCTCAGCGCCGACCTCCTCTCCTTCCTCGCCACCGTGGCGCTCCTCCTCCAGCCGGCCAAGAACCTGGGCAAGGTGGGGGGCGCCTTCCTCCAGGCGGTCGCCTCCGCCGAGCGGATCTTCGAGGTGATCGACACCCGGCCCACCCTGGTGGATCGGCCGGGCGCGCGCCCGATCGACGGCGTGCGCGAGGCGATTCGCTTCGAGGGGGTCACGTTCCGCCACGGGGATCGCACCGTCCTCGATCGCTTCGACTTCGCGCTCCGCCGCGGCGAGGTGGTGGCGCTGGTCGGCCCCTCCGGCGCGGGAAAGACCACGGTGGCCAACCTCCTCAACCGGGTGGCGGAGCCCGACGGCGGCCGCATCACCATCGACGGCGTCGATCTGCGCGACGTGGCGCTCGCCTCCCTGCGCGAGCAGGTGGCGGTGGTGCCGCAGGAGGTCCTCCTCTTCGACGACACCGTGCGCGCCAACGTGGCCTACGGTCTCGAGGCCAGCGACGAGGAGATCCGCGCCGCGCTGCGTGCCGCCCACGCCCTCGACTTCGTGGAGGCGCTCCCCTCCGGCCTCGACACGGTGGTCGGCGAGCGGGGGAGCAGCCTCTCCGGCGGGCAGCGGCAGCGGCTCGCCATCGCCCGGGCGATTCTGCGCGACGCCCCGGTCCTCGTCCTCGACGAAGCGACCTCCGCCCTGGACAGCGAGAGCGAGCGGGAGGTCCAGGCAGCCCTCGAGGCGCTCCTCGCCGGCCGCACCGCGCTGGTGATCGCCCACCGCCTCTCCACGGTGCGGTCCGCCGACAGGATCTGCGTCCTCGAGGCGGGGCGGATCGTGGAGGAGGGGCGCCACGACGAGCTCCTCGCCAGGGGCGGTGCCTACAGGCGGCTCCACGATCTGCAGGGGATCGCGCCGGGGAGCGCCGCCGCATGAGGTGGGTGAAGCGGATCCTCGCGGCGCTGGCGGCGATCGTCGCCGTGCCGCTGCTCGTCCTCGCGGCGCTCGCGGTCGCCATCGCCTGCAACCGCGGCCCGGCGGTGGAAGCGCGAAGGGCCACCGCGCCGCTGCGCGGGCTGCCCGGCCTCTTCCACGTCCACGCGGAGGGCTCCCACGACGGCTTCGGCACCGTCGCGGAGGCGGCCGCCGCGGCGGCGGAAGCCGGGGCGCGCTTCCTCGTCCTCACCGAGCACAACGCGCTCCATCCCCCCGCGCCGACGGTGATCGACGGGGTGCTCATCGTCCCCGCGGTGGAGATCTCCGCCCAGGCGGGCCACGTGGTCGCCCTGGGCGCGAGCGAGGTGCCGCCGAAGGAGGAGCGGGGCGCGGGGGTCCTGCAGGCGATCGCCGCGCGGGGCGGTGATGCCATCCTCGCCCATCCGATCAACCGCCGCCGCCCCTGGGCCGACCCGTCGCCCGACGGATTCGTCGCCTTCGAGGCGCTCTCCCTCGACTCCGCCTTCCGCACCGCGCAGAAGGAGGGGTGGTGGCGCCTCGCCCTCGCCCTGGCGGCGCTGGTGGGCGACGCGCCGAAGACCGGCGCGATCCTGATGGAGCGGCCGGCGGAGGCGCTGGCCCGCTACGACGAGATCGCCGCCCGCCGCGACGTCGCCCTGGTGTGCGGCGTCGACGCCCACGGCCTGCCTCCCTATCCCGCCTCCTTCGGCGCGCTCCGCCTCCACCTCACCGGGATCGAGTCGTGGGGCGCGGACCCCGTCGCGGACGCGGCGGCGGTGCGGGCGGCGATCCGCGAGGGCCGGACCTTCTGCTCCGTGCCCGCCCTGGGCGACGCCTCCTCCTTCACCTTCACCGTGCCCGCCCCCGCGCCTACGCCCACCCGCGTCCGCGCCTCGGTGGACGCGCCGGGGACCACGGTGCTCCTCTTCCGCGACGGCAGGGAGGTGGCCCGCGGCCCGGGGCGGGTGGAGGCCCCCGCCACCCCCGGCGTCTGGCGCGCGGAGGTGTGGGTGGACAACCCCGGCTTCCCGTTCCGCGAGAACGCCCTCTGGATCGCCTCCTCCGCGGGCAGGGTGCGGTAGGAGGCACGCCTGTTCGCCCCGTCGTTGACGGCCGGACGTTTCGGGACGTAAGTAGCCGACCGTGCAGCTGATCTACGCGGCGGCCAGCTACCTGGCCTTCCTCCTCCTGTGGCCGTTCCTGCTGGTCCACCACAAGACCCGTCCGGGCCAGCTGCGCCGTCTCGGCTTCTACCCGCCCAGGCGCAACGAGCCCGGGCGCGGCCCGCGGATCTGGATGCACGGCTCCTCCGCGGGCGATCTCCTCGCCCTGAAGCCGATGGTGAAGGAGCTCAAGGCGCGCTTCCCCGGCTGCGTGGTGATCCTCTCCGCCTTCACCGACACCGGCTACCGCATGGCCAGCGAGCGGATCCCGGAGGCGGACGAGGTCACCTGGATCCCGTGGGATCTCCCCGGCGCCGTCTCCCGCGCCCTGGCGGCGATCGATCCCGACCTGCTCGTCCTCGAGTACACCGAGATCTGGCCCAACCTGATCCACGCGGCGAAGCGCCGCGGCGTGCGGATCGCCATCACCAACGGGCGCTTCTCGCCGGAGAAGCTGGCTGGGTACCGGCGCTTCTTCCGCTTCGCCGGCAACCCGCTCGCCTCGATCGACCTCTTCCTGATGCGCGAGGACGAGGAGGCCGAGCGCGTCCTCGCGCTGGGCGCCGCCCGCGAGCGGATCTGGGTCACCGGCAACACCAAGTTCGACGGGCTGGTGGGGGCCGATCCCCGCGACGAGTCGAAGCTGCGCGCCGCCATCGGCGAGGGGCCGCTCCTCATCGCCGGATCCACCCACGAGGGCGAGGAGGCGCTGCTCCTCCCCGTCTTCCGGCGGCTGCGCGAGGAGCATCCCGCGCTGCGCCTCGCCATCGCCCCGCGCTACGTGGATCGCGCCCAGAAGATCCTCGCCCTGGCGGAGGAGGCGGGCTTCTCCGCGGGCCTCCGCTCCACCGGCGCGCCGCTGGCGGATGTGGTGGTGATCGACACCATCGGCGAGCTCGCCGCCGCCTACAGGCTGGCGACGCTGGTCTTCGTCGGCGGCTCCTTCACCAACCGCGGCGGCCAGAACATCCTCGAGCCCGCGGCGCAGGGAAAGCCGGTCCTCTTCGGCCCCAACATGCAGAACTTCCGCGACAGCGTGGAGGTGCTGGTGGGGCGGGGCGGCATCCAGGTGCGCGATCCCGAGCACCTCTACCGCGTCGCCAACGAGCTCCTCGCCCGGCCGGAGAAGATCGTCGAGCTGGGCGGCCTCGCCCGCGCGGCGGTGGGGCAGATCCGCGGCGCCTCCGCGCGCAACGTGGAGCACATGGCGCGCGTCCTCGGGCCGGCGGTGGAGCGGATGGCGGTGGGCGCATGACGGTCCGGCTGCACGAGGCGGCGGCGCGGCGGATCGCGGTGATCCGCACCAGCGCGCTCGGCGACACGGTGCTCGCCACCCCGGTGCTGCGCGCCCTCCACGCGCGCTGGCCCGCCGCGGAGATCCACCTGATCACCGCGGGCGCCTTCGCGCCGCTCTTCGACGGGCTCCCCTTCGTCCACCGGGTGTGGCGCTGGGAGCCCCACAGCCGGCACGCGGGCGTGCGCGGCCTCGCGCGCTTCGCGGCGGAGCTGCGCGAGGCGGGGCCCTTCGACCTCGGGATCGACCTGCAGAACAAGGTCCGCACCCGCGTCCTCCTCGGCCTCCTCGCTCCCGCCCGGCGCTTCACCTTCGTCAAGCGCGCCGGCCTCGCCGCGGTCGCCAGGGCGCTCGCCGGCAGCGACGAGGTGATCGATCGCGGTCCCGCCGCGGCGCTCTACCTCGAGGCGCTCGCGGCGCTCGAGCTGCCCGCCGCCGACCTCCGCCCGCAGATCGTCGTGCCCCCCGCCGCCGACGCCGCGGCGGCGCGCCTCCTCGAGGGCGTGGACGGCCCGCTCGTGGCCCTCGCCCCCGGCGCCCGCTGGGCCCTCAAGCGCTGGCCGCCCGCGCGCTTCGCCCAGGTGGGCGACGCGCTCGCCGCCGTCGGCGCCCGCATCGTCCTCGCGGGCGGCCCCGGCGATCGCGCCGAGCTCGACGCGGTCCGCGCGGCGATGCAGACGCGACCGGTGGGAGACACCGCCGGCCTCGACGTGGCCGGCCTCGCCGCGGTCCTCGCCCGCAGCGCGGTCCTCGTCACCTGCGACTCCGCCCCCAGCCACCTCGCCCAGGCGGTGGGGACGCCGGTGGTGGCGGTCTTCGGCCCCACCTCCTCCCGGCGCTGGGGCCCCCTTCCCGGCGCGGGGACGGCGGTCTCGCTCCCGCTCGCCTGCGCCCCGTGCAGCAACCACGGCAGGGGCGGGTGCCCGCTGGGCCACCACGCCTGCCTCGAGGATCTGCCCGCGGAGACGGTGACCGCCGCCGCCATCGCTGCGCTCCGCGCCGGCAGGCAGGCGGGCGGCGCCGCGGCGGAGGCGGCCTCGCGCCAGCAGCTCGTACCCCTCGCCGCCCGGGTGGCGCGCGCGGACAGGGAGATCTTTCGTTGAGCCTCGTCGGTCTGCTCCACCGCCCGGCGGAGCCGCTCTGGCAGCGCGTGCTCCTCGCGCCCCTCGCCCCTGCGGCGGGCCTCTTCGGCGCCGCTGCCGGCGTGCGCCGCGACCTGTACGCACGCGGCGTCCTCCGCAGCGCACGGGCGGCGATCCCGGTCATCTCGGTGGGCAACCTCGCCGCCGGCGGCGCGGGCAAGACGCCGGTCACCATCCACCTCGTCCGCGCCCTCCAGGCCCGCGGCCTCCGGGTCGCGGTGCTGAGCCGGGGCTACGGCGGCACCGGGCGCGGCGCCCGCGTGGTCACCCGGGGCGAGGGTCTCCTCCTCGACGCCCGCGACGCGGGGGACGAGCCGGTGCTCATCGCCAGGCGCTGCCCCGGCGCGCAGGTGCTGGTCGGCGCCGACCGCGCCGAGCTCGCCGATCTCGCCGCGCGCTTCCTCCGCGCCGACGTGGCGGTGCTCGACGACGGCTTCCAGCACCTCGCCCTGCAGCGCGACCTCGACATCGTGGTCCTCGACGGCGGGTCGCCCTTCGGCAACGGCAGGCTCCTGCCCCGCGGCCCGCTGCGGGAGGGGCCCGAGGCCCTCGAGCGCGCCCACCTCGGCTGGATCGCCAAGTGCGACGAGGGCGACCCCGCCCTGGTGGAGGCAGCCGCCCGCGAGGTGGAGGCGCGCACCGGCAGGCCGCCGGTCCGCTCCCGCTACCGCGTGCGCCGGATCCTCGCCGCCGATCTCCGCACCGAGCTCCCCGCTGCCGCGCTGGAGGGCCAGCCCGTCCTGCTCCTCGCCGGCGTGGCGCGCCCCGGCTCCTTCCGGCGCACCCTCGAGCACGCAGGGGCGAAGGTGATCGACGAGGCCTGCTTCCCCGACCACCACGCCTTCACCCGGCGGGAGGTGGAGGGGGTGCTCGCCCGCGCCCGCGCGGTGGGGGCCGAGCGGGTCTGTTGCACGGAGAAGGACGCGGTGCGCCTCCCGCCCGGCCTCCACGGCGGCGAGCGGCTGGCGGTGGTGCAGGTGGAGACCGAGATCGTCGCGGGGCAGGCGCTCCTCGACGAGGCGCTCGAGCGGGCGCTGCGGAGGGAGACGTGATCGGCTGGACCGTGCTGGGCGCCGTGGTCCTCCTGGCGGGCGCCGTCGTCCTCTCCCAGGGGCGCCTCCTCGCGTGGCTGGTGGCGCGCCTGCCCCATCGCCTCCTCCTCGCCCTGGGCGGCGCGCTGGGCGCGCTCCTCTCGCTGGTGGGCGTGCGCAGGAAGATCGCCCTCGCCAACCTGGCGCAGGCCTTCCCCGACCGCGACGAGGCGTGGCGGCGCGCCACCCTGCGCGCCTTCTACGGCCACCTCGGCCTACTGGTGGCGGAGTTCCTCCGCGCGCCCTACGTGAGCCCCGCGCGCCTCGACGAGCTGGTGGAGGTGGAGGGCTTCGAGCGCTTCCTCGAGGAGTTCGAGAAGGGGCAGGGGGCGATCGTCGTCACCGCCCACTTCGGCAACTTCGAGCTGCTCGGCTCCTTCTTCTCGCGGCGGGGCATGCCCGTCACCGCGATCACCAAGCGGCTCTCCCGCAACTTCGCCAACGCCTTCTGGCTCGATCAGCGTCGCCGCGCCGGCCTGCGCGAGGTGCCCGACTCCGGCTCGATCCGCGACATCCTCAAGGTGCTGCGCGCCGGCGAGATCCTCGCGGTGATGATCGACCAGAACATGATCCCGCGCCGCGCCATCTTCGCCCCGTTCTTCGGCAAGCTGGCGGCGACCACGCCGGCGCCCGCCATCTTCGCCCACCGCACCGGCGCGCCGGTCTTCCTCACCCTGATGCACCGCCTCCCCGGCGGCAGGCACCGGGTCACCGTAGAGGGGCCGATCCCCTTCGAGCACACGGGCGATCGCGATGCGGACGTGGCGGCGTTCACCGCCCGGCTCAACCGGGAGCTCGAGCGCCACGTGCGGGCGGAGCCCGCCTCCTGGTACTGGGTCCACCGCCGGTGGAAGACGCGCCCTCCCGAGGAGGCGGCGCCCGCCCCGGAAGCCCCGGACGCCGCTGCGATCTGACCCCCTTCCCCCTCGACGGGCCGTCCCTAACGTTGTGGAGGCGACAAGGTCGTCGGGTCGCCTCTGGCGGCCCCGGGCCGTCCTCCGCTCGCGCCGCTGGCACGGGGGAGCGGCCGAGAACGGCGCCCTCGCGGGCAATCGCCCGCTGGCGTTCGAGGGCCCGGCGGCCCTCGGAAGGGAAGGAGGAGTGGATGCGCAGATACCTTCTGGTGATGGCCGCGGCCCTGGTCGGGCTGCCGTCGGCCGCATCCGCGCTGGAGGTCCGGGCGGCGGAGCGCGCGCCCGACGGCAACGCGGAGGTGTTCGGGTTGCCGGTCGACTCGCTCAGCGCGGGCGTGGGCTACGGCAACTGGACGGGGGAGCCGGCGTCCGACATCGCGCCCGGCGCGGGCTGGAACGTCAACCTCGACCTCGACGCGACCCAGCCCGTCGATCTCGTCGTCAACTACCAGGGCAACGTGAACAGCCTCACGCCCAGTGATCTCGACGAGTTCAACATCTACAACAACCAGCTCGCCGCGGCGGCGCAGATCCAGCCGGTGCAGATCGGCGACGTCGAGCCCTACGTCTCCGGCGGCATCGGCGTGGCCCGCGCCTCGCTCGCCAAGAACCCGCGGCTCAACCAGCAGTTCCAGTCGGACACCATGGGCGTGATCCCCCTCGCGGCGGGCGCCCAGTACGACATCAGCAACAGCATCATGATCGGCGCGCAGGCCCACCTCGACGTCCTCTTCGACAACGAGATCCTCACCCAGGAGAACAAGACCGACGCCGATCGCTGGGGCTTCATGATCAACGTGGGCGCCACGCGGTTCTGACCGCAGCGGACGCCCGAAACCGCAACGAAAACTGCTTCCCGCCGCAGGGCCCGGTCGCTCCAGGGACGAGCGAGCGGGCCCTCGTCGTCGCGCCCGCCCGTCCCGGCCGATCTGTTTGACGGTCGGCAGACCGTCGGCGTACAAGTGCGGCCGATGCGGGACGTCGCGGAGAAATCGAAGCTGGAGGCGATCGTGCGGCGCTTTCCGCACCGCCGGGTCGCCGTGATCGGCGACGTGGTCGTGGACGAGTACATCTACGGCCAGACCGACAGGATCTCCCGCGAGGCGCCGGTCCTGATCGTCCGCCACGAATCGACCGAGCGGAAGCTGGGCGGCGCCGCCAACGCCGCCGCCAACGTCGCCTCCCTCGGCGGCGCCACCATCGCCCTCGGCGCCATCGGCGACGACGAGTCGGGGCGCGGCCTCCAGGCGCTCTGCGCGGAGGCGGGCATCGACGGACGCTTCGCCGTGGTCCGGGGCGCCTGCACCGAGACCAAGACGCGGATCCTCGCCGGGGGAATCAACACCACGCGCCAGCAGATGCTCCGGGTCGATCGCAGCCTGGGCGCGTCGCTCCCCGAGGCGGCGGTGGCCGATCTGATCGAGCGCCTGCGCGCCGCCGCGGCGGAGAGCGACGTGGTGGTGGTCTCCGACTACGGCGGCGGCGTCCTCTGCCCCGCGGTGATCGACGAGGTGCTCCGCCTCGCCGCCGGCGGCGCGCGCATCTGCGTCGACAGCCGCTACAACCTGCCCGCCTTCCGCGGCGTCTACCTTGCCAAGCCCAACGAGCCCGAGCTCGCCGCCGCCACCGGCCTGCCGGTGGGCGAGGCGGCGAGCAGCGTGCGCGCCGCCCAGGCGCTGCAGCGGATGCTCGGGTGCCACGCGGTCCTCGCCACCCGCGGCCGCAGCGGCATGGCGCTGATCGAGGCGGGGCGCGATCCCGAGCTCATCCCGGTCCACGGCCAGGAGGAGGCGGTGGACGTCACCGGCGCCGGCGACACGGTGATCGCCACCCTGGCGATGGCGCTCGCCGCGGGCGCCAGCCTGGGCGAGGCGGCGCGGATCGCCAACGTGGCGGGTGCGCTGGTGGTGCGCAAGCCCGGCACCGCCACCATCTCCCCCGACGAGATCCTCGCGGAGCTTGCCGCATGAGCGAACACCGCTGCGCCTCCGCCGCCAAGATCGGCACCCTCGACGAGATCCGCGCCCGGGTCGAGGCGGCGCGCGCCGCAGGGCGGAGTGTCGCCCTCGCCAACGGCGTCTTCGACCTCCTCCACGTGGGCCACGTGCGCTACCTCGAGGCGGCGAAGGGGATGGCCGACGTGCTGGTGGTGGCGGTCAACAGCGACGCCTCCACCCGCGCCAACAAGGGCCCCGGCCGGCCGGTCATCCCGGAGGACGAGCGGGCGGAGCTGGTGGCGGCGCTCGCCTGCGTGGATCACGTGGTGATCTTCGAGGAGAAGAGCCCCATCGGCGTCATCCGCGCCCTTCGGCCCGACGTGCAGGTGAAGGGGACCGACTACACGCCCGACTCGATCCCGGAACGCGCCGAGGTGGAGTCGTGGGGCGGCAGGGTGGCCGTCGCCGGCGATCCGAAGAACCACTCCACCACCGACACGCTCCGCAGGCTGGAGCGCTGAAGCACCGTGCGCCTGCTCCTCACCTGCGCCACGCCCGAATACACCGGTCCCGCCGAGCTGATGCTCGAGGACGCTCTCGCCCTGCGCGCCGCGGGCCACGAGGTGACGATCGCCTTCGACACCCGCAGGCAGGGATCGCTGCGGTCGCGGGTGGAGGCGGCGGGGCTCCCCATCGAAGAGGGGCTCGACCTGTGCCGGCGGCCCGACCCGGCGCGGATCGCCGCCGACGTGCGCCGGCTGCGCGCGGGCCTCGTCGCGGGGCGCTGGGACACGGTCCACACCCGCTTCTCCCACGATCACCACGTGGCCCTCCTCGCCCTCGCCGGCCTCGATCGCGAGCGCTTCCGGCTGCTCCGCTCCTGCGAGTTGCTGCACAACGCCGCCGCGGGAATCGCCCGGAGCCTCGCCTACGCGGGCACCGATCGCTTCGCCGTCCCCTCCGCCGCCCACGGCGCGGCGCTGGAGCGGAACCACCTGATCGATCCCGCGCGGATCGCACCCCTGCCCGGACGGGTGGACGCGGCGCGCTTCTCGCCGGGGGTTTCCACGCTGCGCGCGGAGCTGGGCATCCCCGCGGAGGCGCCGGTGGCGGGGATCGTCTCGCGGATCAAGCCCGACAGGCGCCACGCCGATCTCCTCGCCGCCTTCGCCCGTGCGCTCCGCGCCGTCCCCGCGGCGCGGCTGGTGATCGTCGGGCGCGGGGAGGGCGAGCCGGAGGTGCGCGCCCTCGCGGAGCGGATGGGGCTCGCCCGTTGCGTCCACTTCGCCGGCTACCGCACCGGCGACGCGCTGGTGGACGCCTACCGCGCCTTCGACGTGAAGGCCTGGCTCGCGCCCGGCAACGACGGCACCTGCCGCGCGGTCCTCGAGGCGATGGGCTGCGGCTGCGCGGTGCTGGGCGGCGCCTTCGGCGCGGTGGCCGAGGCGGTGGTGGACGGGGAGACGGGGCGGCTCTGCGATCCGGACGACGTGGAGGCGACGGGCGGCGCGCTCGCCTGGCTCCTCGCCGATCGGTCCCGCGCCCGCGCGCTGGGCGAGGCGGGGCGGCGCCGGGTCCTTTCGCGCTACACTCCCGCGCGGCGCGGCGCCGCGCTCCACGCGCTCTACGAGGAGGCGTGGGCGATGGGGCCCGCGCGCGCCTCCCACCGCTGCTGATGGATTCGACGCGCCCCGCGGCGCGAGGAGTGAATCGATGGGAAAGCTCCATCCCGAGCTGAAGGAGATCCTCGCTTGCCCCCGGTGCAAGGGCGAGCTCGAGTTCCGCGAGGCGGCGGACGAGATCGTCTGCCACGCCTGCAGGCTCGTCTACCCGATCCGCGCCGACCTGCCGGTGATGCTGGTGGAGGAAGCGCGCCCGCTGGACGAGGCGCGATGAAGCTCCGCGATCTCGGACGCGCGCTGGTGGTGCTCGCCGCGCGGATCGTCTTCGGCAGGCCGAAGGGCGGTCCGGTGGGCGAGGTGCGCAAGCTGCTCGTGATCCGCACCGACGAGCGGGTGGGCAACGTGCTGCTCACCATCCCGCTCCTCCGCGCGCTGCGCCGCGGCCTGCCCGGCGCCGAGATCGTCTTCCTCCATGCCGCCTCCAAGGCGGCGATCGTGCGCGGCCTGCCGTACGTCGACCGGCTCGAGCCCTTCGCGCGCAAGCAGTTCTTCCAGCGGCCGTGGCGCCTGGCCGCGCAGCTCCTCCGCCTCCGCCGCGAGCGCTTCGACGTCGCGATCGAGGCGGGCCACTACCACGCCTTCAGCCTCACCGCCGCGCTCCTCGCCCGGGTGATCGGCGCGCGGGTGGTGATCGGCCACGACCGCGGCCCCGCCCACGCCTTCTTCGACGTGGCGGTGCCCCAGCCCCCCGGCGTCCAGCACGACGTCTCGGTCAAGCTCGCCCTGGCCGCGCCGCTCGGCGTGGCGCCCGCGGGGCTGGAGCTGGAGACGCCCCTCGGCGCCGATCCGGGATCGCTCGCGGAGGCGGAGGCGCTCCTCGAGGTGGCGGGTGTCGGCGGCAGGCGGCTCCTCCTCGTCAACCCGGGGGCGCGCAAGCTCGACAGGCGCTGGTCGCCTGCGTCGTATGCCGCCGCCGCCGCGCGCCTCGCCGCCCGCTTCGATCTCGTCCCGGTGGTCTTCTGGGGGCCGGGGGAGGAAGCGCTCGCCGACGAGGTGGTGGCGCGGATCGGCGGCGCCGCGTGCAAGGCGCCCCCGACCGATCTGCGCCAGCTCGCCGCGCTGCTGCGCCTCGGCACGCTCGTCCTCACCAACGACACCGGGCCGATGCACCTCGCCGTCGCCGCGCGCACGCCCACGGTGGCGATCTTCCTCGTCGGCGACCACCTGCGCTGGGGCCACCCGCTCCCCTGGTTCGCCGCGGTGCCGGTGGGCGAGCGCCCCGCGGACGAGGCGGTGCTCGCGGAGATCGAGGAAGCCGCCGCGCGGGTCCTCCCCTCCGCGGCGTGTCGGGCACTCGTCGGTTGACGGTCGCGGCGCCCGCGGCTAGCGTCCGCCCGTGCTTCGCTCCATGACCGGATTCGGCTCGGGCCGCGCCATCGTCGGCACCGAGGAAGTCGCCGTCGAGTTCCGCTCGGTCAACGGCAAGTTCTGCGACGTGAAGCCGCGCCTTCCCCGCGAGCTGCAGGCCCTCGAGGCGGCGGCGGTGCGGCAGGTGAAGGAGCGGATCGCCCGCGGCGCGGTCGACCTCTTCGTGCACCGCAGCGCTGCGGACGGCGGCGACTTGATCCCGAAGGTCGACGAGGCGCTCGCCGACCGCTACGTGGAGGCCTTCCGCGCCCTGCGCGATCGGCTCGGCCTCGCCGGCGAGGTCACCCTCGCCGACGTGATCGGCGCGGAGGGCGTCCTCTCCGTCGAGCACCGGAGCCCCGATCTCGAAGCGGCGGAGCAGGCGCTCCGCGCCGCCCTCGACGAGGCGCTGGATCGCCTGGTGGCGATGCGGGAGCGGGAGGGGCGGGCGCTCCGCGACGACCTCGCCGCACGGCTGGAGACGATCCGCGGGCATGTCGCCCGGGTGGCGGAGGAGGCGCCGGCCGCGGTGCGCCAGCACCAGGAGCGGATCGCCCAGCGGGTCGAGGAGCTGACCGGCGGCATCCCCCTCGATCCTCAGCGGCTCGCGCAGGAGGTGGCGCTGCTCGCGGAGCGCTCCGACGTGGCCGAGGAGATCACCCGCATGGAGAGCCACACCGCGCAGTTCGCCCGGCTCCTCGAGGCGGACGAGCCGGCGGGCAGGCGGATGGACTTCCTGGTCCAGGAGATGCTGCGGGAGGTCAACACCATCGGCTCCAAGTCGCAGTGGGCGCCGATCGCCGCGCTCGTCGTCGAGCTCAAGGCGGAGATCGAGCGGATCCGCGAGCAGGTGCAGAACGTCGAATAGGCGGGTGGAGTGGGCCGGATGAACGGATTGATGCTGGTGCTCTCGGCGCCCTCGGGTACGGGCAAGACCACCCTCGCCAGGAAGCTGGTGGAGGAGACGCCCGACGGGTGCTTCTCCGTCTCGGCGACCACCCGCCGCCCCCGTGGGGCGGAGCTCGACGGGGCCGACTACAACTTCGTCAGCGAAGAGCGCTTCCAGGAGATGATCGACCGGGACGAGCTGCTCGAGTGGGCGGAGGTCCACGGCAACCGGTACGGCACCCCGCGCCGCTTCGCCGACGAGGCGATCTCCGGCGGCAAGCTGGTGGTCTTCGACATCGACGTCCAGGGGGGCGCGCAGATCAAGCGGCGCCACCCCGAGGCGGCGACGGTCTTCATCCTCCCGCCGTCGATGGAGGAGCTCGAGCGCCGCCTGCGCAACCGCGCCACCGACGACGACGAGGTGGTGCGCCGCAGGCTCGAGGCGGCGCGGGCGGAGATCGACGCGGGGCTCTCCAGCTACGACTACGTCCTGATCAACGACCGCCTCGAGCGCGCCTACGAGGAGCTGGCGGCGCTGGTCCGCCATCTGCGTGGCGCCGGGGGACCGGAGGACGAGGCGATCGCCCGCAAGCTGCGGCGGGAGAACGCGGCAGCCGCCTGGAGGGGATGGGGGAGTCCCCAGTAGTTCCGGGCGGTTGGGGAAAAAGCGACGCCGTCCGGAAATCCGGGTGTTGACAGCCGGACGGCGATCCCGTAGACATCGCCTCACTTCGGCGGCACGACGCACCGGGAAGAACGGTGCGGCGGCGCTGGTTGAAGGAGATGGCCGCGAGGCCGTGCTCTCTGCAAACCGAATCGCATCTGCTGGGAACAGGGTGGGGCAACGTCTCCACCGGGCGGCCGAGAGCGGCCTGCCTCCAGGTCATCGCACCGGTCGATTGCCGGAACCGAGCCAGAAGGCTCGACCCGTGGTTCGAGCGAGTTTCCTTCGGGAAGATCCCTCGCACGACGGGTTACGACCCGCCGGACATCGCGGTGACCGACGAGACGCAGCGGCCAGGTGGCGCTGCGGACGGGTTGCCGATCGTGGGCGCGTGTGCGCGTCAAACGGAATGCAGGCCTTTGGCCCGAGGTTGGGGTCGCTGCGTTTCGCTCGCTGGCGCATGCCTTTCGATCATCGAAACAATCCAGCGGATGCGAAGGGGTTGAAAAAAACCTCTTGACGCCGGATGGCGCGCGGATGTAAAAGCCGCGCCCACCTTCGACGGACGGCACAGCCGGCCGGCGACGGAACGGTTGGTCTCTGAAAACTGAATAGCAAGCCAGTAACGTCGGATTGCGGAGCAATCGCAATTCCATCGAGTGCAGTACGACTCGAATCCATATCGAGCCCGAGCGCCGACCTTTAGCCGGTCGCGCTCCACAAGCTCAACCAATTTCAATTGGAGAGTTTGATCCTGGCTCAGAACGAACGCTGGCGG
>Ga0180215_1001914_pt1 | contig 21903 bp, 19 predicted proteins | sample eDN3rd37CBELigBY_FD_128871 | JGI IMG/M metagenome (GOLD analysis project Ga0180215, IMG submission 128871) | Enriched backyard soil microbial communities from Emeryville, California, USA - eDNA 3rd pass 37_C BE-Lig BY (version 2) (version 2) | ecosystem: Environmental > Terrestrial > Soil >... | reverse complement strand
TCGCCGCGGAAGCCGGGCAGCGCCTTGTGGAAGGAGAGGAAGACCTCCTGGGTCACGTCCTCCGCCTCCGCCCTGTCGCCGAGCATCCGCACGAGGAGATCGAAGATCCGATCCTGGTGGAGGCGCAGCAGCGCGGCGAAGGCGCGCTCGTCCCCGCGCCGCGCCTTCTCGAGGAGCGCCTCGCCCTCCTCCCTTCGGACGGGCGCCGCCGCCACCGCCGCCGCCCCGCCGGATTCCCGCATGGGCCTCTCCCCTCCCGCCGCGGCAGGGCCGCCGGCGAAACGAGCGTCCAGCCTATCGGACAACCGCCCGATGGCGGAGGTTCCGCGCCGGAGGAAATCGCGCCCCGCCTCGTCGGCGGCCTTGTGCTAGCTTGCGCCCGCCATGGAACCGCAGACTTCGAAGCCCGTTCGCAAGTACAAGTGGCCCGAGATCACCGGAGGGATGGTGGTCGGCTTCATCGTCGGACTCGCCGTCTCCTCGATGGTCGCCGGCTTCGTCGCCTGGATGGCGCTGGGGATGCGACAGAAGGAGCTGGCGGGCGAGTACGGCCTGGCGATGGGCGTGGTGGTCACCGAGCCCATCGCCGCCGGCGAGCCGCTCTCCCCGAAGAAGCTGGCGCAGCGCCCCCTGCCGCGGCTGGTGGTCACCTCCAACGCCGTCTCGCCCGACGAGGTGGACGCCCTCTTCGGCAAGGGCCCCGCGATCCGCTTCGAGAAGGGCGACGTCCTCCTCCGCTCCGCCTTCGGCCTCGAGCCCCGCCCCGACGCGCCCCCCGAGCCCGCGAAGGAGTGACCCTCCGCGCCGCGGGCCCGCGCGGCGCGAGGGTCCGGACGCGCGACGGCCCGCCGCCGGACGCACCGGGGCGGGCCGCTGTCCGCGCGGGGCTGCCGCCTACTCCGGCAGCGCCTTGCTCGGGTTCTTCTTCCCCAGCAGGAAGGCCTCGAGGAACGGCTGGATCTCGCCGTCGAGCACCTTGTCCACCTGCGAGGTCTCCTCGCCGGTACGGATGTCCTTCACCAGCCGGTAGGGGGCGAGGACGTAGGAGCGGATCTGGTTGCCCCAGCCGATGTCGCTCTTGGTCTCCTCGAGCGCCTGCTTCTCGGCGTTCCGCTTCTTCTCCTCCAGCTCGTAGAGGCGCGCCCGGAGGATCTTCCAGGCGATGTCGCGGTTCTTGTGCTGGGAGCGCTCGTTCTGCACCGCCACCACGATGCCGGTGGGCTCGTGGGTGAGGCGCACCGCCGACGAGGTCTTGTTCACCTTCTGCCCGCCGGCGCCCGAGGCCCGGTAGTAGTCGGTGCGGACGTCCGCCGGGTTGATCTCGATCTCGATGTCGTCCTCGATGTCGGGGTAGACGAAGACCGAGCTGAACGAGGTCTGCCTCCGCGCCGCCGCGTCGAAGGGCGAGATGCGCACCAGCCGGTGGACGCCCGCCTCCGCCTTGAGGAAGCCGTAGGCGTACTCGCCGCGCACGATGATCGAGCACGACTTGAGCCCCGCCTCCTCGCCCTCGGTGTAGTCGGCGATCTCCACCTCCCAGCCCCGGCGCTCGCAATAGCGCGTGTACATGCGCAGGAGCATCGCCGCCCAGTCCATCGACTCGGTGCCGCCGGCGCCGGAGTTGATCTCGATGATCGCGTCGGCGCGGTCGTTGGGGCCGGAGAGCATGCGGCGGAACTCGAGGGCGCGGACGCCCGCCGCCACCTGCTCCAGGGTGGCGGCCGCCTCGGCGCGCGACTCCTCGTCGTCCGCCTCCTCCGCCAGCTCGAGGAGGGCCTCCACGTCCTCCAGCGCCTTCCACTCCTTGTCCCAGGCCTTGACCACGTCCTCGCAACGGGCCTTCTCCTTGTTCATCGCCTGGGCCTGCTTCTGGTCGTTCCAGAAGGAGGGATCGAGGGAGAGCTGCTCGATCTCGTCGACGCGGCGCCTGTTGGCGTCTACGTCAAAGACCCCTCCGCAGCGACTCCAGCCGCGTCTTCAGGTCTGCGATGCGCTCGCGGGTGTCGTCCGCCATCTCTGGTACTCCCTCTCTCGTCCGGTTCGTCTCGCAGGAACAGAAAGCGCCCCGCGAACCTGCCCGGGGGCAGGCGGGGCGCATGCCATATCAGAAAGCGTCAACGGGCGAGGAGCGTCTTTTCCATCTCGGGGTCGTCGAGGGGCACGTGCTCCTCCACCGGGAACTCGTCCGCGGGGCGGCTCTGCAGCCCGGCGAGGTACTGGGCGAGCGCCTCGCGGATCACCGCGCCCACCGGCCGGCCCGACGCCTCCGCCGCCCGCTCCACCGCCTCCGCCACGTCCGGGGAGACGCGGGCGGCGAGGACCCGTGCCTGGCCCATCGCCGCCTCGAGCCGCTCCAGCGCGGCGGAGGGGCGGGCGAGCCGGTAGTCGCCGCTCTCGATCATCTGCTTGATGCGGCTCGCCAGCTCGTCGCGCGTGAACCAGCGCTCGTCGAGCCAAACCGCTTCCACGTCGTAGTCGATCTCGAACTGGCTGCTCATCTGCTCCTCCGCCTCGCCTTCGCCTGCCCTTCTACCCCGCTCCGCCCCTTCCGAGAAGTTCCCGGCGGCCGCACCCGATCGCCCACCCCCTTGGCGTCCTCGAGCATCCCCGGCACCCCGAGGAGCTCCGCCTCCCGCTTCGCCATCGCCCGCGCCTCCCGCTCCGACCGCTCGTGGTCGTAGCCGAGGAGGTGGAGGATCCCGTGGGCGAGGTAGCGGGAGAGCTCGAAGGCGAGCGAGCGCCCGTCCTCCGCCGCCCGGCGCCGCGCGGTGTCGAGGGAGATGGCCACGTCGCCCACGTAGAGGGGCTGCCCGGGGATCGAAGGCGTGTCGTCGCCGGCGGGAAAGGAGAGGACGTCGGTCGCCTTGTTCTTGCCGCGGAACTGGCGGTTGAGCTTGCGGATCCGCAGGTCGGTGGTGATGAGGATCGAGACCTCGGCCCCCTGCATCCCCAGCTTGTCCATGAACTCCGCTGCCTTCGCCCGGACGACCCGCGCCGCGTAGCCGCCTTCGGGGTGCTCGAGGTTCACGTGGACGGTGGCCATGTCACTTCCCCTGGAGATCGGCGAAGAGGTCGGTGGAGAAATAGCGCTCGAACCTGTCGCAGAGCACGGTGGCCACGTTGTGGCCCGGCCCCAGCTCCTTCGCCAGCTTCCGCGCCGCCGCGTAGTTGAGCCCGGAGGAGGGGCCCACCGGGAAGCCCTGCCTGCAGAGGGCCCGCGCCGCCTGCACCGCCTCCCAGTCGCTGACGCGGATCGGCGCGTCGAGGCCGACCCGCTCCCCGTCGAGGATGGAGGAGAGGCCGTCCACCACCCCGGGGATGCCGCCGCAGATCTCCGGCTGCCCCTCGAAGCAGGTCCCCTTCTCCGGCAGGGCCCGGGCGATCCGGGTGGGATGGCCCGCCTCCCGCAGCGCCGCGGCGATCCCCATCAGCGTGCCGCCGGTCCCCACCCCCGCCACGAAGCCATGGATCGTCCCCTCCACCTGGGCGATCAGCTCGGGGCCGGTGGCCCGCTGGTGGGCCAGCGCGTTGAGCGGGTTCTCGAACTGCCGCGGCAGGAAGATCGAGGGATCCTTCGCCGCCATGGCGCGGGTCTCCTCGATCGAGCCGAGGACGCCGCGCTCCGGGTCGGTGAGGATCACCTCGCCGCCGAAGCGCCGGATGATCAGCACGCGCTCGCCGCTCACCCCCCGGGGCATCACCGCCACGAAGCGCACCCCCACCGTGGCGCAGGCCATGGCGAAGGCGATCGAGGTGGAGCCGCTGGAGGCCTCCACCACCGTCGACCCCGGCGTGAGCTCCCCGCTCGCCACCGCGTGGGAGAGGACGAAGCTGGCGACGCGATCCTTGGTGGAGCCGCTGGGGAGCAGGTACTCGAGCTTGAGCCAGATGGTACAGCCGCTCTCGGGATCGGGGAGGGGGACGGCGGGGGTGTTGGAGGCGATCCGGGCGAGCCAGGGCTTGAGGTTGCGCTGCGACATGAGGCGCACTCTGCCACCAAGCGGGCGCTCTAGGCCACCTTGCCCTGTGCCTCGAGCTGCGCCTGGGGCCCCTTCGCCGCGGCGGGATAGTCGGGGCGCGAGTGGTAGATCGCCTCGAGGGTGCGGCAGAAGCTCTGCTGGATCCGCGTCAGGTCGCGCAGGGTGAGATCGCACTCGTCGAGCTGTCCGTCGGCGTGGATGCCGTCGATCAGTTTGCGCACCAGCGCCTGCAGCTTCTCCGGGGTGGGATCGGGCATCGCCCGGGAGGCGGCCTCCGCCGCGTCGGCCATCATGATCAGCGCGGTCTCCCGCGACTGGGGCTTCGGCCCCGCGTAGCGGAAGCGCGCGGGATCCGGCGGCGGCCCCCCGCTCGCCTCCGCCGCCTTGAGCGCCTTGTGGAAGAAGTAGCCCACCAGCCGGGTGCCATGGTGCTCGGGGATCGCGTCCACCACCTGCTTCGGCAGCTTGTACCTGCGGGCGATCTCCACGCCCCGGGCCACGTGCTCGATGATCACCCGCGCCGACTCCTCCGGCGGCAGATCGTCGTGCCGGTTGTTGCCCCGCTGGTTCTCGCCGAAGAAGAGCGGGCTCTTCCCCTTGCCGAGGTCGTGGTAGTACGCGCCGACCCTGGCGAGGAGCGGGTTGGCGCCGATCGCCTCCGCGGCCCCCTCCACCAGCGTGCCGACGATGATCGAGTGGTGGTAGGTGCCCGGCGCCTGGACGATCAGCTCCTTGAGCGCCGGGTGGTTGAGGTTGGCCAGCTCGAGGAGGCGCAGGTCGGTGGTGTAGCGGAAGACCGATTCCACCACCGGCAGGATCGCGGTCACCAGCACCGGAGCGAAGAAGGCGCCGCCCGCCAGCGCCGCCGCCCCGTCGATCACCACGTTCCACGAGGCGATCTTCCCGTCGAGGAGGGCGAAGGACACCACCGCCGCCACCTGGGCGATGCCCGCCAGCAGCCCCGCGTGGAAGACGCCCGCCCGATCCCGGGCGCGGGCGACGCGGGTGGCGCCGACCAGGCTCCCCGCCAGCGCGAAGGCGGCTACCTCGAACGAGCCGCCGGCGAGGACGCCCACCAGCGGGGCGAAGCCGACGGCGAAGAGGAACGCCGCCTCCGCCTGGAGGACCATGCGCACCAGCATCGCCGCCGCGGCGAAGGGCGCCACCCAGATCCACGCCTCGTGGGTGATCTCGGGGGTGGCGTCGCGCACCGCCTCGGTGATCGAGAACCAGAAGTCGGAGAGGAGCAGGCCGGCGAGGAGGACACCGGCGACGAAGAGGAGGTCCTTGCGGGCGGGCTGGATCCGGGGCAGCCCCGTCCCCGCCGCGGCGAGGACGATCACCACCAGCGCGGCGAAGAGGGCGCCGCCGAGGCGGGCCTGGGGCAGATCGCCGCTGTCGGACTCGGCGCGCATCCCGCGGAAGATCACCAGGTGGCGCTCCTCGATCCGCTCCCCGTCGCCGATGACCTTCTCGCCCTTCTTGAGCTGGATCACCACCGGCTTGATCGCCGCCGCCGCGTCCTCGCGCCGCTGCCTCGTGCGGTCGGGATCGAACTTGAGGTTGACCCGCACCTCGCGCCTGGCGAGGTCCTCCACCGCGGCGCGCAGCGCCCTGGGCAGCGTCCCGTCCGCATCGCCCAGGGTGGAGCGGACGCGGGCGAGGTCGCGGATCCCGCTCACGTCGGAGAGGACCTCCTCCGTCACCGCCCCGGAGGGCGCCATGCGGAGGATGGCGATGCCACGGTCGCGGTGCTGGACCAGCTCCTCCCTGTCGCCCACCACCATCTCGCGCATCGCCTGGGTGACCAGATCGACCGCCGCCTTCTCCGCCGCGGCGGGGAAGTGGGCCTGCGCCAGCGCCGCGTAGGCGGCGTCGTCGAGGCGCACGCCCAGCGCCTGCTCGATCGCCGGCCGGGCGCCGGGGAGCTGCTCCTTCTCCAGGTGGCGGGCCATGGTGAAGCCCGCCTCGATCCGCTGCAGCGCCCCGTCGAGCGCCAACGCGTCGTGGACGTAGACCGCGCGCACCGCGGCCACCGCCTCCTCGCGCATGCGCCGGGTGGTCTCCTCGTCGGGGATGTCGTAGTCGCGCGTCGCCTTGAGGGTGGCGGTGGCCACCTTGCCCAGGTCCGCGTCGTCCCAGGGCACCCGCTGGGTGAAGAGATCGGGGGCGAGGCCCAGGGAGGCCGCCGCCGCGATGACGATCACCAGGAGAGCCCCGGCCACGCGATCGGTGACGCGCCCCAGCCCGCTGGCGGGTGCTGGCCTCTTCTGGCTCATGCTCGCTCGGGGGAAACGGCCTGCATCGTCGGCGAATCGTCGCAGGGACGCTGCGCCGCGTCAACGAAACCGGGCCCGCCCTGCGTCCGCGCGGCCCTCAGCCCGCCTCGCGCTCCTTCTGCTCGTAGGCCTCGGCCGCCCTGCGCGCCGCCTTGCGGGCGTCCGCCGCCTCGTAGGCCAGGACCACCTGCTGCACCAGCGGGTGGCGGACCACGTCCACCTCGCTGAACTGGCAGAAGGCGATCCCCTCCACGTTGGCGAGGACCTCCCGCGCGTCCGCCAGCCCCGAGGTCCTGCCGCTGGGCAGGTCGACCTGGGTGATGTCGCCGGTGATGACCGCCCGCGAGCCGAAGCCGAGGCGGGTGAGGAACATCTTCATCTGCTCCGGCGTGGTGTTCTGCGCCTCGTCGAGGATGACGAAGGAGTCGTTGAGGGTGCGGCCGCGCATGAAGGCGAGCGGCGCCACCTCCACCGTCCCCTTCTCGATCAGCGCCTGGGCCTTCTCCAGGTCCATCATGTCGTTGAGGGCGTCGTAGAGGGGCCGCAGGTAGGGATTGACCTTCTCGGCGATGTCGCCGGGGAGGAAGCCGAGCCGCTCGCCCGCCTCCACCGCGGGGCGGCAGAGGACGATCCGCTTCACCTTCCGCTCGGAGAGCGCCGCCACCGCCATCGCCATCGCCAGGTAGGTCTTGCCGGTGCCGGCGGGGCCGATGCCGAAGGTGATGTCGTGGGTGCGGATCGCGTCGATGTAGCGCTTCTGCCCCAGCCCCTTGGGCGCCACCACCCGGTTGCGCGCGGAGATGTAGACGGTGTCGAGGAAGATGTCCCGGAGCGAGACGTCCCTGCGGGAGGCGAGCACCTTGGCCGCCTGCTCCACGTCCTCGGGGTAGAGCGGATAGCCCGCGCGGAGGAGGCCGTAGAGCTCGCGGATCACCTTCTCCGCCAGCTGGGCGCTCGGCTCCTCGCCGGTCACGGTGAAGGTGGTGCCGCGGTTGCTGATCTTCGCGCCGGTCCGCCGCTCGAGGAGCTTGAGGTGCTCGTTGTGGGCGCCGGCCAGCGTCTGGACGAGGGAGGTGTCGTCGAGTTCGACCCGGTAGGTGGCTTCTGCCAAAGGGACCTCACGGTGAGAGCGGGGATCGCGAAACCCGGGTGCGGCGGGTTCCCTTCCCTGCGCATCCACCGCTAGCTTCCGACTCGGCCCCGCCTCGCGCAAGCGCGAACGCGCCCGGCGCGCCCCATCGGCTCAATGGAACGGCGGAAGGAGCACGAAGGAGCCGGGCCCGGTCCGCCGGTAGTGGTAGCGGTCGCTCCACGGGTAGCGGAGATCGCCCTCCTCCACCAGGCCGGAGGCGAGGAGATCGTCGAGCCGCTCCGGGTAGTCCCCGGACTCGAGCCGGTAGACCTCCAGCGCCGCGGCGATCCGCGCCATCTGCGCGGAGCCGAGCAGGCGCTGGGCGGCGGGATCCTCGAAGCGGACGCCCTTCGCCCCCGCGGCCCCCTCGTCGGCGCGCACCAGCCAGACCAGCCCGGTGAAGAGGGCGAGGAGGCCGGCGGTCAGCGCCACGCGCATCGCGAACGCGGCCACCTGCTCGGCGATGGTCCGCACCATCCCGGCGCCCGGCTTCTCGTCCTCCGCCTCCCGCGGCGGCGCGATCGCCTTGAGGTAGCCGGCGTTGACCAGGTTGAGGAGCGCCTTGCAGGTCTCGAACTCGCCCAGGCGCGAGAGCTCCACCAGCCGCTCGACGGTGCGGCCGGTCTGCACCAACGCCATCACCCGCCGCTCGTTGGCGCCGATCTCGTCCCCCGCCTCCTTCGGCGGCGCCGGCTCCTCGCCGAAGGCGGCGTCGAACGCCGCGTCGTCCGCATCGGCGCCCTCCTCCGCCGGCGGCGGCAGCTCCTTCAATTTCTCGAAGGTCATCCGCCGCGAGGTGATCTTCTTCCGGATGAGCGGCCACTCGTCCACCATCCGGAAGCCCTCCATCAGGATGGCCTCGCCGCGGATGGGGCGGATCGTCCCCTTGTCCCAGGTGACCTCGCCCGCCTCGAACTCGTAGGTGCCGCTCTTCCAGGTGAAGAGCCGGTAGAGGGTCTCGGTGGCCTGCAGCCACGCCATCTCCCGCAGGTCCTCGCGGGAGATGACGTTGCTGGCGAGGAGCACGTCGCCCAGCCGCTTGAGCGTGCGCCGCTGCTCCTCGAGGGCGTCCTCCAGCTCGCGCTCGGTGATCAGGCCGGCGCGCACCAGCCGGTGGCCGAGGAGGTGGGCCTCCTTGCCGGAGACCTGCTCCGCCCGCACCACGTTGCCCGCGTCGAAGTAGACGTGGACCTCCTCCTCCTTGTTGCGGAGGCGCAGGGTGCCGCTCTTGGTCTGCTGGGCGATGAGCTGGAGGATCTCGGCCACGCCGAAGTCCTTGAGCGTTCCGCGGAGCGCCATCAGCGAGCCCCCCTGGCGCCGCGCCACGAAAGGAAGCAGAGACCGGCGAGCGGCGGCAGCACGAAGGCCAGCTTCCAGGCGAGCGGCGTCCCCTCGAAGACGGGGCGCGCCAGGCCGGCGGGCCAGGCGGCCAGGGCGACGAGGAACCAGCCGGCGCAGAGCAGCAACGAGCCGCGGCCGACGCTGCCGGCGAGGAAGGGGCCGGCGAGGAGGAGGCCGCCGGTCCTCGCCCAGAGCGCGGCCCGGGTCTCGTAGCCCTTGATCGCCCGCTCCTTCTGCTCCCGCACCGAGGCGTCGACCGCCGCCTTCCTGGTGAAGACGTTGATGCACTGGCCGCAGAGGTTGCCGCCCACCGACTCGGGATCGCAGGCGCCGCAGACCGGCCTGCCGCAGCGGGGACAGCTCCCCGCCGGGCGGGTGCGGCCGGCGAGCAGGCCGCCGCCGACGGCGAGGAGCAGGACGACGGCGCCGCCGAGGAAGGGCGCCGCCATCTCCGGCACCGGACCGAGGAGGAGCGCGCCGAGCTGCGCCTCGATCCGCGCCGGCTCGCCGCTGCGCGCCGCCACCGCCGCCAGCGACGCGTCCGACAGGGGTACGTCGAGGACGTACTGGTTGGCGGGGGTGACGCCGTCCTCGTTGGCGGCGTAGCGCTGGACCAGCGCGGGATCGAGCTCCACCGCCTTGGAACGCGCCGCCTGGCCGAGGGTGAAGTCCACCCGGTCGTAGTGGACGCGGGAGAGGTCGAAGTAGGCGGCGGCGATTCCCGGCGCGAGATCGATCGCCTTCGTGTAGAGCTCCTCCGCCTTCGCGAGATCGCCGCGGAGGAAGTGGACGTTGCCCAGGTTGATCAGCGCCTCCGGCCAGCGGGGCTCCTTCTCCAGCGCGCGCTCGTAGAGCGAGCGCGCCTCCTCGAGATCGCCGAGGCGCTTGCGCGCCCGCGCCACCACGAAGAGGGTCTCGGGCGCGGCGTCGGGGTCCTGCACCTGGCGCTGCAGCGCCTGCAGCCGGGTGAAGTCGCCCGCCCTGTCGACCGCGTAGAGCGCCGCCGCCGGCGTGTCGTCCCAGGCGACCTGCGACGCGAGGATGCCGGCGCCCGCGGGGAGGAGCGATGCGAGGGTGAGCCAGGCACCCAGCGCGATCCGCTCGCCCCGTTCCAGGTAGAGCCAGAGCGCGGCGAGGAGGAGCGCGGCGGCCACCACCGGGCCGAAGCCGAAGGCGGGCGGGAGCGCGAGGAGCATGCAGAGGAGGAGGCCCGTCTGCACCCGCGAGACGCTGCGCGGGAAGAGGTGGTGGAAGTCGTGGAGGACGCGCCGCGCCCTGGCCACCGTGAGGAAGAGGAGGACGACGCCGCCCGCCGCGAGGATCGCCGCCCCCAGCGCGGCGCAGAGGTCGAGGACGAGGAGGCGCACCGCGCGGGGATCGCGCAGCCGCGCCTCGATCGCCGCCGCGCCCGCGTCGAGGAGGCCCGCCACGTCGAACGGGTCATGGGCGAAGCGGGCGCGCAGGAGCTGGCGGTGGGTGGAGGGGAGCGACGGGGCGAGCCGCACCGCGAGCTCGGCCCGCTCCACCGCCTCCGCCGGCGCGGAGGCCTCCAGCTTGCGGCTCTCCCGCACCGTCGCAGCGGCGAAGGCGTGGAGCTCGCGCAGGTCGAGCTCGGCGCGGAGGCGCTCGATCCGCGCCTCCGCCGCGCGGGCGGTGGCCAGATCCTGGCGGAGGAGCGCCTCGCGCCGCGCCCGCCACGCCGCCTCCAGATCGGCGGGGCCGTGGCGCGGCGGGACGAACCCCCGCTCCTTCGGCTTTTCCACCGCGGCCGGCGCCGGCGGCGCGCTCGGCGCCGGGGCGGCGGCGCGGGCAGCGGCGCCCCCCGCCTCCTCGATCATCCGCCGCTCGATCTCGCGGGCGCGCGCTGCGGCCGCCTCGTCGAACCACTCGTCCCCCCACGCCTCGCCGTCGGGCGTGGCGAGGCCGTGGGCCTCGGGCTCGCGCCCGGGCGGCTCGGCCGCAGCCGGCGCGGCGGCCAGCGCGACGCACGCGAGCGCAGCCAGGAAGGCGATGTATCTCCTGGTTCGCACGGATGGACCTTTCCCCCCGACCAGCTCCCGCGGCATCGTAGCACGCCCGTCCGGGTTGAAAATTCTCCTCGACGGGATCGGATCGAGCTGCCGGGAGCGCGTCGAGAACCAGGGAGGCGACGAGTGGAGAAGAAGGAGATGCCGTTGGAGGAGACCCGCCGGCGGAGCGCGGCGGAGATCGAGCGTCTGGTCGGGATCATGGCCCGGCTGCGGGCGCCGGGGGGATGCCCCTGGGACCGGGAGCAGACCTTCGATTCCCTCAAGCCCTATCTGATCGAGGAGGCCTACGAGGTCCTCGACGCGATGGAGGGGGCCGGCGGGCGCGACCACTGCGAGGAGCTGGGCGACCTCCTCTTCCAGGTGATCTTCCACGCGGAGATCGCCCGGGAGGAGGGCGCGTGGGACTTCGCCGACGTGGCGAAGGCGATCGCCGACAAGATCGAGTACCGCCACCCCCACGTCTTCGGCGGGCTCGAGGTGGCGGACGCGGACCAGGTGGCCCGCAACTGGGTCCAGCTCAAGGCGAAGGAGAAGGAGCGGAAGGCGGGCAGGCGCGTCTCGGTGATCGACGGCGTGCCCCTCCATGCCCCCGGGCTCCTCCGCGCCGAGCGGATCACCGAGAAGGCCTCGCGCATCGGCTTCGACTGGCCCGACCGCGCCGGGGTCCGTGCCAAGGTGGACGAGGAGCTGCGGGAGCTGGACGAGGCGATCGCCTCGGGCGACCCGCGGGCGATCGAGCACGAGCTGGGCGACGTCCTCTTCGCCCTGGCCAACCTGGCGCGCCACCTGCGCACGCCTGCGGAGGACGCGCTCCGGCTGGCGGTGCGCCGCTTCGAGAAGCGCTTCCTGTGGCTGGAGGAGCGGCTCCACGAGCAGGGGATCGCCGCTGGCGCGCCGGCGCCGCTGGAGCTGCTGGATCGCCTGTGGGAGGAGGCCAAGGCGCTGGAGAAGGCGGGCAAGCTCCAGGGTTCGTGTGGCAATCCACCCGATTGACCACAAAAGCTGTGGATTGCCTGTGGGCGGCCGGGCCGGGTGTGCCGTAGTTTCCAGCGTTTTTCCGGCGTCCCCTGCCCGTGCTGCACCTTGCAGCAAAGCGGAAGCTTTTGCATTCGCTGGGGATTCCTTCGCCGACCCGGTGTTTTCTCCACAGCACCGCTCGTGTACATACCTCCGCGCGGGGAAGAGCGGCTGGCGCGATCCCGACCACCCGGGGCCGCGGGCGGAGGCGCCGCTCCGGAAGGGTCTCGCCAGCCTTGACACCGACCTTTCGCGCCTGCTAGAAGGCGCCGCTTTCCAAGGGGAAAAACGACGTGGCCAATACCAAGTCTGCAGAGAAGCGCATGCGCCAGGCGGCGGTCCGCAACAAGCGCAACAGCGCCATCCGCTCGACCGTGAAGACCGCGATGAAGAAGGTCCGCGAGGCCGTCGCCAAGGGTGACACCGCCGCCGCGACCGAGCTTCTCGCCAAGGCGACCAAGACCATCGACCAGGCTGCGGCCAAGGGCGTCCTCAAGAGCAGGGGCGCGAGCCGCCGCGTCAGCCGCCTGGCCAAGGCGATCAACGCCGTCGCCGCGCAGCAGTAACCTCTCGGCTGCGTTCCAAACGAAATAGCGGGTCGGCATGGGCGCCGCACCCGCTATTCGTGTTCCTGCGCCCTGCCCTCAGTTCCCGCCGATCACGGGGCAGAGCTGGCTCGCGGCGCTCTCCATCAGCCGCTCGGCGAGGCGGCGGAGCGCCTGGCGCCGCGACGCCTCGATCCCGAGGAGATCGGCGGTGGGCAGGAAGTCCTCCGCCCCGTCGAGCTCCCGCACGCAGAGGGTCTGCCCGCCCTGCACCAGGGCGAGCCGCAGCCTGGCGCCGATCCGGTAGATCCCCACGCCCCGCCCGTCCGGCCCGGTGGCAGCCGGCGCCGAATCGATGGAGAGGACCGTCCCCTCCACCCGCGCCAGTGCGTCCGCGCCGCCCACGTGGCCGGCGCGGGCGAGGGCCTCCGCCAGCGCTTCGGCGAAGATCGCCCCCGCCTCCGCGTCGGTGGAGCGGTTCTCGAAGACCTGGACGTGGACGCGGTCCACGCCGTCGGGGAGGCCCGGCCCCCCGACGGCGAAGCGATAGCCGCAGCCCGCCGCCAGCGCGGCGGCGAGCAGGAGCGCGGCGCGGATCACCCGGCCACCACGAAGTTGCAGAGGCGGCCCTTCACGAAGACGAACTTGCGCACCTGCTTGCCGGCGAGGTGGGCCTGCACCTTCTCGTCCGCCTCTGCGGCGGCGCGCACCTGCGCCTCGTCCGCGTCGGCGGGGACCTCGATCTCGCCGCGGAGCTTGCCGTTGACCTGCACCGCGTACTTGACGGTGTCGTCCACCACCAGGGCGGGATCGAAGGCGGGCCAGCGCTGCGCCTGGAGCGAGGTGGTCGAGCCGTAGGCCTCGGCGATCTCCTCGGCGAGGTGGGGCGCGATCGGCGAGAGCATCACCGCCAGCAGGCGGATCGCCTCCACCATCGCCGCCCGCTCCGCGTCGGTGGCGGGCGAGATGGGGTTGAGGAAGTTGGTCAGCTCCATCGCCCGCGCGATGGCGGTGTTGAAGGAGAGCCGCTCGATGTCCTCGGTGACGCGCTTGAGCGCCTTGTGGGCGGCGCGGCGGATCTCCAGCGCCTTCCCCTCGTACGCCCCCTCGAAGCGGAGGCCGGCGTGGGCGTGGTGGGTCCACGCCAGGCGCCAGACGCGGTTGAGGAAGCGGGCGCAGCCCTCCACCTGCTCGTCGGACCAGTCGATGTCCTTGTCCGGCGGGCCGGCGAAGGAGACGAAGGTGCGGGCGGCGTCGGCGCCGTAGCGCTCCACGATGGAGGCGGGGGTGATCACGTTGCCCCACCGCTTCGACATCTTGCGGCCGTCGGGGCCGTTGACGATCCCCTGGGTCACCAGCCGCTTGACCGGCTCCTCCTCCGCGGTGAGCCCCAGCTCCTGCATCACCATGGTCCAGAAGCGGAAGTAGAGCAGGTGCATGGTGGAGTGCTCGGGACCGCCCACGTAGACGTCCACCGGCAGCCACCGATCCGCCTTCTCCCGGGCGAAGGGGAGCTGGTCGTTCTTCGGATCGAGGTAGCGCGCGAAGTACCAGGCGGAGTCGACGAAGGTGTCCATCGTCTCCACCTCGCGCTTCGCGGGGCCGCCGCACTTCGGGCAGGTGGTGTTGACGAAGGAGGGCACCTTGGCGAGCGGCGGCTCCCCCTTGCCGGTGAGCACCTCCGCCACGTCGATCGGCGGCAGCTCCACCGGGAGCTGCTCGTAGGGGACCGGGATCCCTTCGTGCGCCGGATCGCACTTCTCGCAGTAGACGATGGGGATCGGCGTGCCCCAGTAGCGCTGCCGGGAGATGCCCCAGTCGCGCTGGCGGTACGAGACCGCCGGGCCGCCGAAGCCGCCCTCCTTCGCCTTACGCGCGATCGCGGTGCGCGCCTGCGCGGAGTCGAGGCCGTCGAAGGGCCCGCTGTTCTCGAGGATCCCGTCCTCGGTGAAGGCCTCGGTGGGCACCTCCGGCAGGCGCTCCCCGCCGCGCGGCTGGATCACCGTGCGGATCGGCAGGCCGTAGCGGCTGGCGAACTCGAAGTCGCGCTGGTCGTGGGCGGGAACGCTCATCACCGCCCCGGTGCCGTAGTCGGCCACCACGAAGTTGGCCGCCCAGATCGGCAGCTCCGCGCCGGTGAAGGGATGGATCGCCTTCGCGCCGGTGTCGACGCCCTCCTTCTCCAGCTCCTCGTCGCGCCCCCTGGCCGCCGCCTTGCGCGCCTGCTCCGCGGCGAAGGCCTCGACCGCCGCCTTCCGCTCCGCGGGGACGATCTTCTCCAGCACCGGATGGTCCGGCGCCACCACCACGTAGGTGCAGCCGAAGACGGTGTCCGCGCGGGTGGTGAAGACGGTGATCCTCTCCTCGCTCCCCTTCACCCGGAAGACGAGCTCGGCGCCCTCGCTCTTGCCGATCCAGTTGCGCTGCTTCTTGACCACCTCTTCCGGCCACTGGGTCAGCTTGTCGAGGTTCTGGAGGAGCCGCTCCGAGTAGTTGGTGATCCGGAAGGCCCACTCCGGCATGCGGCGGATCACCACAGGATCGCCGGAGCGCTCGCAGAGGCCGTCCTTGACCTGCTCGTTGGCGATCACCGTGTGGCAGCCGGGGCACCAGTTGACCGAGGCGAAGCGCCGGTAGACCAGCCCCAGCTCGCGGAACTTGAGGAAGAACCACTGGTTCCACTTGTAGTAGGCGGGGTCGGAGGTGTTGATCTCCCGCGACCAGTCGTAGCTGAAGCCGATCCGCTTCATCTCCGCCTTGAACGTGGCGACGTTCTCCTTCGTCCGCTCGGCGGGGTGGCGCTTGTCCTTGATCGCGGCGTTCTCGGCGGGCAGGCCGAGGGCGTCCCAGCCCATCGGGTGGAGCACGTCGAACCCCTGCATCCTGCTGAAGCGGGCGAGCACGTCGCCGATCAGGTAGTTGCGGACGTGGCCCATGTGCATGGCGCCCGAGGGATAGGGGAACATCTCCAGGACGTACTTCTTCGGCAGGTCGCCGCGCTTGCCCGCGGCGAAGAGCCCCTCGCGCTCCCAGCGGTCCTGCCACTTCGGCTCGATCTCCCTGGGTTCGTAGCGCTCCTGCATGACGAATGGCTCCTGCGGCCCCGCGCACGGGGCGGGCCGCTGCAGATGGGTGCCCGGCGGCGATGCCTTCCGCACGCCGCGAAAATCGGGCGGACTGTAGCAAATCGCTCGGTGGTTGCGTGGATGTGCGCACGGGCGGATCGCGCGCCCGCGCCCGCCGTCCGGCCCTACCCCGGCGTGCCGAGAAGGCGCCTCCTCTCCTCGCGGGAGGAGGAGCTCGCTGCCGTGTGGTGGGGGACGGTCCGGATCATCCGGAGATCATAGGCGCGCCGGGGCCGGGCGTCGACGGCAATTGCTTGCCATCGAAGCCACCCGCCCCTTAGCATCCGCGCCAATTTCGAGAGGAAATCGTCGATGAGCAGCCTTCCCCGCGCATGGATCAACGAGATTGGGAGATACGAGGGTCAGGAGGTCGAGCTCCGGGGCTGGCTGGACAACCGCCGCTCCTCCGGCAAGCTCCACTTCCTCCAGGTCCGCGACGGCACCGGGGTGATCCAGTGCGTCGTCTTCAAGGGGGACGTCACCCCCGAGGTCTTCGAGCAGACCGATCACCTGCCGCAGGAGTCGGCGATCAAGGTGCGCGGCACCGTGCGGGCGGACGCCCGCTCGCCCATCGGCTACGAGATCGGCGTCAAGGACGTCGAGGTGGTCCACAAGGCGGCGCCCGACTACCCGCTCGGCCACAAGGAGCACGGCGTCGCCTTCCTCATGGACAAGCGCCACCTCTGGCTCCGCTCCAACCGGCAGCGGGTGGTGATGGCGGTGCGCCACACCATCATCAAGGCGATCCGCGACTTCTTCGACGCGCGCGGCTTCCGCCTCGTCGACGCGCCGATCTTCACCCCCAACGCCTGCGAGGGGACCACGACCCTGTTCGAGGTGCCCTACTTCGATCTGGGCAAGGCCTACCTCACCCAGAGCGGCCAGCTCTACGGCGAGGCGGCGGCGATGGCCTACGGGAAGATCTACACCTTCGGCCCCACCTTCCGGGCGGAGAAGTCCAAGACCCGCCGCCACCTCACCGAGTTCTGGATGGTCGAGCCCGAGGTGGCCTTCATGGACCTCGAGGAGGACATGGACCTGGCGGAGGACTTCCTCTGCTTCATCGCCCAGCGGGTCCTCGAGAACCACGCGAAGGAGCTGCAGACCGTCCTCGAGCGCGACATCTCGAAGCTCGAGACGGTGAAGAAGCCCTTCCCCCGCATCACCTACGACGAGGCGGTCAAGGTGCTCCAGGCGGCGGGCAACCCGATCCAGTGGGGCGACGACTTCGGCGGCGACGAGGAGACGATCCTCTGCTCGCAGTACGACCGCCCGGTGATGGTCCACCGCTACCCCGCCGACCTGAAGGCCTTCTACTTCAAGCACGATCCCCAGAACCCGAAGCTCGCGCTCGGCGTGGACGTGCTCGCCCCCGAGGGCTACGGCGAGATCATCGGCGGCGGCCAGCGCGAGGAGGACTACGAGACGCTGGTGCGGCGGATCCAGGAGCACAACCTGCCCGTCGAGGCCTTCGACTGGTACCTCGATCTGCGCAAGTGGGGCTCGGTCCCCCACGCGGGCTTCGGCCTCGGCGTCGAGCGTACGGTGGCCTGGATGTGCGGCCTCCACCACGTCCGCGAGACCATCCCCTTCCCGCGGATGATGGAGCGCCTCACCCCCTGATCCCCTCGCGGGACCCGAGCGCGCGCGGCCGCCCCGGTCCATCCGGCGGCGGCCGTGTCGTTCCCGGGCGTGGGGCGCCAGGCGGGCGCTACCGGATCGCGCAGACCTCTTCGTGGAGACGGCTTCCTCCTGCTCCATCGGGCAGCCGCAGGAGGAAGCTGGTGCCGACGCCGGGCTCGCTGGTGACCGACACCGTGCCGCCGAGGCGGCGCACCGCCTCGCGCACCACGTCGAGCCCCACGCCGCGCCCCGAGCGGCCGTCGCTGCCGCCGGTGCTGAAGCCGGGGAGGAAGACCAGGTCGAGGCGCGCCTCGGGACCGAGCCCCTCCCAGGCGATGCCCCACGCAGCGGCCGCCGCCTCGAGCCGCCGGGGATCGATCCCGCCGCCGTCGTCGGCGAGCTCCACGGCGATCCCGTCCGCGTCCCGTTCGAAGCGGAGGCGGATCGTCCCCTCGATCGGCTTGCCCCGCCGCAGCCGCTCGCCGGGCATCTCGATCCCGTGGTCGATCGCGTTGCGCACCAGGTGGAGGAGCGGCTCCGCCAGCCCCTCCGCCACCGCCACCGGCAGCTCGATCTCCGCCCCCTCGGCGACGAGGCGCACCTGGCGGCTCCACGCCTGGGCCACCGAAGCCACCACCTGCTCGGCGCGCGCGCAGAGATCGGCAGCGGTGACGTGGCCGAGCCGGTGGGCGCAGGCCTGGATCCTGGCGATCGCCGCGCCCAGCGGCGCCAGCTCGGTGCGCAGCGCGGGGGCGAGGGCGGCGAAGGCAGCGGCGAGCGCGCGCCCCTCGGCCTCCAGCGACCGCAGGGCGTCGAGGGCGACGCGGACCCGTTGCGGCGGCTCGGGCGGCGCCTCCACTGCGGGCGCGGCCCTGCGCCGCGGCACCGGCTCCACCCGGAGCACCAGCCCCGCGAGCCGTTCCGCCAGCTCGCCGGCGTCGAGGCGGGAGGCGACGAGGATCTCGAAGGAGATCTCCGCCTCGGTGCTGGCGGGGAGCGTGGCGATCTGCTCGCCCTCCTCCCCCACCCTGCGGTGGATCTCCTCCAGCCCGCCGTCGAAGCCGTCGAGGGAGAAGCCGGCGATCAACCGGTGGACGTGGCGCTCGAGGCGCACGTTCTCCCGCAGCCGCGCCAGCTCGTAGTCGGTGAGGGCGTCCCGGACGAAGGGCGGCAGATCGAGGAGCGACAGGCAGTCGGCGCCGCCCTCCACCGCCGCCTCCGCGCGCAGGGCGTGGAGCCTGTCGACGGTGCCGTCGTCCTCCGCCCCCTCGTCGTGGAGGAGCGCGGCGCAGCGATCGATCGCCTGCTGGAGCGCCGCGCGCAGCCCGGGGACGAGCTGGATCCCTCCGTGGCGCAGGTCGTCGAGCACGTCCTCGATGGCGTGGGCGAGGCGCACCGCCTCCACCGCGCCGAGCAGCCCGGCGAGCCCCTTGAGCGAATGGGCGGTGCGGAAGAGCTCGTTGACGGCGACCGCGTCGCCGTCGCCCGTGCGGAGGAGCGAGCGCGCCAGCTCCGCAGCCAGCTCGCTCGCTTCGGTGCGGATCTCGGTCCTGCGGGCGTCGCGCATCACGTGCCGCAGGCTACCACAGGCAGTGCGGCGGGACGGAAGCGGCCGATCAGGCGCCGAGCCGCACGCCCGGGACCGCCTCCGCCGCCACCGCCAGCGCCCGGTCGGCGCCGCGCACGTCCTTGTGGAGCAGGGTCACCTCGCGCAGCCCCGCCGCCCGCGCCGCCTCCACCAGTGGTCGCGCCAGCGCGCCGATGGCGAGGGGCTCGGTGGCGGGGAGCGCCAGCGCCACCCGCTCGCCCCCTGCCCGCGCCACCACCGCGAACGCCTCCTCCAGGTAGGCGCCGGGCGCCGCTTTGGCCAGCGCCGCCGCCTGCCCCACGCCGAAGAGGAAGATCCGCGCCGCGGGGATGGCGCCGCCGCTCACGGTGAGGAGCGGCGCGCCCCGGGCGCCGGTGAAGTGCTCCGCCTTGACCAGCCGGCTCAACGCGCCGCAGAGCCGCCAGTCGACCAGCCCGGGCAGGCCGCGCAGCGGCCGCTCCTCCTCGCCGGCGAAGGCGACGAGATCGCAGGGCGGAAGCCCGTCGAGCCCCTCCAGGGAGAGCTCCGCCGCGGCGATCTGCAGGCTCTGCTTCATCCCGGGCCCCCGAAGATCAGAGCTTGCCGTGGGCCCGCGCCAGCTTGTCGAGGATGCCGTTGACGAACGCCGGCGAATTCTCGCCGCCGAAGGTCCGGGCCACCTCGACCGCCTCGTTGATCACCACCCGCGCCGGCGTGTCGGTGTGGAGCAGCTCCCAGGCGCCGAGGCGGAGCACGTTGCGATCGACCCGCGCCATCCGCTCCATCCGCCAGTTCTCGCTCTGCTCCTGCACCGCCTCGTCCAGCTCGTCGCGGTGGGCGATCACCCCGCGCACCAGCCGCTCGGCGAAGTCGACGGCGCCCCTGGGCGTCTCCTCCTCCACCGAGGCCCAGAAGTGCTCGAGCCCCTGGTCGAGCTCCGCGGGCGAGGCGTTCTCCAGGGAGAAGAGCGCCTGCACCGCCCGCTGGCGTCCCACGTGTCGGATCGGCGCGGCCATCAGCCCTCCTGCCCCATGGCCTGGAAGAGCGAGGCCTGCTCGATGGCGGCGAGCGCCGCCTCCGCGCCCTTGTTGCCCGCCTTGGTGCCGGCGCGCTCGATCGCCTGCTCCACGTTGTCGGTGGTGAGCACGCCGAAGACCACGGCGCAGTCCGCCTGCATCGAAACCTGGCCGATCCCCTTGGCGCACTCGCCCGCCACGTACTCGAAGTGCGGCGTGCCGCCGCGGATCACCGCGCCCAGCGCGACGACCGCGTCGTACCTGCCCGAGAGCGCCACCCGCTTGACCAGCGGCGGCAGCTCGAAGGTGCCGGGGCAGCGGTAGACGTGGATCTGCGCTTCGTCGGCGCCGTGCCGGCGCAGCGTGTCCACCGCGCCCTCGAGGAGGCGCTCGGTGATGAACGCGTTGAACCGCGCGACGCAGATCGCCACGCGCATCCCGGTGGCGACCAGCTTCCCCTCGAACGTCCGCATCACTTCGTTCCCTTCGTCTTGCGCGTGGTGGCCCGGGCCACCTTCGCCGCCGCGCGGCGGGTGCCGGCGGTGCGGGATCCGCTACCACGCTTCGCGCCCGCGCGCTCGCGCTTCGCGTCGTCCACGTCGATTCCCACCAGCCCCACCACCTCGAGGCCGTAGCCCTCCAGGCCCACCAGCCGCTTGGGGGTGTTGGTGAGGAGCTTGAGCTTGCGCACACCCAGGTCGGCGAGGATCTGCGCGCCGAGGCCGTAGTCGCGGAAGGGGCCGGTGCTCTTGCGATCGTCTCCCTCGGCGGGCGGCGCCATCCGCGCGCACTTGAGCACGCTCGCCCCGCCCTTCCCCTGCTGCTGCAGGTAGACCAGCACGCCGCGCTCCGCCTCGGCGATCTGCTTCAGCGCCTGGCGGAGCTGCTTGCCGCAGGTGCAGGCGGAGGCGCCGAAGAGATCGCCCACGGTGCAGGCGCCGTGGACGCGGACCAGCACCGGGTCGAGGCCGCGCACGTCGCCGCGCACCAGCGCCACGTGGGTGCGGGGATCGTTGGGCACCTGGTAGGAGATGCCGCGGAACGCGCCGAGCCCCTCCAGCTCCACCGTCTCCTCGCTGCGCCGCTGCACCAGCCGCTCCCGCTCCAGGCGGTAGCGGATCAGGTCGGCGACCGAGCAGATCACCAGGCCGTGCTTCTCCGCGAAGCGCACCAGGTCGGGCATGCGGGCCATGGTGCCGTCGTCGTTCATGATCTCGCAGATCACGCCCGCGGGCTTGAGCCCCGCCAGGCGGGCGAGATCGACCGAGCCCTCGGTCTGCCCGGTGCGGGTGAGGACGCCGCCGGGGCGGGCGCGCAGGGGGAAGACGTGGCCGGGGCGGACCAGGTCCTCGGGGCGCGCGTCGTCGGCGACCGCGGTGAGGATGGTGTGCGCCCGGTCGTGGGCGGAGATGCCGGTGGTGACGCCGCGGGCCGCCTCGATGGAGACGGTGAAGCCCGTCTGGTAGGGCGACTCGTTGTTGGCCACCATCATCGGGAGCTGGAGGCGCTTGATCGCCTCCTCCTCGAGGGTGAGGCAGATGAGGCCGCGGGCCTCCTTCGCCATGAAGTTGATCGCCGCGGGCGTCACCTTCTCTGCGGCCATGCAGAGGTCGCCCTCGTTCTCCCGATCCTCGTCGTCGACCAGGATCACCATGCGGCCGGCGCGGATCTCGGCGATCGCGCGCTCCACCTTCTCCACGTAGGAGAGAACCTTCTTGCCTCGGGTGCTCAATTCGCCTCCAGCCGATCCAGCGGCGCTGGAACCGGGCGCGCCTCGCGCGCGTTGCATGCCGCACCGGTCGCTCTACGCGAAACCGTGCTCCTTGAGGAAGTCCTCGTCGATCCGCGCGCCCCCCGCGCCGCCGCGGCGGGCGAGCAGGCGGGCGACGTACTTGCCGATCACGTCCCCCTCGAGGTTGACCTGCGCCCCCACGCCCTTGCCCGCAAGGGCGGTGGAGGCCTGCGTCTCGGGGATCAACATCACGGAGAAGCGATTTCCTCGCACCTCGTTGACGGTGAGGGAGATCCCGTCGATCGCCACCGATCCCTTCTCGATGAGCCACGGCTCCACCGCGGGGGGCGCCTCGAACCACAGGGTGAGGAAGTCGCCCGCGGGCGCCTTCTCCACGATCCGCCCCACCCCGTCCACGTGGCCGAGGACGAGGTGGCCGCCGAGGCGATCGCCCAGCGCCAGGGCCCGCTCCAGGTTGATGCGGGTGCCCACCTTCCAGCTCCCCAGCGAGGTGCG
>Ga0180215_1001913_pt1 | contig 21911 bp, 32 predicted proteins | sample eDN3rd37CBELigBY_FD_128871 | JGI IMG/M metagenome (GOLD analysis project Ga0180215, IMG submission 128871) | Enriched backyard soil microbial communities from Emeryville, California, USA - eDNA 3rd pass 37_C BE-Lig BY (version 2) (version 2) | ecosystem: Environmental > Terrestrial > Soil >... | reverse complement strand
CCCTATTGCAGAATCGGAAACCAAATCCGCAGATACGCCCGTTCGGTCAGTACTGTTGTTAGCGTTTCGAACAGCGCTAGGTGCTCCGGTATCTGACGAATATATTACTACAGTAGGCGTGGTTCTTTTCCTTACTTTAAACGCAAGCTGTCCCGGATAGAGATTTCCTATGGTACTCGCGTTTATCGCTATGCGCGTCTGAAAACTCAATGATCCATTAGCAGTAGCGGTTTCAGGTCTAGTACCAATTGCATAACTTTTCTCATAATAGCGTTGGCATAGTGCCAATTCCTCGGCAAATGAACGGGGTTGATACAATAACGCTGCCTCACCTACATGCAGTTGTACTTGTGCAATGTCCAATACAAACGATGCATTATCCTTTCTAATTTCAACCCCGAGATAACTGTTTTGTCCAATTATTTTTCCGGAAATGGATTGTAGATAGAATGTGAGCTCATATTTTTTCCATCCAGTGATTATTTCAACTGACTGAATGGACGTATTGACTTCAACGCTACCTCCACTACCGAAGTTTTGCCGTAATCGGATGATATCTAACGTAAAAGCAGCTGCAGCTTTTGCCCAAAAACTTAGAGTTACAGTCTGCCCAGCAAACGTTCTGACATCCTCGATTTTTTGTACTATTGAATTAGATACACTCGGATTAGATTCTAAGCGCATAAAATAAGTTGGTTCATTTGGTACGACTCCTTGGCCCGAGGCAAATGTTTGACGTGTCACTGTTCCTCCTGCTTTATACCACCTATCAGCAGTAAAAACGTTAACTGCCGTAAAGCTTGTTCCGCGTTGCCACACGTCGAAGTTCCCGTTAATTATTGCGTTTGCATTTAAACCGTTCCTAGACTGCGCAATATCCGCCAACTGAGCATAAGTTGCAACCAAGTCCGACTGATTTGCTTTTAACTCTAGTCCTGCATTAACTTCTGCCTTAGTGGCGTAATCCTCAAGCCCATACTCGTCCTTTAGTCGAAACCCTCCAACATAGCCGCGCATATCGTTTATTGCGCTGATCATTGCGAAGCTGTCTGTCGTCACTGATGCGATAGGCAAGTAATCTACACCAGCTGCGCCGTCGGCGTGGTCCGTACCCCAATGCCAATCGCCCTCCTTGATGAAATCCAAGAAGTAGATCGAGTTTGGATATAATGTTCGGAAGCTGGATCCGTCACGGTACATAATATCGTCATTTAGGCTTACCACGACATCAACCGCATGAATTGTATCATTACGTACAACATCAGCAGCTACATTGCCACCTGAGACCACATAAGGCTTAAGGAAGTATCCTACATCCTCAAACCCTTTGATCTTGAGATAATCGCGATAGGTTGTTGCTGCAGAGGCCCCAGCTTGCTCGCTAACCCATCTTTTAAAGTCAACTTGATTCCAAATGCTCACCAGTCCACCTCCGGTATGATTTGATGGGCTTCCGGCACTGTATCTGCCCGCAAATAATCGTTAAGCATTGTGTCATATTTGACGGTATACTCAGCAGCGGCCGCGCCTGTTTCTATATCTTTCAAAACGCCGTATACAACCAGCATGTCATAGTCCATATCAAAACCCACTTCGGCATTTAAGTCATTAACCGTCAGCGGGACAAGTGTTTTATTAATCAAGACGGTTAGCCCGCCTGGCGCGTCCTCTTCTGGCGCTGGATACAGCCCTATCGCACCCGCCATGAAGTAGTAATATCTTGAGCCTGCCATTTGATTAAACTGCGCAAACGGCCATTTCACGCCGTTGACCAGCACATTCACAATGCTCCCATGTGGCAAAGCCCACGGGTAATTAGGTACGTCCGCCAATAAGTCCATCTGTACCGGCATAACCTCTTTACCGTACATTCGCAGCAGCCTATTTCTAACGCCGCTGATCTTCCTTATGATCGATTCCATAGATAAAAAGTTTGATGATTTCTCTTGTATTTCTTCCACTGCTTCAACGAGTAGCATGCTGCCCCTCCTCTCGAATTAAGAAAAGGGGCTGCGCGCCCCTCACCGATTAAATAATGTTTGCGTTGCTCAATACTTCATAGACGGCTTCCGGCACTTCGACATCTTTGCCGCGTTGGATTTGGAACGTGTAGCCGTTAATATTGACCGTCTCATACGGCCACTGCACCTTCTTGCCAGCCTTCTCGGCAGCCTCAAGCTTTTGCCGATCCTCTACAGAAAGGTAAAGCTTGACCTTGTGCTTCTTCTGCTTTTTTAGCTGTTGCCCGACCGACTTTGCACCTTTGTCCAGTGCCGCATCAGTAACCTTTGTAGGCTCCTGCGGCTGTTGTTCCTTCTGTTCTTGCTCCTTAGGCGCTTGGGATTGTTCACTCATTCTCGTTCCTCCTCAAATGTTAAAGAGCAGACCGTTATGGCCTGCTCTCTTTGATGGTTTTATTAGCCGCTGATACCGTGCTCAATGCGGAGTATTGCAAGCTGCTCCAAAATCTTAACGACAAAAGTAGCTTTCCAGCCACTTGTCGCACGCTGGTTAAGCGGATCGCTTGTGCCGCCGCTGCCGTGAGGCTTGATGATGTTCTTCACAGCGCCGCTGGATTCTACGTCACTCATGCCGTACGCATCTTTTCCGAAAATGAGAGTTCCCGCAACGTCAGCACCCGAAGCTCCGGCACCTGCGAAGATTTTTGCCAGAGATGTTTCTACGAAGCGTACGCCGTAGATCCGTCCAATCTCGCCATCGAACAGTTGTTCAGGCTTACCGTACTTAGCAGCTTCCTCCCATTTAGGATCGGACTGCAGGTCAAACGTACTGCCAGGCTCAACAATAGAAACATAGTTTCGGCCATCAATCGGCTTAACATTGTTTCGCTTGAGCGTACGTACCGCTTTGCGGATCTCCAAGACCGTCAACACATCCGTGGAGTCAATTGTCGAGCGAGACAGCTTGCCGTTAGCGTATTGCACTGTCGTGCCAGCTGCGAGAACATCGCGCGCGATTACGTCCAACGTCTGAGCAGCCTGCTCGCCAAGCAAATCAGCTGTCTCATCCAAGACAGGATCGATTGCGACCATATCCAGCAAATCGGAGATTTCGATAAAATCGCCGTACTGCGCCAGCGTCGCCTCGATCTCCGTAATTGTCAGGCTGTTTCCTGCAGGCGTTACGCCCTCAACCAGCGGCGTTGTGGCATGTGCCAATGGGCGAAATTGACGGAAATTAATCGATTTACCGCCATTCTTCGGGATTGGCCGCTTCTGCGCCCATTTCATGTGGAACAGCATTGGCAGCAAGCGCGCCAGTAGCTTTTTGTCGTAATACGTTTGAATCGTAGGCGATAGGCTCGCCTGAGTGGTTACTTGTGTTGTCATTACTCAATCACTCCTCATAGTGTTATTCGTTCCCCGCGCTGTACCCTCGCAGAGATTGCGGCAATATCCGCCATGCTCATATTGCTTGGGTCAAGTGAGGTATTTGCTCCCCGGTCATTGCCGGAGAGTACTTGCTTCTGATCGCGGCCAGTCACATTAGCCAGCACCTGTTGCTCGGCTTCCTGCTTAGCAGCCGCTATCCGCGCATCATAAGAAACAAGCTTGTATGCGTCCTCCAGCGGCAGCCTGCGATCCGTCGCTAGCTTCCAAACGGCATCCTCATGCTCTTTGAAGTCCGGGTATGTTGTCTGGAGACGATCATAATCCGCTTTGATTTGCCGCTCTAAATCGGCCTGCTGCAGTCGTGCCAGTTCTTGCTTGGTTTGAGCCAATTCAGTGTTAACCGGATCGAAGAACTGCTTGTAAGTCTCTGGATCAATCTGCATGCGCTGCGCCGCTTCTGCAGCTTGTCTCTCACGTAATTGCGCATCTACTGCAGCGAAGTAATCATCAACGGATGCGAAGCCGGCAGCTTTTGCGATGCGCTCTACCTCTGTCGCATGTTTGATATGCGGCTGATACTGCTGTTCAAGCTTCTCGCGCTCCTCTTTCAAGCGAGCTGCGAATGATGCCTGCTGTGTTACATCAGCCGTTTCTGTACTCGAAGCCGCTGCCGAGGCGTTCCCGTCAGCCGGTGAACCTTCACCTGTCACAACGCTAGACTGCTCCGAGCCTGCCGCTCCTTCACTTCCGGATGCAGCACCAATATCCCCATCTGCATTTAGCAGGGGGCTCCAGTTAAATTCAAACATATTCATATCCTCCTTGGTGGTCGGCGCAACTCCACCCTCAACGCCGAAAATTTAAAAGGCCCTACGCTGCTCTGCGAAGGGCCTAATTACGAATATAATCGCTTCCCATCTGCTAATGGACGGTTAGTGGTCGGGTTAGCGCCCATCGTTGAGAGGGGTTTTCCCGTGCGTGTTATTAACCACATTCTGCGCAACCGGCGATATTAATATTATACAATAAATCCAATGTTTCTGTTATTCTACTACTTGCCAATCCTCTGCTAACATGTCGGTCTGTGAAGCAAGCCACGGTACGCGGCTCTTAGGAGCAGCAGGATTATCCGTTTGAAGCCCGGTAGTATCGATATAAATATACGGATGTGTCATCTTGCTAAACTCATCCGGTCGCTGTAGTTGAATGAAAATACCTTTGCCATTCCAGCCAGCTCGCCCAACTTTCTTACCGTTTTTCAAGACTTCAATCGCTTTTCCAAAATTCATCCCAATCATCCTCTCTTTTATTTTCGCTCTATATGAGCGGTTACTGCTTTACACTTAATGCACCATACATGCTTTATATGGCCAGCAGACTTTTGACAGCTTACCTTCCGGAAGAACGGATATTCATTGCCGCAATTGCTGCAAACGACTATAGCCTTCGCAATCGCATGGCGCCCCATATCACTGGTTAAGCAGCTGCATCAATGTCTGCAGGATCTGCTCTTCGGCCATTCCCTGTTCACGTAACAGATCAATCTCTTGTTGAAGCTGTGGTGGTGCTTGCGCGTAAATCTCGTCAACCGTCGGTAAATCCGGAGTGACACCCGTCGTCGCGTTAGGATCAGCAGGCGCGCCAGTTGGCGGCGGTTGGCTCTCCATTTCGCGTAGCCTTGCGACAATTCGATCTTTGTTAGGCAGCCCCTCTTGCATATCCACGTACTCGCTGCCGAGAAGCAGCCCTTTGTTAAACAAATCATCAGCCAGCTGTGTGATATATGCCCGGCTCATAGGTGTAGATGGTCCCGCGCTCACCTTAACATCGAAGTCAACATCCGCGTACTGCAAAGCATCGAATTGGATAAACTCTACGCCGCCCTCCTCGCCTGTAATCCGTATATAGCGAGTCTCGGTATAAAACTGTTTGACCAGCTCGATCATCTGCTTGTACACCTCTTTAAGCGAGCTGTACAGATTGCGAGCAATGCCTTTGATCGGAATGCTGCCCTGCTCTTGTAGGAGTTGGATAGCTGATGCCGCGGTTACTCCCGAAGGCGTTTCGCCGGTCAAGGCATCGTATACGCCGCCGATCTTCTCGATGTACCCGGTCAACATGTCAGTCAGCCTGTATACATCGCCCTGGAACGACGGCGGCTGCAGCCAATGAACTGCCTTGCTCGGATCATCAAGCGCTGTCTCCCAAACCATTCCGGGCTTGGATATCCATTGATTTTTGTTAATGCCCGACTTTTTGTTAAGCAGCGCAATCGGGTTAGCCGTCAGCAGCGCGGAACTCGTCGGCATTTCAATGAGCTTATTCAAAAGCTTCTGATTCTCAAACAAGTTGCGCGGCTCGCCTATTCCGATAACCGACTTGCGGCGCTTTTTCGAAACAAACGGTATGAATGGATACCGGCCATGCTCGTACACGTTATCAATACGCTTGAGAATCTTCTGCCCAGCTGCATACACAACATTAAGCTTGCCGTTCTTCCGTTCCCAGCGGGCATACAGCATGACGCGATCCTTTGCCTGCTCTTGCCCCGGACGATCATAAATCTCCGTCTCAAAGCTCTGCACGCTGTCAGGTGTGACAGCGACGCCGAACATTTCCTTCACCCACTGCACCGTTTTAGGTACTGCGTATATTACCCAGCGAGCATCCTCGATACAAGTCGCCTGCGGATCGTAGTAAATATTCGCCGGATCCACCGATTCGACAACGACATCACCCTTCCAAATGTTCTTTCGCGCTGCCGATCCACCTGACAGATTGTTATCCCAGTACACGTAAAACCATGCCACATCGAGCAGCAGGCCTGTCTGCACGACCTCATCAACAACACTATCGAGGTCTACCCTATCCGCTATGACATCGGTCACCTGCGTAAATACATGAGCTGCCTCTTCATCTCCTGCAGCCACTGGAAGTATGATGCCTGTCGGCCTGTTATTGGTGAGCTGCGGCTTCTTCTGATCAACGACATAGCTGATATAGTTTACAACCGGTCGGGGCTTCCAACTCGCTCGTTGAGCTGACCACTGATCGGCAAGGTAATAGTCATCAAACTCCCGCCAATCCGCATGAAACTGGCTCATCGCCGATTGCGATGTTCGAAACTCATCGACGATTTTGCGAAACTCTTCTTGTTCTCCCAGACTCCTCACCTCCTAGTAGTCATGCCAATCAGCATGGCCGTCGTTATCGTTATCGTCTCGCAGTGCATGCGGTAAATGATCTTGATTAAGCTGCTGCACGCCGCTCATAGCGTTTTGCTCTGCTGGCAATCCATCCATCACGACATCCGGCCTGCTCATGATGTAATATTTCAAGTCGTCCATCGCGTGATCATTCTTCTTGATCGGCCTATCACCTTCAGGCTTCCAGCGATATGACTTGATCTCTTTGATCATCTGCACGCAGTTGCGGAAAATAAAAAGCTTCGGCTTCCCTCTTGGCCATACATCGACCTGTGGGTTATCCCGAAGCTTTAGATACTGTTTAACGCGCTGGATGCCTGTCCAAACGTCCTTCTCGACGCCTGTATCAGCTAGCACGTTATGCTCATAAAACAATTCCGTTACAGTCCTCTCAGCTGCGAGAGTCCGTTGATTAGCTGCGCTATCAATCAGCGCCTCCAGCATCCCGTTGCGTTTCGGCCAGTTCAGCTGGTTAGCCAAATTGTGCAATTGCTCTGCATGCCATTCTACCGACTCACCCGCCCTGTAGTGCTCTTCGATCACGTAAACATTATGATATGGATCGACCGCATAGAAGTGAGCAGATAGTGGAGCATCAAGCCCGGGATCGATGCTGATATTGTCATACCAACTGGTAGGAACAGCAAACGGATCGATTACATGTATGTCCTCGTTAAACTCCTTGTACACAAGTCCGGACATCGCCACGAATTTACCGTACTGGCGTGCTTCCCGTTCTTCCTCGGTCATTGTCGCTTCCAACGCTGCGATCTCATCTGGGTGTAAGTGCGGGTTATCTGCCCACTGCATTAACCAGTATTTAATCTGTGGATCTTGTCGCTCGTTAAGGTAAATTAGATCATGGATGAAAGTTAACCCTTTAAGCGGCGTCATGGTGCCCCAGGCATCTCCACGAGTATCGATGATACGCATCATTGCTTCTTTGTAAATATCCTCGGGCGGTTCTTCGTCAAACCAAATCCATTCGAGCGACGTACCTTGAAACTTTTCTCGGCCTTGATCGCATGACTTGAATCCAATGACTGAACCATTTTTCAGCTCAATAAAGTCAATAATACCAACCTCTAAGCTATCCTTACGCCCTTGACGCATTACGACGTCTTTAATCTGATCCTTGGGCAGCCATCGTAATATTTCCTTCTGTGCTACATCACGCTGCACCTCATTTGTCAGACTGACAACCCAGCCTTTATTTGGCACACGTATACGCTTGTACGGATGCGTCCCAGTAGCATACCAAACAGCCTCCGCACCGCCTGAAACGGTCTTTCCTGTTCGGTTACCTCCAAACATCCAACGATTCCGTTTAGTTGAACGGTGGAAGTCCTGCTGCTTCGTATGTGGATGGTAATATTTGATTCCGTTATCCTTTATTCGGCGCTGTAACTCTTGCCTGTAATCCATTAATTGCTGCAACCTCTGCTGCAATACGCTCGCGGAGCTCATCGTCACTCAACTCCTCTAACGCAACTTGATGTTGTAGCTTACCGCTGTGCTCGAGTTCTTGCTTATCTCGCCATACGGCAGGTTTGCGGTTCTTAAGCCAGAATATCTGTGCTGTCACATCGGGTGAAACTTCTTTTGTTTTTTCCTCGACCAGCATCGTTTTGTATCTAGAAACACCTAGCTCAACGGCACGCAATTCGAGGGTAGTCGCTTCTGGATGTTCTAATTTGTATTTGTTAACAACAATTCTTTGATGTAATTCGTATTCCTCGTCGGACATTTCAGCTTGAACATACTTTTTTTCCGTATATTCGTATCCTACAGCTCTTTTAAAAAGAGCATTTTCAACTTCTACGTCGGCAACCTCTTTGCCCTTTTTTAAGGCTTCCGATAATTCCGAATGCTTCGTTTTATAGACGTTAAAAGTGGAATAAGCTATGCCGAGTTTCTTGGCAATATCCTCATCGATAATACCGTCCCTAGCCCAAGCCTCTACAAGCAGGAGCTTAGGCTCAACGTGTGAATGGTACTTTGTCTTGCGTTCTCCTGCCATCTCTCTCTCACCTCGCTCCCGGCTTCATCATTTCAATTTCTCTTGCCCATTCTTCTTCATCCGTCATATTAACCGGCGTGCTAGGCTCCGGCGGCGGTGCTATATGCCCTTTGTATTCCACTAGATCGCGGCTCATAAGACGATCCAACATATCGCGACGCTCAATGCTACGATCCCGTACAAATAAAAAAATCACTGCCAAGTTTACCAGCAGAGATACTATTAACGGCCAATTCATAATCTATTCCTCCTAAACAGAAAAGCCGCCCATAGGTTGGACGACTGGAAAATAATTTTAATTAAATAGTTGACGTACGTAAATAACTATTGTATGATTATGGTGAAAGGAGGTGAACAAGATGAGAAAAACAAGAACAGAAGAACGCCGTGACGAAAGAGTCGCAAAGATCGTGCTAAGGGCTGCCACCGTAAGCTTGATCCACTCAATCATCACACTCATCACTCCGCTGATTAAATAATAATCAGCAAGCTGGAAAGGGGAGCCGCACAACGCGGCTTCTCTCCCAGCAAAGTGAAATCTAATGACGTTCTTCTCTTCTTGATTATACCACGAAGGAGCTGATACCGTGAAGTTAGAATCCATGATTAAAGCAACCATGATTATCAGCATTTTCACAATCGTCATCAGCCTAACGGCTTTTGTCATTACACTGTTAAAGGGTTGATTTTATGTTTAATTTTGAATCAAAAGAAGAACTCGCCTCATGGATTGCCAACGAAGTTGTCAGCACAGCTGAAGCTATGGAGATCTTGGGCTGCACGCGCCAAAACCTGCATAAGTTTGTTACCACCGGCAAGCTTGTACCGATCAAAGAAACAAATCGGGAACGTTTATTTTGGCGCTCCGATGTCCTGACGAGGCTTGAAGAATCAAAACGCTATAACCGTACTGACAAAAAAGGTTAGTAATTGCCCGGAGATCATCCGGGCTTTTTTCATGAAAAAAGCCACTCGTTCAGAGTGACTAAGATAGCCAGTTATAAATATCATCAAAATTCGTGAACAGGATATACAGCCCTATTAACCCAAAAAGCCCAATAAGAAATCCAATCGTTCTTCTCTTGGCCCTTAACATTATGCCAACTACGCCGCCAAGAATACTAGGCACTAAGAGAAATAGTCCTATTATCTTAGCTAAAGCCCACGCCATGTTATCAAGCGACGATGTATCTACGCCCTCAAATATATTCAACACCATACCTCCTTGATACTTCATACTTCGACATAAGGAAAGGATTTCCTGTGTAAATGTCGAAAGTATTAGGTAGAATGGAGGATGTTATGTTACTCAAAGAATTTAAAAAAATTGAAAAAGATCTTAAACATAATAAAAAACGAAACTTAGATATACTTAAACAACAGCAAAACGCTGTATTCCGATTAAAAAGAGAATACGGCTCAAGTGAACTTCAATTAGTGAAAGTTTTTTATGAAGGTAAATTAACTGGCGACTCATATTACTCTAACTCGCTGGGTATTATGGCTATTATGTGTTCTCTGATTAGCCTTCTAATCAGCATTGGTGATTTAAAGCAAATAGATATGGTGGGATCCGGATTTCTTAATATATTATTAAGCTTATTTTTTGTTATAATATTTTTAGTTTTGCTATTAATTGTGCTAGAAAATTTCAAACGTACTAGAAAACAAGCTGTCTATACATTAATTATCCAACTGATTAATAAAGCCTTGAATAAATAAAGCCTTGTAGTCGTAAACAACGAAAGCCGTCCTAATTCTAGACGGCTTTCGTTTATTCACATCTCTCAACACTATTAGAATAACATGATTTAGAAGCCTAAAAGTGCAATTATAGTGCAGACTTTTTTATCTCCATCCAGCCCTTAGCGCAACGGCTTGAATAATCTCGTCTCGCCAATTGAGCGCCGTCCTACGGCTTACGTGCAGTTTATCCGCTATTCCGTCCCAGGTTAATGTCTGCGGCCTTGTCCAATATCGTAACTCTATCATTCTGCGCTTGTCGTTTGGCAGACGATTGATGACCGATTCTATTGCATCCGTGATATTCTGCAACTGCTCCAGCTTCTTGTGGCTGGTCAGTAGGACGGCCGTTCTTCCTGTCGGATCGCTTGGCATACTGCTGCGACCGCCGCCAACATTCTCGTCATCATTTCCCTTACCGTGCAAAATTTCGTTTTTCAGCCGGACGATTTCCCGCTGTGTATCGTGATAGGCAAATAGCTCGCTCTCAACGTGCTGAAATGTACCTCGCTTAAGTTTAATTTGTGCTATCATCGACTTCCTCTCCTCTCAAAGTCCATCCTCTCTGTCTCGTCGAGAGTGATTTCATTCATGCCGTCCCATTTCTCGCGGATCTCCTTGGCTTTATCGTGCAGCAGCTTTTGGTAACGAGGAGGCAATACAACCTCGGCGGCTTCGCTATAATGTCTCACGGCTGCGCCGTATGCTTTTCCATGAAGGAAATTCATAAAACTCCAAAAGCGCTCGGTCGTCAGCGTCTTTACCCACTGGAAGCCTCTTCGCTTCTCCGCCGGTGTCATTCCGTCGTCACCTCTACAATCCTTATTTCTACGCGCGGTCTTGCGCTGTACCGCTTTCTTGTCCACTCGTCCGTTACCTGGCTATCGTCTTTCCATATAACGCCCTTCAATGCGTCTTTTACGCCCTTGATGTAGTTGTCCGTATCCGGTTTTGTTATCGGGCGTAATTCACCTTTTTCTGCTCTCTCGGCTTTCTTGCGGCTGCCGCTGATTGACTTAGGCATTGGGCGATAGACAGTTACCTCCAACTCTATGGCGCCCTCTATCAATACTTTTGGAGCATACTGTGCAGCTGCCAGCTTGACGTAATCCTTCCAATCTCTCGATTTCTGCGGATCGTAAGCCCACGCCCTGCCGTTTACTGTCGTAAGCCGTGCTCTCCCTTGCGCCACTGGCTCGCCGTAAACCGTGAAGCTAATCATTTGCATGCACCGCCCCAATAATCTCGATGGCCCGCGGCCCGATCCGTTTAATGTAGCCCTTTTTTTCTAATCCATCGACATATCCTTGCGCTGTGGAGCTAGATTGTACTTTTAACGCTGCCGCAATATCCCGCACCGATGGCGCATACCCGTTTTGATCGATGAAGGCTATGAGATAATTCAGCGTTTCTTTTTGGCGCTTTGGGAGTTTCGGTAGCCCTGTTGTTAAAGGCTTCTCTACTCTCCGGCGATAAGCGGCCAGTGCTTCACGCATGAAGCTGATGCTCATTGCTGTGTCGCTGTCCAAAGCTTCGTTTGCTTTAGCGATCAACTGGTTGTCATTCATTAGGTCGTTCCTCCAACCACCTCGAAGTGCCAAAAACCCTGCTGCCCCTTCGCCGGGATCGGCTCGATTTGCTTAACATTTTCCAATTCCCATGCGTGGCGGCCTTCTTCGTACCAACCGAATGCTCTTTCATTTCTGTTGATATAAACTACATTTTCAAAATTGTATTTATTATCAGGGCATCTTACAATATGCGTTCCGTTATCTATTGTGTTGTATATACGATAGCTTCCTGTTAACTCGGCAATTGCTATAACCACCCCTGTTGGCAGGTTGTCCGCCGTATAGCCGTGTTTAGCTAATGTTGATTTAATCGGATCCCGCTCACAGGCTTCTCGGTCGATTTCCTTACCTGCATGTATTGCGAGCTCGCCGCGGATATGTGTACGGCGCCCGCGTGTTTCTAACCGTTTTTCTCCTAACGCGATCAGCGTAGCCCATGGCTGCCTTATTGTTAATGCTCGCATGACGATACCTCCAGTAGCTCAGGATTGTCGTGGATGTTGCCGATTACTTCAAATTCTTCAATGCACTCGATCGGTTGACTGATTCCATCGGATATGCCTCGTTTTTCTTTGTTAGCAAGCCGCTTCGTCATATAAAACGATGCCTCTTCGTCAATCCACTCTATTACACCGTGGTAATTGTATTTGCCATCATCCTGGAATGGATAGTTTCCCGAAGTGAGTATATCCCCCTCATAAATCTCCTTGCCGTTCTTGACCTTTAGGCCTGTGTATTGACCGATTGTTTCGGGATCGACCTTGTCCCAAAATTCGGTGTTAAAATATTCGTCATAAAAATCAACAATATCGCCCACAATTACGTCATTTCCGATCAAGTACCCGTATACCCACTCACCGTTATCAATTCGCTTTCCCCTGAACTGAATCTCTTTCATGCCCTTCCCTCCTCATGTTTAACCGCGCAACGCAGCAACTTGCTCTTAGAATTGGCTTTATTAATTTGCGTGTTTTTGCGTGATTTTTTCGTTGACATTTGAAACGAAATGTGTATAAGTCATTTCAAATACCACGTTATACTGATATTGTCAATACAAAATGTCACCGTGTAAGTTGATCTTTCTTATGTCTAAATGAAAGCATATGATTAATTCAAGAGAGTGATCGGCCGGCACTCCACTATGGAAAGGATGGTGAGAATCGTTGAGAAAAAAAGGTAAGCTGTCATTATTCATTTATGTTTTTGCAGTAGTAAAAATCAATCTTAAAGTTGAAATTAATTAATCATTCTGCAAGGGTAGGATCTTCGCAAATTCTGCCCTTGCTTTCAACACTCATCCTCGTAACTCGATATTCAGGCTTGTCCGTCAGTCGTTTTTGAATGGCTCGACATTTACAATTCGGAAAAAGCTTGGAGCGTACCCGAACTCCTGCATCCACTCATTGACTGCCTTTGTCAGCCGTTCGGACAATATCTTTTCGTGTTCCGGCTTAACTTGCCGCAAATAATCTTCCGCTGGTTCCCCACATTCGTCATAAACGCTTTCTCCGATGTCATCCAGCACCCGCTCGGCATCGACCGATACGGCCGTTGGATACGGCTCAATCTGCCCAACATAAAGCGTATCGTAATCTTCCGGCAAGAAATAAGATTTCCCTTCGGCAATGGCTTCCTCTTTCGTATCGTGGTATGATCCCGTACCCCAAATTCCATCGTCAGTGTGGTTAAACATCCATTGTTCCGCTTTCATTTCAGATCCTCCCATGTATTTGATTATTCAAAACGGTGTTCATCCTTCGATATGGCTCAAATCATGCTCTACAGTAGTGAAATCTTCCCAGGCTTTTACTTCTGCTTCCTGAGCATCCTTGATGATTTTTTGATAGGCCGCCTTATCTTCATCTGTACCCTTAATCAATTCACAGTCCATGAAGTTCTCAAAATCGTTACCGAACAAGTGATAGATGCTGTCCGGCTCGTTGGCCCCTTCTTCCATCATTCCTGGGCATTCCGTATCGGAACAATAAAGACCATTGTCTTCTTCAAAGTATTGCGGAGTCATCATGACGACTTTTCCGATCAGATGTTTACTGTGATGTTCTTTGCACCACTTTTTTCCGAATTTAACGCTATCACCGCGCTCAAACTGTATCTTAGGCTTCACGTCTAATACCTCCATGTATTTGATTATTCAGCCTGTGTTCATTCCTCATGAGCGACAACAACAGGCAAAGAAGACTCATCCTTCACATGCTTATCAATCCAGTCTTGGTACGAAATCAAAACCCCTTCGTCCGAATCTTTGCAGAAAGTACATGATCCGTTATCACAACAGTAAATTCCCTGATCGGTAATCTGCATGCTGGTTAATCGCCTGACAGTGATAACAATTTCCTCTGTCTCTCCTTCTTCCATTTCATCAACATAGCAGCTATCCATGCTGTTCGTTTCCTCCATGTAAAGCCCAAAAGCTTGGTCTGCGTTCTTAGCAGCGATGGTATACCCGTTAATTTCATATAACTTTGCCTGCACTTTAATCCCTCCTATGTTCTTCCGTATTCAGCAATGTTCATCAGAACAGAGTCATTTGCAAAGACTCTATCTCTTGTAATCGCTGCTTTTCTTCAGCTTGTTTCCGTCTTAATTCCCGTCTGCTAAATTGACTGAATGGCTGCTCTCTCCATACACCGGATACAATCCAGTCTCGTAATGGTCTAACGTGAAAGGACTGTGGCTTCCCGGATCCATCCATACCAATCTTTCCGTTTAGGTCCCGAAATACCATAGGGTAAGGGTCACATCCAAGTTCGCGCAAGCATTCCACTCTTGCGAGGTCCTCTTCTTCTGTCGTGTTAAACCCTATTAGCATATAAAAGGTCAGGTGCTTCGGTGGTATGCCTGCTTCTTGTAGCATCCGTACTTTCTCAGGAACAACCTTGAGCATGTCATACGACATTGGCTGTCCAGTAATCGGGTCTCTTTTCCGTTTAATCATCAAGTCGAATGCGAAGAATAATTCGCGGCGCTTGGTGTCGAAACTACGATAATTTACACTCGCTAATGCCTGTGCTATTTCCGGCGTGATCAACGTTATGTCGTTCGCCTGGTCCCAATGGATTGAAAGACCGCGCTCCCGAATCTCTGTTATATCCTCCATAAACGACTCATGCGCCAAACTATTGTTATTCATAAGGACTACATGTTTGCTGCGAGGATTAATAAGCTTGCTGATTGGAGTGTCTTTGTATTCCTTGAGACCTTCTTTCTTTGGAACCACGCAAAATGAGCATCCTACATGGCAGCCGCGAGTTGTAAATCCAATGCCGTAATCTATGTCATACATTTCGTAGGTCCACTTTGGATCGTCGAACGCCTCGATCTCGGGCGGCAATTGGGTAATCTTGTACGGTTTCCTGCTGTAATCATCCCAACCAGTGCCGCCAATCCATATTTCCTTCGCCTGCTGCTCGTAAAGGTGCATCTGTCTCATGATCGCTGGCCTTGTATTCGTAAAGATGACAGAGATATATAATCTATCAACTTTCTCGCCTTTCCATGGATAAACTACCTCATCGCCGGCTACTTTGTGATACCCGTAGATTTTTCCGCAGGCAATATTGGGATATTTTCGTTTTACGCCGCGATTATCAGTCTTCATTTGGCTGTCGATATCAAGTATCCCTACCCGCAATGATTTTCACCTCACAGATGGAAGCCGCCAACGGCCTCGTCAATAATGTCCTGGTTGATGCCAATGTACCGCATCGTTATGCTTGGCGCCGAGTGGTTGAATATCTCTTGCAGCAACGCCACATCCTTGTACCTCTTGTAGAAGTGGTAACCAAACGTCTTCCGCAGTGTATGTGTCCCGATCTCAGTCAAACCAACCTCTGCGGCCGCTTTGTTCAATATCCTGTAAGCCTGTACCCTGCCGATATTCTGTTTCGTGCGATAACTCTTAAATAATGGATCGCTGTCACGCATGCCTTTGGTATAGGTGTTGATTATTTCACGAAGTTCAGAATTGATGGGGAATTTCTTCCGTTTCTTAGTTTTCCCCTCGATAATTCGAATGTGTGATTTATTCCGTACATCCTTCACATGGAGCTTGAGCAAATCACCGATCCGCAACCCTACGTTGATGCCCATGACCAGGAGGAACCAATCCCTATCCGAATATCCCTTCAATACCGTTTTCATCTGCTCCAACTTCTCTACACTTCTGATCGGCTGCACAACCTCTATGGTTCTTCACACTCCTTTTCTTAGGTACACCTGATATTCATTGAATTACTTCGCTATCTTCGAATTTCTTCGAGAATACCTAGCCGCCGCCAGCTCCGTTTGTAATTGGCTAGCGTCCCTGGCTTAATGCTGTACTTAAAGGCGATGTCCTTATCCATCATGCCTTTGGCGCTGAGCTCTTTATATTTCTCGACGGTTATGGCCGCACTGTTTTCCATCCTCTTCTTAATCGCCTTGGCTACCCGAGCCTTTGTTACTTCGTCGACGCCCTTTTTCTCCCTGACGTATGGAATAATCTGATCAGGCCGCCCTAACTGCATGCCGGGCACATAGCCAGCTATCTGCTCAGGGCTTAAACGCCATACCTTTACCGGCCCTATCATTTCATCATCACCTTCCGTAAATTTTTACTCAGGACGCCCACCGTCCAGCTTGGCAGCGAGCTTGCGCAGTTCTTCTAACTCGTCTGCTGATACTGGCTGCGCGTTGGCATTTGATACGATGGCTATGTCAGGCTTCCCGCCTGGGCGGGTACTGTTCGTTTTCTTAGGCGCCGGCTTTTCCACCTTCCAAGGCTCGTCCACTCCCTCGGCCCTGTAGCGTTTCAAAATAGCATCAACATAGCCTAGATTTCTTTTACCAGCCACAACAGCGGCTTTCATCGCCTCGCATACCCATCGTTCGCCGTAATCGTCTACGAGGTCGCCTAGGCGGTCCGCTATTATGGAACTAATCGTCCCAAATCCCTCTGATTCAAAAAGTTTGAAAGGGTTGAGCGGCTGCTCGCTACCAGTAGTAGTAGATGTATTAGGTTCTGTATGGTTAGGTATGGTCTGGTTAGGTACGGTAGCCCCGTGACCGCCACTATTGTCCTCGACTTGTCCGCGTGACGGGCGTGTGACAGGCGTGTGACCGTTTGCTTTATTAGAAGAAACAGAACGTGACTTCCGTTTCCTCTCCCTGTTCTTCTCGCGCTGTTCCACTAATCGGCCAGCGTAATCAAACCAATCATGTAAAAATAATCCGTCTCCACTATCAATAAATTCTGATTCTAAGAGTGCGTTCAGAAGAACTTCTGCTGATTCACTGGGCCATTCCATTGCATCCGCAATGTCTTCAGCTTCAAAGACTGATAAATCCCCATCTTGGGCATAATCCAGCGCCCACCACCAAAGCATATGCAAATGTCCAATTGCCGCGGGGACACTGATACCAAGCCTTCTGCTCAATTTTTTAGTTTTAGGATGCCGGGCAAGCTCTTGATGACTCTCTATCCATGCCATACATCGGCCCTCCTTCCCTATCGATCATCACGCAGCCAAACTATGCGCCGCTCGTAATTAAATTTGACTGGTGTAAATCCGGGGTAGGCCAACGCAAAGTAGCGCGTGACCTCCCGTTTAAACTCTTCCAAATCATCGCCGGCTAATGCCCAAATCCGCTCGCTGACTCCTGACTGCATGAGTGGTTTGTCATTAAGCATGGCCTAGAAAGGAAGATCGTCTTCCGATATATCAATTGGGTGACTGTCGTCCTGGAACGGATCGCGGCTGCCGTTATCATTGCTTGGTGTACTGCCGGCGCGCTCGCCGTCATTGGTACGATTTGATTCTAGGAAGCGCACGTTATCAGCGATGACCTCGGTAACATAAACGCGCTTACCTTCGTTGTTCTCGTAGTTCCGTACTTGTATGCGTCCTTCAACGGCGCACAAGCGGCCCTTCCGCAAGAAATTTGCGCATGTCTCGGCAAGCTGCCGCCACGTCACCACTGGGATAAAATCTGCCTCTTTCTCGCCGCCCTCTTTGGTAAAAGGACGGTCAACAGCTAACGTAAATTGTCCAACCGCGACGCCTTGAGTCGTATAGCGCAGATCTGGATCGCGTGTGAGGCGGCCAATCAAAATCACTCTATTAAGCAAGCTACTCCCTCCTTCGTAGGTATTCTGTCGTTCCTATATCGCGTACTCGCCGCTTAAATCGGATTCCTTCCGGCGTTCCGTCTAACCAACGATGACAAGCCACACAAGCGTGTAGGAGGTCATCTACAGTCGTTCTTCGCTCTATCAGCCGTCTGCCTATCATATGAGCTCTTTCGAGGGCAGGAGCGCCCTTACAGCGCCCCCTAACCTCGCAGGTACCCTTTGATCTAGCTTTTAGCTGCTTGTCTACCTTGGCGCTAATATCACCCATTTGACGCTGCGTCGGCTTTACTCGCTGCCATTTGCCCGGCTTCGGCGCCGGGTTGAAGTCACCTACTGGCATCAGTAGACCGCCAGTTCAGCAAAGTGCTTGATACGCTGGATTTTCTTCGTACCGCGGCAGTAATCGCATTTCTCGCAGCGCGTAGGCTGCTCTCGGCCGCTCTTAACTGCCTTCACACGCTCGATATTGTTCCGTATGGTCTGCAATCCGGCTTCTATAGCGTCATAGTCGAAATAAAGGATTTCATGGTCTGGTGGGTCTTGCTTGGTTACGATGACCATATGCGGGATAAGCCAGTTCTCCCGGCCCGTTGCGCGCCGCTCGATATCTGCGTACACGGCCATTTGCAAGTTATAGCCATAATGGTCGATGAAGTTTTCGTATGCTTGTGCATCCTTGTTCCACCATTTTCCATCTATCTCTTTCATGCATTTCAAGTCCGCGAAAATACCGGTCGTCCCAATGTTGGGCTGATAACTATCGAGCATGACTTTCCATGGTATGCCGAACAGTTCCGCCGACAAAATAACTTCTTTCTGCCCTGCCAGCGCCTTCATTACGATAGGGTCAGACTCCAATGTCTCGATCATGGTGTTGCAATGCTGGAAATTTGATTTTAGCTGCCCTGCCGTCGGGCCGCGGCTGCTGTATAGATCGGGATTATTAGCCTTAAAATCAGCAAGCGTTCCCTCGTTCCATGCATGAACGTAATGCCCTTCCATAAAGGCTTCTTTCTTAGGCCGTTCATATTCTCCAGCCAGCTCAGCCATCGCCCGGGCTTCACAGCCCTCATAAGAGGGAAGAAAGCCTTTGAACTGGCTGACGGACATATAGTGACGGTTTGCTTCTAGGGAAAAGTAATTCTCCTTAGTCAGTTTCATCGATATCCTCCTCATTAAGTGGAGAGTCCGCCTCTGACTTTGGTTTCGGTACATCGAAATAATCCTCACGCTTTGCCATATTGTCACGTAGTGACTTATAAACGCTGCGGAGCCGTACAAAATCATTATCAGTAAACGCCTCTACAGCACATCCAATTAGCTTTTCAATCATTTCCTTGCTTACTTGGAACTCTTCACGGAAAGCTGTAATCATCTTTCTAATACGGTCCTCTAACGGCTCTTTATATCCGTTCTTAAGCGTCTGCTTGCACTTTTCGACGGCAGCATCTACGACGTCACCCGGAATCACTGCCAAGATGCAAGAGCGAACGCGGCGGGCGCCCTGATTCGCTGTCATTTCATAGATGTCTCGTGGATCGTCAAGTGCATTGATCTGCCCGCGCGCCTTCCGCTCATGCTTAACAGTGAAAATTTTTGTTTGCCGGGTGTTCGTTTCAAGATCCCAAGCATAAGCCATCATGCTGGACATCCCGGTTCGCTGCTCCAATTCAACAACACCAAAATCAATATTTCCCCATGCTTGAGCGATGGCCTCAGCGAGCCGGATAGACGGGCCAGAAACCTTCTGGCCGCCTTTCGGGTATTCATAAAGGGCGCTCTCAGCAAGCGAAACCCTTTCGCATGACTGCATGATGCGATCATAAGCAGCGTATTCGTCGCGCGGGAACTTTTTAGCCATGATCACAGCTGCCTGCACTTCCTGTACTTGACGCGATACCAAAGCCTCTGATGTTACGCTTTTTTCCTGCTCCCGGCGCTGCATCATATTTTCGTAAGTAACTAGTCCGTCCATTGTTTAGCCCTCCATGATCTCAATATTCAAATCCTGACCTTCTACCGTCTCGAGTACAAAATATTGATATTCATCCGACTTGGCCGCCTCGATGATCTCCTGCTGCCTGCTGCCGAGATTCTGCCAGCCGTCGACGCATATTACTTTGAGCTCGCCAGCTTGAGCCTTAGCCAGCTTAAAGGCAAACTCCAATGCCTCGCCCTCTGACAGCCCGTCGATCAGTGTGCCCTCGATGCGAATACGCCCCTGCTCGTCCACAGACAAGCCATCAACCGGCAGCGCCGCAGTCTTGAGCAATTCCTTCGGCAACTCACGCGCCTTCGTAATCTTGGCCGTCAGCTCCGCGCTGCGCTCCTCCTTGGGCGCCAGCTTCTCGCGGATGATATCGTTCATGCGCTCCCATTCGCGCAGGTATTCTTTCATGCTGGCCGCTTGATCGGCTGCAGCCTTCAATGGTTCCGGATCAATCCATACCGTTGCTTCAATAACATGCTGCGCATTTCCTGACTTCTCGTTTTCTACAGCAACTAGATTCGCTTCATGCGTTGTGATTTTCTCGATGTCCTTTTGTTCCAACTCGCCTATGGCAGCAAGCGTAGTCCGCTTTTCCGCCGCTTGTTCCCTGTACTCCGCTAAAAATACACGGGATTGTTCGACTTCTCGCTGGATATCCTCACGCACCGACTGCTTTTTCGCCTGGTATTGCAATCTGAGGCGTTCAATCGCCTGCTCAAGCTCGTTGTCCAGCCTTACTGCTGACTCAGAAATTCGCACATCAGCATCGTCAATACTCGCCTGCTCGCGCTGGGCATTTTCCTCAAGCCGAGCGATCGATGCATTCAAACTATCGCGCTGCCTGCTGTAACCAAGCTGTTTTTCTTGCGCCGCCGTTGCTGCCCGCCGCTTAATATCGTCAATCCGTAACGATAATCCATCAATAAGCGCCTGTGCTTCCAGCAGCCGCTTATTCGATTCCTCTGCCGCAGACAAACGATTATAGAGCTCCTGCAGATTAACGCCGCGCCATTCTTCGCCGTCATAGTTTGGCGGCAAATCGCGCTTAATGCCTTCAATCTGCGCTTTCATAAGGTTAATTTCCCTGTTTATGCTCTCTCGCTCTGCATAATACCCGGTCTCGATTTGCTTGAGAATTTGCAGGATATGCAGCTGATAATCAGCCTCCGGCACTTCCCCAAACCACGCCTTGATATCATCTACCGTCCAGCCGATCTGCAGCATGTTTAGAATAATTTCTGTCTGCTCTTTAGCCGGCTTCTGCACAAACTCAATCGGCCGGAAGATATCGCCGTTGATTAGGCGCCGCAGAAATGCCTCTGTACTGCTAACAGCTTTACTCTCATGCTTGACCTTTAGATAATCCGCCTTTTCGGCCCGAACCTTCCGCGTCGTTTGGAGACCATCGTCCAGTTCAACGAAAAGTTCAGACTCCTCCGCATCATGCCGGATGACTTCTGTCCGGCGACTGCGGTTCGTGAAAAGTTTCTCCAATGCTTCGACAAGGCTCGTTTTGCCCGCGCCGGAGTCTCCCGATACTTTATTGAATTTGCCCGGCGAAAACAGTAGTTCCTTAATGCCAAGCCAGTTCTTAATCTCAAGTCGTTTAATATGCATTTATAAATCCTCCCATTTACAAGCCGCCAATAATCGGTTATACTGACGGCAATATTTGTTTGATCGGGCTTGTTGCGGCTCCTACCCCGCTAAAGCCTTTTTTATTGCATCAATTTCCCCATCCAGCCAATCCAGCGCAGCGGGCAAAACAAATGGATCGCATTCGGCGCGGCCGTTTATTAACCGCCAGCGCATACGCAGTAACTCGTAGCGCCTCCATTCTAAATTCGGCATTCTGTACCTCCCATTAATCAGTCGTACAAGTCAGGATTACTGCTTAT